>JAABUT010000988.1_pt1 | contig 36675 bp, 38 predicted proteins | sample 5559281 | NCBI WGS metagenome assembly JAABUT01 (sample SAMN10711880, study PRJNA513359) | rock metagenome | isolation source: Antarctica rocks | place: Antarctica: Victoria Land, Ricker Hills nord | collected 2016-01-04 | reverse complement strand
GGGCTAACCGTTGGTTCCGCTTGCTCGACGGATTACGGTGCAGCGCCCTCGGCCGCCACTGGTAGGGTCACGCCGGCGGCGTCCAAGGCCAGGACCGCACCAAACGTTGCAAGCAGGATGGCGACGAACGCCACCGCCCGCCACGCCGGGCCATGCCGGCGGCGCGGCGGCCGGGTGCTGATCAAGAACTGCAGGCCGTCAGTGGCCGGATCGCCCAGGATGAACCGTGCATGTGCCATCGGCGTCATCCTATCGGAAACCAAGATACGCCAATGCCTGACGCCGACGTCGCCACCGCCGTCAGGAGCGCGACGACGGCATACAGGAAGACCAGCGGGACCACTACGGCCAGGTAAGCCCAGGGAATCGTCTCCTCCGGTCCATACTCATCGGCCGACTCATAGGCAGAAGCGTCAGAGACTCCGGTATCGCTGATGTGCATGGCTCAGCCCTCCAAGGGAGGCGCCAGGTTCCGGCGCCAGGCGCACCTTTATGGTAACGTTGGGCTAACGCAGTGATCTGCATCACACGCCGGGCCTGGTGTGGTGGCCGAACGGTCCATTTTACGCTACTGCACCGCCATGATCCCGCCCTTCCTGATCCGCACGTTGCTGACCCCTGCCCAGCAAGCCCTTCTGGGCCAATTCTTCCGCTTCGGCGTGGTCGGGTTTGCCGGGTTCCTGGTGGACACTGCGGCGGTTTACGCGCTCAAGGACCGGCTCGGCCTGATCCCGGCGGGGCTGCTGGCCTACTTCGCCGCAGCCACCACCACCTGGGCCGGCAACAGGGCCTGGACCTTCGCCGGACCGCAGCCCGGCAGCGCGGTCCGGCAGTGGCTGTTGTTCCTGGCCGCGAACGGGCTGGGCTTCGTGCTCAACCGCGGCACGTTCACCTTGCTGGTGCTGCTGGTGCCGCTGTGCGCGGACTACCCAGTGCTGGCGGTCCTGGCCGGGGTGGCCGCGGGGCTGGGCGCTAACTTCCACCTCTCCCGCCGGGTGGTGTTCGGGGCCGCGCGATGACTGCGCGCATCGCGGTGCTGATCCCCTGCTACAACGAGCAGGCGGCGGTGCCGTCCGTCATACGCGCCTTCCAGGCTGCGCTGCCCGGCGCCGTCATCCACGTCTATGACAATAATTCCACAGATGGCACCGTCGCCGTAGCCCGCTCCGCCGGCGCCAGCGTGCGGACCGAGCGGCTGCAGGGCAAAGGCAACGTAATCCGGCGCATGTTCGCCGACATCGAGGCCGACGTCTACGTGCTGGTGGACGGCGATGACACCTACGACGCCAGCACGGCGCCCGCCATGGTGGCGATGCTGCTGCGGGACCAGTTGGACATGGTGAACGGCGCCCGGGTGTCGGACATACAGGCGGCCTACCGGCCCGGCCACCGCCTGGGCAACGCGGTCCTGACCGGGCTGGTCACGCGCATCTTCGGCGACCGCGTGTCGGACATGCTGTCGGGCTACCGCGTGTTCTCCCGCCGCTTCGTGAAGTCGTTCCCGGCGCTGTCCGGCGGCTTCGAGACGGAAACGGAGTTCACGGTCCACGCCCTCGAACTGCGCATGCCTATCGGCGAGATGCCGACGTCCTATAAGGAGCGCCCGGCCGGGTCGGAGAGCAAGCTTCGCACCTACAGCGACGGCTTCCGCATCCTGCGCACCATAGTCCTGCTGGTGAAGGAAGAGCGCCCGCTGCCGTTCTTCGCCGCCATCGGCGCTGTCCTGCTGTTGCTGGCGGTGCTCGTGGCCGTGCCGGTGCTGACGGAATTTTTCCGCACCGGCCTGGTGCCGCGCCTGCCGACCGCCGTGCTGGCGACCGGGCTGGTGGTGCTCTCGTTCCTGTCGCTGACCTGCGGCTTGATCCTCGACAGCGTGACGCGCGGCCGGAAGGAGCTGAAGCGGCTCTCCTACCTGGCCATACCAGCGTTTCAGTCGGGGCCGTAGCCGTTGGGATGGGCGATGCGCCAACGCGCCGCCGTGCCCACGATGCTGTCCAGGTCGGCGAACTGCGGCGCCCAGCCCGCTTCCTGTTTGATGCGCCCGCTCGCCGCCACCAGCACCGGCGGGTCGCCGGCGCGACGGTCGCCGAATACGGCCGGCACTGGCCGGCCCAGCACGCGCTTGACCGAGGCGATCACTTCCCGCACGGAATGGCCCTGGCCGTTGCCCAGGTTGTAGGTCACGCTGCCATGATCCAACTGGCGCAGCGCGCACAGGTGGGCGTGGCCAAGGTCGGTGACGTGCACATAATCCCGGATGCAGGTCCCGTCCGGCGTGTCGTAGTCGGTGCCGAACACCGTCAGCGGCGGGCGCCGCTCCAGCGCGGCGTCTATCACCAGCGGGATCAAGTGGGTTTCGGGGTCGTGGTCCTCACCTAGAATGCCGCGCGGGTCGGCCCCGGCGGCGTTGAAGTAGCGCAGGCAGGCGCTGCGCAGGCCGTGCAGCTCGCCGGCCCAGAACAGCGCCCGCTCGATCATCAGCTTGCTTTCGCCGTAGGGCGATGCCGGGGCGATCCGGGCATCCTCGTCAATCGGCACGCTGTCGGGCAGGCCGAACAGGTTGGCGGTGGAGGACAGCACGAAGCGCGGGACACCGTGGCGGATGCAGGCGTCCACCAGCCGGATGCCAAGCGCTGCGTTGTCCAGCAGGTAGCGCATCGGTTCCCTCATGCTTTCCCCGACCAGCGACAGGGAGGCGAAGTGGAACACGGCGTCCCACGCGCCGGCCGAGAGGGTTTCGTCCACCGCCGCCGTGTCGGCCAGGTCGGCGACGACCAGGCGCACGCCGTCCGGCACGGCTTCGCGATGGCCCTGCCGCAGGCTGTCCAGCACCACCACCTCCGCCCCCTGCTCGACCAGCAGGGCGACCAGGTGGCTGCCGACATAGCCGGCACCGCCGGTGACAAGGTAACGCGATGCCATCTGTGGACCTCTTGGGATGGGGGCCAGGCGTTCTGCAAAGCCGGCCCGGCATGTATAGGTGAACGCGACCCCGGCCCTGGAGTGCCGACCATGCGTATTACGCCCTGTCTAGCCGTCCTGCTGGCGTTGTGGAACCCAGGCGCTGCCCGGGCGCAGCAGCCTGCCGGCGCGCGGTCCACGCCCGTCCGCATCGTCGGCGGCCCCGGCGGCGGCTGCATCGCGGGCGCGGTCGAGCTGCCCCTGGCCGGACCGGGCTACCAGACGATCCGCGCCAGCCGGAGCTGGTACTGGGGCCATCCCGACACCATTGCCGCCTTGCAGACGCTCGGCGTGCGGGCGGCGGCTGCGGGGCTGCCGGCGATCTACATGAATGACATTTCCCGCCCGCGCGGCGGCCCGATGCCAGGCATCCACGCCAGCCACATGCTGGGGCTGGATGCCGACGTATGGCTGGACGTGCAGCCGAAGCCGCCGCTGTTGCCAGCCGAGCTGGACCGCGTCGAGGTACGCACCCTGGTGGCCGCGGACGGACGCGGCGTGGACCCGGCGGAATGGTCCCCGGCACACGCTACCCTGATCCGCCTCGCAACCGGCCTGCCCGGCATAGACCGGGTGCTGGTCAACCCGGCGATCAAGGCGCAGCTCTGCCGGGTCGTCACCGGCGACCGGTCCTGGCTGCACCTGATCCGCCCGTGGTATGGCCACGCCTCCCACATGCACCTGCACTTCCGCTGCCCGGCCAACCAGCCGGAGTGCCGGGACCAGGCGCCGCCACCCGCGGGCGACGGGTGCGATGCGTCGTTGGACTGGTGGTTCGCGCAGCTCGACCTGCCGCCACGGCCGCCGGGGCCGCCGCCGCGCCCGGCGGTGCTGCCGGCCGCCTGCACCGGGATACTGGCCGGGCAGACGCCGGGTTGACGGGGCTGGCCGGGCGCCGCCGGATCGGGGTCGCCGCCGCTGGCCTTGCCACCTTCCTGAACCTGTATGCCACCCAGGCGATCCTGCCGACCCTGGCCAGAGAGTTTGGCGCCACCCTGCCGCGGGCCGGGCTGACGTTGACGGCGACGCTGCTGGCGGTGGCACTGATAGCCCCGTTCGTCGGCGGGGTCTCGGATGCGCTCGGCCGGCGGCGGCTGATCGTCGGCGCCAGCATGATCCTGATCGCGCCGACGATGCTGGCCGCTGCCTCGCCGGGGCTGGACGTGCTGATCCTGTGCCGCTTCGTGCAGGGACTGCTGCTGCCGTTCATCTTCGCGGTCACCGTCGCCTATATCGCCGAGGAGTGCCCAGGGGCCGAAGGTATCCAGGTCACCGGCACCTACGCGATGGGCACGATCTTCGGCGGTTTCCTGGGACGGTTCGTGGCGGGCTGGACGACGCAGTACCTGGGCTGGCGCGCCTCGTTCGTGGTGCTGGGCGCCTTAACCCTGGGCTGCGCCGCGGCCATCCGGGCGTTCCTGCCGGCGGAGGTGCGATTTCAGCCCGTCAGCGGCATCGCGCGCGGCATCGCCGGGTTTGCCGACCAGCTCCGCAACCCGCAGGTGATCGCGACCTGTGCGGTCGGGTTCTCCGTCCTGTTCTCGATGGTGGCGACGTTCACCTATGCCAACGTGCTGCTGGCCGCTCCGCCCTACGGGTTTGGCCCGGCGCAGTTGGGGTCGGTGTTCGTCATCTACCTGCTCGGCATGGTGGCGACGCCGGTGGCTACGCGGCTCGCCCTGCAGTTCGGCCGGCGGCGGACGGTGCTGCTGGCTGCGGTGGTGGCGGTGGCCGGGCTGCTGCTGACGCTGCTGCCGTCCCTGGCCGCCATCCTGCTTGGAATGGCGCTGGCGGCAGCGGGCATCTTCACCGAGCAGGTGCTGTCCCTTGGCTACGTCGCGGCGGCGGCGCGCGGGTCGCGCTCGACCGCGGTGGGGCTGTATGTGACCAGCTACTACATCGGCGGCAGCATGGGGGGCATCCTGCCAGCCAGCGTCTGGGCACATGCGGGATGGTCCGGCTGCGTCGCCTTGGTCGTCGCCGTGCAGGTGGCGGCCGTCGTGGTCACGCAAGCGGCGTGGCCGCGGCACACTCCCGCTCCGGCGATGCCGCCCTAGATTAGGGTAGCAGCCCTGACGGAGTGCCGCAGCATGGACGCCTACTTCGATTCCTCTGACGCCAAGTTCGCAATTGGCCAGCCGGTCCACCGCAAGGAGGACCCCGTGCTGTTGCGCGGCGAGGGCCGCTATAGCGATGACCTGAACCTGCCAGGCCAAGCTCACGCGGTTGTGATCCGCAGCACTTATGCCCATGGCGTGCTGCGCGGCGTGGACCGGGCCGCGGCCCAGGCGATGCCGGGCGTGCTGGCCGTACTCGTGGCCGAGGACCTGCGTGCCGGCGGGATCGCCCATATGCAGTCGTCGTCCGGCAAGAACCGCGACGGCAGCGCCACACCTCGCCCGCCGCAGCCCGCATTGGCCGAGGACAAGGTCCGCTATGTCGGCGACCCCGTGGCGGTCGTGGTCGCCGAGACGGCGTCGCAGGCGCGCGACGCGGCGGAGGCGGTGGTACTGGACGTGGACCCGCTGCCAGCAGTGACCAACGCCCGGGCCGCGGCGGCGCCGGACGCCCCGCAGGTGCATGACGACGTTCCCGGCAACCTCGTCATGGATTACCATCACGGGGATGCCGCCGCGGTTGCCGCTGCCTTCGCGAAGGCGGCTCATGTCACCCGCCTGTCCATCCGCAACAGCCGCATCGTCGTCGGCGCGATGGAGCCGCGGTCGGCCTTGGCCGAGCACGACCTGGCCACCGGGCGCTACACGCTCCGGACCGGATGCCAAGGCGTGTTCGGGATGCGCGCATCGTTGAAGGACGTGCTGGGCGTCCCCGTCGAGCAGGTGCGCGTGCTGACCGGCAATGTCGGCGGCTCGTTTGGCATGAAGGCCTCGGTGTATCCCGAATATCCCTGCATCCTGCTGGCCGCGCGGTTGCTGGGCCGCCCGGTGAAGTGGACGGACGAGCGCAGCGGCAGCTTCCTGTCCGACAGCCACGGGCGCGACCACGAGGTTGATGCCGAGCTGGCCCTCGACAAGGACGGCCGCTTCCTGGCCATACGCGTGACGGGCTGGGGCAACCTCGGCGCCTATCTCAGCAACGCGACCACCATACCGCCCACCGTCAACACCATGAAGAACATGGTCGGCGTCTATGCGACGCCGCTGATCGAGGCGCAGGCACGTTGCGTGTTCACCAACACCACGCCAGTCGGCCCCTACCGCGGCGCGGGCCGTCCCGAGGGCAACCTCTATATGGAGCGGCTGGTGGACGCCGCCGCAGCCGAGATGGGCATTGACCCGGCCGACCTGCGCCGCCGCAACCACATCCAGCCGGACCAGATGCCCTACCAGGCACCATCCGGGATGCATTACGACAGCGGCGACTTCCCGGCCGTGCTGGAGCATGCGCTGGCCGAGGCGGACTGGGACGGCTTCGCAGCGCGCCGGGCGGAAAGCCGCCGGGCTGGCAAGCTGCGCGGGCGCGGCATCGGGCAGTACCTGGAAGTGACAGCGCCGCCCCAACAGGAGATGGGCGGCATCCGGTTCGAGGAGGATGGCACCGTCACGATTATCACCGGCACGCTGGATTACGGCCAGGGCCATGCCTCCCCCTTCGCGCAGGTGCTGTGCGACCGGCTGGGCGTGCCGTTCGACCGCGTGCGGCTGCTACAGGGCGACAGTGACCAGCTTATCGCCGGGGGCGGCACCGGCGGGTCCAAGAGCATGATGGCGAGCGGCGCCGCCATCGTGGAGGCGAGCGAGATCTGCATCGAGCAGGGCCGGCAGGCCGCGGCGAACGTGCTTGAGGCCGCCGCGTCGGACATCGAATTCGCCAGGAATGCAGGCGGGGGCCGCTTCACCATCGCCGGCACCGACCGCGGCATCGGCATCATGGAGCTTGCGGAGCAGTGCCGCGCCCAGCCCGGCATGTTCGGCACCCTGGACGTGCAGCACATCCATGAAGCCGCGCCCTCGGCCTTTCCCAACGGCTGCCATGTCGCGGAGGTCGAGGTGGACCCGGAGACGGGCATCGTGCAGGTCGTGCGCTACGCCACGGTCAACGACTTCGGCGTGCTGGTGAACCCGATGCTGGTCGAGGGCCAGGCGCATGGCGGCATCGTGCAGGGCTTGGGCCAGGCGTTGATGGAGAGCGTCGCCTATGATGAGGACGGTCAGCTCGTGACTGGGTCCTTCATGGACTATGCCCTGCCCCGGGCCGCGGACGCGCCGGAGCTGGGCTTCACCAGTCACCCGGTGCCGGCGCGGACCAACGTTCTGGGCGTGAAGGGCTGCGGCGAGGCCGGATGCGCCGGGGCGCTGCCGGCGGTGATGAACGCGGTGCAGGACGCGCTGCGGACGGTGGGCGTCGGCCATATGGACATGCCGGCGACGCCCGAGCGGGTGTGGTCGGCGATTGAGGCGGTGAAGCTGGCGCAGGCGGCGTAGTTCCTGACCCTGCTCCCTCTCCCTCCGGGAGAGGGCCGGGGTGAGGGAAAGGCCGCCAGCACCAGGTCCGCCGTGTTCGGACCGATGTCCAGCTAGCGTCGGCCGGTCGAGCACTGCTTGGTTTCCCTTACCCCAACCCTCTCCCGGAGGGAGAGGGAGCAGGAACTGTTCATCCCACCCTAGCCGCCCGGCATGGGTTTGGGCATGTTGTGGCCCATGCAGACCGAACCCGTGCTAGACTATCTTGAAGCCAACCTGGACGCCGCGCGGGAGCGATGGTTCAGCTTCCTCCGCATCCCAAGCGTCAGCGCGCAACCGGCCCATGCCGGCGACTGTGCCGCAGCCGCAGCATGGGTGCTGGACCAGTTGCAGGCGATGGACTTCGAGGCCGCGATCCACTCTACCCCTGGCCATCCAGTCGTACTAGGCCACCACCCCGGGCCCGACGGCAATGCGCCGCACCTGATTTTCTACGGCCATTACGATGTGCAGCCGGCGGAGCCGCTGGAGCTGTGGACCTACCCACCCTTCGATCCCGTGCTGTCCGAAGGTCCGAACGGCCCCCGCGTCGTCGCTCGCGGCGCCGTGGACGACAAGGGCCAGGTGATGATGTGGCTGGAAGCCCTGCGCGCCTGGCACGCCGTGCACGGCACGCTCCCCGTTCGCGTCACGGTGCTGGTCGAGGGCGAGGAGGAGGTCGGCAGCCCCAACCTCAACCGCTTCCTGCAGGATCACGCTGACGCCTTGCGCGGTGACGTGACCGTCATCAGCGACACCGGCATGTGGGACATCAACACCCCGGCGCTGACGACGCGGCTGCGCGGCCTGGCCTACATGCAGGTGATCATCAAGGCGGCGGACCGCGACCTGCACTCGGGCGTGTTCGGCGGGTCCGCGCTGAATCCGATCAATCTGCTGACCCGCATCCTGGGCGAGCTGCACGACGCCGACGGCCGCGTGCAGTTGCCGGGTTTCTATGACGGGGTGACGGAGCTGCCGCAGTCCCTGCAAGGCGACTGGGCAGCGCTGGGCTTCGACGAGTCTGCGTTCCTCGGCGCCATCGGCCTGTCGGTGCCGGCGGGCGAGCGCGGGCGGACGGGATTGGAGCGGCTGTGGGCGCGTCCGACCGCTGACATTAACGGCATCTGGGGCGGCTATGCCGGACCGGGCAGCAAGACGGTGATTGCCGCCGAGGCCGGGGCCAAGGTGTCGTTCCGCCTGGTGCCCGGGCAGGACCCGGCAGCCGTCGTGCAATCGTTCCATGACTTCGTCCGTGCCCGCCTGCCGGCCGACGCGCGGGCCGAGATCACCGGCGGTGGCGCGCCGGGCATGGAGATCCCGTCCAGCAGCCGCTTCGTCGCGGCGGCGCAGGAGGTGCTGGCGGCGGAGTATGGCCGTCCCGCCGTCCTGGCTGGCTGTGGTGGCAGCATCCCAGTGGTGGAGTCCCTGCACCGGCTGCTCGGCATGGACAGCCTGCTGATGGGGTTCGGCCTGGATGACGACCAGGTGCACAGCCCGAACGAGAAGTTCGACTGGCGATGCTTCCACCATGGGATGCGCGCCCATGCCCGGCTGCTCGGACGTCTAGGGGCGGAAATGTCCGCCAACGCGCCGGCATCGTGACGAGCGCCTGGCCAACGCTTCGTAGGGCGGAACAGCGGAGCGCCTTCCGCCATGCGGCAACGCTGGCTGGTGGCGGAAGGCGCTCCGCTGTTCCGCCCTACGCCGTTTGCAGCAGCGCGCCGGCAATGGCCTGCCACTCCGCCTCTAGCGACTCGGTGCAAACGGGCTTGTGCGCCATTCCATACCAATACCGGGCGTTGTCCGGGTCACCCTCGACCCGGTGCAGGTAGGCATGGACCCAGGCGGCATCCCGGCCGGAGTCGGACTGCGCGGCCCCATGTGCACGGTCCCAGTCGTCACGGGCGGCCCACCACAGGGCCTCCAGCGCCGGGGCTGCAGGAGGCTTCTCCAAGCGGCGGAGGTCGTCAGGCGTCATCATGTGTCCTGTATTGGAGTTGAAGGGTGACGTTGCGCCGTGCCGGTGACCTCGTGGCAACGCCGTGGCGCAACGGACGGGGCGTCACGCGCGACATCGCCACCGTGTCTGCCCGCGACGGCGGCCTGTTGTGGCAAGCGAGCCTAGCGGAGCTGACCGAGGATTGCGACTTCTCTGATTATGCTGGGTTCGACCGGGTGTTCACGCCGGTGGCGGGACACCTCATCGCGTTGTCGCATGACGGCGGCCTCTTCGTCCCTTGCCCGCTGCTGACGCCTCACCGCTTTGACGGCGATGCACGGACGGAATGCCGGCTCGGCGGCCAGGCCGGGCGGGCTTTCAACGTTATCACTGCACAGGGACAGTGCCAGGCGGACGTGCAAGTGTTTCGGCTTGCGGCTGGGACGCGAGTGCCGCACGGCGCAGTGCTGCACCTCTGTTCGGGCCGGCTCGACGCCGGGGATGGTGCGGCAGGGCCGGGTGACAGCCTGCTCGATGCCGAGGCCAGCGCCGCCGAACCCTCCATCGTGATCCTGGTCCGCATCGGCCCGGCATGACAGAGGGCGGCGGCCCGCAGCACCTGCCCGGCACCCTCGTGCGCTGCACCGCAGAAGGCGCCGCGTTGCAGTTCTTCGTCACCAACCCGCGCGATCCCATCCAGGCCTGCCATCTGCGTGGCGCCTTCTTCGAGCCGGAAGAGCTGCGCCTGATGGCGCCGCACATCCCGCCCGGCGCCGTCATCGCCGACATTGGTGCCAACATCGGCAACCATGCCCTGTTCTTCGAGCATGTCGCCCAGGCCCGTCGCGTCGTGGTGTTCGAGGCAAATACGGACGCTGCCGCTCACTTGCGCCTGCATGGCGGGCTGAACCGCTGCGAAACCTGGGACGAGCAGTTCCTCGGCTTGGCCCTGGCGGCCGGGCCTGGGCGCATGTCGCAGCAGGTGCCGGATCCTGACAACCTCGGCGGCGCGCAATTCCACCCGGACCCGGCCGGCGCCACGCGCTGCATCGCCAGCGATGCCGCGCTGGCCGGGCAACGCGTGGACTTCATCAAAATTGACGTGGAGGGCGGCGAGATGGCGGTCTTGGCTGGGCTGTCGGCCACCGTGGCGTGCTGGCGGCCCACGCTGTTCATCGAGCTATGCGCGCCGCACTGGCCGCAGTTCAACGCCTGGCTGGATGCGATGGGCTACCGCGTCCTGGACAGCTACGAGCGGTATCCTGGCCTGCCGAACCTGCTGGTCAAGCCGGGTTGAGCCGGCGCAGCCGCCGTTCCGCCCGTTGCAGCCCCAGGGCGAGCAGCCCTGCCGTCAGCCCCCAGAATGCCGCGCCGATGCCCAGCAGCGACACGCCGGATGCGGTGACGCCGAAGGCCAGCACCGCGGCGAACCGTTCCTGCTCGTGCCCCATCGCCGACGCGAGCGCGCCGGTCAGCGGCCCGACCAGCGCGACGCCGGCGACGGTTGCGACCAGCGCTGGCGGCAGGGCGGTGAAGACCTGGACGAACGAGGCGCTGCTGGCCGCCAACGCCAGATACAGCAGGCCATAGACCGGGCCGGTCATCCAACGCCGTGCCGGGTCCGGGTGGGCATCCGGCCCGGTGCACAGCGCGGCAGTGACGCTGGACAGGTTGGCCGAATAGCAGCCGAACGGCGCCCCGACCAGGGACGCCGCCCCGGTCGTCAGCAGCGCGCCGCGGACCGGCGGCACGTAGCCCGCCGTCCGCAGCACCGCCGCACCGGCAATCTGCTGCGTCGCCATCGTGACCAGGAACAGCGGCACGCCGAGGCCCAGGATCGCGGAGAGATCGAACTGTGGCGCCACCGGCACCAGCACGGACAGCTCCAGCCCCGCCGGCAAAGGCATCGGCAGGCCGAGCGCGAGTGCCAGCGGCACGCCCATCGCGATCACCACCAGCGGCGCCGACGCCGCATGGACCAGCCGCGCCACCAGGAACACCGCCAGGAGCGGCAACACGAGGATGGGGGAGCCCTGCGCCGCCTGGAATACCCCGAGCACGAAGCGCAGCAGCAGCCCGGCCAGCATTGCGCCAGCGATGGATGCCGGCAGCCGGGCGATGGCGTTTCCCAGCGCCGGCACTAGCCCGGCCAGCAGCATGAGCGAGGCTGACACCATGAACGCCCCGATGGCCGCCGGCATGTCAACGCCGGGCGGCGCGGCGGCGATCAGCACCGCTCCAGCCAGCGACCACGCCGTGATCACCGGCATCCGGTAGCGCACGCTGAGCACGATGCTGGTACCCGCGATCGCCAGGCAGAGCGCCGAAACCCAGGATGCCGTCTGCGCCTGCGTCGCGCCGAGATGCGCCGCCGCCTGCACCACGACTGCAAGCGTTCCGCCAAACCCGACCAGGACGGCCACCAGGGCCGCCGCCACTATCGAAAACCGCACCCCGTCTCCTCACACGAAGCTGCTGCGCCAATCCCGAAGGCAGGGCCTATCCCGGCGTGTCCAGCAGCGCGCGCAGCGCATCCGGCCGGCGCAGGATGAGGTAGCCGCCCTGCTCCCCCAACACACCGGCCTCGTGCCACAGGCGGAACTGCTTGTTGACCCGTTCCCGGGTCGCCGCAACCTGCGCGCCGATGTCGCGCTGGGACAAGCGCAGGCGGATACGTATGCCGTCCGTGCCAGGCGCGCCATGCGTGCCGGCCAGGGCCAGCAGCAGCCGCGCGAGCCGGGCTGACAACGGCGACAGCGCGACATCCTCATAGGCGGCGCTGGCCCGACGCAGACGGTCGCATAGCAGCTCCATCAAGCGGAGCATCAGGTCAGGATGTGCGCGCAGGAACGGCAGGAACGCAGCGCGGTCCACCTGCAGCAGCAGGCTGTCGAGCATCGCTACCACATCCATGCTGCGCGGCTTGCCATCCAGCAGGGCGATCTCCCCCAGGACGGCGCCGGGCTCCATCAGGCCGATCGTGACCTCCCGCCCGTCAGCCGACGTGGTGCCGGCGCGCAGCCGTCCGTGCACGAGAATCAGCAGGCAGCAATCCGCCTCGCCGCGCCGGACCACCATACTGTCCCGCGGAACCGTCCGCTCGCTGGCCAAGTCGGTCAGGGCGTCAAGCTCGGCACGGTCCAGTTGATGGAACAGCGGGGTGGCCGCAAGGACGTCGCGCCGGGCCGAACGACCCATCACGGCCATCGAGTCGAAGCCCTGCAAGCGTTGGAGCGCATCGGAACCCCTCCTGTGCGGGCGGGCACTGGTACGGGATGATGATGGCAGCTTGTGTGATGGAGGTCACTGCCCGGAATGACTTCGGACCGGCTGCGAATCCGGGCAGGTGCCAAACCCCTCTGACTCCGTTCGAATCGGATCGGGAGTGATCCTGTGCGGCAACACATCCCGCTAAATCGTTGACGGTGGGTTCGCCCGTGCCGATGCAGGTGGAATCAGGGTTCCCATGCAGTAAGGCCCCTGCTTACGTCGCTGGACACCCGGCGCAACTGCCGTTCGGTGACGCAACTATGCCATCAACCCACCCAGAGGGAACACCATGAACACAGCAGAACTCGCCGACCACATCGCCGGCCAGCATGGCATGGAGCGTAAGCAGGCCAAGCAGGTCGTAGACGCCATATTCGCAGCCGTGGTCGAGACGGCCGTCAAGGGCGAGGAAGTCTCGGTGCCCGGCTTCGGCAAGTTCAAGGTGGCAAGCCGCGACGCCCGCCAGGGCCGCAACCCCGCCACCGGGGAAGCCATCCAGATCGCCGCCAGCAAGAAGCTGGCCTTCACGCCAGCCAAGCAGGTCAAGGACGCCCTGAACGTCGCCGAGAAGAAGCCGGCCCCGAAGGCCGCCGCAAAGCCGGCGCCAAAGGCAAAGGCGAAAAAGGCAGGCTGACCGTCACCGGACTAGTCAGGACCTTATCTCGGCATATTGTGGGGCGGCACGCCGGGTCCTTTTCGCCCTGGATGCGTCCAAGTCCTTGCCCCGATGCACTGCATCGGGGCTGCAACCCGCTGTTACCAGCGGAAAGGGTGCCGTGCAGGCGCTTCGCCGCAGCTATCGCAAAAAGCTGCATGGATGTGTCTCCCCTACAAGCATGGCCAGGAATGCGGGAGCGCACACGCCAACGCGCGAGGTTTCGCCGAATGGCGGCGGGCCTGGGGCGTCTGGCGCTGTATGCCGAGATCCCGACGCCCTGCGGCACAGCCGCGGCAGTCAAGCCGTCCCTGGCTTCGTTTATCCTTACGATCGCCGGCCTGCTGCGTTCCGACCCGGTGGCGCGCTGGATGCTCCGGTTACCGGGCCGGTAGTCACACCCCAATGCTGGACGTCGCTGCACAGCACGGCTTCGCCGGCTTTACTTTGGACGCGGCGTTCACGGCGCCGGCGGGCGTCACCGCGCTGTTCGGACCGAGCGGCTCGGGCAAAAGTACCGTTCTGTCGGTCGTCGCCGGGTTGCTGCGCCCAGCGGCGGGGCGCGTGGCGCTGGATGGGGCGGTGCTGCTGGACACAGCCTCCGGCGTGATCGTCCCCGCGGAACGGCGGCGCTGCGGCGTCGTGTTCCAAGACGCACGGCTGATGCCGCATCTGAGCGTCGAGTCGAATCTGCGCTATGGCGCGCGGCGGGCGCCGAAGGATGCCACCGGGCCAGACTTCGCAGACGTGGTCGCCCTGCTGGATATCGCGCCGCTGCTGCTCCGGCGCCCGGTGACGCTCTCCGGCGGGGAGCGACAGCGGGTGGCGCTCGGCCGCGCCCTGCTGTCCCGCCCGCGCCTGCTGCTGATGGACGAGCCGCTGGCGGCGCTGGATGGCCCGCGCAAGGCGGAGATCCTGCCCTTCCTGGAACGGCTGCGCGACGCCGCGGGGCTGCCGATCCTGTATGTGACACATGACCTGGCGGAGGTGGACCGCCTGGCGGATACGCTGGTGCTGATGGAGGCAGGCCGCGTGCTGGCGGTGGGCCGGGTTGGCGACCTGGCTGCCCGGACCGACCTGCCGCTGCTCAGCGGACGACGGGATGCCGGCGCCGTGCTGGACTGCATCGTGGATGGGCACGACTCCGCGCGGGGCCTGACGCGGCTGGGATTCCCGGGCGGGATGCTCGTCGTGCCGTTGCGGGCGGAGCCGGCGGGTGCCCGCTTGCGGCTGCGGCTGCGCGCACGCGATGTCGCGGTGGCGCTCCGCCAGCCCGATGGCATCAGCAGCCATAACGTGCTGCCAGCCGTGGTGGCCAGCATCGGTCCGGCTGGATTGCACGAGGTGTTCGCAACTTTGCAGATCGGGCCAACGGCGGTGCTGGCGCGGTTGACGCGGGACTCGGTGGGCACACTGGGGTTAGAGGCTGGCCGGGGCGTGTTCGCGCTAGTCAAATCCGCGGCGTTCGATCACGCCTGACGCTGGTAACGATGCACCGGATTGATCGTGTAAATGCTGGCGTCCCGTAGGGGATTCGAACCCCTGTTACCGCCGTGAGAGGGCGGTGTCCTAGGCCTCTAGACGAACAGGACGTAGCCAAGCGGGTTATCTAGGACAGCGCCGCACGCAGATCAACCCTCTTTGCCCTGCGTCCGCCGGGCCGCCTCCCGCTTGCCGGTCCGGCACGCATCGGAGCAGAAACGCACCTCGTCCCAGGTCTTCGCCCACTTCTTGCGCCAGGTGAACGGCCGTCCGCAGGCGACGCAAACCTTGGTCGGCAGGTGCGGCTTCTTGTGCGCCATCAGCGTGCCAGCCCGACGCGGCCCAGCACCCGGCCCGTTTTGGTGTCCAGCAGCACCACCCGGTCCGGCCCACCACCCTGCAACTGGACAACCAGGCGGTCCGGCGCCGTCGAGGTGCCGGCGATGCGGGTGCCGGCGGGTTCGTCCAGCACGGCACTCGCAATCGGCGCGCTTCCGGACGACATACGTTGCGCCAGCACCGTAAACAGCACGATGACCCCGCCCACGATCAGGACGCCCATGAACACGACCGCAACCTTCAACGCACGCACCCCTGCCCTCCTTCATGTCTGACGCCAGCGTGGCTGGCGTCACGCCCGGCACGGTGCCGGACCCGATCGAGGTCGTAGCAGGGCCGGACGCCGCCGGGCAGCGCACCGACCGGTTCCTGGCAGACGCCATCGGCACCCTGTCGCGAACCCGCGTCAAGGCTTTGATGCAGGACGGCGCAGTGCTGCGGAACGGCGCCGCCCTGCGCAACCCAGCCGAGGCCGTCCTCCCCGGCGCTACATTCACCGTGGCGCGCCCTGCCCTGGTCGCGGCATCCCCGCAGGCTCAGAACATCCCGTTCCCGATCCTCTACGAGGACGGTGATCTGCTCGTGCTCGACAAGCCGGCAGGATTGGTCGTGCATCCCGCGCCGGGCAACGAGGACGGCACGCTCGTGAACGCCCTGCTGGCGCACTGCGGCGACAGCCTGCCCGGGATCGGCGGCGAGCGGCGGCCCGGCATCGTCCACCGCCTGGACAAGGACACCAGCGGCGTCATGGTCGTCGCCAAGACGGAGGAGGCGCTGGCCCGCCTGTCCGCCGCCTTTGCCGCGCGCGACCTGGACCGCGCCTACCTGGCCCTGATTTGGGGCGTCCCTGCGGCATTGTCTGGTGAGGTCGAAGGCGCCATCGGCCGCGACCCGCGCGACCGCAAACGCATGGCGCTGGTCGCGCGCGGCGGCAAGCCGGCGCTGACGCGATACCGCACCGTGCGGAGTTGGGCCACTGCGGCGGCATTGATGGAGTGCGTGCTGGCGACCGGGCGCACGCACCAGATCAGGGTGCATATGGCAAGCGTCGGCCACCCGTTGGTCGGCGACCCCGTCTACCTCCGCCGAGTACCCGCGGCAGCCAAGGCGCTGCCTCCCCCGGCCCGTGCGGTGCTGCTGGACTTCCCACGTCAGGCGCTGCACGCTGCCAGGCTCGGGTTTGCGCATCCACGGACCGGCGCCATGCTGTCGTTTGAACGCCCGATGCCAGAGGACATGGCAGCCCTCGTCGCTGCACTGGACGAATAGGGAACATGGCGCCGCATTCTCTTTGACAGGACCTGACTAGTCCTGTATAAACCTGAGATTGGCGCAGCGGGCGTGTTGCGCCAAAGCTTGTCCAGCCTCCAGCCGCTTCGGGGTGGTCGCTGGGACGTGATAGCTTCCGTCGCGCTTGCTTCTTGTTCCGTCGCAACTGACCTGTCTGTATCGCCGTATAGGGTTACAGATCGTCAACAGACGAGTGAGGCCGAACCCCATGGTTGCTGCTGTTATTAATGTTGCCCCCGAGGGCAACCTATCTCGCTACCTGCAAGAGATCCGCAAGTTCCCCATGCTCGCTCCTGAGGAGGAGTTGGCGCTGTCGCGCCAGTGGCGGGACAATGAAGACATGGATGCGGCGCATAAGCTTGTCACGTCGCATCTTCGCCTGGTTGCCAAGATTGCCATGGGCTACCGTGGTTATGGCCTTCCCGTTGGTGAATTGATCAGCGAAGGCAATGTCGGGATGATGCAGGCCGTCAAGCGGTTCGACCCTGACCGGGGCTTCCGTCTGGCTACCTATGCGATGTGGTGGATACGGGCCGCTATCCAGGAATATATCCTGCATAGCTGGTCTCTAGTGAAAATGGGCACGACTGCCGCACAGAAGAAGCTGTTCTTCAACCTGCGCCGTCTGAAGGGCCAGATGCAGGCCATTGAGGACGGTGATCTCAAGCCAGAGCAGGTCGCGAAGATCGCCCGCATGCTGGCAGTCCCCGAGCAGGACGTGGTCAGCATGAACCGCCGTCTCGCCGCCCCGGATAATAGCCTGAATGCGCCGGTCCGTGCCGACAGTGAGGGCGAGTGGCAGGATTGGCTGGTGGATGAGAGCGCCAGCCAGGAAGTCGAACTGGCCGACCGCGAGGAGCTTACGGGCCGCAAGGCGTTGCTGAGCAGTGCGTTGAAGACTCTGAACGAGCGCGAGCGGCACATTCTGATTGAGCGCCGGCTGAAAGACAATCCAACGACGTTGGAGGACTTGTCTCAGCAATACAACATCAGCCGCGAGCGGGTGCGGCAGATTGAGGTCCGTGCCTTCGAGAAGCTGCAGAAGGCGATGAAGACCCAGGTTGCCGAACGCCGGATGGCGCAAGCGGCGTAGTCCTTCCTCTCTTCCTACGGGAGGGAGGAAGGAGTGAGGAAAAGGTTATGTTCCGTCCTCTCCCATTCTAAACCTACTGTGTGTTAACCCAAGCCTCCAGGTATTTGCCCCTAAGACCCCCTCATCTCAACCCTGTCCCGGACGGAGAGGGAGCAAGTAATATCAGCCTTCGAACGGGTCGCGCATCAGGATGGTGTCGTCCCGTTCGGGGCTGGTGGACAACAGGGTGACTGATACCTCCACTAATTCTTCTACCCGGCGCACATACTTGATCGCCTGTGCCGGCAAGTCCGCCCAGCGCCGGGCGCCGCGGGTGCTGCCGGACCAGCCCTCGATGTTTTCATACACCGGCACTGCCGCAGCCTGCGCCGCCTGTCCCGCCGGCAAATGCTGGTAACGTTGGCCGCCGATTTCGTAGCCGATCCCGATTTTGAGTTCCGTCATCCCGTCCAGCACGTCCAGTTTAGTCAGGGCTAAGCCCTGGATGCCGCCAACCTTGCATGCCTGGCGCACCAGTGCCGCATCGAACCAGCCGCACCGCCGCGGACGTCCGGTCACGGTGCCGAACTCGTGCCCGCGGGTGCCCAGCATCTTGCCGGTGTCGTCGTGCAGCTCCGTCGGGAACGGGCCTGAACCGACGCGCGTCGTATAGGCCTTGGCAATGCCCAGCACCATCCCGACCTGCGCCGGGCCAACACCTGACCCGGCGGCCGCCGTCGCCGCGATCGTGTTGCTGCTGGTCACGAAGGGGTAGGTCCCGTGGTCCACATCCAGCATGACGGCCTGCGCGCCCTCGAACAGGATGCGGCTGCCAGCCTTGCGGGCGATTTCCAACCGCTCCCACACGGGCTCGACATGCGGCAGGATGCGGGGCGCGAGGCCGAGCAGCAGGTCCAGCAGTGCCTGCTTCTCGAACGAGGGCGCACCCAGGCCGGTCAGCAGCGTGTTGTGGTGCAGCAGGAGTTCGTCCAGCTTGTCCGCCAGCACCTCCGGTTCTGCCAGGTCGCAGGCCCGTATGGCCCGGCGGGCAACCTTATCTTCATAGGCCGGTCCGATTCCCCGCCCAGTGGTGCCGATCTTGCGGTCGCCGCGGGCAATTTCCCGCGCACGGTCCAGGGCGCCGTGCACCGGCAGGATCAGCACGGCATTCTCGGCTATGCGCAGGTTGTCCGGGCCGACGTTCAAACCTTGGGCGCGAACGCGGTCCATCTCCGCCAGCAGGGCCTCGGGATCAATCACAACACCGTTGCCGATGATCCCCAGCTTGCCCCGCACCAGCCCGCTCGGCAGCAGGGACAGGCGATAGGTCTGGTTGCCCACCACCAGCGTGTGCCCGGCGTTGTGCCCGCCCTGGAACCGCACCACGATGTCGGCCCGGCTGGCGAGCCAGTCCACCACCTTGCCCTTTCCCTCGTCGCCCCACTGGGCACCGATGACGGCGACGTTGGGCATCTAGCTCTCCATGGTGAGCAGCACGGCAGCGCCGTCCCGCAGGATGTGGGTGCAGCCGAGACGCCGCGCCTCCGCCGCCGGGTCCGGCAGGTCGGACAAGGCGGGGATGGTTGCATAGCCGCCGGCGCGCAGGACCACCGCATCCCCGGGCGGAGTGCCCCACGGCAGAAACGCCCGCTGCCGGGCAGGCGCCTGCGGCAAGGTGCGCAGCAGCGCGTCCGGGAACAGGGTCAGGCCGGTCGCCGGCTCGGCCTCTCCGGATATGTAGCGTCCGCCGCGGCCCAGTTCCTCGTGGCGGCCTGGCGCGAACACCGTGACGCAAACGCCGGTATGGTAGCGGAAGCCGCGGAACTCGATGGGATCAAGCGTCAGCCGCAGTCCCGGCGCCTGCGCCTGGATCGCCAGCATGACATCCCGCAAACGCGCGCACAGGGCAGCGGAGGCCGGCGGCAGGTCGGCTGCGGTAAGCACATCGAGGGCCGGGCCAGCCGGGCCGGCCACCAGCAGCAGGTCGGTCAGCAGCCCGGCAATGGGTCCGCCGTGCCGGGCTACCTCGGCGGCGTCCTTCCGGTCCAGCGCATGGGTCAATGCCTGGCGGACCGGGCCGGTGATCCCAGCCTCATCCAACAGGGTCGGCGCCAGGGGCGGCAGGGTCAGGTCGAAGCTGACACAGTCCAAGCCGATGGCTGCCAGCGCTGCGGCGGCTAAAACGACGATCTCCGCGTCTGCCGCCGGGGAATCGACGCCGATCAGCTCGATCCCTGCCTGCGCCACCTGCCGGTCCGCCGCCAGGCCCAGCCCGCGCAGCCGCAGGCATTGCCCGGCGTAGGACAGCCGCAACGGCCGGGGATATCCGGCCATGCGAGTGGAGGCGATGCGCGCCACCTGCGGCGTCATGTCCGCGCGAACACCCATCATCCTGTGGGTCGCCGGGTCCATGACGCGGAACGCCTGGTCCTGCATGGCGCTGCCGGCGCCGGCCAGCAGCCCATCCTCGAACTCCAGCAGCGGCGGCTTGACCCGGTCATAGCCGTGCGCGGCGAATGCCTCCATCAGCATGGAAACGGTCGCGGCCTCGGTTTCCGCCTCTGGGGGCAGCAAGTCGTGCAGGCCGGCAGGCAGCAGCGCCGAGTTCGGGGGCAGGTCGTCGGTCATAGGAGGCGGCGTATAGCCTAGAACTGCAGGGTCGTCGCCTGCACCACCATCGGCAGCGCGCGCACCTGATGCAGCACGGCCTCCGGCACCGGGGTGTCCACCGATGCGAGGCAGATCGCATCCCCGCCTGCGGCGGCACGGCCCAGGTGGAAAGTCGCGATGTTGATGCCGGCCTCCGACAGCGCCGCGCCGAAGCGGCCGATGAAGCCGGGCCGGTCCTGGTTCGTCACATACAGCATATGCCGGCCGAAATCGGCCTCGACCTTGATGCCCTTGATCTCTACCAGCCGCGGGCCGGCTGCGCCGAACAGGGTGCCGGCGACGCTGCGGGTCAGGCAGCCGGTTCCGTCGGACCGGCCCTCCCGATCCGACGAGACCGTCAGGCGCACGAGGGTCTGATACTCGCTGGGGCGGTCGTGCACGGTCTCGGCGACCTCCATCCCCCGCTCCCGCGCGATCACCGGCGCGTTCACCATGTTGACGCCTTCCATCAACGGGCCGAGCAGCCCAGCGACCGCCGCTGCCGTCAGCGGACGGTGGTTCAGCGCCGCGGCCTGGCCTTCAAACTCGATGGCGACGCTCCGCAACGCCCCCCGGTCCGCCGCTGTCATCTGCCCGGCGAACGCGCCGAGCAGGCGGCACAGCTCCATGTAGGGCCGCAGCCGCGGTGCTTCCTCCGCCGACAATGACGCCATGTTGACGGCATTGGACACCGCGCCGGTCAGCAGGAAGTCGGCCATCTGGTCGGCCACCTGCAGCGCAACGTTCTCCTGCGCTTCGGTGGTGGCAGCGCCCAGATGCGGGGTGCAGACCACATTCTCATAGGCGAACAGCGGGCTGCTGGTGGCAGGCTCGGTCTCGAACACGTCCAGTGCAGCGCCGGCGACGTGGCCGCTGGCGAGCACCTCCGCCAGTGCGGCTTCGTCCACCAGGCCACCGCGGGCGCAGTTGATGATGCGGACGCCGCGCTTGCAGGCGGCCAGGGCATCGCGGGACAGGATGTTGCGGGTGGCGTCGGTCAGCGGCGTGTGCAGGGTAATGACGTCGGCGCGGGCCAGCAGGTCCGGCAGGTCCACCTTCTCGACACCCAGCGCGACGGCCCGTGCCTCGGTCAGATAAGGGTCGTAGGCGATCACGCGCATGTGCAGCCCGACGGCGCGGTTGGCGACGATGGCGCCGATGTTGCCGCAGCCGATCAGCCCCAGGGTCTTGCCGGTCAGCTCGACGCCCAGGAAACGGTTCTTTTCCCAGCGGCCCGCGCGGGTGCTGGCGGTGGCCTCCGGGATCTGCCGGGCCAGTGCGAACATCATGGCGATGGCGTGCTCGGCGGTCGTGGTGGCGTTGCCGTTTGGCGTGTTCATCACCACGACGCCACGGGCGGTCGCCGACTTCACGTCCACGTTGTCCACGCCGATGCCGGCGCGTCCGACCACGCGCAGGCGTGGCGCGGCATCCAGCAGTTCCTGCGTGACCTTAGTGGCGCTGCGTATGGCCAGGCCGTCGTAGCCGCCGATGCAGGCGCGCAATTCCGCCGGCGACAGGCCGGGGCGCAGGTCCACGTCCACGCCTCGGCTGCGGAATACCTCGACCGCAGCAGGGGACAGCTTGTCGCTGATCAGGACACGGGGCGCCGTCATGCCCCGGCGTCCCTGGCCACTGAGGCATAGGCCCACTCGACCCACGGTAGCAGGGCCTGGATGTCCGACGTCTCCACGGTGGCGCCGCCCCAGATGCGTAGGCCCGGCGGCGCGTCGCGGTAGGAGGCGACGTCGTAGGCCACGCCCTCATGGTCCAGCAGCCCGGCCAGGCGCTTGGCCGCTTTGCCCTGCCCGTCTGTGTCCAGCGCGGTGAACCAGGGAGCAGTCACCTTGAGGCAAATGCTGGTGCACGACCGCGTGGCCGGGTCGGCGGCGAGGAAGTCCACCCAGGGCGTCCGCTCCACCCAGGCAGCGACCTCGGCCAGGTTGGCCTCGCTTCGGGCGATCAGGGCGGGCAGGCTGCCAACCGACTCAGCCCAGCGAAGGCCGTCCAGCGCGTCCTCTACGCACAGCATGCTGGGCGTGTTGATGGTCTCGCCGCGGAAGATGCCGGCGGACAGCTTGCCGCCGCTGGTCATGCGGAACACTTTTGGAAGTGGCCAGGCGGGCTTGTAGGACTCCAGCCGGGCGACGGCGCGTGGGGATAGGGCGATCATGCCATGTGCCGCCTCACCGCCCAGCACCTTCTGCCAGGACCAGGTGACGACATCGAGCTTTTCGTATGGCAGCTCCATTGCGAAGGCGGCTGATGTCGCGTCGCATATGACCAAACCGTCCCTCGCCGTGCTGATCCACTCGGCACCGGGCAGACGCACGCCGGAGGTTGTACCGTTCCAGGCGAAGACCAGGTCGCGCGCCGGGTCAATGCCGGTGAGGTCTGGCAACGCTCCGTAGGAAGCCGTACGCACGCGGGCGTCCGTCAGCTTGAGCTGATGCACCACGTCCGTCGCCCAGGCTTCCGAGAAACTTTCGAAGGCGAGGATGTCCACCCCTCGGGCGCCGAGCATGGACCACATCGCCATCTCGACCGCGCCGGTGTCGGACCCCGGCACGATGCCCAGGCGCCAGGCCGTCGGTAGGCCGAGGATCGCGTGGGAGCGGTCAATTACCTCCTGTAGCCGTGCCGTTGGTCCGGCTGCACGATGGCTGCGGCCCAGCAACGCGCCGGACAGCGCCTGCAGCGACCAGCCCGGACGCTTGGCGCAGGGACCGGAGGAAAAATCGGGGTTGGCCGGGCGCAGGTGCGGCTTTGCCGGCGCGGCATCGAGTGCAAGCGACATGTTCGCTCTCCCTTCCAGAAGAGAAGCGTCCCGGTGGGGGGACGTGGCCCAGCGCCGGTTTAGGACGGTGAAGGGTGAGAGGCAACCGCCTCTCCCTCTCCCTCCGGAAGAGAATTGGGGTGAGGGAAAGCCGCAAGGGCCAAACTTGCCGGCTGAGGGCGAGTCAGCGCTGGACTCGGCTGGGCTTGCCTCGCCTGGCTTCCCTCACCCCAACCCTCTTCCGGAAGGAGAGGGAGCAGGAGCAGGAACCCCATGCCACAACGGGCCGTGCCCGCCGCCCAGGCCCGGCGCGGCCAGGATCGCGGCATGGACGTAGGCGCCCGCGCGCACTACCGCGTCCCTTAGCTTCATGCCCTGCGCCAACCCGGCGGCAACCGCGCTGGCCAGGGTGCAGCCGGTGCCGTGGGTATGACGCGTTTCGATGCGGGCGCTGCGTATCACCTCGATCCCGTCCGGCGTTGCAAGGATATCCTCCACCACCGGGCCGGACAGGTGCCCGCCCTTTAGCAGCACGGCCTGCGCGCCCAGGTCGAGCAGCGCACGTGCGGCATCCAGGGCGGCGGCATGATCCGGGATAGCGCGCCCGAGCAGCGCCTCCGCCTCCGGCACGTTCGGCGTCAGCACCGCCGCGAGCGGCAGCAGGTCACGCAGCAACGCCGCCACAGCATCCGCATCCAGCAGGCTCGCCCCGCCCTTCGCCACCATCACCGGGTCCACGACGGCTGGCAGTCCGGCGCCCCGCAGCACCTCCGCCACGGCCGCCACCATGTCCGCCGTGCCCAGCATCCCCGTCTTGACCGCGTCGGCGCCGATGTCGTCCAGCACGGACCGCATCTGCTGCCGCACGAAGGCTGGCGGCACCGGCAGCACGCCTTGCACGCCCAGCGTATTCTGCGCCGTCAGCGCCGTAATAGCCGTGGCGCCATAGCCGCCCAGCGCCATCACCGTCTTCAGGTCCGCCTGAATGCCTGCCCCACCGCCCGAGTCCGACCCGGCGACGATCAACACACGGCCCAGGCGCGGGCCTGTCATGCCGCCTGTTCAGCCGCCGCCCGGATCGTGTCGCAGAGTTCCAGAACAATGCGGTCCACCATCGCGCTGTCCTCCCCCTCTGCCATCACCCGCACCACCGGCTCGGTCCCGCTGGGACGAAGCAGCAGGCGGCCGGTCGTGCCCAGCTCGGCCTCAGCCGCGGCAACGGCAGCCAGCACGCGGGGATGATGCAGCGGCGCCGGGCCGACGAAGCGCACGTTGCTCAGGCGCTGCGGCAGCGGGTCGAACACGCGGCATGCCTCGCTGGCCGGGCGCCCCTGCTCCACCAAAACGGCAAGCACCTGCAACGCCGCAATCAGGCCGTCGCCGGTCGTCGCATAATCGGACAGGATCATGTGGCCGGATTGCTCGCCGCCGACGTTGAGGCCGTCCGCCCGCATGCGCTCCACCACGTAACGGTCGCCCACTTTGGTGCGGTGCAGGTCCAGGCCCTGCCCGCCCAGGAACCGCTCCAGACCGAGGTTGGACATCACCGTCGCCACCACGCCACCGCCGGTCAAACGTCCCGCCCGGCCCCAGCTCTGCGCGATCAGACCCAGGATTTGGTCGCCGTCCACCAGCTCCCCACGCTCGTTGGACAGCAGCAGCCGGTCCGCGTCGCCGTCCAGTGCGATGCCGAGGTCGGCCTTATGCTCCAGCACCTTGCTGCACAAGAAGCCCGGCACGGTCGAGCCGCAGCCCTTGTTGATGTTGAATCCGTCCGGCTCCACCCCCACCGGGATGATCGTAGCACCTAGCTCCCACAATACGGTCGGCGCCACGCGGTAACCGGCGCCGTTGGCGCAATCCACCACGATCCGCATCCCGTCCAGCGTCCGCCCGCGCGGGAAAGTCGCCTTGGCCGACTCGATGTAGCGTCCGCCGGCATCGTTCAGCCGCGACGCGCGGCCAAGCTTGGTCGGCGCCGCCATGCGATGCGACCGGTCAGCGGCCATTAGCCGCTCGATCTCAAGCTCGGTCGCGTCGGACAGCTTGTAGCCGTCGGGACCGAATAGCTTGATGCCGTTGTCCTCGAAGGCGTTGTGCGACGCCGAGATCATCACCCCGAGGTCGGCACGCAGGCTGCGGGTTAGCATGGCTATGGCCGGCGTCGGCAGCGGCCCGACCAGCGTCACGTCCATACCGACCCCGATGAAGCCGGCGACCAGCGCCGGCTCGATCATGTAGCCGCTGAGACGGGTGTCCTTGCCGATCACGACCTGATGGCGATGGTCACCGCGGACGAACATCAGCCCGGCCGCCTGTCCAAGCTGCAGTGCCGTCTCCGCCGTCATCGGATCCACGTTGGCGGTGCCGCGTATGCCGTCGGTGCCGAACAACCGTCGCTTGCTCATGCGAAATCCCTTACTCGTTGCATGAGCCATACCCTAGCCCGCCAGCCCCTGCCAGACGCGCAACGCCTGCACGGTGGCGGCCACGTCGTGCACCCTTAGAATGCTGGCGCCCTGCGACACAGCATACAGCCCGGCAGCAACCGATCCCGCTGCCCGGCCCGCAGGGTCCGCCACTCCGGAAAGCCCGCCGATGAAGCCCTTCCGCGACACCCCGACAAGAATGGGGCAACCAAGGTTACGGAATGCTGAAAGCCCGCGCAGAAGTGCGATGCAGCCCGCGGGCGTCTTGGCGAAGCCGATCCCAGGATCAACGGCGACGTTGGCCCGACGTATGCCAGCCGCCTCCGCCAGGGCCAGGCGGGCGGAAAGCTCGGCAAGGACATCGCTGACGACATCGCCGTAGCTGGTCATGCCGGTCATTGTGGCCGGAGTGCCACGCATGTGCATCAGGACGACCGGGCAGCCGCGGGATGCAACGAGGGGCAGCGCAAGGGCATCGTGGGACAGGGCGGACACATCGTTGATGACCGTGGCGCCGGCATCCAATGCGGCGGCCATCGTGCCAACGTTGCGGGTATCTACCGACAGCTTCACTCCCGCGGCGGTAAGGGCGGTAATGACGGGCAGGACGCGGCGCCGCTCCTCGTCCGGCGGGGTCGGGGCGGAACCGGGCCGCGTGCTTTCCCCGCCGACATCCAGGATCGCGGCCCCATCGGCAACCATCTGCAAGCCCGCGGCGACGGCGAGGCCAGGGTCCAGATGCAGCCCGCCGTCGCTGAAGCTGTCCGGCGTGGCATTCAGGATGCCCATGACCACCGGCCCCGGCGGCAGCCCCGCCCAGGGTCCAGGCAAAGAAAAGGCCGGTCCAGCTTCCGCAGGACCGGCCCCAATGTCAGCCACTCCGGTTCAACCCGGCTGCGGTTGCGGCCCAAGTCCACCCGTGGGCGGCGGCGCCACTGGCCGGCCAGAGGTCGGAACCGATGCCCTGCGGCTTTCTGGCGCCGGCTCATCCACCACCGCCTTGATCACGGGATCACCGCGCAACACCGTACGGATCTCGTCACCCGACAGCGTCTCATACTCCAGCAATCCGCGTGCCAAACGATGCAGATCTTCGAGGCGCGCAGTCAAATGAGCCTTCGCGCCGCTGTAAGCCTCGTCAATGATCCTCTTGATTTCGCCATCAATCTCCCGAGCCGTGACTTCGGAGACATTCTTGTTCTGTGTCACCGAATGGCCAAGGAACACCTCTTGGCTGTTGTCGCCATAGGCGATCATGCCGAGCTTGTCGCTCATGCCCCACTCCGTAACCATCACCCGGGCGATGTTGGTCGCCTGCTTGATGTCACCGGCGGCACCGTTGCTGACGCGGTCGGGGCCGAACACCAGTTCCTCTGCGACGCGTCCGCCCATTGCCATACGCATCCGGGCTAGCAGCCGCACCTTGCTTTCGCTCAGGCGGTCGCCCTCGGGCAGGCTCATAACCAGGCCCAACGCACGTCCACGTGGAATGATTGTTGCCTTGTGGACAGGGTCGCACTCCGGATCGTCAATGGCGCACAAGGCGTGACCGGCCTCATGGTAAGCCGTCATGCGCTTCTCGGCTTCGGACATGACCAAAGACCGGCGCTCGGCACCCATCATGACCTTGTCCTTGGCGAACTCGAACTCCGCCATTGCCACCACCCGCTTGCCCATACGCGCGGCCACCAGGGCGGCCTCGTTAATAAGGTTGGCGAGATCGGCGCCGGAGAAGCCCGGTGTGCCGCGTGCAATAGTCTTCGGGTCCACGTCGCTGGCCAACGGAACCTTGCGCATATGGACGCGCAGGATCTTCTCCCGCCCGTTCACATCGGGGTTTGGCACCACGACCTGACGGTCAAAACGTCCGGGACGCAGCAGCGCCGGGTCCAGCACGTCCGGGCGGTTGGTCGCAGCAATGAGGATCACGCCCTCGTTTGCCTCGAAGCCGTCCATCTCGACCAGCATCTGGTTGAGAGTCTGCTCGCGCTCGTCGTTGCCGCCGCCCAGGCCGGCACCACGATGACGGCCCACGGCATCAATCTCGTCTATGAAGATAATGCAAGGCGCGTTCTTCTTGCCCTGTTCGAACATGTCGCGCACGCGGCTCGCGCCGACACCGACAAACATCTCGACGAAATCGGAGCCGGAGATAGTGAAGAACGGCACGTTTGCCTCGCCAGCAATGGCGCGGGCCAGCAGCGTCTTGCCGGTGCCCGGCGGACCCACGAGCAGCACGCCCTTGGGGATCTTGCCGCCCAGCCGCTGGAACTTCTGCGGGTCCTTCAGGAACTCGACAATCTCCTGCAGCTCGCCCTTGGCCTCGTCAATGCCGGCCACGTCCTCGAACGTGACCCGACCCTGCTTTTCCGTCAGCATACGGGCACGCGACTTGCCGAAGCCCATCGCACGTCCGCCGCCGGATTGCATCTGCCGCATGAAGAACACCCAAACGCCGACCAGCAGCAGCATAGGCACCCAGCTCAGCAGGATGTGCACCAACTGGTTGTCGCTTTCCTCCGGCTTGGCCTGCACCCGCACACCCTTGTCGGTCAGGCGGCTGACCAGCATCGGGTCTTCCGGCGTAAAGGTCTGGAAGGTTGTTCCGTCGGCGCGGGCGCCGGATACAGTGCGGCCCTGGATCGTCACGTCGCGCACACGGTTGGCGTTCACGTCGTTGACGAAATCGGAGTAAGCGACGCGGTTGTCCACGCGCTGGGCCGCATTGGGTTGAAAGAAGTTGAACAGTGCCACGAGCAGCAGGGCGATTATGACCCAGAGCGCGAGGTTACGGCCGAAATTGCTCATCATATGATCCTGGCGATCCAGTCATCAAACCCGGGTCCTGGGCGCAGCATTGGATCGGACCCGGCCATCCCGTCCCGGCTCAATATGGGCCGGCGCCACCACTCAGACGTGCAGATAGTGTGTCCCTGCCCGCTCCGCATCCCCACACCCGCTACGCCGTGACGAAAGCGGCGGGCGCGATGGGACGTGCAGGCCGGAACCAGACGATGGCACTGCGACAAGCCGCCGCATCAGGATAGCAGAGATGCGGCACGGAAACGATTGCACCATCCCTGCGCAGGGTTGGCAAGGTCTGCAGCAGCGCCGACGGCAGCGCCGAACAGCGCCGCAACCGGGCGGCATCCGGCCCCAAGGGTCCGAGCGTGACGCCATGCATGGTATCGCGACCGGGCGCGGCCTGGAACCGCCCGTCCCAGTACCGGTCCAGGGACACCGCAGGCTCCATCGCCGCTGCCTCCCGGCCCAGCAGCCAACCCGGACCGAGCCGCCCCGCTGGCAACACGCGAGCGCCGTGCAGAGTGCCGTCATAGCTGGTGCTGGCGCGCATGGAGCCTACCAGGCGAGCGACGCCGTCAGACGGCGGCGGATGCGTTGCGCCGGACAAGGCCCATACCAGGGCCGACAAGACCTGCGGGCCAAGACACGCCCGGACATGCGCCACCCCACAGGGATGGATTTCGGCATGGGCCGACAATTCCAAGGCTGCGCGCACCTCAACCGCCGAGCGTGCTGCGCCATGAACCAGCGCCTCCGCCCCTAGCCGCGCGGTCTCGGCCGGGTCGGACAACGGGCCGGCGCGCAGGCGGGCGCGAGGCGTCGCAAGATTCACATTGCTCGGGTCCTCGACCCACCCCACCCCTGCGGATTGCAGGGTCGCCCGCAGCCGGGATGGCTGCATGGTGAGCAGCGGACGCAGCAGCCGGACGGCATCAGCGTGAACAATCGCAGCCATCGCGGACAAACCGGACGCCCCGCTGCCTGCGGCCCGGCGCAGCAGCAGCGTCTCCGCCTGGTCCCGCTCGTGGTGGCCCAGCACCAGGTCAGCCAGTCCCGCGTGACGGCAGGCAGCTTCCAGCAGGGCATAGCGCGCGGTCCGAGCGCGTACGGCCAACGACGGGCCTTGGGACAGATGTGCCCGCAGCAGGCGGGCGGAGACGCCCAGACCGGCCAAGCGTCGCATCGTCAGCCCCGCCTCCTCCGCCGACTCCGGCCGCAAGCCGTGGTCCACGACGCACGCGAACGGGCGCCCCCAACGACGCAGCAGCACCACCAGGGCCATGCTGTCCGCCCCACCCGAAACTGCAACGCCGATCCGGCGGTCTCCAGCAAAGGGGCCGAGCGGCGCCATCAACGCCGCAAATTCTGCTGGGGAGATGGCATCGGTCATCGGTCGTGACCCTTCGCGCTGGCGCCCACGCGGTCCAGCCTGGTTCTGGCGCTGGGCAGCTTGCGGCGCCTGATCAGTTGCGGGCCGGATCGGCGGACGGCCGTGCCTTCGCAACAAGCAAAGTCTTCGGCCGCCGCCGCATGGCACGTTCGAACAGCGAGTAGGTTCGGTTCACGTAGTTGGTCACGCCGCTGATGGCCTCGATATACTCCTCGAGCGCCGGTGTCAGCTCCGCCTCGACCAGCCTGATCTGCCGCTTCGGGTCGTGGCCTTCGAAACGGACGTAGAACCACGGCTGACCACGGGTGAGCACCAGGTCCTGCGATATGTCGTGCCACTCAAACGCCCACATGAGGTGCCGCGGCCAGATATGGATCGGGAACCGCCCGCTGATCATGACCCCCGGCCAGGCCGGGTTGGTGAAGTGCAGGTAGGGGGGAACCTGGTTGATGTAGACAGGGTCGTCGGCGACGAAGACATAGGGCGTGATGAACTGCAGGATCGGCCGGTTCGGGTGGCGCCATTCGGCCCGGCTGATCACCGTCACCATCCCGCCCAGCGCCTTGCTTCGGATCGTGCTGCGCAGCCCGTCCACATTCTCCAGCGCGGGAGGCTTCCCATCCTCAAGCTTGATCCGCAGACGGACGTCTACGGGGCATGGGACGACGAAGTGCCGGGATTCGAAGTCAATCGCTGCCGGGCAGGCCATGATGGACTTTGCGGAGGCCGGCCGCTCACGGCCTCTCTGGAACGGGTGCGGTTCGTCCCAGATCAAGGACGCCTTCTTCTGGGTAATGACCCAACCGACCTCGACGGCCGACCGCAAGCGTCGCCGAGGCGCCAGGCCCCGCAGGCTCGTGAACAGGTTCATCGCCACTGGATGTCTTCGTGTGTGATCCGGGACGCCAATGCCTCACCTCCGGCCCCAGTGCGCAGCGATGCATAGCAACCCAACTCAAGGGCATGGTGCCCCATTCTGCCCAAGGTGGTCAAAGAGGCCCGGGGATAACCTGCCGAAGCCGGGCCTACGCAAGCGGAAGCTTGACAGGGCGACGCGCCCCAATACCTCGAAGGCGGAGTTACTACGAACGTTCGGTGCTGGTTCGTCAGCGGCAGCCCGCACGGTTGCGGACGGTCGCCGCGGCGTCCCGCACTTCGGCGCGAGGTGATGGGAACTCCGTCCGCAGCTTCTCCAGCGTGGCACATGCTGCCGGGCGCTCGCCCAATGCGCTGAGCGAGCCAGCCAGCCCAAGCAGCGCATCCGGCGCGCGGGAGCCATTGCGGGACCGGTTATAGGCGTCATCATACGCAACGGCCGCAGCCTGATAATCGCGCCGGCCGGCCAGCGACTGCGCCAGCAGGAACTGCGCGTCTCCTGCCCGTGGACCCGCGCGGTTGCTGCCCAGCACCTCCCGTGCGGCAGCCTCCGCCGACGGGTAATCGCGCCGGGCCAGGGCGGCGTTGCCTTCCTGCATCGCAAGCTCCGGCGGGCGGCGACCCGGGGTGGCCGGGGCGTCCGGCGGCGGCGGCTGAGGCCGTGGCCCCAGGTCCTGCTGGGGCGGAGCCGGCGTGCTGGGACGTGGCCCGCCGTTCCCCAGCCGGAAGTTCAGGTCGGCGATCTGCTTGGACAGCTCGTCATTCTGCCGCCGCGCCGCATTGGCCTGCTCGTCCATCTGGCCGCGCATCCGGCGCACCGCCTCCTCCATGGACTGCACGCGGTCGAGCAGTTGCGGCGTGAGGTCGTTTCCGCCGCGGTTGGCGTCGCGCGGCGCCGACGCCGCGTAGCTGCCGCGGCCGGCCTGCAACGACTGCAGATCCCGCCGCAGCTCCAGGATTTGGTTCTGCAGCACGATGCCCTCGCGGCTGTCCATCTGCGCCCAGGCCGGCACGGCGGCGCCCGCCGCCAGGAACGCGCTGGCGGCGGTCAGCAGGACGGCACGGCGCATGGCAGGCCCTAGCGGACCGAGGTCGTGGCGTTGCGGTTCTGCGCCCATGCCTGCTCATCCGACCCGACCGCGACCGGACGCTCCTTGCCATAGCTGACGGCCGTCACGCGCGCTGAGGACACCCCATGCGCCACCAGGTAATCCCGCGCCGCATTGGCCCGGCGCTGGCCGAGCGCCAGGTTATATTCGGTCGTCCCACGCTCGTCGCAGTTGCCGCCCATCTGGACTTGGACCTGCGGATACTGCCCGAGCCACGCCGACTGCCGGTCCAAGGTCGTCCGCCCATCGCCGCTGAGCGTCGAGCTGTCGGTGGCAAACAGCACCTTGTCGCCGACGTTCTGGGCCAAGTCCTGCTCGCTGCCAGGCGTCGCGCCGTTGGTGGCCAGGCCAGACGTGCCGCCCGACCCGGCGGAGTTCGCGGCGGCATCGGTCTTGTTGGCGCAGGCGCCGAGCAGCGCCGGCAGCGCCAGAGCGGCTAGGATTGCGGCGGACTTGATGTTGATCAATGGGGGTTCCTCGTTGCGGCGCCCGCGCGAGGGTCGCCAGTGGTGGCGTCACCCGGCGCGATAGGGCCGGCAGGGTCCGGGGTCAAGCCTGCAGGGGGGACCATGCCGGGTCGGACGCGTCGGTCGGCGTGGGCACGGAACGCTCGTTGAAGCCGGTGATGTCAATGGACCGGAGCTGCGAGGAGTAGCCGGCGCCGCCAGCCCCGGCCGCGCTGCTGCGGAAGAACATCAGCACCCGGCCGTTGGGGGCGAAGGTCGGCCCCTCGACCGAGAAGCTTTCGGACAGGATGCGCTCGCCGGAGCCGTCCGGGCGCATGACACCTATGCCGAAGGTGCCGCCGTTGATCCGGGTGAAGGCGATCAGGTCGCCGCGCGGCGACCAGACCGGCGTGGCATACCGCCCGCGGCCGAAGCTGATGCGCCGCACGCCGCCGCCGCCGCCGTCCATGATGTAAAGCTGCTGGTCGCCACCGCGGTCCGAGTTGAACACGATCTGCGCCCCGTCCGGGCTGAAGCACGGGCTGGTGTCAATCGCGCCGCTGTTGGTGAGCTGCCGGCCGCTCCCACCGCCCGCGCCCGCCGCCACGATGTCCGACCCGGCGCCGCGCGCCACCGACATGACGATCTGGTTGCCGTCCGGGGAATAGCGCGGAGCGAAGGTCATCCCCTCGTATTCCCCCAGCAGCCGCTGCGAGCCGGTGCCGATGTCCAGGGTGTAAACCCGCGGCCGGTTGTTTTGGTAGGACATATAGACGATCTGGTCCTTGGTCGGATGGAACCGGGGCGTCAGCGCCAGCCAGGCGCCGTCGGTCAGATAGCGGTTGTTGGCGCTGTCCTGGTCCATGATCGCCAGGCGCTTGATCCGGCGGTCGCGCGGGCCGGTGCCGGCGATATAGACGATGCGGGTATCGAAGTAGCCCTTCTCGCCCAGCAGGCGCTCATAGATCACGTCGCTGATGATATGGGCGATGCGGCGCCAGTTGGTGCTGGTGGTGGTGTAGGCGGTACCCTGGATCTGCTGGCCCGGCAGCACGTCATACAACCGGAACTCGACCCGTACGGCGTTGCCGCCGCCGTCCACCTTGCCGGTCACCAGCGCCTGCGCGCCGGCGCCCTTCCAGGCCTGGAAGTTGGGGGTGTCGCCGGTGTCGCCGGCGGCTGCGCCGGCAACCGGGCGGAACAGGCCGGACCGCTCAAGGTTGCGGGTGATCACGCCGGCCATGTCGGTGCCGAGCTGGCTGCCGGGGAAGTTAGGGATGCCGATGGGGATGGGCGCGGTGCGGGCGCGGTCCACCGTGATCTCCGGCTGCTGGTTGCCGGCGCCGACGCCTTGGGCGCGGACGGCCAACGGGATCGCCGACACGGCGAGGCTGGCGAGCAGGGTGCGTCGGGCCAGCAGCGCGCTCAGGACGGCACTGGTCGGAGCGGAGGTGGTCATGGCGGCGGTCTCCTTCTCGCCCTTATGGGCGGAACGTGATGGCGGAAGTGTGGAGAGGGCCGGGCAAGGCCGGAGGTGAGGCTGACGCGATCGGGCGTATCGCTTCTCCCTCTCCCTCCGGGAGAGGGTTGGGGTGAGGAAAAGGCCTCAAGAGCCGACTTCGCCGCCGGACAGCAGAAACGGCCCGTTGCCCAAACGTGCGGCGCGTTCGGCCTCCCTCACCCCGGCCCTCTCCCGGTGGGAGAGGGAGCAGAAGCAGCATCGCTCTCATGGCCGAAAGGTGATTTCGAAGGTGTGGACCTGGCCCAGCATTCCGGACGGCAGCGGCAATTGGCTGCATTGCGGGTCCAGGGCGGCGCGCCGGGCACGTTCGGCGAATGCGCGGGCGACGCCGGCGCGGGATGCGTCGGCGCCGGCAAGGTCGGCGATCCTGATGGTTCCATGCTCATCCGTGGTGACGCGCAAGTGCACAACCTGCTTGTCGTAGTCCAGCGCCGCCCTGTCCCCTGTCCAGCACTCCCGCAGGCGGTCGCCGATGGCGCCGCGGGTGGCAGCGCTCAGTTGCGCGTTCTCTACTCCGGATGGGGTCCCGCCTCCAGGTGAGCTGCTCCGGGCCGTTGCGGCCCGCGTGTCGCGCTGACCGGATTGCGCCTGCTGCGAGCGCAGGCGCGACAGCACATCGCCAAGGGTGCTGCTGTTGTCGGCCATCGTGCGTGACGGGGCGGCCCGGCTGGTCGTGCTGTTGCTCGCCTGCCCGGTCACCGATGTCGCCGGGGCTGGCCGGGGCGGTGCGGCGGGAGCGGGCCGGGCAGCCTGCGGCGTGGGAGCGGCCGGCGTCAGTGCCGGCGGTCTCGGAACCGGGAGTGTCGGAGCTGGTGGCGTCGAAGCTGGCGGCAATGGGGCCGGGCGCAGCGGTGCGGGAACAGGTGGCGGGGGCACCGGCGGCGCAGGCGTCAGCGGGCGCGGCTGCGGAACCGGCATCGGGGACGGCGCGGGCGCGACCGGGAGCGACGGCATGGGCGGTGTCAGCGGCGCTGGGAGCGCCCGGGGCACCGGCGGGGCTGGAGCCGGCGGCGGCGGCGGCGGTGGCGGCAGGGCGGCTGGCACAGGCGGCGCCGGTGGAACCGGAGTGGGCGGAGATGACGGTGGCGGTGGCAACGGTTGCGGCGGTTCCGGCAGGGGCTGGTCCGGGGCGGCTTGCTCGGACGGCGGCTGCGGAGATAGTGCCGGCGGCGGCGACGGCGTGGGTGCCGGAGTGGTGCTGCGCTGTGCCGGGCCGGGCGCCACGAATTCGACCTCCACGCTCTTCTCCTCGCCCATATCCGGAATGCGCGCCGGCAAGACCAGCAGCAGCGCTATCAGCAGGGCGGCGTGCAGGACGAGCGAGATCGCGCCGGTGCGGCGCATGGGTCGGGCAAGGGTGGTCATGACGTCAGCCAGGCAAGGTCACCGGCCACATGGTTCCTAGCCGCGCCCCTGCCGGCGCACCCCGGTCGTGGCCGGGGTGGCAGCGGCTGGAGATGCACCGGCACCAGCGCCGCGGGCCGGGGCGGCGGAGGGCGCTGCGGGGGCGGCAGCGGGTCCGCCCGCCTGCTCCGCCAGCAGCGCGACCTTGGTGAAGCCGCCCTGGTTGATGGTTGCCATTATCTCCATGATGCGCCCGTAGCTGATGCCCTTGTCGCCGCGGACATAGATGCGACGGTCGTTCTTGCCGTCGGTGGCCGCCTGCAGGCGCCCGACCAGGTCAGGCAGCGCGGCCTCATTCTCCTGCAGGAACACCTTGCCCTCGGCGTTGACCGACACCGTCACCGGCTCGCTGTCCTGGCTCAGCGGCGCGGCGCTGGCCTTGGGCAGGTCCACGTTGACGCCGGAAGTCATCAACGGCGCCGCGACCATGAACACGATCAGCAGCACGAGCATGACGTCCACCAGCGGCGTGACGTTGATCTCCGCGAGCGGACGGTAGCGTCCCTTGCCCCGCCCATAGTTTCCGATCCCACCCGCCATGGCCTACGCCCGCTCCTCGGATTGCCGGGATAGGATGCCGGCAAACTCGCTGCCGAAGCCCTCCATGCGTGAGGCGAACCGGGACAGGTCCGTGCTGAGCTTGTTGTAGGCCAGCACGGCAGGAATGGCGGCGACGAGGCCGATTGCGGTGGCGAACAGCGCCTCCGCGATGCCCGGCGCCACCACCGACAGGTTGGTGTTGCGGCTGGTGGCGATGGCGGAGAACGACCGCATGATGCCCCACACCGTGCCGAACAGCCCGATGAACGGCGCCGTGCTGCCGACCGAGGCCAGGAACACCATCCAGCGCTCCATCCGGTCCATCTCCCGCTGTACGGTGACGGCCACCGTGCGGTCCACCCGGTCGCGGACGCCGCCGCGGCTCACGTCGGCGCCGGCCACCTGGGCGCTGCGCCGCCATTCGCCCATCGCGGCACCGAACACGGCGGCGACAGGGTGGGTGGGGCGGGCGCCCTCGGACTCATACAGCTCGTCCAGGCTGCCGCCGGACCAAAAGCGGTCCTCGAACTGGGTTGCGGCGCGGTTCACCCGGCGCAGGGTCGCGGTCTTTTCGAACACGATGGCCCACACCCAGACGCTGGCCGCCAGCAGCAGCACCATGACGGTCTTGACCACCAGGTCCGCCTGCAGGAACAGGCTAAGCAGGGACAGGTCGCCGCCTGCCGCCGTCGTATCAACACCGCCCAAACACCCAACTCCTAGCTTAACGCGGCCCGCCACCGGTCCGGGATGCGGGCCGGACGGCCATCGTCTCGGCGCACGCAGGCCAGCTTGACCAGCAGCGAACCTACCTTTTCATCCGCCGCCGTGAACACCTGGCGGACCTCTACGGTCGCGGCCCCAAGCACCCATGGACCCGTGGTGACGGTCAACTCGTCATCCAGCCGGGCGGGCCGCAGATAGTCCATTTCGACGCGATGCACCACGAAGATCAGGCCGTATCCTTCCACGAGTTCGGCATGGGGGACGCCGGCCTGGCGCAGGGCTTCGGTGCGGGCACGTTCGGCGAAGGCGAGGTAACGGGCGTGGTAAACGATGCCGCCGGCGTCGGTGTCCTCGTAATAAACCCGCAGGGTCAGGGTGTAGGGGGTCATCGTTCGCCTGCTCCCTCTCCCTCCGGGAGAGGGTCGGGGTGAGGGAAACGGCCAGCGCGGTCCTGCAATTCGCGGAAACTCCTCCTGCTCAGGCGAGGGACGGTGCCTGCGGCGGGGGGCCCCCCCACCCACAACCCCCG
>JAABUT010000987.1_pt1 | contig 36751 bp, 34 predicted proteins | sample 5559281 | NCBI WGS metagenome assembly JAABUT01 (sample SAMN10711880, study PRJNA513359) | rock metagenome | isolation source: Antarctica rocks | place: Antarctica: Victoria Land, Ricker Hills nord | collected 2016-01-04 | reverse complement strand
CGCCTCTACCAACACTGCGGCGACATCCCGCCAGCCGAACTCGAGGCTGCGTACTACCGTCACGAAGAAGCTCGGCAAACCGCCGAGTTCTCAAACAAGTAAGTCTCCGGACACGCCGTCAGGATTCTGACACCGCCAGCAGAACGAAGCCCGCCAACCCCAACATCGCCGTGCCTCCGCTACCGTTTCCATCCACCTGGGGCCTCCCATATTCGTGTCCTAAGCACCACGAATGTTGAGGCCCCAGGCCCGCGTTCAGGCCCAGGCAGCCGACCGTGTCGGCAACCGATCACCACGTTTCATTGAGAAGAGCCGTTTGGTTCGCGACTTGACCGGCTGCCCATGCGCTCTCACTCAGGCATCAAGGGCTGGCCGGAGCCCGATCATCAAGTCAAATATTGGGGACCAGATCAATCGGCAGGAAGCATCCACCCGGACGCAACGGCGGTGTGCAGAAGCGCACGATCGCCCAACGCCGATGTCAGCTGGACCGTGACCCAGCCGATCTTCAGAACCGACGGACACGCCTCTCCCGCTGATGCAGTCTGGTTGCTGACGGACTCGATGGTGACCGAGGTCGACGTCTGCTCGACGTGGACGCCTTGTGGCACAACGCAGCTGCCGTCGCCTTCAGCGAAGTAAATCTCGACGGTCTTGGCTTTGTCGTTGATCGCGCTCAACCGCCAGGGCATGCTCAAGCTCCTGCTGTCTAACTCGGCCGACGTAGCCGGTGTTGGCCTCATACCGACCGCGGAGAGGTTACGGGGTGGCTGGGGCCTCTTCGGATCGACACTGCTGGACGGTGTCGCTGCGGGGCGCAACGTGGACGGAGCCGAGCCCGGTCGCTTGGCGACAGCGAACCCGACCGCGAACAAAATCAGGACCAAGACGGCGGCCGCCAGCACGCTACCGGCCAGCTGGCCACGATGATCCTCATCCGTACGCAGGGTAAGCCGGTGCACGAACTCTGACGGCGACACCTCGCTCGGCGCCGAGCCGGGCACCGCCTGTTCGATCTCGTTCTGCCAGCCCGCCGCGTCGGCCCGCAACAGCTTGTCGACGTCAATCACCATAATTACTCAACTCCTTCTGCAGTCGCTTTCGCGCATCGAACAGCTGGGATTTGACCGTGCCCGGAGAACACCGAAGCACCTTCGCCGTGTCGGACACCGAAAGGTCGACGTAGTAGTGCAACACAATCGCCTCGCGCTGCCGGCGCGGCAACCGGGTGATCGCCTCTCGTACATCGAAGTTGGGATGGCCCCCCGCATCGAGGATGGCTGCGGTAGGTGCAGGACCATCTCGCGTGAGTTGTGGTCCTGATTGGCGCCAGCTCTTACGGGCGCGATCAACCAGAATCGCGCAGAGCCAGCCGCTGGCCGAGCCGCGCTCCGGGTCGAAGTCGGCGCGGCGAACCCAGGCTCGACTCAAGGTCTCCTGCATCAGGTCGTCCCGATCAGCCCGTTCGGCGTACAGCGATGCCAGCCTGCGCAGTACCGGTAAGTGCGGAAGAACCCATGCATCGAAGTCCGTTGCCGGCCCGGACTCAGCCAATAGTCGTCTCACTTGTACCTCCCACCGTGTATACCCGGTCGGCAGGGCATTCGGTTGGGTTCAGATCGGAGAAGTTACATTCGGCCCGGTCGGCACGGGAAACCGCTGGTCCCGCCGACCGAGCCGTTCGGCTCAGGATGCAGGCTTGAACGTCAGATTGGTGTAGGCGTCGAAGATGTAACGCTGTGGTGTGTACCAACCTTCGTCGTTGCGTCCGGTGATCTGGGCAACAACCATGCCGAAGGCCTGGGCCTGGGTGCTTCCGTTGGCCGCGTAAACCGGCCCGCCGCTGTCTCCGAGGCTGAAGGCGGGAGCATAGGTGAGGGATTCGCAGTACACCTGACCCATCAGCGTCTTCCCATCGTAGGTCACCGGACCAATTCGGGTGATGTGAACTTTACACACCTCGCGACTCACTTCACCGTCGGTGCACAACAGCGTTCCGACCGGATCGCCACTTGAGCGGCTCGTGACGCTGCGGGTCGAGGTGGTTGGATCAGCCCAGACGATGCCAGCGTTGCTGCTGACGTTGTAAACCTCCACATCGACGTTTCCGCCGTTAATCCAATGCTGCCGCACTGCATCCGCAGTGCCTTGCGTGCTGCCGTTCGACACCACCGCACCCAGTCCGCAGTGGCCGGCGGTCGCATTATAGTCCAAGTTGTTGGCAGTGCTATGCAACGAGAAGTAGGAGGTGCAGGTTGCACCCGGAACCTGGATGAGATCACCGCCGTACCAGGCCGGTGTATCAGTAGTGCGGGATAAGCCCGATGCCGTCACGCCTTGCGAATATACGGAGACGGCGTCGCCATATCGCGCGTGGAGAGCCTTTTCCCGTGTGTCCGAATAGTTGGCGAGCATGACTTCGACCGTATTGGTCGTCTCATCGATCCCCCACGACGTAAGCTGTATGCCGGACTCGGTGAGGGCGTTCCGATCACTCCAGATAAGATCGATCAGCGCATTCAAAGTTTGTTCACTACGACTGACCGTGCGAAACGAGACCGGTATCGGCTGGCTCAGGTAAGTGAGCTGATCAAGTTGTACGAGCGCCACGAGATCGCTTCCCGCCACTCCGACGGTTTGTACCTCAAGCCCCGAGGGGGTGATTTGCAAGCCGGCGTATAACGGGGACCGCGGTAGGTCGGTTAGCAGTCGCTGACCCATAAGTGACGCCGCGAAGTTGGCTTGAGGATCGGTATAGAAGTCGACCGGAACGTTCGGACTGGCGTGGGTTGGTTCGACCGGCAGCAACAGCGTTGCGCACACTCCGAGGGCGGCTGCCGCAACAGCAAGAGATCGTCGAACAGAAGGTGTCCTCATGTGCAGTCCTTTCTCGGCGAGACAGCGCACTGAACCTACACTGATCGGCTGAAATGGCAAGCACTTCTTCAGTCCACGTCGATGCGAGGAGTGTGTCAAGTTTGAGCGGGCTCAGCTTGCAAGGATGGGCGGGCTGAGTCATCTGAGCTGAGCGAAGCTGCGCTACGCGGGTTCATTGTTGGTCAATCGCGTCGAGGAGCGGATTGGCTCGAAGTGTGGGGTCGCTGGATGCGTGGTGTCAGGAAAGGATCGTTTTCGGGACAGTGAGCTGGTCGGCTCGTACGGAGGCCGGATACGGCGTGTCGCTGACTCAAAACTCGTGTTCGTAATCACATGGAGCCCACCCCGCAGACCCCGGATAGCGAGGCCTGATCGTGGCCGAGACGAGCTACTACGGTCCGCGAGGCCCGTACGGGACCGAGCAGGAGGCGATCGCGGCCAGCGGTGTCCGAGGCTGGGAGCCGGCCGAGTACGTGAGCCGGAACCTGGCTCGGATCACTGGCGCGGTCGAGGCGGCCGGGGTCGAGCTGGGCAGCTATGACCTGCGGATCCTGACCTGGCTGGCCGGCTGGGAACCGCAGGCGATCGAGGTGATCGCCGCGGTCATCGAACGGGCAGCGCAGCAGCCGGAATCGAATGGCGGGTAGCTGGTGGGAACGCACCCGCGCCGGTCTGCAGGCAGCCCGAGCCCGCGGCCGCCACGGTGGACGCCGGCGCGCACTCAACGCCGACCAGGCCGCCCTGCTCCGCCAGCTCTATGACCAGCGCCAGCACACCGTCACCCAGATCGCCGGCATCCTCGACATCAGCCGCAGCACCGTCTACCGCTACCTCGAGTCTCCTCATTGATGTGAAGCGATCAGAGCCGGCGGATCTCGGCCCGGTGTTCACCTTCGCGACGCCTCGCATGTAGGACGGGGCTGTGCCTTCCGGGTGGAAAACGACGATCTGATCGACCGCCTCGGCGTCGCCGCGCGGATCTGCCGTGCATAGGCCTAGCGTCCGGCCGACCGTGTTCATCGATCCGGGCACCATTGGGCAGCTATTGGGCCCTTCAGCGGATCCTCGCTGGTGCGGTGGGGGGTTGTTCTGCTCGTGCTCGTGCCTGCGATCTTGGCCTGACGGATCGACGCCGGCTGGCTGGCTTGGTGCCGTTGGCCGGCGTCGTCGTGGCCGTCGCCACCGTTGGCCTGCGGCTCAGTGACCGCGCCCATCGGCGTGCGCTCTCTCTTGCCAGCGACGAACGCCAACGCAAGAGCAACGAGACCAAGCAGCCGCATAGCGCGCCGAGGCGGACCGCAAGCACCGCCCAGATGCGCGAGCAGCCGTCGCTGAGGCTTCTTCACGATGACTGACGTGGGGGCCGGGCGATTGCTCGGTCGGTTCGTTTGATGGCGCGGTAGACGGGTCGAGCTGGGGACACCGAACAGAACAGTTCGACGAGTTGGGTGCTGGGTGTGCGCTCCGACTGCCGAGAGGGCGACGAGGTGCGCCTCCTGCCTAGGTTAACGCTCGCGGCCTCATCGACGCCGAGAACTCAGCCACCGCTGGGCCAAGATTGCTGCGTACGCGAGGCCGCAGAAGGGCGACAAACGACAGAATTAGTAAGACGGTCATCTGCAGTTCTGCCCCGTACGCTCGAAGTGCCTGACCAACCGGACTGCCCGTATGTCAATCGTGCTGCATGCACCGTCAGTGACCTGCATCAACGAGGACGGCTGGGCCAAATGTCGTCACGGCGAGTTAGCGTTGCCCGACCCCCGGCCTTATCGTCTCGCGATTGTTTGCTGATGGCAGGGTAACCGCCCCCGGGCTCTGGACGTCCCTCGCTAGTTGAGCCGGCTTTTTGAAGATTGACGACGCAGAATGACAAGTCCAACCACAGCGACCAGCCACAATACGATACCGACGATTGCCCCAGCCGTCTCGTGGTAACGAAGACTTGGGAAGCCGATACACAAGCCGAATACCATGATCCCGGTCAGGTAGAACCTAGGGGCCGCGATGTCCAAACGTCCCAACTTCACGATATACCCCCTGCTTCAGCTCCTCTTAATTAGCAAGATAGACACTTGGGAGTGAAAACACCGTCGCATATGTTGCATCCCTTACAGAGCCGCCCCAATCGACGCTTCCGTCATTGCTATTCTCCATCGACGTAGCCGCTGCCGGGGCGAATGTGCCTACCCACGTCCCTGCGACCGCTCCGCAGGCTACGCACCCCGTTAACGCCGATACGCCGATACGCCGATACGCCGACGAATGTTGCCACCCCAACAACGCCACCGAATACATCCGCCGTCCAGTCCGTGCCTGCCGGGTCTGCGTTGTTGATGGGGTTGTCGGCGGCGTAGGTGTAGCGGTTGCCGTTGTGGGGGTCCAGGGGTGCGTTGAGGGTGTCTTGCTGGGTCCAGGTGCCGGTGGTGGGGTCATACCAGCGGATGCCGAATTTGATGAGTTGGGTGGTGTGGCTTCCGATGCCGCCGGCGTAGGTGTAGGGGTTGTCGACGTAGCCGCTGCCGCCGGAGTTCTGGGCGACGGTGGCCCCGCCGTAGGGGTCGAAGTTGAGGAGGTAGGCCAGGGACCCGAAGTTGGTGACCAGGCCGGCGGGGTTGTTGTGCCCGTCATAGACATACATGCAGGCGCTGCCGGTGGAGGTGGTCAGCAGAACCGGCAGGCCGGTGTTGTCGTGGGCGACGTAGGCGTTGGCGGTGACACCGCTGTGGGTGTAGGCGACCTCCTCGATTTCGGGGAGCCCGTTCTGGTCGGTACGGCCATAGGCGTATTGGTAGGTGTCACCGCCGGTGGTGGCCTCGCTGAGCAGCTCATTGCTGCTGGTGCCGGCGTAGGCGTAGCTGGTGGTGGTACCGGCCTTGGTGCTGGCCATCATCTGCCCGGCGGTGTGCACAACGGCCAGAAAGAACAAACCTGCACCCGTTCAACGGAGGTGCAGGTCTGAAAGAGGTCGCTCTGGTGCGCCCGGCAAGATTCGAACTTGCAACCTCTTGATCCGTAGTCAAGTGCTCTATCCGTTGAGCTACGGGCGCATTGTGAACCGAAGCCATACTCTAGCGGGTCAGGTTCGGGCCTCCAAAACCGCCTCCGGCGTCGCCTCGGCGCACCGGCCAAGATCAACCACAGAGGCGATCACAGCACAGAGCCCCGTCCGAGGACGGGGCTCTGACACCGCGGAGGCTCGGGGATTTGAACCCCGGATGGGCGATAAACCCAAACCGCATTAGCAGTGCGGCGCCATAGACCGGACTAGGCGAAGCCTCCTGAAGCCGCGGAACACGACCGCCGCATACCTTACTGGGCGAGCACCGGCGCGCCCAACGCGGCCCCTGACCACAAGGGCTACAGATCACTCAGCGGGGGCTGATCGCCGGCATCACGAAGCGATCCAGCAGCTCCACCAGATCCTCGTCGGAGATCGACTGTCTACGCATGACGATCCGGTGGGTGAGGGTGCCCGCCACGATCTCGGGAAGCAGCGGCGTCACCGCGTCGGGGCGCACCTCGCCGCGGGCGACACCTCGTTCGAGCAGGTCGACCAGGACCTGCTTACGCGGGTCGAAGTAGTCACACTCGAACGTGGCTGAGAAGTCCGGATCCCGCAGTGACTCGCTCATGATGGATCGCATCGCCTCACCGCCTGGCCCGGTCATCACCTCGACGACCTGCCGCAGCAGCATCAGTAGCGCGTCACGCGTCGTCACGGTGTCTTCCAGGCGGGGCGGGTCGATGCTGAGCAACGGACCGGCCAGCAGGCAACCCAGCGAATCCATCACCAACTCCTGCTTGGTGGGCCACCTGCGATAGATGGACGCCTTGCCCGTTTGGGCGCGGGCGGCGACCGACTCGATGGTGACATTGCCGTACCCACCGCACGCCAGCTCCGCGATCGTGGCGTCCTTGATCGCCTGCTCCAGCTCGGCTCCACGCTTGCGCTGACGCCCCGGATCCTCGCCGCTGTCAGAGGTACCTGCGAAATTGACTGGCGGTGCGGTCATGGCGACGGGAATCCTCTCTGACGAACGGAAGTGGCGGCGGTGGTGCTGTGTGGCAGCTGAGCGACCAAGATAGTGCACGTTTGCGTTTCTTAACTGATGTTCGCTAGCGTACCGAAGGAAGGAACGGCTGCGTTCACTATGCGACAGCACAAGCCGAAATGCTAACTCAACACGACAGACTCAGGACGAGCGGTTCGCCGCAACATACTGAGCGAACGGCACTGAGCAGCGTGCCGACACCACGCCGCGCGGCAGCCCGCCGGCACAGAACATCGATTGGCCAAGGAGAGTCGTGACCACGACCTACGGAGCGACACAGACAACCGCAACGAGCCGAAGAGGAAGCCATCCAGGCTTGACGCTGCTCATCATCGCGGGCGCGCAGCTCATGATCGTTCTCGACGGAACCATCGTGAACATCGCGCTGCCCAAGATGGGCGACTACTTCGGCAAGAACCAGACCGACATGACGTGGGCGATCAACGCCTACACCCTGGCCTTCGGCGGGCTGCTGCTGCTGGGCGGCAAGGCAGGCGACATCCTCGGCCGGCGCCGGATGTTCATGGTGGGCCTCGCGTTGTTCACCATCGGCAGCTTCCTCGGCGGCCTCGCTCACAACTTCCAGTTCCTCATCTTCGGCCGGATCATCCAAGGCATCGGGGGCGCGATCGCCTCGCCGACGGCTCTCTCGCTGATCACCACGGAGTTCGACGAGGGGCCCGAACGGACCCGTGCCTTCGCGGTGTTCTCCGCGGTGGCTGGTGCCGGCGCCGCTCTGGGCCTGCTGCTCGGTGGCGTTCTCACCGAGTACCTGACCTGGCGCTGGGTGCTCTTCGTCAACGTCCCGATCGGTGTCGTCCTGGTCGTCGGCGCCTACATGTTCTTGCACGAGTCCGAGCGCCTCTCCGGCAAGTTCGACTGGTTCGGTGGCCTGCTGTCCACGGTGGGGATGGCCTCGCTGGTCTACGGTTTCATCCATGCCGCATCCAAGGGCTGGAGCAACGGCATCACGGTCAGCGCCTTCGTCCTTGCGGTGGTACTGCTCGCCGCGTTCGCCGCGCTGGAGGGCAAGCTGTCCTACGCGATGATGCCGCTGCGCACGTTCCGGGACAAGAACCGATCGGGCGCCTACATCGTCATGCTGATCATCGGCGCGGCCATGTTCGGGATGTTCTTCTTCGTCACCTATTTCGTCCAACTGGTGCTCGGCTACTCGTCGTTGAAGTCCGGCATGGCATTCCTGCCGGTCGCCTTCATGATCGGCATCGCGGCCCAGCTCTCGGCGACGTTGCTGCCCCGGGTCGGTCCGCGCAACCTGATCATCTTCGGCTCCGTGCTCATGACCGGCGGCCTGTTCTGGCTGTCCACCACCAGCGCGGACTCCAGCTATGCCGGCCACCTGCTGCCGTCGCTGCTGATCATGTCCTTCGGTATCGGCAGCATCTTCGTGCCGCTGACCACCGTGGCCGTGGCCGGAGTCGAACCACACGAGGCCGGCCTGGCATCGGCACTGCTGAACGTCGGGCAGCAGGTCGGCGGGTCCATCGGTCTGTCGGTGCTCACCACCGTCTTCGCCACCACCTCGACCAGCGAGGGCAAGCACCAGGGCAAGGTCCTCGGCGCCCTGGTGCAGTCGGGTAAAGAGCCGCTGACCGTCTTGCAGCACTTCCTGCAGCTGTCGCAGCAGGCGACCGGCAGCGTCAAGGCCAGTGCGGGCGCGCTGACCGATCCCAGGGCCAACCGGGCGTTCCACGAGGTCCTGGCGCACGGCTCCTCGCGAGGGTTCCTGACCGCCGCGATCTTCGCCCTGGTCGCCATCATCGTCACCATGACGATGATCACGACCGGCAAGGACGAGGTTGTCGACGCGCCGGCCGGCGTCGCGGTTCACTGACCGCAGCAATAGCGAAAGGGCCGTCCAGTCATTCCTACTGGGCGGCCCTTTGCGCTATCTGATGGCGTGGAGTAGCCGAGAGGCAGATCCTCAGCATTCGATGACGTTTACGGCCAGCCCGCCGCGGGAGGTCTCCTTGTACTTGACCTTCATGTCAGCGCCGGTCTCCCGCATGGTCTTGATCACCTTGTCGAGGCTGACGATGTGGGTGCCGTCGCCGCGCAGCGCGATGCGAGCGGCGTTGATCGCCTTGACCGCACCCATCGCATTGCGTTCGATGCACGGCACCTGGACGAGCCCGCCGATCGGGTCGCAGGTCAGCCCCAGGTTGTGTTCCATGCCGATCTCGGCGGCGTTCTCGACCTGCAAGGGGTTTCCGTCCATCACCTCACACAGCGCGCCGGCGGCCATCGAGCAGGCGGAGCCAACCTCACCCTGGCAACCGACCTCAGCGCCGGAGATCGAGGCGTTCTCCTTGTAGAGCACGCCGATGGCCCCGGCGGTGAGCAGGAACCGCACCACGCCGTCATCGGTGGCACCCGGTACGAAGCGCCGGTAGTAGTGCAGCACCGCCGGGATGATGCCGGCCGCGCCGTTCGTCGGGGCGGTCACGACCCGGCCACCCGCGGCGTTCTCCTCGTTGACGGCAAGCGCGAACAGGCTCACCCAGTCCATCACCCGCAGCGGGTCGGTGGAGAACGATTCGGCGGACAGCGTCCGGTACAGCTCGGGTGCGCGGCGGCGCACCTTGAGACCGCCCGGCAGCATTCCCTCCTGGGAGTAGCCGGCCGAGACGCAGTCCTGCATAACCTGCCAGATGTCGAGCAGCCCCGCCCGTACCTCTGCCTCCGGCCGCCAGACGGTCTCGTTGGCCAGCATCAGGTCAGAGATGGACAGCCCGGTGGCCCCGGCGAGCCGGCACAGCTCCACACCGGTGGTGAATGGATAGGGCAGGACGGTGTCATCAGCCTTGATCCGGTCCGCACCGGTCGCGGCCTCGTCCACGACGAACCCGCCGCCCACGGAGTAGAACGTCCGCTCGCGCACCGGGGAGTCATCAGCCGCCCAGGCCGTGAAGCGCATCCCGTTCGGATGGAAGGGCAGCGTCGAGCGCCGGTGCAGCACCAGATCATCGGCTTCCATCCGCACCGGGTACCTGTCCAGCAGCCGGACCGACCCCGCTGCCCGCGCGGCGGTGAAGCGTGGGAGCACGGTGGCGGTGTCGACGCTCTCCGGAGTCTCGCCGGCCAGGCCCAGCACCACCGCCCGGTCGGAGCCGTGGCCCCGCCCGGTCGCGCCGAGGGAGCCGAAGAGCTCCACCCGCACCCGGTCGACACTGCCGATCAGACCATCGCGTTCCAAGCCGAGGGCAAAGGTGCGGGCAGCCCGCATAGGCCCGACGGTGTGGGACGACGACGGCCCGATACCAATCGAGAAAAGGTCGAAAACACTGATGGCCACGGGGTTCATCATGCACCCGTGGCCATCAGGCCGGTCAACTTCGTTCGAGCAGCTCGCGCTGCGCGAGACGGTTCAGGCGACGGTCAGCGTGACCACGATGTTGTCGCGGGTCGCCTTGGAGTACGGGCAGAACTGGTGCGCCAGCTCGACCAGCTCCTGCGCCTGCGCGGCCTCGACACCCGGGATGCTGACCTCGAGCTCGACGGCGAGGCCGAAGCCGCCGTCCTCGGACGGTCCGAACGAGACGTTGGCGGTCACGGTCGAGCCGGAGGTGTCGACACCCTTGGTCTTGGCCCGGTTCTCCAGCGCGCCCTGGAAGCAGGAGGCGTAGCCGGCGGCGAACAGCGTCTCGGGGTTGACCGCGGGCTCCGGCGTGCTGCCGGGCTGAGCCAGCTCGAAGTCCACCAGGCCGTCGGCGCTGCGCACGTGTCCGGCGCGGCCACCCTTGGCGGTGGCGGAGGTGACGTAGGCGACCTTCTTCAATTCGATGGGCATACTGCTCCTTCTAGCTAGGTCGATCGGTAGGTGTACGGGACCTGGATCTGTTCGGCTGCCACCGGTGTCTTCCGGCGATGATCGCCGGAACGACGGTGGCATGCTGAACACATCATGTCTGAGGTCCAACACATCTCCCGCACCGGTCAATTCCTCACTACGGTCGCCGATCTAGGCGAACTGTCACCGCGGATGCGCCGGATCACCCTGCGCGCCCCCGAAATCGCGGGCCGGCACTGGCCACTGGGCTGCGACATCGCTATCGTCCTCACCGGCCCGGACGGCCGGGAGGTCCGGCGGCGTTACACCGTCCGCTCCCACTGGGCCGACAGCCTGGTGATCGACGCGGTGCTGCACGGACACGGTCCCGGCTCGACCTGGGCCCAGCAGCTCGCGGGCGGGGACGAGGTGACCTTCTTCGGCCCGCGCGGTGAGATAGCGCTGTCCCCGACGCCGTGGCTGGTCGCGCTCACGGACGAGTCGGGGCTGCCCGCCATCGCGGCACTCGCCGAGGCCGCGCATATCGACGGGCGCCGGGTTGGGGTGCTGGCCGAGATCGAGAACGACAACGAGCGCTACCCGCTGCCCGACAATGCCGACGTGACCTGGCTGCCCCGCGACGGCCGGCCGGCCGGCCGGGCCGACATCCTGAGTTCGGCGCTGGAGCTGCTGTCGCCCACCGGGAGCAGCGGCTATGCCTACGTCCTCGGTGAGTCCCGGGCGGTGGTGGCGCTGCGCGAAGCTCTGGGGCGCTTCGGGCTCAGCCGGTCCGACGTGCACGCGAAGGGCTACTGGAATCTGAACTCGCGTCCCACTCGGTGAACCGGCCCGGGTCCTTCAGCGCCCGGTCCACCACCGCACCGGCCGCACCGCGGACGGCGGCGTCGACACCCAGGCTTGAGCAGCACAGCCGGCCGGCCGAGCTGCGGGACGACAGCACCCGGCTGGCGAGCTCTGCCGTCAGCGCCGGCTCGATGACGCGATACAGCCGGGCGTACACGCCGCCGAGCACGATGGCCGGCAGGTCGACCACGTTGAGCAGGGACGACAGACCCACGCCGAGCGCCGATCCCGCCAGCTCGACCGCGGCCAGCGCCCGGGGATCGGAGCGGGTGACCGCTGCCTCCAGCGCCTCGATGTCGGGCTGCTCGGCATTGCGCAGCAGCACCTCCTGACCGGCGTACTGCTCGACGCAGCCGCGCCCGCCGCACCCGCACAACGGACCGTCCCGTTCGACGACGACGTGCCCGAGCTCGCCGGCGAACCCGTTCACGCCGCGGAACAGCTCGCCGTTCACGACCAGGCCGGCGCCGACGCCGATCTCGCCGGAGACGTAGACGAAGTCCCGGCCGCCGTCCGGGGCGGACCACAGCCGGGCCAGTGCACCCAGGTTGGCCTCGTTGTCCACCTGCAGCTCGCGCACGTTCAGCTCGCCGGCCAGCGCCTGCCCGAGCCGGGCGCCGGCGAGCAGGGGCAGGTTCGGAGCACGCAGCAGCTCGCCGTCGACACCCACCACGCCAGGCAGGGCCAATGCCACCCCGAGCAGTGGCTGGTCCAGGCCCGCGCGGACCTCGTCGCTCAGCCGGACGGCATGCGCAACCACCTGGTCGGCGGTCCGGCCGCGGTTGTCCACGGGTGCGTGCCGGTAACCGCGCACCTGTCCGGTCAGGTCGAGGGCGCAGGCCGCGAGGTAGTCGACGTTGATCTCGAGCCCGACCGCGACCGGGCCGTCCGGATTGAGGCGAACGGGCCTGGCCGGCCGTCCGACCCGGGGCGCGTCGGGCACGCCCTCGACCAGGATCTTCTGACTGATCAGGACATCCACCAGGCTGGACACGGTGGCCTTGGTCAGCCCGGTCCGGTGCGCCAGCTCCGCCCGTGAGGCCGGCGGCCCGGCCAGCGCCGTCGTGATCAGGCTGAGGTTGTGCCGGCGGACGGTCTGCTGGCCCGCGGGGGTGCCGGGCACCGTCATAGCGCCAAGGCTGTCATAGGGCGCCCCGTCAGCGCGGCACACTCAGGTGCTTGCCCGCGGCGACGGCGTACCGGGCGCGCAGGCCGGGAGTAGCCGCACCCTCGAAGTGCGCGGCCTCGCCGAGCTCCCAGGCAGGTGCCTCGTCCGAACCCGCCAGCACCCAGGCGGCCTGCCGGGCAGCGCCGTCGGCGACGTACTCGCCCGGTTCGGGCACCGTGACCGGTACACCGAACACGGTCGGAGCGATGCGGCGTACGGCCTCGGACTGCGCGGCTCCGCCGATCAGGCGCACCGCGGACACCGAAACGCCCTGGGCGACCAGCGCATCGAGGCCGTCGGCCAGGCCGCACAGCATGCCCTCGACCGCCGCCCTGGCGACATTGGCCTGGGTGGCGTTGGACAGCGTCAGCCCGTGCAGCGCACCGGTGGCGTCGGGAAGGTTCGGGGTGCGCTCACCTTCGAGGTACGGGACGAGGCTCAGGCCGGCCGCACCAGCCTCGGCGCTGAGCGCGAGGGCACTGAGGTCGGCCAGGCTGACCCCGAGCATCCGGGCCGTCGCGTCGAGCACCCGGGCGGCATTGAGGGTGCACACCAGCGGCAGGAACGCCTCGGTGGCATCGGAGAATCCGGCCACCAGACCGCTCGGGTCCGCTGCCTGGACAGAGCTGCGGGCACAGGCAACGCCGGACGTGCCCAGCGACACCAGCACGTCGTCGCCGGTCTGCACGCCGAGCGCCCCGGCCGCGTTGTCGCCCGCGCCGGGGCCGAGCAGCAGCGAGCCGTGCTGGCCGATCCGCTCGGCCGGGCCGGCGACGCGCGGCAGCCGTACCTCTTTGCCCAGCGCCCGGACCAGCAGGTCGGTGCGGTAGGTGTTCGTGCGGCCGTCGAAGTAGCCGGTGCCCGAGGCGTCCGAGCGATCGGTCGCCAGGTCGGCCAGGTCGGTGGAGCCGGACAGCTTCCAGCTGAGCCAGTCGTGCGGCAGGCACACCGCGGCCGTGCGGGCGACGCTGTCCGGCTCGTGCTCGGCCAGCCAGCGCAGCTTGGTGATCGTGAACGAGGCCACCGGCACGCTGCCGACCGCGTCCGCCCAGGCCTGCGCGCCCAGTTCCAGGACCAGGTCCGCGGCGGCCTTCGCCGACCGGGTGTCGTTCCACAGCAGTGCGGGGCGCACGACCTCGCCCGACTCGTCCAGGCAGACCATGCCGTGCTGCTGGCCGCCGACGCTGATCGCGCTCACGTCGGCCAAGCCACCGGCATCCTCCAGAGCAACCTGTAAGGCGTCCCACCAGGCCGAAGGGTGCACCTCGGTGCCGTCCGGGTGCCTCGCGCGTCCAGAACGCACCAGCCGTCCGGTTTCGGCATCGCGGAGAACAACCTTGCACGACTGCGTGGACGAGTCGACGCCGGCGACCAGTGCCATGATCAGCGCGCTCCGAGGAGGTGTTCGAGCGCCAGCTGGTTCAACCGGACGAAGCCGTAACCCTGCGCGCCGGCGGCGTCGGCGTCGTAGTCCTCGAACGAGCTGGCGGCCTTCATCAGCTCGGCGTAGCCCTCACCCGGGTTCAGCGTCGGCTCGGACAGCTCCGCAACCTTGGCGTCGAGCAACGCCTGCTGGACCTCGGGGTCGTTGCGGAAGGACGTCGCCCGCTCCTTGAGCATCAGGTACATGCTCATGTTCGCCTTGACCGAGTCCCAGACGCCGTCGTAGCTCTCGGTGCGCGAGGGCTTGTAGTCGAAGTGCCGTGGGCCGGTGTAGGACGGGCCACCGTTCGGGCCACCGAACTCGAGCAGGTCGACCAGACTGAAGGCGTTCATCAGGTCACCGTGACCGAAGACCAGGTCCTGGTCGAACTTGATGCCGCGCTGGCTGTTGAGGTCGATGTGGAAGAGCTTGCCCTGCCACAGCGCCTGCGCAACGCCGTGCGCGTAGTTCAGCCCGGCCATCTGCTCGTGCCCGACCTCGGGGTTGATGCCGACGAGATCCGGCTGGTCCAGCTCGGTGATGAAGGCCATCGCGTGGCCCAGGGTCGGCAGCAGAATGTCGCCGCGGGGCTCGTTCGGCTTCGGCTCGATGGCGAAGCGGATCGGGTAACCGCGGTCGGTGACGAACTGGGTGAGGGTGTTCATCGCCTCGCGGTAGCGCTCCAGCGCCGCCTGCACGTCCTTGGCGGAGTCGTACTCACTGCCTTCGCGGCCACCCCAGACGACGTAGGTCTCGGCACCGAGCTCGGCCGCCAACTCGACGTTGCGCAGCACCTTGCGGAGCGCGAACCGGCGGACCGAGCGGTCGTTGCTGGTGAAGCCACCGTCCTTGAACACCGGATGGGTGAACAGGTTGGTCGTGATCATCGGGACCGCGAGGCCGGTCTCGTCCACAGCTTGGCGGAAGCGGGCGATCTGGGCGTCGCGCTCACCGGTCGTCGCGTCGAACGGAATCAGGTCGTTGTCGTGGAACGTGATGCCGTACGCGCCGAGCTCGTTGAGCCTGTGGACGGCCTCTACCGCGTCGAGCGGCGGGCGGGTCGCGTCACCGAACGGGTCGCGGCCGGTCCAGCCGATCGTCCAGAGCCCGAAGGAGAATCTGTCGGCCTTGGTGGGAGTTGGCGTCATCTGCGAGTCCTCGATTTGTTTAGACACTGAACTTATTGCGAGGCTAGCGGCGAACCGCTGCGGAAACAAGCTCAAGTCGTTGTGAAGAACGGTGAGCCAGGGGAACTGCGGCGCCGGCATGGTTGGATTGAATGATGCCGAACTCCCCCCGGGCCGGTCAGCCGGCCACCGCCGCTGACCTGATCGATGTCGGCGCGTTGGTCGACGCCTACTACTCCCAGCACCCCGACGTGTCCGTGACCGAGCAACGGGTCAGCTTCGGCACGTCCGGGCACCGGGGCTCGGCGCTGAGCACCAGCTTCAACGAGGACCACATCCTCGCCACCAGCCAGGCGATCTGCGAGTACCGCGCGGGCAAGGGCATCGACGGCCCGCTCTACCTGGGTGCGGACAGCCACGCCCTGTCCGAGCCCGCGGCCCGGTCCGCGCTCGAGGTCTTCGCCGCCAACGGCGTGACGGTGCTGATCGACTCCCGCAAGGGCCTGACGCCCACGCCTGCCGTCTCGCGAGCGATCCTCGCATACAACTCCGGCCGCACCTCGGGGCTGGCCGACGGCGTGGTGGTCACGCCCTCGCACAACCCGCCCGCGGACGGCGGCTTCAAGTACAATCCACCGGACGGTGGCCCCGCCGGCACCGAGATCACCGGCTGGATCCAGGACCGTGCCAACGAGCTGCTGGCGGCGAAGCTGTCCGGGCTCAGCCGCATCCCGTACCAGCGCGCCGCGGCGGCCGACACCGTGCACGGCTTCGACTTTCTGGACGCCTACGTCTCGGCACTGCCCGGCGCGATCAATATGGCAGCCATCAAGGACGCCGGCATCCGGATCGGCGCAGACCCGCTCGGTGGTGCGTCGGTGGCGTACTGGGCCGACATCGAGTCCCGGTACGGCCTGGACCTGACCGTCGTGAACCCCGACATCGACCCCACCTTCGGTTTCATGACCCTGGACTGGGACGGCAAGATCCGGATGGACTGCTCGTCGCCGTCCGCAATGGCCTCGCTCATCAACCGGATGAAGCAGGACGCGACGCTGTACGACATCGCGACCGGCAACGACACCGACTCCGACCGGCACGGCATCGTGACGCCCGACGGCGGCCTGATGAACCCGAACCACTTCTTGGCAACCGCGATCGGCTACCTCTTCGGGCACCGGCCCGGCTGGCGCGCCGACACCGCGATCGGCAAGACCCTGGTCAGCTCCTCGATGATCGACCGGGTGGCGACCGACCTCGGACGGAGGCTGGTCGAGGTCCCGGTCGGCTTCAAGTGGTTCGTACCCGGCCTGCTCGACGGCTCCATCGGCTTCGGCGGCGAGGAGTCCGCGGGGGCGTCCTTCCTGCAGCAGGACGGCAGCGTCTGGACGACCGACAAGGACGGCATCCTGCTGTGCCTGCTCGCCTCCGAGATCCTCGCCGTCACCGACAAGTCGCCGTCGGCGCACTACCGCGAGCTGACCCAGCGCTTCGGCGACCCGGCCTACGCCCGCATCGATTCACCGGCAACCCGTGAGCAGAAGGCCGTGCTCGGCAAACTGTCGCCGGAACAGGTCACCGCCTCGACGCTGGCCGGGGACCCGATCACCGCTCGGCTGACGAAGGCCCCGGGCAACGGCGCCGCCATCGGCGGGCTGAAGGTCACCACCGACCGCGGCTGGTTCGCGGCCCGTCCGTCGGGCACCGAGGACGTCTACAAGCTGTACGCCGAGTCCTTCGACGGCCCGGCGCACCTGAGCAAGATCCAGGACGAGGCTCGCGAGATCGTGGCGACCGCTCTGGGCTAGCCCCTCAGAGGCTCTTACGCGGGCCGCTGAGCTCGTCCAGGATCAGCACCGTCTGGGTGGCGACCACATCGGGCATGGTCTGGAAGGTGTTCAGCACCAGATCGCGCATGCTCGCCGCGTCCTGGGTGCGCACGAGCAGGACGAGGTCGTTGTCACCGGACACCAGCGCGCCGTGCCAGACCTCGGGGATGTGCAGGATCCGGTCGCGCACCGCCTTCCAGGAGTGCTGGCTGATCTTGAGGTATACGTACGCCGAGATGCCGAACCCGTACCGCTCCGGATCGATGGTCACCGTGTAGCCGGTGATTACACCCTCGTCGACCAGGCGCTCCACCCGGGTGTACGCGCTGGCGCGTGAGATGTGCAGCTGTTCGGCAAGCGAGCGCATGGAGAGCCGGCCGTCCTCACGCAGCGAGTCCACGATGGCTCGATCGGTGTCGTCGAGGGCGACCGGGCGTCTGATTTCTATGCTGCGGTTCGGAGTCTTGCTGGACATGTTGCACGACTGTAGCCGCTTGCCGTACCAAAGTTCTCTACTACGACGACATTTCTAGAACAACGGTCGACCGCCGTTCACACTGAGCCCATGACCGTCGTCAACAGCCCCACCCTGCTGCCGACCGCCGTGCCGCGGTCACTGATCGATCCGGCCGGCCGGCCGCGACCGAGTTCGGACCAGTTTCCGGCCGACAGCGTGCTGCTCGACCTGCACCGGCGGATGGTCCTCGGACGGCGCTTCGACACCCAGGCCACCGCGCTCACCAAGCAGGGCCGGCTGGCGGTCTACCCGTCCGCGCGCGGTCAGGAGGCCTGCCAGGTGGGAGCCGTCGCCGCGATGGCCGACCGGGACTGGCTGTTTCCGACCTACCGGGACTCCATGGCGCTGGTCAGCAGGGGCATTAACGCCGTCGAGGTGCTGACGCTGCTGCGCGGCGACTGGCACTGCGGTTACGACCCGTACCTGCACCGGACGGCCACCCAGTGCACGCCGCTGGCCACCAACACCCTGCACGCGGTCGGGCTGGCGCACGCCGCCAAGCTCTCCGGCGAGGACACCGTCGCCGTAGCGTTGCTGGGGGACGGCGCGACCAGCGAGGGCGACACCCACGAGGCACTCAATATCGCCGCGGTGTGGCAGGCACCGGTGGTGTTCCTGGTGCAGAACAACGGCTACGCCATCTCGGTGCCGCTGTCCAAGCAGACGCGTGCCGAGACCCTTGCGCACAAGGGAATCGGCTATGGCATGCCAGGCGTGCTCATCGACGGCAACGACGCGGCCATGGTGCACGTGGCGATGACCGAGGCGATCGAGCGCGCACGCGGTGGGGGTGGCCCGACCCTGATCGAGGCGCTCACCTACCGGATCGAGGCACACACCAACGCCGACGACGCCGCCCGGTACCGGCAGCAGTCCGAGGTCACCGAGTGGCTGGCGCGCGACCCGATTGCCCGGCTGGAAACCTACCTGCGGGGCAAGGGCATTCTGGATGACGAGGCGATGGCCGAGATGGCGGTGGAGGCTGAGGCGAAGGCCGCGCAGCTTCGTGCCGCCATGAACGCCCAGCCCGACCTGGACCCGGCCGAGCTGTTCAGCCACGTCTACGCCGAGCCGACCGCGGCGCTGCGCGTCCAGGCGCAGGCCCTGGCCGACGAGCTCTCGCTGGACGCCTCGTGACCGCCGTCGCGGAGCAGACCCGGACGCTGACCATGGCCGCCGCCCTGAACCGGGCGCTGGCCGACGAGCTGCGCGCCGATTCCAAGGTCGTCCTGTACGGCGAGGACGTGGCCGCGCTCGGCGGCGTCTTCCGGGTCACCGACGGCCTCGCCGTGGAGTTCGGTGACGCGCGCGTCTTCGACTCCCCGCTGGCCGAGTCGGGCATCGTCGGCACCGCGATCGGAATGGCCATGCACGGCATGCGGCCCATCGTCGAGATGCAGTTCGACGCGTTCTCATACCCCGCGTTCGAGCAGATCACCTCACACCTGGCGAAGCTCCGCAACCGCACCCGGGGCAAGATCAGCCTGCCCGTCGTCATCCGGATCCCCTACGGCGGCGGTATCGGCGGCGTCGAGCATCACTGCGACTCCTCCGAGGCCTACTGGGTGCACACCCCGGGGCTGAAGGTGGTGACACCGGGAAGCGCCTCCGATGCGTACTGGCTGCTTCGCCAGGCGATCGCCAGCGACGACCCGGTTCTCTTCCTTGAACCGAAGCGGCGCTACTGGGCCAAGGAAGGGATCGCTCCCGCGGCACCTGCTGCCTTCGACCGGGCGCTCGTCCGGCGGCCCGGCGACGATGTCACCCTGATCGGTTATGGCTCGATGGTGACCACGTTGCTGGAGACGGCGGATGCGGCGGCGGCTGACGGAATCTCGGCCGAGGTGGTGGACCTGCGCACGCTCTCGCCGTTCGACGACGAGACCGTGGCCGCGTCGGTGCGCAAGACCGGCCGTGCGGTCGTCGTCCACGAGGCCAGCGGCTTCGCCGGTTTCGGGGCCGAGATCGTCGCCCGGCTCACCGACCAGTGCTTTCACCAGCTGCACGCACCGATCGGACGGGTCACCGGCTTCGACATCCCGTACCCGCCGCCGATGTTCGAGGAGCACCACCTGCCCTCGGTGGACCGCATCCTGGACGCCATCGACCGGCTGCAGTTCGACGACACCGTCGCCGTGCCCCGTGCGCTGGACGGTCCCACGATTGCCTCGGGCGGTTCCTCGGGGTCCCGGGGCGGTTCCGCCGTTGCCTCGGGCGGTTCCGACTGATGGCCGACTTCTTGCTGCCCGATCTCGGCGAAGGCCTGACCGACGCCGAGATCGTCAGCTGGCTGGTGGCGGTCGGTGATGTCGTCACGATCGACCAGCCGGTCGTCGAGGTCGAGACAGCCAAGGCCTCGGTCGAGGTCCCGGTTCCCTTTGCCGGCCGGGTGTCGGCACTCTTCGGCGCACCGGGTGAGCGGGTCCTCGTCGGATCACCGCTGATCACCGTCGAGTCGGCGGACCATGCTGATTCGGTTACCGTGCGGAACCTCGGCACGCCGCCCGTGTCCGACACTGCTCCGACCACGGCCGACGTCGAGTCGTCCGAGTCCTCGGGCAAAGTCCTTATCGGCTACGGCACATCGCCATCGCCGGCGCGGCGGCGGGGCAGGGTGAGGCGCTCGTCCTCGCCCGCGGCTGCCGATCTCACGGTCGAAGCCGGCTCGCCCGTGGCGCGAGACGCGGCCGTCAGTCCAGTGCCGGAGGGCACCGCGAAGTTGGCACCGCCGGTGATCTCGCCCGTGGTCCGGAAGCTGGCCCGGGACCGCGGCATCGACCTGGCAAGCGTGCGGGCCTCGGACCCGTCCGGCGTGATTCGCCGTTGCGATATCGACTCGATCCAGGCGCCGGTCAGCACGCCCCTGACCAGCACGCCATCGACCAGCACTCCCCCGGCCAGCACGCTCGGGCCCGGTGAGCCGGAGCGGCTGCCGCTGGTCGGCTTGCGCAAGCTCGCCGCCGACAAGCTCAGCCAGTCCCGCCGCGAGATTCCGGAGGCCACCGTCTGGGTCGACGTGGACGCGACCGGCCTGCTCGACGCCCGCCGGGCGCTGAACGCCGCGCGACCCGACGAGCTGGTGAGCCTGCTGGCGCTGCTGGCACGGTTCTGCGTGCTGGCCCTGGGCCGCTACCGGGAGCTCAACAGCCGGATCAGCGCCGACGCCGTCGAACTGCTGCCCGACATCAACCTGGGCTTCGCCGCCCAGACCGAGCGCGGGCTGATGGTGCCGGTGGTGCACCAGGCCCAGCGGCTGACCACCCGCGAGTTGTCCAGAGCCCTGGCCGAGCGAACCGAGGCGGGACGGGGCGGCACCCTGACCCCGGCCCAGTTGACCGGCGGGACGTTCACGGTGAACAACTATGGTGTCTTCGGCGTGGATGGCTCGGCCGCCATCATCAATCACCCGGAGGTGGCGATCCTCGGCATGGGCCGGATCATCGACCGCCCCTGGGTTGTCGACGGTCAGCTGGCCGTTCGCAAAGTCACCCAGCTCACCCTCGCCTTCGACCACCGGGCGTGTGACGGCGGAGTCGCGGGCGGATTTCTCCGCTTCGTCGCGGACTGCGTGGAGCGGCCCATCACCGCGCTCGGCGAACTCTGAGGCTGCACAGCGTTACCAGGTGGTCGTCGAAAAGCTGACACGACTGTGAGAGAGTTGGTCGATGATCTCCTCTATCGCTGACTTCATCGCTGGTCTGCCGAAGGCTGAGCTGCACGTCCACCATGTCGGGTCGGCCTCGCCGCGCATCGTCGCCGAACTCGCCGCCCGGCATCCCACCGCCGGAGTGCCGGCTGACGTCGAGAAGCTCGCCGAGTACTTCACGTTCAGCGACTTCGCACACTTCATCCAGGTCTACCTGTCCGTTGTCGACCTCATCCGGGACGCCGACGACGTCCGGACGCTGACGTATGAGGTAGCGCGAGATATGACCGCGCAGAACATCCGCTACGCCGAACTGACCATCACGCCGTACTCGTCGGTGAACCGGGGCATCCCGGCGGAGGCGTTCCTGGAAGCCATCGAGGACGCGCGCCTGGCGGCCGAGCGCGAGCTGGGGATCGTGCTGCGGTGGTGCTTCGACATTCCCGGTGAGGCCGGCCTTCCGTCAGCGGAGGAGACCGCCCGGATCGCCACCACGCTGACACCGGAGGGGCTGATCAGCTTCGGCCTGGGCGGTCCCGAGATCGGGGTGCCGCGCGGGCAGTTCGCACCGTACTTCGACCAGGCCCGGGCCATCGGCCTGCACAGCGTTCCGCACGCCGGCGAGACGACCGGCCCGGAGACCATCTGGGACTCGATCCGGCTGCTGGGCGCCGAGCGGATCGGCCATGGCACGTCCGCGACGCGGGACCCCGAGTTGCTCCGGTACCTCGCGGAGCACCAGATCGCCCTGGAGGTGTCGCCGACGTCCAACATCGCGACCCGGGCCGTCGGCTCACTGGCCGAGCATCCGCTGCCGGACCTGGTGAAGGCCGGGGTGCTGGTGACCATCAACTCCGATGACCCGCCGATGTTTTCGACCGACCTCAATCGCGAGTACGGCATCGCCGCTGACCTGCTGGGCTTGGACGAGGCGGGCATCGGCGCACTGGCGAAGAACGCGGTGACGGCCTCGTTCGCCCCGGACACCGTCAAGGCCGACGTGCTCCACGAAATCGACACGTACCTGGCTGATTGCGCCCACTGATAATCGGCTCGTGACCGGCCGCGGTGGCCGGTCGGCTCAGAACTTTGAAACGGCCAACGTCGAGGAGGTCACCGCCCGTGACGACTCGCCCCTGACAGCACCCCGGCAATAGCGCAAAAGCCGGGACCTGGGTCATCGTGACCCTGGCCCCGGCTTTCACCCGGCTCGGTCAGTCGGCGGGACCGGCTCCGAGCGTCACGGTGACCGTGTGGCTCGCGCCGGAGCCATCGGTGTACGTGACCTTGACCTGGTCGCCTGGCTTGTGCGAGGCCGTCACCGCTGACAGTGCGGTGGCGCTGGCAATCGCCTTGCCGTCGACCGCGGTGATCGTGTCACCCGCCTGTAGACCGGCCTTTGCTGCGCCGGAACCGTCGACCGTGCCGGCGATGGTCGCGCCGGCGGCTTGGCCCTGTGCCGAGAGCTGCACCCCGAGGAACGCGGGGTAGCCGATGTGCACGGTGCTGCTCATGTGGCCGGACTCGACCTGCGTGGCGATACTCAGGGCCTTCGCGATCGGAATCGCGAACCCGGTGGTTGCCGAGGAGCTGTAGCGCGACACCGAGGACGAGGCGGCAGTGTCCATACCGACAACCGTTCCACCGGCGTTCTCGTACAGCGGGCCGCCGGAGTCACCGGCCTGGATGTCGGCGTTGACCTGGATCATGCCGGTGAGCTGCTCGGCGTTGCTGCCGTTGGTGTCGCTTGCCGTGATGGACTGGTTGAGCGCCGTCACGGTTCCCGTCGCGGAACTGGGGGTGCCACCGGTTCCGCCCGCGTTGCCCACCGCGGTGACGGCCGTGCCCACCGCAACCTTGGACGAGTCGCCGAGCTTGGCGGTGCTGAGCCCGCTGGCATCCTTGAGCTGGATCACGGCAACATCGTCCGTGGGATCTGTGCCGACCACCGTGGCCGGGTAGGACTTGCCGGTGCTGACGATGGTCACGGAAATCGCCGTCGAGCCCTCGACAACATGGTTGTTCGTCAGGATTTCACCGTTGGCGGTCAACACGATGCCGGTTCCGGCCGCCTTGCCCTGCCCGTAGTCGAGTGTGGTGTTGATGTCGACCACGCCGACCTGCTGCGCACTCGTCGCGGTGCCGGTGGAGCTACTGCCCGCGCCGGTTCCGCTGCCGCTGTCCGAACCACTGCCGAGTCCGCCGCCGGAACCGAAGCCCCCGCCATTGCTGAAACCGCCGCCATTGCCATAGCCGTACGGCGAGCCCTGGCCGTTGCCGCTCTGGCCGAACGGGGCGTTCTGACTGTTCGGGCTGCTGACTGCCGTCTGCTGTGACGAGCCGTTATTGGATCGGTCGACCGCCACCGCGATGCCCCCTGCGGCAACCGCGGTCGCCACCGCCGCCGCAACCGAGCCGAGAAGCAGCTTGTGGTGGCGCTGCCTAGGAGCTACCGGCGGCGGTGCCCAGACCTGGGCGTTGGGGAACTGCTGGGCCGCCGACCACGCCTGCTGGTGCGCGGTGGGGACGAAGTACGGCTGCTCGTACGGAGCGGCGACGTACGGAGCGGCGACGTACGGAGCGGCGACGTACGGAGCCTGGCCGTAGTCGGCCTGCTGGTACGAAGTCGGTCCCAACTCCGCCTGCTGGCGCGGGGCTGACTCTTCATATGGTGATTGGTCGTTCACGTGACCACCTCTGTTCGCGTCGTCTACTCGATTCATAGACGAGTCAACCGTCGGCACCTCACCACAAGCTTGGAGCTAACGCAGAGCCTGCTGTGAGCACAGGCGCCCCCGCTCAGGTCAATCGGATCGCTTCGCCACCAGGGTCAGAACGTCATAGGTGGCGACCAGCTCGTCCCGCTGGTTACGGACCACGAGGTCCCAGCGAACCTCGCCGTAGTTCTCGGTCTGCCGAGCCTTCTTCTCTTTGCAGGTCAGCTGGGCGCTGATCGAATCGCCCACCTTGACGGGCGTGATGAAGCGGAGGTTGTCCAGGCCGTAGTTCGCCAGCACCGGTCCCGGTGCCGGGTCGACGAACAGGCCGGCGACCCGCGAGATGACGAAGTAGCCATGGGCGACGATGTCACCGAACAGCGGGTTCTGCGCCGCCGCCACCGGATCGGTGTGGGCGTAGAACGAGTCTCCCGTGAGCTGCACGAACTGGTCGATGTCCTCGGCGGTCACCGTGTGGCTGCCGGTGAAGAGCACCTCACCGATGGCTAACTCTTCCAGATGCTTGCGGAACGGGTGCACCTCTTCGGCCACGGTGGGCGCCCCGGCAACCCAGCGACCGGTCACCGCGGACAGCGCCCGTGGCGAGCCCTGCACGGCGGTCCGCTGCATGTAGTGCAGCACCCCGCGGATGCCACCAAGCTCTTCACCACCGCCGGCTCGCCCCGGGCCACCGTGCACGAGCATGGGCAGCGGCGACCCGTGACCGGTCGAGGTCTTGGCATCCTCACGGTCGATGACAATCATCCGGCCATGGTGGGCGGCAGCGCCGACGACCACCTCGCGAACGAACTCAGGGTCATAGGAGTACACCGATCCGACCAGCGAGCCACCACCGAGGGCGGCGAGCGCCATCACCGAGTCGGTGTCGTCGTATCCGAACACGGTCGCGACGGGGCCGAATGCCTCAATACTGTGCAGCGCCTCAGCGGTGGTGCTTCGAGCCTTGAGCACGGTCGGCGCCACGAAGGCACCATCGGCCGCGAGGCCCTTGCCTGCCAGCGCGTCCGGACCTCCCACGACGACGTCCGCCTCCGCACAGAGCCGGGTCAGGTTGGCGAAGAACTCCTCACGCTGTCCCAGTGTCGCCAGCGCGCCCATGGTCGTGCCTTCGGTGCGCGGATCACCGACGGACACCTTTGCCAGCTTGGCGGCGAGCGCGTCGATCACGGCGTCGCGCTGTCCGGTGGGCACGAAGGCCCTGCGAATCGCGGTGCACTTCTGGCCCGCCTTGACGGTGATCTCGCGCGACAGCTCGCGAACGAACAGATCGAATTCCGGCTCGCCAGGCACCGCGTCCGGTCCCAGGATCGCGCAGTTGAGCGAGTCCGCCTCGGCCGTGAACGTGACCGACTCTCCCACGATCACCGGATGCTGGCGCAGCTTCCGTGCTGTCGAGGCCGATCCGGTGAACGCGACGAGATCCTGGCCGGTGAGGTGGTCGAGCAGCCCATCCGTCGAGCCGCACACCAGCGAGATCGCACCGGCCGGCAGCAAGCCGGAGTCGACCATGTCGGCGAAGACCTTGGCGGTCAGATACCCCGTCTGCTCAGCGGGCTTGACCACGACCGGCACCCCGGCGAGGAAGGCGGGCGCAAACTTCTCGAGCATGCCCCACACCGGAAAGTTGAACGCATTGATGAACAGCGCCAGGCCATGCCGCGAGGTGTAGACGTGCTGGGCGACGAAGGAACCGTCCTTGGCCAGCTGCTCGACCGGCCCATCGAGATAGATGCCGGAGTCCGGCAGCTCACGGCGACCACGCGACGCGTACGCGAACAGCACGCCGATGCCGCCGTCCACATCGAACTTCGAGTCGAACAGGGTGGCACCGCTGGCGAAGGAGAGCGGGTAGTAGTCGGCCTCCCGACGCTCGTTGAGGTAGCCCGCCAGCTGCCGGAGGATCGCCGCCCGCTCGGGAAACGTCAGCGCGCGCAGCGCCGGCCCACCGACAGCTCGGGCGTGCTCGTACATCGCGGGCACGTCCACCGGGGCACTAGACCAGCGGGCGACCTCCACCGCCGTGGCGGCATCGAGCAGCGCGACGCCCTCGTCGTCGGCCGTGACCCACCGGTGACACAGATACGAACGCAGCATCTCGGCCATGTGCCATTCCCCTCGCTTGCCAGTGACGTGACGTCAGCATAGACTAACCGAACGATCATTCGGTTTGGGGAGAACGTCATGCATGCCACTGAAGGCTCGATCGCTGCTTCGACTACAGCGTCGACTACAGAGCAAGACGGCTTCGACGCGCTCATCGCTGCCGATGGCCGCATCGAGCCGCGCGACTGGATGCCCGACGGTTACCGCAAGACCCTGATCCGGCAGATCGCGCAGCACGCTCACTCAGAGATCATCGGCATGCAACCCGAGGGCAACTGGATCACCCGAGCGCCCTCCTTGCGGCGCAAGGCGATTCTGCTGGCGAAGGTGCAGGACGAGGCGGGGCACGGCCTGTACCTCTATTCCGCGGCGGAGACGCTGGGCATGAGCCGCGAAGAGATGCTCGACCTGCTGCATGCGGGGCGCCAGAAATACTCCTCGATCTTCAACTACGCGACGCCGACCTGGGCCGATGTCGCGGCGATCGGCTGGCTGGTCGACGGGGCCGCCATCACGAACCAGGTTCCGCTCACGCGCTGCTCCTACGGCCCCTATGCCCGGGCAATGGTCCGCATCTGCAAAGAAGAGTCGTTCCATCAGCGGCAGGGCTTCGAGTCGCTGCTCGCGCTGTCCAACGGCACCGCCGAGCAGCACGCGATGGCACAGGACGCGATCGACCGGTGGTGGTGGCCGTCCTTGATGATGTTCGGACCGCCCGATGAGAACTCACCCAACTCGGCCCAGTCCAGCGCCTGGGGTATCAAGAGGTTCTCCAACGACGAGCTGCGGCAGCGCTTCGTGGACATCTGCGTTCCGCAGGCCGAAACCCTCGGTCTCACCCTGCCCGATTCGGACCTGCGCTGGAACGCCGAACGCAACCACTACGACTTCGGCGTCATCGACTGGACGGAATTCCACGAGATACTCAAGGGCAACGGGCCGTGCAATCGGCAGCGCGTTGCCACCCGCCGGCGGGCACACGCGGATGGTGCCTGGGTACGAGAGGCAGCGGCCGAGTACGCGGCCAAGCAGGCGGCGCGCACGGGTTCGACCAGCGCCGGTTCGCGAGGCACGCGCTCGGCCGGCAGGCCCGCCGCATGAGCACTCCGGCCACCCCGCTGTGGGAGGTGTTCGTCCGGCCTGCTCGCGGCACCAATCACGTGCACGTCGGGTCCCTGCACGCCACCGACGCCACCCTCGCTCTGCAGAATGCGCGCGATCTCTATACCCGCCGCAGCGAGGGCGTCTCGATCTGGGTGGTGCCGTCTGCCGACATCACGGCGAGTTCGCCCGAAGAGAAGGACTCGTTCTTCGGACCGGCAGCCGACAAGCCGTACCGGCACCCGACTTTCTACGCGATTCCTGAGGGGGTCGAGCACCTGTGAGCACGCCGGTCCTGACCGCTGACGTCGCCGAGTATGCGATTCGCCTCGGCGACGACGCACTGATCCTGTCGCACCGGCTGTCCGAGTGGTCTGCCCATGCGCCGCAGATCGAAGAAGACATCGCCCTGATGAACATCGCGTTGGACCTGCTCGGCCAGGCCAGGGTGCTGCTGGCCTACGGCGGAGCGTTCACCGGCCGGACGGAGGACGATCTCGCCTACCTCCGTCCGGAGCGCGAGTTTCTCAACTGCCAGCTCGTAGAGCTGGACAATGGCGACTTCGCCGTCACGATGATCCGACAACTGCTGTTCGCCGTCTACCAGTACGAGCTGTACCGAAGGCTCGCGCGTTCCTCCGATCCGCAGCTGGCAGGTGTCGCGGCAAAGGCGGTCAAAGAGGTCAGCTACCACATCGAGCACTCGGCGGCGTGGGTCGTGCGACTCGGCGACGGAACCGCTACCAGCCACGAAAGAGCTCAGGCGGCGATGCGAGCGGTGTGGCCGTTCATGCACGAGCTCTTCCAGGACGACGACCTGGCTCGTCGAGTTTCCGCCGCCGGCATCGGTCCATTGCCGTCCTGCCTGTACGAGGACTGGCTGACCTCGGTGCGCCAGGTGCTGGACGAGGCGACGCTGAGCATCGTCGAGGACAACTGGAAGCCCACCGGCGGACGGGCCGGTCTGCACATCCAGAGCTTCGGATACCTGCTCGCGGAGTTGCAGCACCTGCACCGGTCACATGCCGGCGCAGAGTGGTGAGCGCAATGACGTCACTGACCGAACTGCGCCTCGCCGCCGCGATGGTGCCCGATCCCGAGATTCCGGTCATCACGATCGCCGAGCTGGGCATCCTGCGCGATGTCCGCTTCGCCACCGACGGGGTACCCGAAGTCGTGATCACCCCTACCTACTCGGGGTGTCCGGCAACCGAGGCGATCCGTCAGGACGTACTGACCCGGACGCATCGGATCGCCCCCGGAGCCCGGGTGGTGATCGAGCTGTCGCCGCCCTGGACGACCGACTGGATCACCGATGACGGCAAGAGCAAGCTCCACGAGTACGGCATCGCACCACCGCAGCCGACCCGTTCGCTCGGACCCGTCCCCGTCCGGTTCGGCAAGCCCGTGGCAGTCAGCTGCCCTCAGTGCGGCTCCGACGACACCGAGCTGGTCAGCCAGTTCGGGTCGACGCCGTGCAAGTCGCTGCGCCGGTGCCGAGCCTGCGCCGAGCCGTTCGACGAGTTCAAGTCCTTATGAGCGCCTTCGAGAAGCTTGTCGTCGCCGACGTCCAGCCGCTCACCGCGCAAGCGTGCTCGGTGAGCTTTGCGGTGCCCGATGAGCTCCGCGAGCAGTTCGCCTTTCATCCCGGCCAGCACCTGACGCTACGCACCGTCTCAGCTACCGGCGAAGAACGCCGAACATACTCGATCTGCTCCACCGCTACCGAATTGACCGAGGATGGCCGAGTGCGCATCGGCGTCAAGCGCGTTCCCGACGGCAGCTTCTCGGGATGGCTGACCAGCCGGCTACGGCCCGGCGACACCGTCGAGGTCATGACCCCGGCCGGACGGTTCGGCACCTCGACCTCACTTGCGACCGCCAGGCATGTCGGCTGCATCGCCGCCGGCTCGGGCATCACGCCGGTGCTGTCGATTGCCGCCTCCGTCCTGCGCGAGGAGCCGGACAGCCGCGTCACCCTGGTGTACGGCAACCGCACCTCCAACGACGTGATGTTCCTCGAAGAGCTGGCCGACCTCAAGAACACCTACCCGGCCCGGTTCACCCTGTTGCACGTCCTGTCGGCGGAGCCGCAGCTGGCCGACCTGCTGACCGGTCGCATCGACGCCGGCAAGGTCGCCACCCTGCGCGACAGCGTGTGCCTGGACGTCGACGCCTGGTACCTGTGCGGGCCGTTCGGAATGGTGTCCGTTGCCCGCGAGACGCTGGTAGCGGGCGGAGTCGCTGAGGCCGACATTCACGCCGAACTCTTCTACGTCAGCGAGGCGAACGAAGAGACCCCCGTAGATGTGCTGCCCTTGACGTCGGACCAGCAACTGAGCCAGGTCACCGTGACTCTGGCGGGTCGGACGTCGACCGTGCCGGTCGGTTACGCCGGCCCCAGCATCCTCGACGCGGTGCTGGCCAACCGTCCTGACGCGCCTTACGCCTGCAAGGGCGGAGTGTGCGGTACCTGCCGCGCCAAGGTGACAGTAGGCGCGGTCGCCATGGCCCGAAATTACGCCCTGGAGCCGGAAGAAATCGAGGCCGGCCTTGTGCTGGCTTGCCAGTCCCATCCCGTGACGCCCGAGGTCAGCCTCGAGTTCGCCTGAGCCTTCCCGTGACGGCTACGGGGCACACACCGAGTGACCTACTGCGCGGCCACCCGGTCCGGTGACAGAAACCCGATCTCGTGCCGGGTCTTACCATCGATGACCAGATCGGCCACGATCTCTCCGACCACCGGAACAAACTTGAACCCGTGGCCGGAGAACCCGATCGCCAGTACGAGTCGTCCGGACGATCCTGGATGCACTCCGAGTACGAAGTCGTCATCGGCGACGCCCGCGTACATGCAGACGGTGCTGTCGGTGTGCGGTCCGGCGAGTGCCGGTATCGACCGGGCAAGCAGCTCGCGCACCCGCTCATGCTCCTGCTCGGTCACCTGCCGATCCACCGTGTCGGGGTTGACGTCGGCATTGGTGGTGTCGCGGTAGATCGCTGCCTTCACGCCGCGGTCACCGTCGAGGTGCGGGAATCCGTACAGCTCCATATTCGGCTCGCCGGGCTGCACCGGTAGCGCCCACATGTACACCGGAAAGCGGTCGTCGGCGAAGTCGTCGGCACCGTTCGTGGGCTCGAACCAATGCACCGTCTGGCGTTGCACCTTCACCCCGTACCGGTTCAGATCGGCGAGCCGACCGGCCCAGGCGCCGGTCGCGATCACAACCTTGGGCGCTGACACCTGCTTTCCGCCGGCGACGACCCGAACACCCTCGGGGACCAGTTGTACCGACTCGACCACCGTGTCGAACCACAGCTCGGCCCCGGCGTCGGTCGCCAGCTCGATGTTGGCCAGCACCGCGACCTCGGGCCGGACGTAGCCGGCATCAGCCTCGTAGACAGCCACCTGGTCCTCGGACAGCGCGAACTGCGGGAACCGTTCGTGCAACTGAGCGGGCGTCAGCAGTTCGTGGGGCAGCGACCACCGCTTCGCCGACGCCAAGGTGCCCGATACCACCTCGCTCTCCGGCCGGCCGATCATCAGCGCCCCGCACCGGGTGAAGAGCTCGGCCCCGAACTTGGCGCCCAGCTCGTCCCACAGCTCATACGCTCGGACCAGTAGCGGAACGTAGTCCGGCCGCTCGAAGTAGGCTTTGCGTACGATCCGGCTTGCGCCATGGGACGAGCCGAGCGTGTGAGCCGGAGTGAACTGCTCGATGCCCAGCACTCGTAACCCACGCAGAACCAGCTGGTGCGCCGCGGCAGATCCCATCGCTCCCAGCCCGATCACGATCACGTCATAGTCAGCCATGGGGTACATCATGGCGAACGGCGCGGTACTTATCGCGCACGCCGCGTGTGCAGATGACACGAGCAGGCGGCGCTGGATACGGTGGCCGGCTCAGGACCCGGCTCAGGACCCGGCTCAGGAGGAGGACGGCAGATGAAGCTGACGAGCATCGCACCGCCCCAGGGCGGCACGGTGGCGCCGTGAGCTGGCTGACCGAACCGGACGAGGAGTGGGACACCGACCCCGACGCTTACCGGAAATAACCGAAAAGCCGGCTCAAGGTCATCGCGCTGGTGCTGGCGGGCTGGCTCGTCGTCAGCGCGCTCGTCCTCATCGGGCTGCTGGCCTTCGGCGGCAGGCACGGTTCTACGTCCGCGATTCGCGCTCCGGAACAGGGCCGGCAGAGTTCCAGCGCATCGCCGTCGCCATCCCGCACGGCCTCGCTCCCGAGCAGCTGGGTTCAGCGGGCCAGCGACGACAAGACCGATTGCGCGGCACACTCCTACGGCCGGGTACAGACTTTCTTCACCAAGACGCCCTGCTCATCGGTGCACCGCAGGCTGGCCACGACCAACCCGCACGGCCGCACCGTGATCGTCGCGACGAGTGTGGTCACCTTCGACACAGCCGCTCAGGCCGCGACGTACCGCTCGGTGGTGACCTCCGACGGCACCGGCAATGTCAGCGATCTGCTACGCGAGGGCGTCGGCTACCCGGGCGCCCCGGCCGAACTGCCGACGGCTGCGTTCGCCTCGCGCCAATCCGGAAACCGCGTGCTGGTCGCCGAGGCGGGCTATGCCACCGGCACGTCAGATTCCGATGACAGCACGCTGAAGGCGGTGGCCACGCAGGGAGTCGATTCGCCCTGAGGGAGGACCACCGCTGAGCGGCCGACGCCCGAGTTCAGGACCGCTAGCCGGCCGAGCCGCGTGCGACTCCCATCGCCATTGCCGACACCAGCTCGTAGAGCACATGTGACGCCGCGATTCCAGTGATCTCGGCGTGGTCATAGGCAGGCGCGACCTCGACGACATCGGCACCGATCAGGTTCAGCGTGGAGAACGCGCGGACGATCCCGAGCAGCTCCCGGCTGAGCAGGCCACCCGATTCGGGCGTTCCGGTGCCGGGCGCGAACGCCGGGTCGAGGACGTCGATGTCGACGGAGACGTAGACCGGGCGCTCTTGCACCCGGTCGCGAATACGTTCGACCACACCGACCACGCCCAAGTCGTCCATCTCGCGCGCGTGCACCGTCTGAAAGCCCAGTTCGGCATCCTGGCGCAGGTCTGCCGCCCCGTACAACGGGCCGCGGATTCCGACGTGCAGGCAGCCGGAGCGGTCGAGCAAGCCCTCTTCCGACGCCCGGCGAAAGGGCGTGCCGTGCGTCGTCGGCTCGCCGAAGTAGGTGTCCCAGGTGTCCAGGTGCGCATCGAAGTGGACGACAGCAACCGGCCCGTGAATTGCCGCCATGGAACGCAGCAGCGGCAGTGCGATGGTGTGGTCTCCACCGATCGTCACAAGCCGGCCGGCCCGTTCCAGCAGCGCTCTGGCACCGACCTCGATCTGGCGGACCGCCTCGGGAATGGAGAACGGATTGGCCACCACGTCACCGGCGTCGACCACCTGCGCGAGTGCGAACGGCTCCACTGCGAGCGCCGGGTTGTAGGGCCGCAGGAGCCGCGAAGACTCCCGGACGTGGGAGGGGCCGAACCGGGCCCCTGGCCGGTAACTGACACCCGAGTCGAAGGGCACTCCCAGCACCGCGATGTCCACGTCGGACACCTCATCGATACGTGGCAGCCGCGCGAAGGTCGGCGGTCCGGCGAAGCGCGGGACCTGGCTCGAGTCAACCGGTCCCCGGATCACGAAGACACCGCCGGACGGGGCATCAAGGAGGTCACAGGCTGCCGGCTGGGACTACTGACGCTCATATCGACCACTTCTCTGACACTGGTCGAGCATTACCGAGCAGTCAAGCGCTCGTCTGGATTACGCCCTTCGTCCGGTGCGAGCCGGGCACCGAAGTGCTGTTGCCGCAACGGGACTACCTGTCACGACTGGCGTCCCTGGTGGCGCACGGCGACACTCGCGAGGAGTACCTGGCGACCATCAGCGACTGCTCCGACGCCGTCGCCGTCGATACCGAGGTGCTCAGCACGGATACCGCCCAGACTCCCGACGCGGGCTGACGGCGGTGAACCGCACGTATGATGTCTGATGTTACGACGGCCAGCGAACGGCGGTCCGTCCTCGAGGTGGTGCTGCACGCGCCACGGCCGGTGCGCATCCTCATCCTCGGCGTGTTCGTCAGCCGAATGGGGTCCTTCTTCTCCACGTTCGCCACGCTGTTTCTCACCAACCGTGGCTTCACGGCAGCGAGCCTGCCCGCGGTACTGATCGCCATCGGCGTGGCAGGGATGGTCGGCTCGCTGTCCGGCGGCTGGCTGGCCGACCGGATCGGGCAGCGCAGCACCCTGGTGCTGTCGATGCTGGCGTCGTCGGCAGCCGTGGCGATGCTGGTGATCGCCCCTACCCATCCGCTCATCGTCGTGTCGGTGTGCCTGGTCTCGCTGTGCACCCAGTCCTACACCCCGGCAGCATCCGCACTGCTGATCGTGAACACCGCACCGGATGACCGCGTTCCGACGTTCGCCTTCTTCCGGCTTGCCCTCAACGTCGGCGCGGCGCTGGGTGCCCTCATTGCGGGCGTGATCGCGACCCGGTCCTACTCCACACTCTTCACCGTCGAGGCGATCGCCTACGCCGCCTGTGCTCTCGTCATCTATACCGGCCTCGCCGGCGGCAGGACGCGAGACGTGGCCGAGGGCGCCACCGAAGCGGTTGCCGAAACGGTCGAGGCCGACGAGGCCACACCGCAGGGTCACCTACCGGCCAACCGCCACCTCCCGGTCTGGATGCTCTGCGTCGTCCTGTTCGGCGTAGCGACGCTCTATGCCCAATACCAGTCCACCCTGCCGCTGCAGCTGGTCGGCCACGGCTATTCGACCGCCTTCTACGGCACGCTGCTGGCAATCAACGGCTTCGTCGTCATTCTGTTCGAACTGCCGATCAGCTCGGTGACCCGCCGACTGCCGTGGGTGCTGCCCATCGTGGCCGGCGTGCTGATCATGACGGCGGGGCTCGTGGTCGCCGCACTGGTCACGCTGGCAGCGGTCATCATCGTCGCCTTCGTCGCGTTCACGGCCGGCGAGATGATGTTCGCCCCGGTGGCCAACGCCGCCGTCGCCGAGATCTCACCCGCAGGAGCGGAGGCTCGCTACCAGGGCCTGCTCGCCACCGCCCAGAGCCTCGGCTTCTCGCTCGGGCCGGCCATCGGCATGAGCGTCTTCGCCTTCTCGCGCCCCGGTCTCTGGCTGGGCACATCCATCACCGCCTGCGTGCTCGGCGCCGGAACCTATCTCGTCTGGAGAGTCTCGAAGTGAAGTCCTACCTCAACCGCCCGGTCGTGCTCGCCATGCGGATCGGCCTCATGATTCGCAACGATCACATCGAGACCATGTTCCAGACCGGTCTGTCCATCCATTTGCTCACCGAGGATGCCAGCGCCGTCAACGACCCGCGGTTCGCATCGGTGCGGGTGCTTCCGCCGGACACCACGACCGAAACCATGGCCGACGAGATCTACGCCGAGCTGCAGCGGACCAACTCCGAGTGCGCAGTCAAGTTCCTCGAGATCGACATCACCCCGACCGGACAAGCCAATCAGCGCCACGGAGTCTCGTGGGCGCGGCCGGCATCGGACAAGATCGCCCGTGACAAGTCACTGCAGCGCGCACACCTGCGCGAGGCCGGGCTGCCGGTGCTGCTGTCCATCCCGATCGGCGACGGCGTGGACGTCGACGCCGCGATCGGACAGGTGGGGACGCCCTTCGTCGTCAAACCGACCCGGGGCGCGTCGAGTGCCAAGGTCGAGCTCGTCGACGATCCGGCCCGCGCCCGAGAGCTGCTCGCCGAGATCCGCGAGATGGCCGTCACCGGCGAGACGCATTTCTACGAGGACGGCTTTCCCGAGGCCTGGGCGCTGATCGAGGAATACCTGCCGGGGCAAGAGATCACCGTTGACGGCGTCGTCGTCGACGGCAGGTTCTACCTCGGCGGCATCAACACCAAGAGCTTCCCGAATCCGCCGTACTTCGAGGAAGACCTCTACGTCATGCCCTTCGGTGATCTGCCCGCCGAGACGGCCGTCCGCGGCCTGATGGACAGCCTGGTGTCAACCCTCGATCTGCGGACCACCCTGGTCAACGCCGAGATGCGCCGGGATGCCGACGGCAACTTCCGCTTCGTCGAGTTCAGCACCCGGATCAGCGGTGGCCACGTGTACCGCAACGTGCGGGACGTGCACGCCGTCGACCTCGTCAAGATCTTTCTGATCGCGGCGCTGGGCGACACCGAGTCCGCGGCGGAGCTTGCGAGCAGCAGGCACCCCGGCCGGGTGGCGACCTGTATCCGGTTCCTCTACCGCACCGGTGTGGTGGCCGAGAATTCAGCCGGTGACGCGGCCCGGAGCCCGTACTTCCGTGAGTATTACCCCATCGTCGAGCGCGGCGAGAAGATCTGGTCGGCACCGCTCAGCTACGAGCAGGTCGCATTGCTGTCGGTCTGGGGGCCGTATGACCCCGACAATCACCCCGCCGGGATTGCCAAGGTAGCCGACGACGTCGAAGCGCTGCTCGACCTGGACGTGCGCCCCTTCGAGGACGGCGTCTCGCACTAAGGCCGAACTCGGTCGCGATTTACCCTTTACAGCCCGTGGGATTGGCTGTTCTGCAGATCCTCGGTGAGACGGCGCAGCTTCTTGACCAAGCGCGCGCGCCCGGCCTGGTCCAAACCTGTCGCGCTGCACACCACGGTGGGAACCTGGGCGGCCCGGCGACGCATCGCCTTGCCCTGCCGGGTGAGTTGCACGTCGACCGTTCGCTCGTCCTCGACCCGTCGCTGGCGCGTCACCAATTGCAGCGCCTCCAGCCGTTTGATCAACGGGGACAAGGTGTTCGACTCCAGGTTCAGCCGCTCACCGATGACGCCGACCGATGACGCGCCGTCTTCCCAGAGCAGCAACAACACCAGGTACTGCGGATAGGTCAGCCCCAGTTCGTCCAGCACGGGCCGGTAGGTGGCTGTCATAGCTCGTGACGCCAGATACAGAGCGACGCACAGCTGTTCGTCCAGACCCTCGGTCAGTTCCTCAGAATGCATCGCCGTCATATCCGCAAGCGTAAACCGCGCAGCGCACTTTCGACCCCGTCCTGGGACAACCCGATGTCCGGAATCGCGCTTTGCGCACGTCCACTCGGACAGACATACCAAACCGGGCACCTGATCAGCGCCGCTCCCGCTGCGAAACGCTACTGGAACCGCGCGCTCGCGTCGACGACGACGCCAGGGAAGCCGAAAGCCCTTGCATCGACACTTGCATCGACAAGGGAAAGGGAGTTGCGGACGAGCGCAAAAGAGATAAAGCCCCGCCGACCGGCACCCCCGTACCCAGTCAGGCGAAGCTTTTATCCCTTGTTGCTTTCCCCGTGTTGCCCCGTGCGGAACCAACAATACCGGCGCTCACGATCCCCACACAAGCCGCAATCGCGTCACTGACCAACTACCTAGTGTCGCGCTAGGGAAGTAACGTTACTTCGTGGGATCATGATGTATGCCGTTGACTGTGGGTGTGCAGGTTTCCGAACGTGACCGTGAGGTGCTGG
>JAABUT010000985.1_pt1 | contig 36808 bp, 38 predicted proteins | sample 5559281 | NCBI WGS metagenome assembly JAABUT01 (sample SAMN10711880, study PRJNA513359) | rock metagenome | isolation source: Antarctica rocks | place: Antarctica: Victoria Land, Ricker Hills nord | collected 2016-01-04 | reverse complement strand
CATCAAAATAGCTGACAAGCTCGATGTCAACGCGAATCATTACTCTACTGAAAAGATTCGTATTGCCTATGTGATTTTCAGGCTAGAAGATGATGCTGATCAGCAAATTTATGCAAAGCATCATGTTAATGCTTTCTCATTCTATCAATCACTATCAGAGCTACTGAAACATCTGAAAGAAATTTACGAAGATCAGAATCTGATTTGAAAGTGTCGTTGCAAATACGTCACTCTGAAGCAGCTCAACAAGCTCTTCAGCTTCTTCTATTCAGAATTCACTAGAATATTCAGCTTTCTGAACTACGACAATATCACTCTGATGAACGACATTCAGAATAAAATCAATAATCGTCTTCAGAACGCGTTGTCAGTTTGCCTCATAGAGTTTAGCTCACTTGATAAGCTCAAGATCTTTCTTCAAGATGTGAATAATAAACAATGAGTCAATTATCAGCTACGTGATGAGCAATGAACAGTCAAATCAATAGCAGCTTTGAAAAAACGTTTCGTTTCTTCGTCAACATCAGCATCAGTCTCGACTACTAGCTATGTTCAACTCGCTACTTTTTTCATTCTTGAATCTGAATGATCAAGAATGTCAATCATCTACTTCAACTGCAAAGTATCGAGTCATCTTTCAAAGAACTGTTCTCAGCTGAAGATTAGTACTTCAACATCTCATGCATTCATTTCTTGCCTCAATGAGATTGTCATGTCGAAAGAAGAGAAGAAATTATTTACAGAGAAATCGAAAAATGAGGTAAAAAACTAGTGACTTTCATCAAAGACGTGATGAAAGATGTGTTAATTTCTTCAACAATGAGCAGCTCAAATGATCTCTTTGCTTTGAAATCTTTGACTACTGAATGTGTACTATCTAGCAATGAAATTAGTTACTTATTAAAGTCATTGATTGACACTGAAGCAGCTGACTATTCGTTCATTGATGAATTAATCGCGCAGAATGTTTGTGATCATTTGCAAATTGAATCTTTATCTTTAATCAAGCTCAAATCAATAAGAAAATTCGATGATCATTATGCAAAAAAGCTCATTACTCATGCAATTTATTTGAATCTAACTGTTCAAGATCATATGAAACGTTTCATCTTTATGCTAATCACTCGATTAAATCAACATCAGATGATTCTCGAAAAAACATGAATGAACAAGATCAAAGTGACTATTGATATGAGAAACGATTGTCTTCAATTTTCTAGTTTCGAAGCTCATATCAAAGCTTCTATCAAAGCTCATTCGACTGTTCTTTCGAGCAAGAAAATCGTGATAGAACAGAAGAGTTCAATCTCTACTTAAATACTAAAGAGATCTATCTCTTCTGTTATCACTCGACTCAGCGAGAAGTCATCTTCATTCAGTAGAATCATGAAATCATCTAGTTCAATCAACTTCGCTTCGTCTTTCGATTCAATGAACATAGCAATGATAGAGACTGCAGCATATAGATCACTAGTCAAACGATCGAATGTGACTACTTTCGTGATCATCATCACGAAAATTGATCGACTTCTAAAAACAGCTAGAAATAAACTCGAAGATGTAAATCTACAAGAGCTTTCACATGAAGAGATCTTGAAAGAAGTCAAAGCTAAGCTTTCTTCGAAATATCATGACTATCTAGACGTGTTTGATCGAGCGATAATTGATCAACTATTCTCTCATCGCTTCTATGATCATAAAATTGAGTTGATCGACGAGAAAACGTCTTCTCGAAGTCGTCTCTATCATATGTCTAATTACAAGCTTCAAAAGATGAAGAATTATCTGATTGAACATCTGAATAAGAACTTTATATCTTTTAGCTCAATCTCATACGCTTCGCTCATACTATTCATTGAAAAGAAAAACGATAGTCTGCGTTTCTGCGTTGATTATAGAAAGCTCAATGCTTTGATCAAGCGAAATCGCTACTCTCTACTCTTAATAGACGAAACTCTCGCTCATATTCAAGATAGCAAGTATCTGACTCGATTGAATATAATAGTCGTCTTCAACAAACTACGCATGCATTCAAGAAGCGAAGATTTGACTATCTTTATTACCTCTTTTGATTTCTACAAATATCACGTGATGTCTTTCAAATTAATCAACGACTCGACTTTCTATCAACACTATATGAACGACGTGCTATTTGACTATCTTCATCAGTTTTGTCAGATCTATCTAGATGACATTATCATCTACAGCAAAACATTGAAGAAACATAAGAAACACGTACGACTAGTTCTACATAGACTATGAGAGATCGATCTTCAGATGAATATAAACAAATGCAAGTTTCATGTTCAGAAGATCTTCTTTCTGAAACTATTACTATTCATCGAAGAACTAAAGATAAATCTCAGAAAAGTACAAGCAGTAGTTGAATGATCTACTTCTACAAATCTCACTCAGATGCAGTTCTTCGTCGACTTCTGCAATTTCTATTGACGTTTTATAAAGAACTTTTCGAAGATTGTTCATTCTCTGATTCAACTAACTTAAAAAGAGATGATATTTGAATGAGATCAAGCTTGTCAAATGATCTTTGATCATATGAAGAAATGAATGACTGAAGTCTCTATTCTTCGTCATTTTGATTAGAATAGAAAGACTATTCTTGAAACAGACTCATTCGACTACGTCAACGATGACATACTTTCTCAGTATGATGACGAAGAAACATTGCACTCGATGATCTACTACAGCAAGAATCTGAGCTTCGCTGAGTGCAATTACGAGATCTATGACAAGAAACTACTAGCAATCATTCGTGTCTTCAAGCATTGATGATCTGAGCTGAAATTGACTGAGCTACTCATCAAGATGTTCACTGATCATCAAGCTCTGACATCATTAATGAAGAATAAAGAGCTGAGTAAACATCAGATGCGCTGAGTTCAAAAGCTCGTTGATTTCAACTTCAAAATCATGTATCACTCAGGCAAATAAAACATCAAAGTCGATGCATTGACTCGTTGAGTCAATTCAGTTTCTAGAAGCTTCGAGAATGAACAATGTCGCTATCAGCGAACTACAATTCTCACGTTGAATCGAATGAAAATCGTTGATCTAGAAGAGAAAGAGAACGATGAATCAATTTATCGATTGATTCTAGAAGCTAACAGAATCAACAAGAATTGTATTCTACTTCGTGAAGTCGTATTAAAAGATGAAACTCAATACAAAGATACTAAATCAAGAAATTGTTGAGTTCAGAACGAAATACTATATCGAGATGATCTTCTATGAGTTTTCTTCAATGAGCATCTTCAAATGAAGCTAATTCAAAAAGTTCACGATCAATCTTTTATTGATCATTTCGAAATTCTCAGAACGATGAAGATCATAAGAAGATACTACTATTGATCTTCGATGTGAAAGACAATAGATTGATATATTCGAAACTGCTACATTTGTCAGCGATCAAAGACTTCTTGAAATAAATTCAATGAACTACTACATTCTCTACTCATACTCAAACAGCAATGAAAGAACATAGTCATGAATTTCATCATCGACTTATCTTTTTTGAAAGGCAAAAACGTCATACTAACAGTGATATGTAGATTGACAAAGAAACGACACTATATTTCTTGTTCTACTGATGATGAAGAAATCACAGCAGAAAAAACAGCAGAGCTAATGCTTCAGTAAATATATCAAATACATGATTTACTCAATTTTATTGTTTTGAATCGAGATTCTCAATTTACCTTCATTCTATGAAAGTTTCTTTGCAAAAGACTGAGCATTAATCTTTGATTATTCACTGTTTATCATCTTCAAATCGATGATCAAAGTGAATGAGTCAATCAGAACGTTGAAAGATATCTTTGATTCTTTCGTTTGTACATGCAGAATGACTGAGCTAAGCTACTACTTATGATCGAGTTCGTCGACAATAATGCTCTGTTCTCAGTCATCTTCTCGATCTCTTTCTTTCTAAACAAAGATTTTCATTCTTGTATGAGCTTTGAACTCGATGTCAGCGAATATGAAAGTTCTCGTGAACGCTTGCAGATGACTAAAGTCGAGAATATATCTGAACATATGAACAAAACACTGAAGTTTGCTCGCGAGTCGCTAGTCAAGACATGAAAACAAATGATGAAACAAGTCAATAAGCATAGAAAAGAAGTTGATTACAAGATCGAATCAAAGATGTTTCTGAATGAAAGAAACATCGTTACAGCGAGATCTTTCAAGAAGCTAGATGAAAAAATGCTCGATTCTTTCACCAATCTAGATCTCGTCGACTCTTCATATAAACTGAAATTATCAGAGTCTATGCATGTTCATGATGTATTTCATTCTGATCTGCTTCGTTCTGTCGTCGACAATCTCTTGTCTGATCAAAAGAACGAATTCTCAGATTCAATAGTGATAAACGACGAAGACGAATGAAAAATCGACGATATATTGAATTCTCGTCTATATTGAAGATGACTTCAGTATAGAGTCAAATGAAATGACTATGATAATGATCTTAATTGATACAACGCTGATGACGACGAATTTATGAACGCTCAGAAGGTAGTTGACGATTTTCATATTCAATATTCGAACAAATCGCGCTAGAAGCGCTTTCAACTATTCAGTCAATCAGAATTTAATGAGTCTGAGTCTGTGAAATTATGATTGAGCAATCAATCGAATCAAGCACGAAATACATTCATGCAAACATGAATCGTTGAAGAGAGAAAGTAATGTCACGATTCTAGCCTTGTCAGACTCAGTCTTCTAGTCTTGTCAGATCTATTCTCGCTTCGTCATCTTGACTAGTCTCTATTGAGTCTAGCGTCGACTGAGAAACACACATATGTAATCAGCTTCTTTTCTGTAGCTATCTTTCTTTCTTAGCATTTATCTTCTAGTTAAATGACACTCATATTGACTCGCTCTATGCTGATCTCTAACAGTTGACATCTTTTCAAATGAACTTTACAAGCTGAGCTACATTCACTTTCAACTAGCAGATGATGTCGTTGAAGTTACTCAAGTCAGATGTGATTTCAACTGTGACAATTTCTATCTGACTGTCAATGAACTTCTAAAGAAACTAGCTCAATCATTTCATGACTCTGATAAGAAAGATAACTATTGTAAAGAATATATTAATCTGATTCAAGAATCAAAGAAATTTAATGATTTTTTTAATTAGTTTTAATGACTATACATTTATCTGAAGTATCAGAAGAACGTACTAGTCGTTAATCTAAAGAATAAAATAAACTTTCATCTTTGAATCTTTTGAACAGCTCAGATAAAGTCGCTCATTAAGTTATCAGATATTCGAAACTATCTGATTCGTTTGAATAATGAACATAAAGCAGTTCAAGAGATCAAGAACAAACTACTCAAACATGATGATTCAAAGATCATCATTTCTAGAGCAACTATTGCTGTTCAGTCTTCAACTTCAAAGTCTGACTGATCAAAGTCGCGCAGCGCAGTTTTGACTAACGTCAAGAATGCAGACGTTCTAGTTGAAACCTGTTTCATATGTCACAAATCAGATCATAGTTTCAAAGAATGCTTGAATCAATCTATCAAAGTTAATGCAGTTGATGAGAATTATGATTGTTTTAAATTCAATACTGAATCAGAGTTCAAGTTAAAAAACTAGTTATCTCTTCAACAGTCATTAAAGTGAAGATTATATCTTTGTGCAATCTAGATGAAATTCTATCGAAAGAGAATTACTTTGATAAGTTGTTTTTAGTTGATGCTCTTCTCATCTTGCAGAACAAATCATTCAGTCTTTGCTCTTTGATAGACAGTGATTCAGTCGTTTATACAATCATACATATCAATCTAGTTGATAAAGTATGTAAAGAGCTGAGAATTCAATCTATATCACTGATAAAAGAGAAGTTAATAAAAGAATATGATGAAAAGATATTTAAAAAAACTATCACTCATAAAATTCTATCAAATCTCATCATTGAAAGTCATAAGAAATTGACTGTTTCTATGTTGATAACTGACATCAATCATCACGAAGTCATATTAGAAAAATCATGAATGAACAAAAATGAAATATTACTGAATATGCAAATCAACATCATTGTTTTTTTGAATCAATTAAATACTTTCATTTCGGTTTTTTCAATTTCTCTCAATTCAAAGCACTTAAGTTGATTGCAATCAACTTTGTTTACTTTTATCTCTCAGTCAAAGATTTCTAGAATGCTCAAATGATCTGTTTCAACTATGATTCAGAAAAAGTCATTCTCAATTTGAAGCATAAACGTCGCTTCGTTCAAAACATTGTTGAATCACTCAAAAAAGAATCAGACTGAAGTATTCACTTTATTCATGAAGAATATTGATAGAAAAATCGCGTACAACACTCAGTGCAATTTGAATGCTCTGAACATCTCTTTCATTGAGAAAACTACTCAGAATTTGAAAGCTATTAAAGTCAAGCTGTCTTCAGAATATCATGATTTTCTAGATGTTTTTGAAAGAGTTCAATTAAATAAACTACTCTCTCATCGCTTCTATGATCATAAAATCGAGCTCATCAATGATTCAACACTTTCTCACTGTTAAGTTTATTAAATGTTCTCTGTCAAACTTCTGAAAGTAAAGAAGTACTTAAATGAGAATCTGTTGAAGAAATTCATCACTTTCAATCAGACTCTTTATTTCTTTCCTGTTTTATTCACTCTTAAAGCAAATGAAGATCTTTGATTCTGCATGAACTATTGAAAGCTAAATATCATTTTCAAAAGAAATAGATATTCTCTATCATTGATAGATGAGATTATTGATAAAATAGTGAATTGCAAGCATCTGACTAGATTGAACATCATATTAATGTTCAACAAACTGTGAATACATCTTAATAGCAAGAATTACATCACTTTTATCACTGCTTTAGAAGCATATAAATACAAGATGTTATCATTTGAATTGACTAATGAATCAATCTTCTTTCAGCAATATATGAATGATGTTCTATGAAACTTTCTGAACGATCTTTGTTAAGTTTATCTAGATGACATTCTCATCTATAGCAAAATGAGAAAGAAACATAAAGATCATGTCAAACTAGTATTGAATTGACTACACGAAGCTGAACTGCAGATGAATATTCGAAAGTGCAAATTCAATATAAAAGAGACAGTCTTTCTAGAAGTCATTGTATCAGAAGAAGATCTTTGCATGAATTCAAGCAAGATGATCATCATAGTCAACTGAACTACTTTGATCAATTTGAAAGAAATTTAAAGCTTCATGAGATTTGTGAACTTTTACCGTCATTTCATTAGAAACTTCTTCAAACTAGTCAAATCATTCACTCAATTGACTAGAAAAGACACGTCTTTTGTTTAAAATGAAGTCTGCGTTCAAGCTTTCAGAAATCTAAAGAATCAGATCAGTTTCGCTTCAGTTCTTTGTCATTTCAATCTCAAACGTCAGACTATTTTGAAAATCGATGCATTGAACTATGTAAAAGATGAAATACTGTCTCAGTATGATGATGAAAGTATACTTCACTTGATGATCTTCTACAGCAAAAGCATGATTCTCGCTGAAATCAACTATCATATTTATGACAAGAAATTGCTGATCATTATTCACTGTTTCAAACATTGATAACTTAAGCTGAAATGTACTGAATTACTCATTCAGATATTCATTGATCATTAAGCTCTGAAAATCTTCATGAAAAACAAACAGTTGAGTCAACATCAAGTCAACTATCTGAACATTCTATCAAAGTTCAATTTTCAGATCATCTTTAAATCAGGCAAAATGAACACTAAAGTCAATGCGTTAACTTGAATGTCTTTAGCAAACGTCTCTGAATCAGCTAAACGATTTGAAGATTGCTTTCAAACTATTTTTATCTTTGATAAAGTTGATATTCTATTTATTGACTTAAAATTGAGCGCAAATTCGAAATCAGAAGTCAATTTATATCAAAGAGTACAATTAGTTAATTAAATGAATGAGCTTTGCAGCGAATATAAACAAGCTAAAAATGACAACAAGCTTAAGCTTCATAGCATTAAACTGAAGAACTGCAAAATCATTGATGACGTTCTATTTAAAAAAGATTTACTGTGAATCTTTGAGAACATGCACACGAAATTACTACAAGAAGTGCATGATCAATCTTCAATCTCTCATCTCAACAATAAATGAATCATTGATCTAGTTCAGCGTTTTTACTATTGATCAAATCATTAAGCTACTATTCAATGATACATTCAAAACTGTCATGCTTGTCAACGAAGCAAAGTTTCTAAAGATAACATCAATGAACTTCATCATTCTTTTTTGATTTCACAGAAACGCTGAAAAGATATAGCTATGAACTTTATCACTGAACTATCTCTGTCAGAAGACTATAACATCATTTGCATAATCATATGTTATCTCATTAAAGAACATCACTATGTTTTCTGTCATTAAGAAGATGATGACATCTCAGTTGAAGAAACGATTTAAATCATGCTATGAAACGTTTATTGATTGCATGATCTACTCAGTTCTATTGTTTCAAACAGAGACTTTTAATTCATATCAACTATGTGAAAAAGTCTTTGCAAGTGACTGAGAATCACAGCTAGTTTATTCACAGTTTATCATTCTGAGATCAATGATCAATTGAAACAAGTCAATCAAAACGTTGAACGCGAACTTAGAATCTACTGCAATTATATGCAGAACGACTGAGTTAAATGAATATCTATGATGAAATTCAGCAACAATTTCAATATTTTCTCAATTACTTCAATGATTCTCTTCTACTTTAATAAAGAATTTCACTCTTGAATGAGTTTCAATTCAAATACAACTGACTATGAAATAATTCATGAATGACTTGAAGTTAAAAAAGCAAATGATATTGTCATTTAAATGAAAAAGCTACTGAGCTTTGATTGTTAAGAATTGAAAAAGACGAAACTGATCATTGAAGTTCAGATCAATAAACATAAATGAGACGTCACATATGAAGTAAATGACTGAGTTTGACTATCTTTCAGAAACATCAAGACAACGAGACTTTGCAAAGATTTGAAAGATAAACAGCTAAATCTCTATCAAATCACTGCTAAAATAAATATCTTCTATCATCTTCATTTATCAGTCAGCATGAAGCATCTGCATTTGATATTCAGCTTGAAGCTACTACAATTGTATTCAGAAGATTTTCTATCAAAACAACATTCAGAATCACTCAGATCAATTATTATTAAAGATGATGAACATTAAGAGATAAATGATATATTGAACTTCAGACGCTATTGAGATCAAATACAGTACAAAGTCAAATGAAAAGATTTAAATAGAAACAATGAATGATACTATGCTGATAAAGAGAAATTCAATGACTCAGAGAAAGTTTTGAATGAATTTCATAAGCTATATTCAAGCAAATCGCGCTAAATATTGAAATAACTATCAACAAAAGTGAGCAAAGAAACTACATTCATGCAAACATGAATTTTCAAAGAAAAGAGTAATGTTACGAGCATATCAAGACTGATTAGAACTAATCAATAATTTAGTTAAGATCTGACCTAGATCTGACTCAGATTTGACTCAGATATAACTCAACACTCTTTTTCTTTCTTAACATTCTTTTTCTTTCTCAACATTCTTTTTCTTTCATCAACATCTTGTTTATTTACATCATTTTCTTTTCATGTTACAAACATATTTCTTTCAAGTTTAGCGCAGTCTTTGAACATTACATAAATAGAAGTTCTTGTATCAATCTTCTTCTGTATTCTTAATATTCAGTTATAGTTATCTCTAAAGATCAAGCACTATCAACTCTGATTTTCATTGATTGTATCATTTAAACATGATTCTGACAAAGAAAAGAATGAGAATTCAACTTTTATATACATGAATTGAGCAGAATCAAGACTAAACAATAGTTTTATAACTTAAGATTGCAAAGATTTGTGCACATGACTGAGATGATTGAAACAGAATTGCTGAAACTAGATTAAGATGATGATGATTAGATTAATGACTTGATTCATTGAACTGCAAAATAGATTCAATGAATTGATATTATTTAAAACATTAACTATTTATATTCTAAATCAAGTTGATGATCTGACATCATGATAAAAACATCTTGTACATTAAAGATGCTTGAAGTATGATTCAAGATAAACAGAAATTGAAGAACAAGAGACAGAAGAAGTGCGAAGAGATTGTGAGATGATAAGATCTCTTTACGTGAAACTGTGTAGTAAAAGATAATAAGATAGCACTTTATTAATGATAGAACTAATTGCTAAGAAATGAAAGTGAAAGCTTGCAAAGTTTTCATCTTTTGTCAAGTCATTACTTCTATTCGCTCATTAATTCTCTTCAATCTAATGTCGCGAGCTAGTCTTGCAGATATACATCATTTATAGTCGATGAGATGCATTTTTACAACTGCATTTTCTTTAAAAGACTCGATCTCTGAATCTTCATAGCATTGTATTGTCTTCTTGTAGCTGATAGCATAATTATGACTTTTTCAGCGTTTTAGCATCTATGTAGAAGTGTCGTGAATTGATCATACTAACAAGCATAAACAGAGCTAGTGCAAGATTGTTGATATTAATTCTTCAGCTTTGCTTTCTTTCTTTTCTTCTTGTCTCATCTCAGCATACTCTTTCATGAGTACTGCTTTTTCAAACTGATGAAGCATGAAATCTGCTATGCATATCTTGCATAGCTTGCAACTCATGATATGAACTTCTTTCGTTGCAGCATTATTATGATGCAAGTCAGCTCATGAATTAACATGAATGATATAGCAGTATCAACATCATCATCATCATCATCATTATGATAAGTAGCAGCATTTGCGCTCATTGAGATCATGCTAACATGCTTGCAAAGTCTACTCATTTTCTTGAGATGTACATTTCTTGTCACGTCATCATTGCTGCAACGTCTGTCACGTCTGCTTCTTCTGCTTTCTTCGCATCTTCTGCATTAAAGACTGAACTTACAACTCTTGATATGTATATTTATTTTTATGTGTTTCAATAATTGCTGATGCATGATAGATCATCATGATCAGATGATCTGATGCTTTTGCTGTGTTCATTGTCTGAGCGCAGCAACAATTCACATTTGTCGTGCTTTTATTGAGCGTGCTTGCAAATGCAAGCATTGCTTCATGAGAAAGCATGATTGCATGATGAACTCAGTCTTGCATCATCTTCAGCTGTCAATGCATTATGCTGTGCAAGTGATGAATCATCATTTTAATGCTTGCATCAAGACTTGTCTTGCTCTTCATTTTTGACAATGAAAGAATGAGTGACTTCTTTCTCAATCATATCAGATTGTATTTAACAGTTGAATAGAAGTTCTCATCTTTCTCATTCTTGTCACTTCTTGTCATCATCATGTTACTTCATCTTCATCTCGTAAGTGTTGACTGAAGCAAGCAGTGCATGATGAGATTCGCTGATGAATAAATAGCTTTTTTCTTCACTTCAATATTCTTGCTTGCGATTATTGATCGCTTCTTTTCTTCATTCTTTCATGACGTTCATCATCTTCTTTTTTAGAAGACATATGTTACGTAAGATTTTATAATTGTAGTTTAATATCAACTTTTTAAACTTATGTCTTTGCGCTTTTGATACTCTTTCAATTGTGACTTTTACATGATTTATTTTTCTTTTTTCTCTTTGACTTCTTTGCAGTCAACTGATGTACTTGTCTTTCTATCTTGTAGTTTTTAATGATCTTCTTTGCATTGCTAAGATTTTTCATTGATTTTCAGAAGTTTTCATAGAGAGATGAATCAGCTCATTGAACTAAATACTCAATCTTTTCTTTCTTGATTTGCTGATCAAGTATCTTCTTTATCTCTCATTTCTCATTCTCTTTTACAAGAATGATTTGCAACTTCGAATTTTCATCACGCAAGTGTCAGAATTTCAATAAAGAGACATGAAAGATTGAGTGAATCACATAGATTAATCACGTTAAGTCAAGTACTTGAGTTTAAGTTGAGTACTTGACTCGTCAAGACTTGATTCAAGTCAGAATTCTTAACTTGAGTATTTAAGTTGAATCAGAAGATTCAACTTGAGTATTTGAGTTGAGTCAGAAGATTAAGATTGAGTATTGACTTGAAATTTTCAACTCAGCTCGTCAAAACATGAAGCAAAGTACTACTAATATTTATCTGAATGTCTGATAATACAACAAGATAATGCAAACAATAAGAAGAGAAATAAATTCATTTGTTTCACGTAAATCTTTCAAATATAATGACGTAATAGATTCAAAAATAGTAAATCTTGACATTTAATATTATTTTCAATTTCTTAATGAGTTGAGTCAAGAATTCAAATCAAGTATCAATTCAAGATCAATATCAGACTGAGTCAGAATGTTGAAATTGAATATTCAAGTTGAGTCAGAAGATTGATATTAAGTACTTGAGTTAAGTCAGAAGATTAATATCAAAACTCAACTTAACAATCAGTTTAAAATCACATCATATTTCTCAAATAGTTCAAGCTTATACACTTATGTGTTGATTTTCTTCAATATTCTGAATGATTTCAGTTATCTGTAATCAATCTTTTTCTTTGAATGAAGTATATGAATGTTTATACTTTACAGAAGCACTTTGTCTTTTATCTGAAAGCTTGCAGCTTTATAATGAGCATTATAATACTTTGCTTGCTGCTTTGCTACTTACTTTCATAGTTTCATTAAATGTTCTTTGATACTTTGTAGTCATTCTGCTCACTTTATAGTCAAGAATGTCTTCTTCTTTAAAACTCTGTTCTCAGATGTTTCTGCAAAGCTCGCAATGTATTTCTTTAAAAGCTCATGTGAAGTTTTTTTGATACTAGCGTGTACGCTATTGTTATATGCAAACATCATTATTGACAAAAGCTCTGATCAGTTATTCATCTTGTAATTGAAATACACTTGCAGATAGTGCTCAAGCATCTGATTCTGTCTTTCTGTTTGATTATTAATTTGCGAATGAAACATAATGCTTAGCTTTCGCTTCACTTTAAGATGTCAACATAAAGTAATTCAGAAATGATTAATAAATAGTGAGTCTTGATTTAATATAATGCTTTGCATCATTTCATGCTGAAATACGAATTTTCATCATAGCAGATTTGCAAGTTTCTTGACGTTCAGATTTTTGATCATCGAAATATAAATTGCATGCTTGATTAACTTATTTATTATTATCAATATAGCATCACTTGTTTTTTCAATGTACAAATTCTTTGCAAAGAACATGTCTGTTATGAAATTCATGATCATCATGTAAAATGAATTCACACTCTTTGATAATATAAACATGAGCTTCTCATAAAACTTATGATGATGCATTTGCATTCACTGACAGTCTGAATAGATGTGAACATATTTCGTCATCTTTTTGAGCATTTTCAACCAGTAATATTTTCTTCTTATCACAGTCTTAATATGAGTGCATATGAAATGATCTGCTTCGAGATTGTCATGATTCATACACAGAATCTCATTTCTTGTAGCAGAATCATTGAATACATAGACTGCAAGATCATGACGTAGCAGTTTCATTATTTTTCATACTTCATTTTGAAAGTTTATTCTTTCTAGATGCAAATCGTTGACATCACTTCTCATTTGCAACAAAGACGTTTCTTTGTTGTAACTTCAGCAATCATGCAGTCATTGATTTACTCATCTTCAAATAAAATCTCTTTGACTTCATAATCTGATGAATCAGAAGTTGAAATGACACAGTGTCTAGAATTTTGCAAGATCTAGCAAGTACTTTCTCATTCAAACACATGACTTGAGTATCTGCAATGATTATGTCATTTAGTTACATTGTTAACGCTGCAAGTTTGATTGCTGTCAAAACTTCTTCATTCTTTAGCAGCTCAGATTGACATTTCTGATTGCGAAGTTTGTTTCGCAGAGTAAATAGAAAATAATCATTATTCTTCTTGCTATCATTCAATTTCATGATGTTGAGTCTTCTTAATGATACATTTGCAAAGTTTAATTTATCTCTGCAATATTTTATATTTCTCTTTTTTACATTCTTAATTAAATCTGTTAAGAGCGTGATGATTTGAGAGAATTCTTTTATAAATTGTTGATAAAATTTCGTAAATCTTAAGAATATGAGAATATTCTTCACAGACTCAAGCTCAGATCAGCTAGTGATTGCATTGATACAAGATTGTTTCATCTGAATACTTTTTCACTCTATCATAAATCTCAGAAAGATAACTTCGCTATGATTGAAAGTGCATTTTGACAGCTTGATATACAGTTGATATTGTTACAAGTGTATCAAGACTGAACAAGACTGAAGCTTTAATTAATTCGCAATGCATGCTAGCGAGTACTCTGTGTAATGATTAAAGCTAGTTGAGATCTGATCTAAATTTGACTCAGATTTGACTCAGATATGACTTAGCATCTTTTTTCTTTTCTAGCATCTTTTAATCAACTTTTATTATCTTTTAGACAAACACACTTCTTTATGTTACGAGTAAGCAACAGATTTCTATGACAAACATCTTTCTTTATGTTGCAAACATCTTTTAAATCAACATTTTTCTTGTGTTTCAACACGTCTTCTTTAAGACTAGCGTCAATCTGAATAACTACTATATAAAGTGTATTCTTCTTGTCTTTTGTATCTTTTTTCTTCTGTATTCTTAAAGTTTTAGTTATAGCTATCTTTATAGATTAAACATTCTAGTCACGCATACACTCTGATTAGTTTCTAGACATGATTTCAACATTACTTTAAGAATTTGTTAATCACATGATACTGATTTCATTACTCATTCAAATTCACTCAACTGACAATGAGATGAGTATAAAGAAATTTGTGTATCTGATGATCAATGACATTAAAAGACAGAACAACATCAAGAAATCAATAGAATCAATGAGAACATATAATCATATGATTGTTAAAGAATCTATCACTCAGTCAGTAGCATCAGTTCAAATCAATTAATAGAATCAACAATAAAAAATCTTCATTGATTGCTTGAAAATCACAAAAAACTCTTTCAAATCAGCAACACTTTTCTTTAAAGACTAAACACTTTAACAAATGATCTCACTACATACTATCAAGCATCATTTCTCGCTTAATCATCAACTCTTTGCTATGATTTGATCATTTGTGAATACTCAACTCAATCTCTTCAAGAGTAATCAAAGCTTCAATTCAATCATTTATCTCAAGTTATCTTCTCATTTATCAAAATTTCTTAAAACTGACTTTGTATAAAAACATCATCAATTCATGTCTTACTCTCAGACATTTGATGAATCTCTGAAAGTCTTTACTCTTTGCAATATCAAAAATGTAAAGCAGTTACAACATTGAGTCAAACAAGACACAGAAGTTTTTCTAGAAGATTTAAACAATCTTCGAACTCAACGAGATTTAAATGTAGAAGCTTGTGAGTTATTTAATAGAATATTCAGTGAACAGATATGAAAGACTCGTTTCAAAGAAATTAATTAAGCAAAAGAATGATTGAATTTAAATCTTAAAAAGCTTCAAGATCAGATGATGAAACTACAACATCAACTGCAATTGATTAAAGAAGATACTTTTACTTCTTTCATCATGTTCAATTCATTCAAGTGATTTCAAAAGCTTTCAAATTCATCTTTATTTACTGATGAAACAGAATCTTTCTGAGATGATTGACAAGAAAAGATTCGTGACAAGTTAAAGATTAACGTTGATCATTTTGATACTGATAGAGTCATACTGATTTATATTCACTTCAGAATCAACGAAAATATAGTCAAAGTTACTTTAACTTAATGTTAACATGATTCATTGAATCTTTATAAAATGATCAATGATTTGTTAAATGAACTTGCTCAGCTATACAATGATTTCAACAAAGAGACAAACTTTCAAAGAGAATATGCTAATCTCATTCAAGAAAAAAGCAAATTCAGCGACTTTTATCTGATATTTCAACATCTGTTCTTTTATTTAAAGTATCACGAAAAGCAATTGATCATTGATTTACAAGACAAGATAATTTATCATCTTCATGTAACTTGAAGTAGTCAGTTGATTCAGTCAGAATCTCTCAATGAAATTCGTAGTTATCTGATTCATTTAAACAATGAGCATTGAGTCATGATTAACATCAAAGAAAAGAAATTCTTGATCAAAGTCAGAAAGCAAGTCATCTTTGCTGAGAAATGAGATTCATTGAATCTTTATAGAAAGATCGAAGTCACTACACTCGTTGATCATTCAAAGTCGTATGACGTGATTTTAACTAGCATCAAAGATATTAATCTACAAGCTGAAATCTGTTTCATCTGTCACAAATCAAATCATACTTTTAAAGAGTGCTTTGATTGATTGAGAGTCAATGCATTAAAAGATGATGAGTTTAATTGATTTACATTGAACTCTGAGTTTGATTCTGTTTCAAAAAACTAACTATCTCTTTCAGAGTTATTGAAGAGATAGAGATCATATTTTTATGCAGTTAAATTGAAGTTCTATCAAAAGAAAACTATTTTGAGAAGTCATTTCTGATCAATGCTTCTTTTATTTCTCAGAGCAATTCTTTCAGCCTTCGTTCTTTGATAGATAGTGATTTCGTCATCTACACGCTGATACATGACAAGCTAGTCAATAAAGTATGTCAGAAGCTTGAAATACAATTTATATCACTAGCAAAAAAGAAGTTAATACAAGACTATAATGAAAAGTTAGCTAGAAAAACTATTACTCATAAGATTTTACTCAATCTCACGATTGAAAGTTATAAGAAATTGACTATGTCAATGCTGATAGCTGATATTGAGCATCATGAAGCTATATTGAGCAAACTCTGAATGAATAAAAATGAGATATTATTGAACATAAGACATGATACTATCATATTCTTTGATTAATTAAATATTTCGATTTCGATTTTTTCAATCTCATCAAATACAAAGCACTTAAGTTGATTGCAATCAACTTCAATCTCTTCAGCAGCTCACAGCAAGACTTTTAAGATGCTTAAGCACTCAGTTTCATTCATTCAGAAAGAGTTATTCTCGATTCAAAACATAGACATCGTCTTTTTTCAAGCATTAGTAAAACGAAAAAAGAAGAATTAGACAGAGATTTTTGCTATGTTCATTGAAGACATCGATAGAAAAATCATCTACAATACTCAATGTGAACTAGATGTTATAAACATTTTTTCAGTCAATGAAATGACTCAGAATCTAGAAAATATTAAAGTCAAGCTATCATTGAAATATCAGAGTTTTCTAGATGTCTTTGATTGAGTTCAAGCAGACAAGCTATCGTCTCATCATTTATATGATCATAAGATAAAGCTTATTAGTGATGTAACATCACTTTATTGTTGAGCATATTGAATGTCTTTCTACAAGCTTCAGAAAGTAAAAGAATATCTGAACGAAAATCTTTTCAAAGAATTTATAACTTCTAGCAAAGCTTCATATTCTTCTTTCGTTCTGTTCATTCTAAAAGCAAATAAAGATTTATAATTTTGCGTTAACTATTGAAAGCTCAATGCTATTATCAAAAGAAATCACTATTCTTTATTGCTCATAAATGAAGTAATTGACAAAATCGTTGATTGCAAACATTTGACTTGATTGAATATCATTTCAACGTTCAACAAACTACAAATGCACTCTGATAGTGAGAATTACACTATCTTTATCATCACTTTAGAAGTGTACAAATCAAAGATGTTATCTTTCAAACTTATCAATGATTCTGCCTTGTTTCAGCAGTATATAAATGACATTCTTTGAGACTTTCTAAATGACTTCTGTCAAGTCTATTTAAATGACATTCTAATCTACAGCAAAACTCAACAAAAACATCAACAACATGTCAAGATAATATTAAATCATTTATGAGAAGCTGATTTACAAGTAAATATTTGAAAGTGCAAATTCAACGTAGAAGAAACTGTCTTCTTAGAAGTCATAGTTTCAAAACAAGATTTTCGTATGAACTCTATTAAAGTGAAAGTCATAGTCAACTGAGCTACGTTGATCAATCTAAAAGAAATTCAGAGCTTCGTGAAATTCATTAACTTCTATCATTGTTTCATTAAAGACTTCTTGAAGCTAGTCAAATCATTCATTTAGTTGACTAGAAAAGATACATCTTTTGTTTAAAACAAAGTTTGTGTTCAAGCTTTTAATAATTTAAAGAAACAAGTCAGCTCAATCTCAGTCTTACGACATTTTGATTCAAAATGATAAACTATTCTGAAAATCAATGTATCTGACTATGTCAAAGATGAAATACTATCACAGTATGATGACGAGAATGTTTTTCACTCAGTAGCATTCTACAGCAAAAGCATGATTTTCGCTGAATGCAATTATCATATCTATGACAAGAAATTGCTAGTCATTATTCAATGTTTTGAATATTGAAGACTTGAGCTTGAATGCATTGAACTACTCATTTAGATATTCATCAATCATCAGACTCTGAAAATCTTCATGAAAAATAAACAGTTGACTCAACGTCAAGTCAATTATCTAAACATTTTATTTAAGTTCAACTTTCAAATTATATTTCAATCAGGCAAAAATAAACATTAAAGTCAATGCTTTAATCAGAATGTCTTTGATTAACATCTTTGAATCAACTCAGCGTACTGAAGATCACTATCAGATCATTTTGACACTTGATAAAGTAAATATTCTAACTATTGAATCTGAAGTTGATCTCTATCAGCGAGTAAAAGATGTCAACAAGATGAATGAGCTTTGCGATGAGTATAAACAAGCTATAAGCGAAAACAAGCTCAAGCTACATAGCATTGAATTGAAGCACTGCAAGATCATTGATGATGTTCTGTTCAGAAATGATTTACTATGAGTTTCTAAGAATATGCATACGAAATTGCTAAAGAAAATTCATGATCAGTCTTTCATCTTTCATTCTGACAATTGAAGAATTATTAATCTAGTTCAATGTTTCTACTATTGATCAAATCATCAAGCAATGATTAAACGTTACATTCAAAACTGTCATGTTTGTCAATGAAGCAAAACATTTAAAGATAACATCAATGAACTTTTTCATTCTTTATTGATTTCACAGAAACGCTGAAAAAATATAGTTATGAACTTCATCATTGAACTATCTTTATGAAAAGATTATAACATCATTTGCATAGTCATATGTTGTTTCATCAAGAAACATCACTATGTCTTCTATCATTGAGAAGACGATGACATTTCAGTTGAAGAAACGGTTTGAATCATGCTATGAAACGTTTATCAACTTCATGATTTATCTAGTTCTATTGTTTCAAACAAAGACTTTCAGTTCATATCAATCATGTGACAAAGTCTTTGCAAGTGACTAAGAATCATGACTAGTTTATTAACAGTTTATCATTCTGAGATTAATGATCAATTGAAATGAGTTAATCAAGATGTTGAATGCAAATTAAGAACTTACTGTAACTACATGCAGAATGACTGAACAAAATGACTATCAATGATGAAATTCAGCGAGAATTTCAATATTTTCTCGATCATCTCAATGATTTCATTCTACTTCAATAAGAGTTTTCACTCATGAATGAGTTTCGATTCAGATACAACTGACTATGAAACTACTTGTGAGCATTTTGAAGCTAGAAAAGCAGATGATATTATCATTCAAGTGAAAGAGCTTCTTATCTTCAATCATCAGCAATTGAAAAAGATGAAGTAAATCATTGAAGCTCAGATCAATAAACATAGATGAGACATCATCTATGAAGTAAATGACTGAGTTTAATTATTTTTTAAAAACATAAAGACAATTAAATCATGTAAGAATTTAAAAGACAAACAGCTAGAATTTTATCAAATCACTGTCAAAGTTGAAATCTTCTATCATCTTTATTTATCAATAAGCATGAAGCAGCTGCATTCAATGTTCAGTTCAAAGTTATTATGTTCTTGTCTTGATGATCTTTTATCAGAACAGTATTCAGAATCATTTAAATCTCTCACTATTAAAGATGATGAGCATTGAAAGATAAATGACATTTTGAACTTTAGATGCTATTGAGATCAAATACAATACAAAGTCAAATGAACAAAACTAGATTGAAATGATGAATGATACTATGTTGACAAAGAAGAATTTGAAAGATTGAAAGAAGTTTTAGTTGAATTTTATAAGTTTTATTCAGACAAGTCATATTAAATTGAAAAACAATGAAAAAAATTTTGCGTTTCATTTATTCTATTCATGCAAACATGAATTTTCAAAGAAAGAAGTAATGTTACAAGTGTATCAAGACTGAACAAGACTGAAACTTTAATTAATTTGCAATGCATGCTAGCAAGTACTTTGTATAATGATTAAAACTAGTCGAGATCTGATTTAAATTTGACTCAGGTTTGACTCAGATATGACTCAGCATCTTTTTTTTTCTTTAACATTTTCTAATCAACTTCTATTGTCTTTTAGACAAACATACTTCTTTGTGTTATGAGTAGTCAACAGATTTCTATGACAAACATATTTCTTTATGTCACAAACATTTTTTGAATCAACATCTTTCTTATGTTTCAACATGTTTTCTTTAAGACTAACATCAATTTGAGTAACTACTATATAAAGCGTGTTCTTTTTGTCTTTTGTATCTTCTTTCTTCTGTATTCTTAAAGTCTTAGTTATAACTATCTTTATAAATCAAACATTCTAATCATGCATTCACTCTGATTAGTTTCTAGACACAATCTCAATAAATATTTCAGTAGCGTGCGAAGAATTTTGCACACATGCTTTCAATACTGCTCTTTCATCTCAGAATATACTAAGATGTCATTCAGATATATCATGCAACAAATATTCATGAATGACTTAAACGTGTGATTTACATAGAACTGAAAGATTGCAGAAACATTTATCAGTTCAAAGAGCATCATTTGATATTCAAACTGATTGTAGCATGTATGAAAAGTTATTTTTCATTCATCGCTCTTGCAAATTCAAATGCAATGATAAATGTTGCAAATATCAATTTTGATAAAGTGTTTTACATGAGTAAAGCAATTCAACATCTCAGACAGTAGAAACAATGAGTAATTGTTCTTTACTGTTATTTCATTGAGATCACGATAGTTCATGCATAAACAAAGACTTTTGTTCAACTTCTTTACAAACAACACAGATGTTTCTGCAAAACTACTTGATGAATGAATTTATTTCTTCTTTAGCGCGCTGTTTAGATAGTTTTGTATTGCAATGAACTTATCTTGTGTCATCTTGTAAATAGATTCAATGCAAGACATTTTGCTCTTCATTAAATTAATGAAATGTTTCATCTGATCATGCATGTTCAGACTATTAGAAAGAATCTCAGAAAATACTTTCTTGAAATCTTGAATAGCAAAGAGTATCTTTGATTCTTTTGCTTGAAATGCATTGCATCTTGCAATCTGATGATCTGCATTCTGCAATGAGTCATTTATAAATAGCAGCTGATAGAACAGAGCTATATAAGTTTCTTTTTTTCTCTTAGCTGCAAGCATTGTCAGCTCAACAAATTTCAATGTCTTGCACAAATTAACTCATATTTGCTTTGCACGCTGAGTGCTGTTTTCTTGATATGATCAGCGATGCTTGTGTCAGCGAATATTCAAGTCAATCTCATTTAATTACAAATAGTCAAGAATCATATCATATTCTTGCATGTTTACAGCATGAAACTCAATGTTTCAGCTCTTGTGAACTTTCTTATGATTGATCAACTTGATATTGATTTGATGTGTATCATAGCAGAAAATTCAACGATCATTAATTGTTTGAATCTGTTTCAGAGTTGCATGATTTTTTGATAACTTGTGCTTCTTTACTTATGATTGCAATATAAAATTTCGCTCAATCTCAGAGTCAATAAGACAGTGAGCTTCATGCACTCTTTCAGAAGCATTTGTCAGTACTGATATCATCAATGCACATGACAATCATCTTTTTGTAATTATATTTAATGATTTAATGATGAACATCAGACTTTCTTTTTTCTCATTTCTTCATCATGATTGCAAGTTTCTTGTTTGAATGTGTTACAACTTTAGCTACACATTTATGTTGATAGTTATGTTGATGACTATCATCAATCACTTGTTGCTAAACTATAAAGTTGTTTCAAGATCAACTTTATTCAAAGTTAGTTTATGTTTCTCTGAGTCATATAAATAGTTGACTCTGTTTTTCTAAATACTTTTCTTTCTTAGCATTTATATACTCATTATATTACACTCATATAACTCGCTTTATGCTGACTTCTAACATTATATAAATGCTTCTTCATTACTGTTACGATTCTAGCTACGCATCTATGTTGATAGCTATGTTGATGACTATGTTGATGACTATGTTTCTGACTATCGTTGATCGCTCGTCACTAGACTATCGAGTTATTTCAAAGTCAACTCTATTCAGAGTTAGCTTATGTTTTTCTGAGTCATATAGATAGTTGATTCTTTTCTTCTAGATACTTTTCTTCCTTAGCATTTATATACTTGTTACATTACACTCATATGACTCGCTCTATGCTGATCTCTAACATTATATAAATGCTTCTTCATTACAGACGAAGTGAAATAATCTGCATCGACTTGCTCTGCTCAATTCACATGACTATTGACTTTGATCTAGTCGACTCGCGATCATGCAGACATTCACTCTTCTTTCTCGTGAGCTGACTCAGCGAGAATAAACAAAAGATTCAAACTCATGTGCTGATCAATGAGTATAAACAAACGATCGAAATCATTCAACTAGATCAGAAGATCAGTGAATTAACTATTCATTCAGATTCGCAAGAAATTCTTCAAATTTAATGAATAAACGAAATCAGTCATAAAACTGCGTGAAGTCTTTATCTCAAAGAGCAATCAAAGAGATCAGTTTAAAACTGCATGAAGTCTCTATTTCAAGAAGTAAATCTCAGTGAGTCTGCTTCAATGATACTTTCAATGCAATGATTTACTCACTTTCATCATTCTACTCATCAGTGAATTGATTCTGCTACTCATTCACATGCAACTAGTGAGTCTGCTACAATGACATTTATTCTCAATGCAATGATTTACTTGCTCACATCACTCTATTTATCAGTGAATCTGATCAAATGTTCATGTACAACTAGTGAGTTTGCTTCAATGACATGATCATTTTTGATAACAAGCAAATTTATGAGCTTGTTTATGTATCAAATCTTAACAAACTTATGAGCTTGTTTCTATATTGAAATCTCTCAGTGAGTCTGCTACAATGACAAGTCGATGATCAATCTTTTCAATGAGTAAGTCAACTAGTGAGTTTGCTTCAATGACATCTTTCGTTAATGCAATGACTCATCTATTCACATTGCTTTATCTATCAATGAATCAATCTGTTGACTTGTTCACATGCAACTAGTGAGTTTGCTACAATGAAATTCTCAATGCAATGATTTACTCACTTTCATCACTTTATTTATCAATGAATTGATTCATCAACTTGATCATGTGCAAATAGTGAGTTTGCTACAAAGACATTTTTTGTCAATGCAATGATTTATTTACTTACATTGCTTTATTCATCAGTGAATCTGATTAAACATTCATATGCAACTAGTGAGTCTGCTACAATGACATCATTCTATCTTGCATAGTGAGTTTGCTACAATAAACATTTCAATTCTACATAAAGTTAAGAAACATATTCATGCAAACATGAATTGTTGAAGAGAGAAAATAATGTTACGACTTTAACTACGCATTTATGTTGATAGCTATGTTGATGACTATCATTGATTACTCATCACTAAACTATAAAGTTGTTTCAAGATCAACTTTATTCAGAATTAGCTTATGTTTCTCTGAGTCATATAAATAGTTGACTTTGCTCTTCTAGATACTTTTCTTTCTTAACATTTATATACTTGTTACATTATACTCATATGACTCACTTTATGTTGACTTTTAACAGAATGCGTAGTTGAAATACATCAAATTATTGATCTTGTGTCTCATTTTTTTGCATGATCAGCATGTAAGATTAAATGAAGTAACATTTTGCTTAAACTCATTGAACTTAAGTATTGCATCGTCTTTAGACTGCATGCTTGAATCAGAGAACTTCAAATTCTTCATTGCAGCAACAGATTTCATCTTTTCATGTGAGAATTGAAAACTCTTCTGAGATGTTACACTCTTACTTTGCTGCAAATGTAACTTCAACAATGCATTAATGTTTTGCAAATGCAAGTCAATGTTTATAAAATGCTTTAGCAGATTGACATAATTGATAAAGATGTATGAGATGCAAAGAAACTCATTCATGATGATTTTATTAATCTTCATTTGCAAGTACATCATGCAAGTTTCATTAAATATATGATAGTTCAAATCTGCATACAGTCTGATAAGATATTACTTGAAATTTGCAATGCTTTAATCAACTCACTGCTTTGCAATCTTGAATCAATGTTCTGTTTAAAAGTTACGAATTTCAGAATTGCTAAGTTTAGCATGCAAGTATTTAATGTAGTACTTTCAGTTAAGTATTTCATCATGATTGCACATGCTCATCACATGATTTCATCACTGATTGCAAGACTTTTTTGACAAGTATGATGCAGATCATTGCAGCTTCTCTTCTTTCATGATGAAATCAGATGATGTCACGACTATGAAGTCTTTGCAGTTTCGCAGTCAGAACATCAAGAAGTCATAGTTCGTGATGTTAGAAATCAGCATAAAGTGAGTCAATATGAGTGTCATTTAACTAGAAGATAAATGCTAAGAAAGAAAAATAGTTACAGAAAAGAAGCTGACTACATATATGTGTTTCTCAGTTAACTCTAGACTCAATAGCAACTAGTCAAGATGACAAAGCAAGAATAAATCTGACAAGACTAGAAAATTGAGTCTGACAAGACTAGAATCATGACATTACTTTCTCTCTTCAACAATTCATGTTTACATGAATGTATTTTCTGCTCAACTTGATTAATTACTCAATCATGATTTCATAAACTCAGACTCATTGAATTCTGATTGATTAAATAGTCGAAAGTGCTTCTAGCGCGATTTGTTTGAATATTGAATATGAAAATCATCAACTATCTTCTGAGTGTTCATAAATTTGTCATCATCAGCGTTGTATTAATTGAGATCATTGTCATAGTCATTTCATTTGACTTTATACTGAAGTCATCTTTGATATTGACGAAATTCAATATATCGTTGATTTTTCATTCGTCTTCATCGTTTATCATTATTGATTCAAGAGACTCGTTCTTTTGATCAGACAAAAAGTCATTAATAACAAGATGAAGCAAATCAGAATGAAATACATCATGAACATGCATAGTCTTTGATAATTTCAGCTTATATGACGAGTCGACAAGATTTAGATTGATGAAGAAATTGAGCATTTTATCGTTTAGCTTCTTGAAAGATCTCGCTGTAATAATGTTCTTTTCATTCAGAAACATCTTTAATTTAACCTTGTAATCAACTTCTTTTTTATGCTTATTGATCTGTTTCATCATTTGTTTTTGTGTTTTGACTAGCGACTCGCAAGCAAACTTCAGTGTTTTGTTCATATGTTCAAATATATTCTCAACTTTAGTCATCTGCAAACATTCATAAGAACTTTCATATTCAATGACATTGAGTTCAAAACTCATACAAGAATAAAAGTCTTTATTTAGAAAGAAAGAAATTGAGAAGATGATCGAGAACAGAGCATTATTGTCAATGAACTCAATCATGAGTAGTAACTTAGCTCAGTCATTCTGCATGTACAAACAAAAGAATCAAAGATATCTTTTAACATTCTGATTGACTTATTCACTTTGATCATCGATTTGAGAGTGATAAACTATAAAGAGTTGAAGATTAATGTTTAGTCTTTTGCAAAGTGACTTTCATAAAATGAAGGTAAATTGAGAATCTCAATTCGAAACAATGAAATTGAGTAAATCATGTATTTGATATATTCATTGAAGCATTAGCTCAGCTGTTTTTTCTGCTGTGATTCTCTTGTCATCAGTGAAGCAAGAAATATAATGTTGTTTCTTTGTCAGTTTACATATCACTGTTAGTATGATGTTTTTGCCTTTTGAAAGAAATAAGTCAATGATGAAGTTCATGACTATGTCTTTTCATCACTGTTCAAGTATGAGTAGAGAATGTAGTAATTCATTGAATTTATCTTGAGAAGTCTTTGATCATTAATAAATGTAACAGTTTCAAATATATTGACTTATTGTCTTTCACATTGAAGATTAATAGTAGTATCTTCTTATGATCTTCATCATTCTGAGAATTTCGAAATGATCAATAAAAGATTGATCATGAACTTTTCAAATTAACTTCATTTGAAGATGCTCATTGAAGAAAACTCATAGAAGATCATCTCAATATAGTATTTCGTTCTGAACTCAACAATCTTTTAATTTAGTATCTTTGTATTAAGCTTCATCTTTTAATATGACTTCATGAAGTAGCATACAATTCTTGTCAATCTCATTAATCTCAAGAATCTGTTTATAAATTGATTCATTGATGTTCTTCTTTAAATCAGCAATTTTTATTCAATTCAACATGAGAATTGTAGTTTGCTGATAGCAACATCATTCATTCTCAAGACTTTTAGAAACTGAATCAACTTGATGAGTCAATGCATTGACTTTAATGTTTTATTTATCTGAGCAATACATGATTTTGAAGTTGAAGTCAACGAGCTTTTATACTCAGCGCATTTAACGTTTACTTAGCTCTTTATCTTTCATTAATGATGTTAAAGCTTGATGATCAGTGAACATCTTGATGAGTAGCTCAGTCAATTTCAGCTCAGATCATCAATGCTTGAAAATTCAAATGATTGCTAGTAATTTCTTGTCATAGATCTTGTAATTGCACTCAGCAAGACTCAGATTCTTGCTGTAGTAAATCATTAAATGCAATGTTTCTTTGTCATCATATTAAGAAAGTATATCATCATTGACGTAGTTGAATGAGTTTGTTTCAAGAATAGTCTCTTTATTCTGATCAAAATGACGAAGAATAAAGACTTCAATCATTCATTTCTTCATATGATCAAGAATCATTTGACAAGCTTAATCTCATTCAAATATCATCTCTTTTTGAGTTAGTCAAATCAAAGAATGAACAATCTTCAAAAAGTTCTTTATAAAACGTTAATAAAAGTTGCAGAAGTTGATGAAGAACTGCATCTGAGTGAGATTTGTAAAAGTAAATCATTTCACTACTGCTTGTACTTTTCTGAGATTCATCTTTAGTTCTTCAATGAATAGCAATAGTTTCAGAAAGAAGATCTTCTGAACATGAAACTTGCACTTGTTTATATTCATCTGAAGATCAGTCTCTTGTAATCTATATAAAATTAATCATACATGTCACTTATGTTTCTTCAATGTTTTGCTGTAAATGATAATGTCATTTAGATAAATCTGACAAAACTGATGAAGATAGTCAAATAGCACGTCGTTCATATAGTGTTGATAGAAAGTTAAGTCATTGATTAATTTGAAAAACATCACATGATATTTGTAAAAGTCAAAAAAGGTAATAAAGATAGTCAAATCTTCGCTTTCTGAATGCATGTGTAGTTTGTTAAAGATGACTATTATATTCAATCGAGTCAGATACTTGCTATCTTGAATACGAGCGAGAGTTTCGTTTATTAAGAGTAGAAAGTAGCGATTTCGTTTAATCAAAGCATTGAGCTTTCTATAATTAATGCAGAAACGCAGACTATCGTCTTTCTTTTTAATGAATAGTATGAGCGAAGTGTATGAGATCGAGCTGAAAGATATAAAGTTCTTATTTAAATGTTCAATCAGATAATTCTTCATCTTTTGAAGCTTGTAATCAAACGTATGATAGAAATGACTTTAAGAAAATGTTTTCTCGTCTGTCAACTCAATTTTGTAATCATAGAGATGATGAGAGAGTAGTTAATCAGTCATAGCTCAATCAAACATGTTTAAATAGTCATGATATTTCGAAGAAAGCTTAGCTTTGACTTCTTTCAAGATCTCTTCATGTGAAAGCTCTTGTAGATTTACATCTTCGAGTTTATTTCTAGCTGTTTTTAGAAGTCGATCAATTTTCGTGATGATGATCACGAAAGTAGTCACATTTGATCGTTTGACTAGTGATCTATATGCTGCAGTCTCTATCATTGCTATGTTCATTGAATCGAAAGACGAAGCGAAGTTGACTGAACTAGATGATTTCATGATTCTACTGAATAAAGATGACTTCTCGCTGAGTCGAGTGATAACAGAAGAGATAAATCTCTTTAGTATTTAAGTAGAGATTAAACTCTTCTGTTCTATCATGATTTTCTTGATGACAGAAAGAGAAATTAAGCTAGCATTGATATGAGTCTTTGAATCAGAAAATTGAAGATGATTATTTCTCATATCAATTGTTATTTTAATCTTATTCATTCATGTTTTTTCAAGAATCATCTGATGCTGACTCAATTGAGTAATCAGCATAAAGATGAAACGTTTCATATGATTTTAAACAGTCAGATTCAAATAAATTGCATGAGTAATGAGCTTTTTTGTATAATGATCATTGAATTTTCTTATTGACTTGAGCTTGATTAAAGATAATAATTCAATTTGCAAATGATCACAAACATTCTGCGCGATTAATTTATTAATGAATGAATAGTCAGCTGCTTCAATGTTAATCAATGATTTTAATAAGTAACTAATTTCATCGCTAAATAGTACATATTCAATAGTCAAAGATTTCAAGACAAAAAGATCATTTAATGAACTTGTTATTGAAGAAATTAAACACATTTTTCATTGCATCTTTGATGAAAGTCACTAGTTTTTTGCCTCATTCTTTGATTTCTCTGTAAATAATTTCTTCTCTTCTTTCAACATGATGATCTCATTGAGACAAGAGATGAATGCACGAAATGTTGAAGTACTAGTCTTCAGCTGAGAATAGTTCTTTGAAAGATGATTTGATACTTTGCAGTTAAAGCAGATGATTGACATTCTTGATCATTCAGATTCAAGAGTGAAAAAAGTAATAAGTTGAACATAACTAGTAGTCAAGACTGCTGCTGATGTCAATGAAGAAACAAAACGTTTTTTTGAAGCTGCTATCAATTTGACTGTTCATTACTCATCATGTAGCTGATAATTGACTCATTGTTTATTATTCATTCTTTGAAGAAAAGTCTTGAGCTTATCAAGCAAGCTAAACTTTATAAGACAAACTGATAACATGTTTTGAAGATGATTGTTGATTTTATTCTGTAGATCATTCATCAGAGTTCAATCATCATAGTCAAGAAAGCTGAATATCTTTGTGAATTTGAAGTAAAAGAAGTTGAACAACTTATTGCTCTGCTTCAATGCATTGTATTTGCAACGACACTTTCAATTTCTATTCTGATTGTCATATATTTTGTTCAAATGTTTCAGCAGTTTCGTCAGTGATAAATAGAGTGAGAAAGCATTGATACAATGCTTTGCATAAATCTGCTCATCAGCATCGTCATCTAGTCTGAATGTCACATAGATGATATGAAGCTTTTCAATAGAATAATAATTCGCGTTAACATCAAGCTTGTCAGATATCTTGATGATTCAACTCTTTCAAGTAGATTCATCTGTGTTGATGAAGATAGATGAATTCAAAAATTTGATTGACTTGTAATGATCATTCTCATTATTGAATAGAGTGAATGACTCTTGTAAGCTTCGAGAACGTTGATTGACTTCAGAGATCGATGAGATCTCTTTCTGATTGACTTGATGCTCGACTGACTGAGTCTCTTGACAAGACATAGATTGATCAGCTTGACGTTGTTTTGCTCTGAAGTTCAATCACTCATCTTGTAACTGATTGATCTTTTTCTCTAGCTCATCGTTCTTATCAAAAGCAACTTCTAGTTGTTTCACTATCTTTTTGTGATCTTCTTGTACAAAAAGTCAGTGTTCATTGAGTTGTAGAGTTAAGTCTCGCTGACTTCAAAGCTCATTCAGCATATTGATGACTTCATTGAGTTGATTGCTGACTCAATGAAACAGTTGTTCTTTGATGTTTATGTTTCATGCAATGACAGCTTTCTCAGCTTCGACTGAAGCATTAATGAATAGAAGTGAAACTCTTCTATTGACAATGCTTCTAAGCAAATGAGTTGTTTGAATCTCAACTGACTTGACGTCGCGTATCATGATGAGAGAAGGTAGAAGTTGTTGAGATAAGAGTAGATGAGAAATTGATGTTTTGAATTGATATTTTTTGATGAGTGAAAATTCAAAGAATCTCTTGTGAATTTCAGGTAATAATTGAGTGCTTTATTCGAAGAATTTCTTGCGAATAGACTGGTGAAAATGAGTGTAGAATCGAAAAATTTCTTGCAATCTAAAATGATGATGCAAATTTGAAGAATCTCTTGCAAATTTTTCTTACTGAATAGATTGTTTCGTATCATCTATTCATCGATAGCAGAGTAGTAGATGATGAGCATTTATCTAATGTTAGAAATCAGCATAGAGCGAGTCAATATGAGTGTCATTTAACTAGAAGATAAATGCTAAGAAAGAAAGATAGCTACAGAAAAGAAGCTGACTACATATGTGTGTTTCTCAGTCGACGCTAGACTCAATAGAAACTAGTCAAGATGACGAAGCTAGAATAGAAGTATTCTCGATTCGATGCACGTTTCGATCTCGTGCACATCTCACTTTACTACTTTCATCTTTCTTCAAAAATCAATTACAAATTCAATATGACTTCAATTGAGACAGCGCTTGCAGATCTAGCTTTGCAAAAGTCATTTAACTATACTGCAACTGCAAAGAAATTCAATATCAATCGAAGCACGCTGTCGCGACGACATAGAGGTATAATCGTCTTCGTCAAGAAAAGCAAGCAAACAACGTCAATTCTTTCGAATCAACAAGAAAAAGAGCTTATTCGCTATATCAACAAGCTTATTGAACGTGATATATCTTCTTTCAATGTCATGATTCGTGTTTTTGCATATAAAATATCTGAAAAACAGTCAGGCAAAAACTGATCTTATGAGTTTGTTCAACGTCATTCAGATATACTACAGTCAAAGTTTCTACAAGAAGCTGATCTAGAGCGAAAGAAAGCTGATAATGCATATCAATATCAGCTTTATTTTGATCTAGTAAGTGTCTTCATTTCGTTTAGTTTCATACTAATATAAGGGTAGATAAAGCAAAAAATCGAAGAATATGAGATTCTTTCTAAAAACACATACAATATGAATGAAAAGAGCTTTCTACTTGAACTGCTTCAAAAGACTCGAAGAGTCTTCAGTCTAAAGCATCTTGACAGTGACAAATTGCTGAGTGCTGATCAAGACAACAATAGAGAATGAATTATCTTGATTGCAATCATTTGCATGAATATGATCTATATATTTCCTTCGATCATTTATCAGGCGATATCAGGTAATATTCAGAACAGCTGACTTACTGAATATGATTTCAAAGAGCAATTCTGCTTCTTTGCTTTCTTCGCTACTGACTGAATCAACGATGAATTGATCTACTCTTGACTCACTATCGTATTTGATCGAAATACGAGGTCAAAAGTCAGAAATTTACGAAATTATCATCTTCTATTTGTTGATGAGCATGATAGTCATATCAACATAAAGTTTCTTGACTGATGTAAGCAGAACAAGATGCTTGTGACTTTATATTCTTCTCATTCTACGCATCGTCTTCAATCTCTGAATGTGAGCTTATTCAACTCTTTGATCAATTACTACTCGCAAAATCTGAACGACTGAATCTTTAAGAGTCAAGAACTTTCTCGAATATCAAAAAGAGACTTCTTTGATCTGTTTTGACCTGCATATTAAGCTGCTTTCACGCATGCCAACATAAAAAGTGAATGGAAAAAGACAGAATTGCTGTCTTTCAATTCGTCACAGATCATAAAGCAGATTAAATCGAACGCTAGACCTGTTTCAAGTCATTCTTCTTCTTCAGCATTGTCAGAAGCTGATTGAAGAAAGATTCAATGATTAATGAAGTCAGTTGTAAAAGAAGTAATTGATTCGAAAGCTCGTAAGTTGAACAATACGATGAAAAAGCTTACTACAGATGTTGCTCTTCTAAAAGCAGAAAATGAAGATCTTCGATGAACAGTACGTATTGAAAGAAGTTGCAGACGACGTGAAAAGTCTTTATTTGACGATTTAGAGATTAATGATGAGGCAAAGAAGATGTTTTTTTGTTCTAATAAGATTCAGGCGATTCGTGATCGTTAAATTCAAAGAATTGAAGAGAAACAGCAAGCTGCTATTCAAAAGACTGAAGAAAAGAAACAAAGAAAGCTTAGAAAGCTAGAGAAACAGCGTTTAATAGCTGAAAGAAAGATGAAACGAGAAAAAAAAAGAACGAAACGAAAGAAGAAAGCGAAGCAAAAAAAGAAGCTACGGGCGAAGAAATTGAAGCAACGACGTCTAGTTCAGAAGCAAAAGCTGAAGGCTAAAAAGCTTCAGAAAGAGCAAAAGAAGAAGTCTAAAGAGATGAAAGTACAGCAATTCACTGATTTTGTTGCTATTGAGAAGATGAAAAGAGAGTCTAGTCAAATCAGGTCTACGCGAGCTGAAAGACAATTCAAAGCTTCTAAGCGATTTGATGATTAATTCTTATAGCTTGAAAGCTTCATATAGATATCGACAACTCTCTATATTAATTGCAATTTGATTCTATGAATGATGATTGAATAATAATAAAAATAGTATTGATTACTAATTGAGTTTAGAATGTGCACGAAATCGAAACGTGCACAGACTCGAGAGTACTTCTAGATCTGACAAGACTAGAAGACTGAGTCTGACAAGACTAGAATCGTGACATTACTTTTCTCTCTTGACTATTCATGTTCGCATGAATGTTGTTTCTTAGTGCTTTTTTCTTGAATATTTGATATGAAAGTCGTCAATCATCTCTTGAGCGTTCATAAATTCGTCGTCGTCAGCGTTATATCAGTTGAGATCGTTGTCATAGCTCTTTCATTTGACTCGATATTGAAGTCGTCTTCTATAGCGTCAAGAGTTCAGTATATCATCGATTTTTCATTCGTCTTCATCTTTTATCACTATTGACTTCGAAGATTCATTCTTTTGACCAGGCAGAGAGTCGTCAACGACAGAGCGAAGCAGGTCAGAATGAAATACATCATGAACATGCATAAACTCAGGTAATTTCAGTTTATATGAAGAGTCGATGAAATCTAGATTGATGAAAGAATCGAGCATTTTGTCATTCAGCTTCTTGAAAGATCTCGCTGTAACGATGTTTCTTTCATTCAGAAACATTTTTGATTCGATCTTGTAATTGATCTTCTTTCTATGCTTGTTAGTCTGATTCATCATTTGCTCTCGTGTTTTGATCAGAGCTTCGCGAGCGAAGATCAGTGTTCTATTCATGTGATCGAATATATCTTCGACTCAAGCAATCTGCAGACGTTCGCAAGTGCTTTCATACTCAATGATGTCAGAGTCGAAGCTCATACAAGAGTGAAAGTTCTTGTTCATGAAGAAGAGAATCAAGAAGATGACTGAAGACAAGACGTTATTGTCGACAAACTCGATCATGCGTAGTCACTTGAATCAGTCGTTCTGCATGTATGAACAGAAGAAACGAAGATATCGCTCGACATTCTGATTGACTCGTTCGCTTTGATCGTCGATCTGAAAGTGATAGACGATGAACAATCAAAGAGAAATGCTCAGTCGTTTGCAAAGAAACTTTCAAAGAATGAAGATGAACTGAGAATCTCGATTGAATACAATGAAGCTTGATAGATCGTGAGTTTGATATACTCATTGAAGCAACATTTCAGCTGTCTTTTCGACTGTGATATCTTCATCATCAGTGATGCAAGAAATATAATGCCTTTCTTTTGACAATCTGTAGATGACAGTCAGAATAGCGTTGTAGTTGTACGAATCAGATAGATCAATAATAAAATTCATGACTATGTTCTGTCATCGCTGTTCAGATATCGATAGAGATTGAAGCAAGTCATTTAATTTATCTCTAGATGTCTTTGATCGTTAACAAACATAGCAGTTTTGAATATATCAATCTACTGTCTTTCGCATGAACAATCAATAGTAGTTTCGTTTGATGATCTTCATCGTTCTAAGAATATCGAGATGATCTATTGAGGGTTGATCGTGCATCTCACGAATCAGATTCATTTGCAGAAGTTCATTGAACGAAACTCATAGCTGACTGTCTTTGTATAAGATTTCATTCTGAACTCAACAATTCTTCAGCTTGATGTCTTTGCATTGTGCTTCGTCTCTTTCTATTGCTTCGCGAAGTAGAGTACAATTCTCGTCGATTTCATTCACGTCAAGAACTTGTTTATAGATTGACTCGCTGACGTTCTTCTCTAAATCAGCAATCTTCATTTGATTTGACGTCAGAATAGTGATTCATTGATAGCGAACGCGTTCATCATCGAAATCTCTGAGCACGAAGTCAGCTCGACGAGTTAATGCATCGATCTTAATGTTCTGTTTGTCAGATCGATACATTATCTTGAAGTTGAAATCAGCTAGCTTCTGAACTCAGCGCATCTGATGTCTACTCAGCTCTTTATTCTTCATTAATGACATCAGAGCTTAATGATCGATGAACATCTTGATTGATAGCTCAGTCAATTTCAGCTCAGATCATCAATGCTTGAATGCTCGAATGATCGCTAGTAGCTTCTTGTCATAAATCTCGTAATTGCACTCAACGAAGCTCAGATTCTTGCTGTAGTAGATCATCGAATGCAATGTTTCTTCGTCATCATACTGAGAAAGTATGTCATTGTTGACATAGTTGAATGAGTCTGTTTCAAGAATAGTCTCTTTATTCTGATCAAAATGACGAAGAATAGATGCTTCAGTCATTCGTTTCTTCATATGATCAAAGATTGTTTGACAAGCATGATTTCATTCAAATATCATCTCTTTTTGAATGAGTCGAATCAGAAGATGAACAATCTTTGAAAAGTTCTTTATAAAACGTTGATAGAAGTTGCAGAAGTCAACGAAGAACTGCATCTGAGTGAGATTTGTAGAAGTAGATCATTCGACTACTGCTTATACTTTTCTGAGATTCATCTTTAGTTCTTCGATGAATAGCAATAGTCTCAGAAAGAAGATCTTCTGAACATGAAACTCGCACTTGTTTATATTCATCTAAAGATCAGTCTCTCGTAATCTATGTAGAATTAATCGTACGTGTCACTTATGTTTCTTCAGTGTTTTGCTGTAGATGATAATGTCATCTAGATAGATCTGACAAAACTGATGAAGATAGTCAAATAGCACGTCGTTCATATAGTGTTGATAGAAAGTCGAGTCGTTGATTAATTTGAAAGACATCACGTGATATTTGTAGAAATCAAAAGAAGTGATAAAGATAGTCAAATCTTCGCTATCTGAATGCATTCGCAGTTTATTGAACGCGACAATGATGTTCAATCGAGTCAGATATTTGCTTTCTTGTATACGAGCGAGAGTCTCGTCTATTAATGACAAAGAGTAGCGATTTCATTTGATCAAAGCATTGAGCTTTCTGTAATCGACGCAGAAACGCAAGCTATCGTCTTTCTTTTCGACAAATAGTATGAGCGAAGCGTATGAAGCTGAGCTAGACGATATGAAGTCTTTATTCAGATGCTTGATCAGATAGTTCTTCATCTTTTGAAGCTTGTAATCAGACATATAATAGAGACAACTTCGAGAAGATGTTTTCTTGTTGATCAACTCAATTTTATGATCATAGAAATGATGAGAGAATAGTTGATCAGTCATCGCTCGATCAAACACGTCTAGATAGTCATGATATTTCGAAGAAAGCTTAGCTTTGACTTCTTTCAAGATCTCTTCATGTGAAAGCTCTTGTATATTTACATCTTCGAGTTTATTTCTAGCTGTTTTTAGAAGTCGATCGATTTTCGTGATGATGATCGCGAAAGTAGTCACATTCGATCATTTGACTAGTGATCTATATGCTGCAGTCTCTATCATTGCTATGTTCATTGAATCGAAAGACGAAGACTTGACTGAATTAGATGATTTCATGATTTGACTGAATGAAGATGACTTCTCGCTGAGTCGAATGATAACAGAAAAGATAGATCTCTTTAGTATTTGAGTAGAGATTGAACTCTTCTGTTCTATCGCGATTTTCTTGAGAACAGAAAGAGAGATCGAGCTAACATTGATATGAGTCTTTAAATCAGAAAATTGAAGACGATCATCTCTCATATCAATCGTTATCTCGATCTTATTCATTCATGTTTTTTCGAGAATCATCTGATGCTGACTCAATCGAGTAATCAGCATAGAAGCAAAACGTTTTATATGATCTTGAACAGTCAGATTTGAATAAATTGCATGAGTAATGAGCTTTTTTGCATAATGATCATCGAATTTCCTTATTGACTTGAGCTTGATTAAAGATAACGATTCAATTTGCAAATGATCACAAACATTCTGCGCAATTAATTCATCAATGAACGAATAGTCAGCTGCTTCAGTGTCAATCAATGACTTTAATGAGTAACTAATTTCATTGCTAGATAGTACACATTCAGTAGTCAAAGATTTCGAAGCAAAGAGATCATTTGAGCTGCTCATTGTTGAAGAAATTAACACATCTTTCATCGCGTCTTTGATGAAAGTCACTAGTTTTTTGCCTCATTCTTCGATTTCTCTGTAAATAATTTCTTC
>JAABUT010000984.1_pt1 | contig 36885 bp, 38 predicted proteins | sample 5559281 | NCBI WGS metagenome assembly JAABUT01 (sample SAMN10711880, study PRJNA513359) | rock metagenome | isolation source: Antarctica rocks | place: Antarctica: Victoria Land, Ricker Hills nord | collected 2016-01-04 | reverse complement strand
CGACGGTCGCCACCGTAGTTATCGAATCGTCCGAGGGCTCACCGTCGACAAAGCGCAACTGGCCGCCGAAAGCAACCAAGGACCACTTCACACGGCGATGTTCGGCCAGACCGGGCTGTACGGGCCGGCTGATCGTCCTACCGAGGAACTGCGCCTGATCAGCTGCGGCGGTCAGTTCGATCCCGCTGCCGGCAACTACAACTCCAACATCGTGGTGATCGCCCGACCGATCAGCTGAGCCCACGAGAAGGCCCCGCACGGTAATTCCGGGCGATGATCCTGCGCACCACCCAGTACGACGGCGCCGGCCAATCCTTGTCCTCGGCGGTCTTCACGGCCGCGGTGCACTTCCGCCATCCGGGGCGGCGGCCGACGCAGCGCCAACTTTTCGATCAAAGCGCGCATTTCCGCCGACACTCGATGACTTCCACGATCGGTCCGGGAGATGCCGGGCCAACCCGGCAGCGCCTTCGGCCTCGTACGCCGTCAGCCACCGCACCGCCGGCGGCCGGTGCCTCAGCACATGGGTGAGCGTGGCCGCGTCGCTACGGCGGAGCGGCTTCACATATCGCTCCAAGGTGGGGTAGCTGCCGGTGTAGCCCCGGTTGACGATCTCGGCGTGCAGCGCGGCGGCATTTCGCGCACCGGCCGAGAGCCGCCGGTGCAGGTAGGGCTTGAACGGGTCGAGCTTGCTGGCCCGCACGCCACCGGCAACCAACTGCTCGACGCTGTCGGCGCGCAGGTAGCGGCGAACGGTCTTGAAGTCCAGCTCGAGCCTGCGGGCGATCATCGGCATCGACAGGCCCTGCACCCGCAGAGCGTGAATTTCATACCACCGCCATTCGGTGTTGTCAGACCGTGTGGTGCGCATCAGATCCAACGTTGCCGGTGCCACCCGCTCCCCGGGACAGTGTTCCTCGTTATCCCTGGGGGCCGGGTCAATCAAGCAGGTGTGGTGCGCGGCGACCCGGATCCAGGACCGCCCACCGCTTACGCCACGGCGCCAACGCCGCCGACAACGCCCGGTCCAAACCGACCTTGCCGGCAGTGGCCACCAGCAACACCGCACCAGCCTGGGACACCACCCGCTTCGCAGTGGTGTCCACTGTCAACAACGGATATAACCCGGTAGGCTTCGACATCAGAAAGGTGCTCCCGATCTTGAACGAATTGGTCCCTCAGCAAGACCTATCCTTCCAGCTCAGAGCACCTTTTCCCTATGATCAAAACACCCACATCACCACTCGCGCGAAAGCGCGAGGCTAGGTCGATGAAGTGGCCGTCAATGGGCTCGCGGGTGAACCAGCGCCGCAAGTACAGCGGCCCGCGTAGCGCCGAGGCCATCGCGTTGGTGTCCGCGTCGGGCGGGAGTTGCCCTCGTTCGACGGCGCGCTCGAGGGCCGCTCGCATCGGCGCGGACGAGTAGGTAGTGCGGATGTGCGAGCCCACGCCGGCCTGACCGTGCTGGTGAACACCGCCCGATGCCGCGGTTCAGTCGGTTTCGGTCACCAGCGCGGCAAGTTGGTTGAACACCGCTTCCAGTTCGAGTTGAAGGGTGCGACGTGGTTGGTCGTGGGCGAGCCAGCGGTTTTGGGCCTGGTTGTAGCAGGCGATGGCGATCCGGCCCAGCAGCGCCGCCTGGGCGGGGTCCACTCCGCGTTGACGCAGTCCGCGTTCCAAGACTTGTTCCCAGGCGACCTGTTTGGCGCGTTCCCGCGCGGTGAGCGCCGGGGACCCGGCGATCACCCTCGCGCGGTGGGCGACCTCTGCCCGCCGGTCCTCAAAAGCGTGGGCGACGGCGGCTGAGGCTTTCTGGAGCACCATGAACGGCGACTGCCCGGCGGGTTGCTGCTCGATCGCCGACTGCAGACTGGCCTGCCAGTCGTCGTCCTCGGCGAACAGCAGGTCCTCTTTGTCGGCGAAGTAGCGGTACACAGTGCGTTCCCCGACCCGCGCCGCGGCGGCGACCTCGCTCATCGTGACAGCGGCGTAACCCCGGGCGGCGAACAGCTCCAACGCTGCCGCGGCGATCCTTCCGCTGGTGTCGATCTTTCGTTCTTCGCGTAACGACGGGCTCATAACCGTCGATCATGGCAGATCTTGCCAACTGGCAGAGTCTGCCACTATGGTGGGCGGTATGACAACCATCCTCATTACAGGCGCGACCCGCGGCCTGGGCCTGGCCGCCGCACGCTTGGCCGCCGCCCGAGGCGCCCGCGTGCTCATCGCCGGCCGCTCACCGGACGCCGTCACCGCAACAGCACGCGAGGTCGGCGGCGAACCCGTCCTGCTCGACCTGGAACGCCTCGCCGACGTCCGCGCCGTGGTGGAAACGCTGCCCGCCGTCGACGCGGTCGCCCTCAACGCCGGACTGCAGGTGGTCACCGGCGCCACCAACACCGCCGACGGTTTTGAAACGACTTTCCAGGTCAACCACCTCGCGCAGTTCCTGCTACTGGAACTGCTTCTGGGCCGCGCCGAGCCGCCCAGCCGGGTGGTGCTTACCGGCTCCGGGACACACGACGACACCCAGCGCACCGGCATGCCCGCCCCGCTGGGGGGTGACGCGATCCACGGTTCACTGTTCCGGTAGAAGCTGAGCAGGTCCGACATGCCGCAGATGTCGACGCCGGCGGCAAACAGGTTCGGATACCGCGCCAGACTGGCCAGGGTGAGGTATCCGCCATAGGACCGGCCTGTAAATCGCCAAATTATCTGTCCGACCTCTGTGCCAGCGCCGAAGATCCTCCGGGGTGCGGACGGTCCCCTCTGGTGCGATGGTCCGCAGCTACTTGATGGTCCTGAACCGGGCGATCGACATGAAAGCTTTATGGCAGAACACGCTGGTCATCGCCAACCGCTTCTGCAAGCGGGGTTTGCTGATGACTCGTCCATGGCCAGAAGGTCTGGCCCGGGCTCATCTCCCATTCGCAGACGGACAAATAATTTGGCGAAAGTGTGCCATATAGCGTGACAACCGACAGCTTTGCCCAGTTGTCGGTCGATGAAGTCGTGGACCTTGACCTTCTCGGGTTCACCGGCGGGGCGCCATTCTCGGCCGCCGTTCTTGTACTCGCCGACAAGTTCCTTTTTCTTCGTGTCGACGGAGATCACCGGATCACCGGTGTTCAGGTGATCGGTGGCCTGGTCGTTGAGGTAGGAGAACTGGGCATCGCGGTCCGGATGATCGGCGCCTTCAAGGGTTTTCGAGTTCGCCTGCAGGGGTGAAACCCTGCTCGCGCAGCAACCTGGCGACGGTATCGGGTCCCACCTTGTGCCCGGCCGCGGTCAACTCGTCCGCCAGTTTGCGGGTCGAGGACGTCGTCCAGCACAACGGCGATTCTGGATCACCACGCCGGGTCGGCTCCACCAGCGCCAACAGCGCATCGACCAGCCCGCGATCGGTCTGGGTCAAAGACTTGCGGCCACCACCGGCCCGTCTGGCCCGGCCCAACGGCGGCGCACCGGCCTCCAACTCGGTCACCCCCAGCGAGATCCGGGAACGCGAGGCTCCCGTGGCAACAGCAACCGCGGCGATACCGCCATGACCCAGCGATCGTGCCTCACCGGCCATCACCAGCCGCTGCTGACGCTCGTCAAGATGCGGGAGCACCGCCTCGAACTTCGCCCGCAACGCCTGCACCACATCCACGCTGATCGCCACTACCACAGTATCCCGCACGCTTCACTAAAAGATGTGTTTATTTATCGGCAAGTCCTTAAATCACGCGAGCCCTTAGATGTCTGAGTGGCCAGCCAGGCCGCCGTCTCATCGAAGGCCCTCGTATGTCCCGCTCTGGGCAGGAGACGCGTGGCGCGTCGGCCTCCACCACTGCCCTGCACGGTGCCCACATCCAGTGCCCGCCATCGGCGTCGTCCCTCACCGGTGTCGTACCTGCCGCAACGGTGCTGACAGACCCCGCACCTACTGGCAGCACCGCGGGCGGCCCGGACCCGGCCGATCAGAATCTGCTCACCCTCGTCGAATTCGACCGCCTCCACTACGGTTTTGTCCACGCCCAAAAGGGCGTGCCACACCCTGGCGTTGCGCACGCCGTTCTCCGTTCATGTGATCCAGGCATTCAGACAGCCCAGAACGTATGCAAGAACGGCGTGTCGCCCCTCACGGCCCCCCGTAGCACCCACGGATAGGTCAGAAGAGCCAATTATTTGGCGTAGTTTGGTCGCTTGGGTTCCAGCCATGTAGCTCCACGGTTGACAGTCCAGAGCCATGAACCACCGGCATCGTTGCCTGTTCGGGCGCGAGGGAGAAGCTCTGAAAGCCGAGCGATTAGTGTTGCTTCCGCCGTTCAGCAGGTCAGTACGCCTCTGAACACTTCTCGAGGCCGTCATGAGCGACGACGATACGGGCATTAAACGGGTGGTTTCGGGCGGCGTTTCCACTGGACGGGCCACTTTCCAGGGCCGATCCTGGAGTGAGTGTTCGCCCCATCGAGGTGGCAACAATTCATCGCCCCCAGCGGGGCAAGAAGGGTCGGACCTGTTGCCAGCCAACCGCGATGCCCGTACCCGGTTGATCGTTGCCTACACCAGGGCGCACGGCCGGGCCGAGGTGAGCGATCTGGCGGTGCAGTTGGGTGTCGCCCAGGAAACGGTGCGGCGTGATCTGACCGCTTTGGAGGAGCAGGGGCTGGTTCGGCGTGCTCACGGGGTGGCCTACCCGGTGGACAACGCAGCGTTCGAAACGTCGATGGACTATCGGTCCAGCCACTTGGTTCCGGACAAACGGCGGATCGCTGCGGCGGCCGTTGAACTGATCGGTGCTGCCGCCACGATCTATCTGGACGATGGTTTCACTCCGCATTTGATTGCGCAGGAATTGACGGCCTCGAATCGGTCGTTGACCGTGGTGACACCGTCGATCTTGGTGGCCTCGACCTTGGCCATGTCCGATCAGATGTCGGTCATCATGCTGGGCGGCGACGTGCGCCGGCGAACGTTGGGTACCGTCGGGCACTGGGTGACCGACATGCTGGCCACCCTGCTGATCGACGTCGCCATCCTGGGCGCCAACGGCATCTCTCGGGAACGCGGTCTGACGACCCCGCTCCCCGCGGTGTCCGACGTCAAAACCAAGGTCCTGGCTCACTCCCGGCGCAACGTCTTCGTCGGTGTACACACCAAATTCGGGGTGGACAGTTTCTCCCGGTTCGCCGAGGTCTCCGACCTGCACACCCTGGTCACCGACCGCGGTCTGTCCAACCATGAGGCCCGCCGCTACGCCGAACTCGGGCCCCGCGTCATCCGCGTCTGAGACTTTCAACCCCACCACCCGCTCGCTCAGAACAGGAAGCCTTCGATGACCAACCCCACCTCGACCAAGTCCCACCCGATTCCCGGCACCATGCGGGTCAACGTGCTGGCCGCCGCAAGCGTGATGCGGACCGAGCAACGACCAGTGCCGCAACCAGGCCCCGACCAGGTTCTGGTCCGGATCGGTTCGGTCGGCATCTGCGGGTCCGACGTGCACTACTACCGGCACGGCCGGATCGCCGACTACGTCGTCCGGCAACCCCTGATCCTCGGCCACGAGGCGGGCGGTGTCATCGTCGCGGTCGGCGCGCGTGTCTCGGCCGACCGGATCGGGCAGCGGGTTGCCCTGGAGCCCGGTGTGCCGTGCCGGCACTGCCGGGAATGCAAGCACGGCCGCTACAACCTGTGTGTCGATGTCCAGTTCTTCGCCACTCCACCGGTCGACGGCACCTTCGCCGAATACATCACCATCGCCGCCGATTTCGCCCATCGCATCCCGGACTCCATCAGCGACGACGGCGCCGGACTCATCGAACCGCTATCGGTGGCTGTTTGGGCCTGCGGCAAGGCCCAGGTCGGCATCGGCAGTCGGGTGCTGATCTCCGGCGCCGGCCCGATCGGCCTGATGAATGTGCAGGTCGCCGCCGCGGCCGGGGCCACCGACATCATCGTCACCGACATTGCCCCGGCCCGGCTGGACACCGCGGTGAAATTCGGCGCCACCCGCATCCTGGATGCCCGCACCGAAGACGCCGCCGCCCTGGGCATCGAAGTGGACGCGTTCATCGATTGCTCCGGCGCCGAAGTTGCCGTGCGGGCGGGCATCCGGGCGGTCCGCCCCGCTGGGCGAGTGGTACTGGTCGGGATGGGCGCCGACGACATCTCCCTGCCCGTCGGGCTGATCCAAGGTCGGGAACTGACCATCACCGGAACCTTCCGGTACGCCAACACCTACCCAACCGCCATCGAACTGGCCGCCTCCGGTGCCATCCAACTGGACGCCATGGTCACCGCCCACTTCACCCTGGACCAGGCCGAAGCCGCGCTCCAACAGGCCGGCGACCCACACACGATCAAAGTTATCGTCCGTCCGGGACAGTGAGAACGCTTCCAATGCAACGGCAGTGGCGTCACCGGACGGCCTCGAGATAGTCGTTGAACGCGTCCCGGTTGCGGATCAGGAATTCGATGCGCTGGCTCATCCGATCCCGCTCGTTCTCCAAAATCGTGACCATCTCCGGGTCCGCGTCGGTGAAATGGAGCGTCCGGGGCGCACCCAGGCACGGCATGATCTGTTTGATGATCCGAGTCGGCAACCCCGTGTCGAGCAGGCCACGAATCCGGATGACCCGGTCCACCAGATAGTCGTCGTATTCGCGGTAGCCGTTCGACAATCGCCGCGGCACGATCAGCCCCTGCTCCTCGTAGTACCGCAGCGACCGCGGCGGCGTCTGGGTCTGTTAATTGCCAAATTATCTGGTTCTGGCTCAAGTTTCGTGAAGCTGATGGGTGGGTGAGCGCGGCAGAGATCGACACTCGGTCCGGCGAAGAGCGTTCCCATAGGTTGCGTGGTGGCGGGATGACGGGTCGTTGCAGGTGGGCGGCGCTCGGACCATGGGATCGTGGTGTCCTGGAGGCATGGCTGTTGACTGCCGTTGTTGCCGCGTTCTGCTTCCGCAGCTGTCGCCGGTGGTGGTCGATGACATCTGCAGGGTCGACGGGGTGGTGAGGATCTGCGCGCATCCGAGGGCGCGGGCAGCGAGATGCGTCCGGTGTGGGCGGGTGTCCAGGCGGGTGCACAGCACCTACCGCCGTCACCTGGCGGATCTGCCGGTCGCCGGTCAGCAGACGGTGCTGCGGCTCAGGGTTGTGAATCGCCAGATTAACTGGCCCACATTCTCCAAATTATCTGTCCGACCTCTGGTACCAGCGAAGAACATCTTTCGCGCGGTGTGGACGGACCCTTTGATGCGATGGTCAGCAGCTGGCTGATGCTCCTAACCGAGCGATCGGCATGAAACCCCTATGACAGAACGGAACTCGCAATCGCCAACCGTTCCTGCAATCAGGGCAGCTAACCACCCCTCCACAGCCTGAAGGTCTCGCCAGCGCTCATCTTGGCACTCGCGGACGGACAAATAATGTGGCAAAAGTGTGCCATATAGCGTGGAACCCGACAGGCCTACACCTCCGATTGCGATGAGCCGCATAACCCTCGTCCTTGAGTGGGTCGAGTCCGGCCGTCACGATTTATGCGTAGGCCAGACCGCTGACGTCATGCGCGTGCAGCGGCGAAGCGAGTTCTGTCCCGCGGTCCGACCCGCAGTCGGTCCGCGGACGGTCTTCGGGCTACCCATGCAGCTACAACGGCGCACTGTCGAGGTGATCAGCGTGCACCAGCCTGCCAGGGATCGAGAACCGTCTGGGGGCCTGGAGGCCGCGTTGTTCCTGGCCAACGCGATGGGTGCGGCGTTGCTGCTAGACCCACTGTGTCGGCTGACAGTGAGCGGCAATCAGAGTTACTCCGGCACTCCGGCTGCAGCCAGAAGCTTGCATATTTGCGCGTCCGTCGACGGCCGTCGGTTATTGACGCGAAATGGGTGATCGGCGCTAGCCCTCAGCATCGAGGCCGCGGTACTGGACGGAAGCGGTTGACCCGCGAAGGTCGGCTCGAAGTCAATGTCTGCGTAAAGCTTCGGTAGCGCGGCGGCGAGAACACGCTCGGCGCTGCCGACTACTTCGTCGTTGAATCGCGCTACGTGCGGGAGAAGTATCCCGTTCTGTTGTCCGTGGGGCAGGTGCACTGTTGGTGCACCAGACAGAGCGTGGACGAGCGTCAGACCACTGTTACCGCAGGCCATGTTCGCTGCGCAACTAGCCTCTAGCAGTCGCTGCAGCACCGCGTCGTTCGCTCCGTCCGCGCTCGCTCCGTTGCCAACCCCGATCACCGCACGTGGCAGGTTTTCGAGAATGATCCCAGCGGCGGACCCCGCGAGCGCTGCGGTGAATGGGGTGGACTTCCTGGCCCAGAGCGATTCAAAACAATGTGAGAGCGCGTCGAGGCCGGCATGGATCATCGCTGTTCGCGGCAGGCCACGCAGGACCGTCGCGTCGAGGATTGCGACTCGCGGTTCCTCGCCCTGGAGACGGACAATGAGTTCTGTGTCCCGACCTGGTTCGTGCAAGACGAGAACGCGAGAGACCTCGCTGCCGCTTCCTGCGGTCGTCGGAATGGCGATGGTCGGTGCGGGCAGGTTCGGGGCTCGGTCCAGGCCCTCGTACTCGTCGATTCGCGCGACGTTGGTCAACCGGATTGCGACTGCTTTGGCCGCCCCTAGAGCGCTTCCGCCTCCGATGGCGAGGACGAGATCGCACCGCGCCGCTCGAGCAGTCTCCGCTGCCCGTTCGGCTGTTGTCACGTCCGGGTCGGGCCCGACGAGGATCGTCGTGTACAGGATCGTCGGGTCCAACGGGTCGAGGATACGTTGCAAGAGCCCGACCGCTGCGACACCTTGATCGGCCACGACCGCTACTCGCCGGCCCCCAAGGCGATGGATTTCTTGTGGCAACGCAGCTAGGCTGCCCAGCCCGCTCAGAACTCGGGTCGGCATGGAGAAGGACAGCGGCGACGGCGTTCCGGTTCCGTCGCCGTCCGTGTTTGTTGTCATGAGTCGCTCCTAGAGTTGTTCTCGGTGGAGCCGTGTGCCCTTGTCCACGAGGTACCGGTAGTCCGCCTTCACCCGGGCGACCAGGCTGAGCTTTTTCGCTGCGAGTTCGTCCGCGCTGGACCATCGCACGGGCCCGCCAGCGGCAGCTGCTAGAAGCTGAATGCGACACGCCGTCTCCAAGTAGGCGGCGTTCATGACCGCTGTCGAGATGTCTGGCCCGGTGGCGACAAGGCCGTGCTGCGGGATGATCAGGGCAGGAGCCTCGCCGAGAACTCCGGCGAGAGCGACACCGAGCTCCTTTGTTCGGATCAGGTCGCCAGTGGGCTCGAATCGGGGCAAACTGTCTGCGAAGAATGCACCTTCGTGTGAGATCGCCCGCAATGGTTGGTCCAGCGACGCGAACGCCGTGACGGCGGGAGCGTGGCAATGTACGACTGCTGCAACGTCGGGGCGGGCCTGCATGATCTGCGTGTGGATGGGTACCTCGATGTGGACTCGGCCAGTTCCGGTGATCAGGTCCCCGTCCCAGGAGACTTCGACGATCCTGCTCTCGTCGATCTCCTCGAACGCCCAGCCACTGGATTTGATGAGGATGCCGTTACCGCTGGACGTGCGCACGGACGCGTGACCCCAGACGTAGTCGGACAGGCCGGCTGCCGCCAATGCCCAGTGCCCCTGGACGACTTGATCGATTTCGTTCGTGGCGGGGTTCACGGTGCTCCTTCGAAGCGTTGCAGCGTAGCGGGCGGCATAGCACGTAGGCTGCTCAAAAGGTGAACAGCCGTTGCGCGTTTCCGTGGGCGATCTCGTCGCGGTCCGAGGGGCTCAGCGGTGCTTGGTCCAGGAACTTTGCGGTGCTGATGTTGTCGGAGAACGGGTAGTCGACCGAGAACATGATCCTGTCTGCACCGAACACCATTAGTGCGCACAGCAGCGGTGCAACCGTGGTGTAGCCCCCGATCGTGATATGGACGTGATCGCGGACGATCTCGGCCACTGATCCTGATAGCCCGCTCGACAAGGGAGTCAACCAATCGTCGGCGCGGGCGAGTGAGAAGGGAAGGTTCTCTCCCATGTGGCCGACGATGACCTGTAGCTCTGGACGTTGATCGAATGTACCGGTCAGCACCATCCGCAGGACGTGTAGGCCGCACTCCGAGTGCCAGCCCCAGCCGCCGGTCGCGAGCATATTTGCTGTCGCCGGTTCGAGCCCGCGGAAGTAGGCGTCGAAGACAGCTTGGGGCGGCGGGGCTGGATGAAGATAGATCGGCACGTGCAACTCTTCGGCCGCGGCGAGTACTGGACGCATCGCGGGGTGGTCAAGAAACATTCCATCAGTTTGGCCGTGGACCATGGCGCCGACGAAACCGAGGTCTCCGACGCAGCGTCGTAACTCACTTTCCGCCGCTTCCGGATCACTCATCAGGAGCGTCGCGAACGCACGGAATCGTTCAGGATGCTCCAGTACTGCACGGGACATCAGGTCGTTCGTCTCCTGCGACGCAGCTACCGAGCGTTCGGTTTCGAACCGCTGGATGATGTGGCCGACAGCAGACAGGACCTGCATGTCGATGCGGGCAGCGTCCATGGAACGCAGCCGCCTCTCACCGAGGTCGTCTAGCTCGTCGGCCTTGCCGCCCAATAAGGTCGCCGCGTCGATGCCGGCTTCAGCCATCAGGGTCTTTGGAAGCATGTGTTCCTCGAGTGCGATGAGCGTCATCGGTCAGGTCCGAACCAACCCACCGTCGACGACGATGGTCTGTCCGGTGAGGAACGCAGCGTCGTCGGAGACCAGGAATGACAACGTTCCGACGACGTCGTCAGGCTGCTGCGTCCGGTCGATGGCCTGAAGCTGACGCGTGAAGTCGAATGCCTCCTGTGCTGCTTCACGTCGCGTTCCCTCGGTGAGCACGATGCTGGGGGCGATGGCGTTCACGGTGACTCCGTTTCGACCCGTCTCTGTAGCGAGGGCATGCATAAATCCGATGAGAGCGCCCTTGGTAGCGACGTAGTGCGGGAAACCGGGTGAACCCAGGTGGAAGCTTGCCGATGCCAGGAAGATCACGCGACCCCAGCCTCGACGCTGCATGGCCGGCAACAGCGCCCGCGTGACGAGGAAGGCACCGTCCACGTTGACGGCAAACACCCGCCGCCAATCGGCCAGCGAAAGGCTGTCGAGAGTGGCGTTAGGGTAGATACCGGCGTTACTGACAAGGATGTCGACCTGACCGAAGGCATCCTCTGCCGCCGTTGCCGCCCGTGACACCTGTTCCTCGTCGGTCACGTCGCATCGAATCGCGAGACCTCGTCTGCCTTGCTTTTCGACAAGTCGGACGGTTTCGGTAGCGTCATTCACATCAGCGATCACGACGTCCACACCGTCACGGGCTAGGCGCTGCGCGAACGCCTGGCCGAGCCCGGTAGCTCCGCCGGTGATGAATGCGACCCGAGCTGAATTGGTTTTGTTCATCGAAGATCTCCTTGTCGAGAGGCGAAGTTGATCAGGTATCCGGCGGTTTAGAACAGGAGGACGGGCTTCACAGTGGCACCGCTTGCTGCGTCCCGAACTGCGTCGTTGATGTCTTCAAACCGATATTGCTTCTGCATCCGCCCAATCGGGAGATCCCCGTTGCGAACGGCGTCCACCAGCACAGGAAGAAACGTCTGGGCCTCGGTGTCGCCGGCGGCGATGCCTTGAACGGACTTCCCCGAGATAAAAGGCATTACGTCGAATGACGCCTGGCTGCCTAGGGGTGGCACACCGACCGCTGCGCACCGGCCAAGGATCGCGAGCGACGCAATCAGGCTGTTCAGGGTGGGCACGTGACCCGTCGTGTCGATGGCGATGTCGACGCCTTCTCCGTCAGTCAGCTCCGCCAACCGCTCGCCGAGGTCTTCACGTGAAGTATCGATGACGACATCAGCTCCGACCTCGAGCGCCAACTCCAGGCGGGAAGCGACCCGATCCACGACGAAGACGGACTTGGGTCGGCAAAGGCGAGTGGCCATGACTGCTGACAGCCCGACGCCGCCGGCACCTGCAACGACGAGGGTCTGGCTGGGACGCGGACGCAGCACGTTGAGAATTGCACCGGCGCCAGCCTGAACTCCGCACACCAGGGGCGCCAGGGTGGGCAGTTCGCTCTCGGAGACATCCGCGGGCAGGACTACCAGGGTGGTCTCGTGCACGAGTGCCTGTTCGGCGAAAGAGGACTGGCCGAAGAAGTGCGCTCCGAGCTCGCGCCCGCCGCTGCGGATCGTCGTTGACCCGTCCGGGCGGCGCCCGTCCAGGAGGTTGCGCGTAACGTGCTCGACGCAGTAGGCGGGGTGCCCGGAGCGGCACCAGCGACAGTGTCCGCAGAGCGAGAAGCTCAGTAGAACGCGATCCCCCACCTGTGCTCGGGTGACAGCCGCGCCGACGGCCTCCACAACGCCGGCCCCCTCATGACCGAGCACTGCTGGCAGCGGGAAGGGGAAGTGGCCGTGGGCAGCTCCGAGATCCGACTGGCAGATCCCGGTGGCGACCATGCGAACTCGAACCTCATCCGGCCGTATCTCATCGAGTTCAACGTCTTCGATGGAGAACGGCGCACCCGTCTCCCAGACCACGGCCCCGCGCGTCATGCGGCACCGCCGGACATGACGGGAGCCTGCTCGCTGTCCATGGCTGGCAGGTATTCAGGCGCATCCCGCTCCCCTGCGGCTGATCCTGGCGGAATTGCCTGTTCAATCCTGGCCAGGTCCTCGGTGCTGAGGGTGAGATCGGCCGCGCCGAGTGCCTCGGTGAGCCTGTCGGGGCGACGAGCCCCGATCAACGGCACGATGTCGTCCCCGCGCGCCATGACCCACGCGATTGCGATCTGCGCTGGCGTCGCGTCCAATCCCCGGGCAACGACCTGAAGAGCTGTCACTAACGCAAGGTTGCGATCAATGTTCTCGGGCAGGAATCGCGGGTTGGTAGAGCGATAGTCATCTTCGGTGAGCTGACGCGCTGCCGTCCAATGACCGCTTATCAGACCGCGAGCCAAGACGCCGTATGCCGTGACTCCGATCCCCAGTTCCCGCGTCACGGGGAGGATATGCTGCTCAATCCCGCGCGACAGCAGTGAATACTCCAACTGCACATCTGCGACGGGGTGCACCGCGTGGGCACGGCGGATGATGTCTGCGCCTGCTTCCGAAAGTCCGAGGTAGCGGACGTAGCCGGCTGCGATCATCTCGGCAATCGCACCGACGGTCTCCTCGATGGGGACATTGGGATCTACTCTTGCGGGTCGATAAACATCGACGTAGTCGACCTCGAGTCGCTTGAGTGAGTACGCCAGAGAGTTCTTAACTGCCTCTGGCCTGCCGTCATGTCCGAGCCATGAACCATCGGGAGCCCGCAATGCGCCGAACTTGACGCTGAGCACTGCTTGCTCTCGTCGCCGGCCGCGGAGGGCGCGGGCGATCAGCATCTCGTTGTGCCCATTGCCGTAGAAGTCACCGGTGTCGATCAGGTTGATCCCAGCGTCCAGGGCAGCGTGAATCGTCGCGACGCCTTCTTCGGGATTGCACGGGCCGTAGAGGTCCGACATTCCCATCGCCCCAAGGCCTAGGGCCGACACCACTAGTTCGTCACCGAGGGTTCGTGTCTGCATTCTTTTCTCCAGATTTGAGTGGAATTAAGCGAGTCCGGGCCGGGGTCTGTTGGTGCTAGGCAAATTTGATGACGCCGCGGATGGACTGCCCGGATTCCAGATCTGCGAATGCATCGCAAAGTTGGTCCAGCGAATACCGGTGGGTGATCAACGATCCGGCGTCAAACCGTCCGGTCGCGATGAGGTCGGCGAAGCGCTGGAAGTCGGCTCGGACCTGCGTCGAGCCGTAGTAGGAGCCGACGATGTGCTTCTCTGCCCTGAAGAAGTCGGTCGCGGGAAAGTCGAGACGGGCTTGGGGTGCGGGGATGCCGACGGTGATGACGGATCCGCCCCGGCGGGCGCATTCGTAGGCAGTCTTGACCGTGCTTGGCGTGCCGACCACTTCGAATGCGTAGTCGGCGCCGCGACCCCGAGTCGCAGCCCGGACCGCCTCCGCAACGTCATCGGCTGCCGGGTCGACGAAATGCGTTGCCCCGTTTGCTGCGCCGATGTCCCGTTTGAGTTGCACTGGGTCGATCGCGATGATCACCGACGCGCCTGCGATTCGAGCACCCTGAATGACTGACTGGCCCACTCCGCCGCACCCGATGACAGCGACAGAGGAACCAGGGCGGACCCTCGCGGTGAACATCGCTGCCCCAGCTCCGGTCGCGATGCCGCATCCGATCAGCGCGAGCTGCTCGGGTGGCAGATCCGATTCGATTCGTACTGCTAGGCGTTCGTCGATCGTCATGTGATCGGCGAACGCACCGAGGCCCAGCATCGCGGTGACCGACTCACCGTTGGCCAACGTCCCTCGCGTGGTCCCGCGCACGGCGAACGTCTCTTCACACAGGTGCGTCTGACCGTTGACGCACCAGTAGCACTTGCCGCAAACCGGCACGAGGCTCGCGACGACGCGATCACCGATGCGAATCCCGGTCACCTCACGGCCGACAGCCACAACATTGCCGGCTGCTTCGTGTCCGAGAATGGCCGGGCAGTCCAGGCCGAGGAAGCCGCGTACTGCCGAAAGGTCGCTATGGCAGACGCCGGTGGCCTCCAAGGCCACGGTGATATCGGTTGGTCCTGGATCGGCGGGCTGGATGGTTTCGATGGTGAATGGCTGGTCTACCTGGTGCATGACGGCTGCGCGCATGGCTGTCTCCAAGATCAAAAGAGCATATGGGGTGGGTGTGGCGTCGGCCTAGCTGGTCGCCATGAACACCGCTTGTGGTTCGGTGAAGAATTCGCGACTGAAGTTCCCGCCCTCGCGGCCAATGCCGGAGTTCCCCGGTCCGCCGATCGGGGCGCGAAGATCGCGGATCTGGTAGCAGTTGACCCAGACCGTCCCGCACCGCATCCTGGCCGCGACGGTGTGGGCAGTCTTGAGCGATTCGGTGAACACCACCCCCGTGAGGCCGTACTGGGTGTTGTTGGCCAGCTCGACTGCTTCGTCAAGGTTGGTGAAGCCGGCGACCGTTGCGATTGGTCCGAATACCTCTTCGGTGTTGAGGCGCCCGTTCGGGTCGGTCCCGGCGATGATCGACGGCGCGAACGACCATCCGCCCAGTGGACCGCCGGTGAGTACTTCCCCGCCCTCGTCGGCAATCAGGTCGAAGTAGCCGCACACTCGCTCGAACTGTTTCTGGGACGCCAGCGGCCCGAGATCGGTCTCCGCGGAAAACGGGTCACCGACTCGCAACGCCTTCGCGTACGCGACGAGCCGATCAAGGAACGCCTCACGGATCGACTCGTGGACGATGACTCGAGTACCAGCCAGGCAGACCTGCCCTGAGTTGTTGAACACGGCGCGTGCAGTAGTGGCAGCCGCCAACTCCACGTCTGCGTCATCCAGGACGAGCGTCGCTCCCTTGCCACCGAGTTCGAGCGTCACGGGAACCAGGTTTGTTGCAGCCGCCTGTCCGACTGCACGACCGGTTGCGGTTGACCCGGTGAAGGTGACCCGGTCGATCAGCTTCGACATGGTGAGTGCCGGGCCCACTTCAGAACCGATTCCATGGACCACGTTGAGGACCCCGTCCGGCATACCGGCTTCTCGGGCCAACGCCGCCAGCAAGTACGCGGACGTGGGACTGTCCTCGGCTGGCTTCATGACCACGCTGTTGCCCCACGCGAGCGGCGCGGCGATCTTCCAGGTGCCGAGCATCAGGGGATGGTTCCAGGGGGTGATGGCTGCGACCACGCCCGCGGGCCGGTAGGCGGTGAAGGCGTGGTAGTGGCGACCCATCGGATACGTCTCCGACGTCGAGAGCATCAGGTGATCAGCGAAGAACCGGAACATCGCGGCGGCCCGCGGAACGTCAACCGCGATTGCGGCCTTCAGCGGACGGCCCATGTCGCGTGCGTCTGCCTCGGCAAGCTGGTTGGTGTCTCGCTCCATCAGATCCGCAAGGCGGTGCAGGATGGCGCCGCGCTCGCGCTCATTCATGCGTGGCCACGGCCCATCGTCGAATGCGACGCGAGCGGCCAGGATCGCGGCTTTGACATCCGCGGCGGTCCCACGAGCGACGGTGCCGTGAGGTTGACGGGTCCACGGGTCCACGTTGTCCAGGACGTCGCCCTGGTCCGAGAGTCGGTCCTGGCCGGCAATGAGGTGCGGAACGGTCTGGGTGCTTGTCACGAGAGTTCCTGTCGGGGGGCGGAAGCTACCGGTTCCAAAACGACGGAAAGTGAAGGATCGACCTTGGGCGTGCGTCGCCGGGTGCGCCGGACTGCCTCGCTGCGCGCCGTCTTGCGTTGAAAACGGGCCAGGCCTACCGCGAGGAGGAGTGCAAGGCCATTGAACAGGTCAGGGATCCAGACGGGGGCGCCGCCGAGCTGCAACCCTTTTACCCCGACCGCGAGGACGTAGACGGCCAGGACGGTACCCCAGACGTTGTAGCGGCCACCGCGGAATTGGGTCGAGCCGAGGAAGACAGAGGCGAATGCCGGCAGTAGGTAGGCCGGACCGATCGTCGGGTCACCTGTTGCGAGTTGGGAGCTGACCAACGCCCCGGACAGTCCAGCTATCGCCCCACACGCGGCAAGTGTGGCCACGACGATCACTGCTGTCCGCACCCCGGCTAGACGTGCCGCGGCCGAGTTGCCGCCCGTCGCGTAAATTCGTCGCCCTACGGCGGTGCGATCCAGTACGTACCAGACGCCAAGCCCGACGAGGATCAGGATCCACACCGGGTAGGTCAGACCGAAAAGCTGGTCCGTCGCTACACCCTGGAAGGAGCTGCCGAGGTTCACGAGCTGCTGGCCGCCGGAGATCCAGGCGATGACCGCGAGAAGGACCGAGCTCATCCCCAGGGTGGCGATGAACGGGTCGATCCGCGCCACGGTGATGAGTAGACCGCTCAGGACGCCGATGAAGGCGCCGACCACGATTGTTATCACGAACGAGGCGAGGATCGGTGTGTGATGCTCGGCCAGGAGCCAGGCGACGACGATTGCTCCCATTCCCACTTCGGCGCCGATCGCGAGATCGAATGCACCTGCGGCCAGCGGGAGGACCAGACCGACGGCGGCGAGCGCGGTGAGCGCGCTGCTGTCGATGAGCGAGCGCCACACCGGGACGGTCAGGAATGTGTCCGGCACCCAGACTGAATAGATAACGAACAGCGCAGCGAGGATGTAGACCGCGCTGATATTGCGGAAAGACAGCGCGCTCGCAACTTGGCGACCGCGCGAGGGTCGCTCCGCGTGCCGGGCTGCTATTTCGCTCACAAAGTCGTTAGCGGACATCACGGGCTCCGTTTTTGATCGTTGTCGGTACCGACCCCAGCGCCAGGTTGGGCTCCGCCGGCTGTTCGGGAAAGCTTTCGGCTACCAGACGGGCCTCGGTAATCTCGCTGCGGTCCAGGCGGGCAGCGATCGCGCCGTCCCGGAACACCAGGACCTTGTCGCAGATTGCGGCGAGTTCCGCGGTGTCGGAGGAGGAGACGAGTACGCCCGCGCCGTCGGCTGCGGCGTCCGAGATGAGTTGGTAGATAGCGGCTTTGGCGCCTACGTCAACACCTTGGGTGGGCTCGTCCAGGAGTAGCACTGTGGGTTTGTTCCGGAGCCATTTGGCGAGCACCACCTTCTGCTGGTTCCCGCCGCTGAACAGTTCCAACTCACGCTCGGGCAGCGGGGGGTCCAGCTCGACCCGCTCGGCCCATTGCGCCGCGTCGATGCGCTCTGCCCGCGCGCTGAGATTGCCGAACCTGCCGCGCAACGGCTTCAGGCCGGGCAAGGTGAGGTTCTCCCGCGCGCTCAATGTCATCACCGCTCCGTCGACGTGACGGTCGGCGGAGACAAATCCGACTCCTCGCGCGATGGAGTCGGCAGGCGAGCCAGAGCGCAGCGACGAGGCGCCGACGTACACATCACCGGCGTCACGCCGATGCGCGCCGAAGATGACGCCAGAGAGGTACTCCCGTCCCGAGCCAAGAATTCCGCAGACGCCCAGAACCTCGCCGGCATGCAGATCCAGGTTCACGCTGGTGATCCCGGCGGCGAAGACGTCGCGGAGCGAGAGAACCGTCGCGCCATTGCGACGGTCGGATACCTGTGTCCCTTCGGTGACTACGCGACCGGCGATCAACTCGATCAATCGGGCGCGGTCCAGTCCGGCGGCCGGGACGTCGGCCACGATTTGACCGCCGCGCAACGCGATGACTCGGTCTGCAAGGCCGAGAACCTCGTCGAGGCGATGGGAGATGAAGACCACGCCCGCGCCCTCGTTGGCGACCCGGCGCACTGCTTGGAAGAGCCGCTTCACTTCGCTGCCGTGTAGGGCGGCCGTGGGCTCATCGAGTAGGAGCAGTTGCTGTGGATGCTGCCAGCTGTCAAGCGCGCGTGCGATGGCGACGATCGTGCGTTCGGCCGGTGTCAACGTCTCGATCGGTGTCCGTACGTTGAAATCGCCGCCGAACCGACCGATCAGCTGTTGGGCATGCAGTCGCTCATCCCGGGTACGGGTTGGCATAAAAGCCCCCCGTGGAGAACCTCGGCCGAGGCCGAGGTTCTCCACGGTGCTGAGCATGGGAATCAATCCGAGATCCTGGTGAATGACATGGATCTGGGCGTGGGCGGCATTCCCAATTACCTGCTGGCCGTCCGCGGTTCTGACCGAGATGTGGCTTCCGGGATCAGGTTCGTGGATACCGGTGAGCACCTTCACCAGCGTCGACTTGCCTGACCCGTTCTGACCTACGACACCGACGATCTCGCCAGCGGCGATCTCGAGGCTCACGTCGCTCAGTGCACGTTGCCCGGGAAAGGATTTGCTCAGTCCACCTACGGTGAGGAGTGGTTGATGGGCCAGCTTGGTCATCAAAGTTTCCAGAGCTTGGTGAACCGGGCTGCGTAGTCCGGATAGCCGGTCCATCCGTTGGAGATGTCGAAATTGATGTTGGCTTTGCTCAGCCACTGCAGCGGGACGAACGACCGCTGCTCGGCCGGAGTGAGCGGGGTCTTAAGGATGAGTCGAGCAGCTTCATCGACCATACTCCAGGCGATGGCGGGGTAATCCAGGCCGAGGCCGGCGACCGCAGGCGTGCTGCCCTTCAAGTCAACCAGGTTCGACGGTGTCGGGCCGAAGCCGATATACGGTGTCGTCAGCCCGGCAGATTTCATCGCCGCGACCAGACCAGTGGTCGGATCGCTGGCGCCGAAAACCGCGATGGTGGTGCTCGGGTGGGACTGCAAATCGCTCACGACCAACGACGGGGCCGTGCTGCCGTAGGTCGAGATCGGAACGGCGACGGTGCGCACCGGGCAGTCGCACCCAACCTTCGTGAGCTCGGCTCGGAACGCCACTTCTTCTGGACCGAAGAAGTCAAGTTCCTTCGTCGTGTAGAAAACGATGTTCGACTTCATGCCCTTATTGGCGACGACCCAGTCGGCCTGCAATTTGCCGACGAGCTGAGACAGCTGTTCTCCGAACGCGGAGCCGCCGATGCCATATTTGGTGATGTCCATGATCCCGGTCGACGTCATCGGGATGCCAGCTGCTTTGGCCTGCGCCAGCTGCGGCGCAATCGAATCCGGCTCGATGCCCGGGATCAGCAATGCGTCCGGCTTGCCGGCAAGCAGCGAGGACGCTGCGCTTTGCAGTTGCTGCGTCGAAGCGCCGCCCTTGACGATCGTCAGTTGACCGTGAATGGCGGCGACTGCCGCCTGAAAGAGCGTCGCCAGCTGAGCGCAAACCGGTGCCGCGCACTGGAGATAGCCGAACTTCGTCCCAGCCGGCAACGCCGAGGGCAGCGCGGTCGTCACCGGGAACGCGCTCGGGTTGTCGGTGTAGGTCTTTGTGATCTGGATGGCAGCAGCTTCTGATGCCGAAACGCTCCCGCTGCTGACCGACGTACCGCTGACTTGCGTGCTCGGCGCCTCGGAGCTGGCCGATGTACCGCTGACTTGCGTACTCGGCGCCTGGGAGCCGGCCGAGCTACTGCACGCCGTGGCGACGAAGACCGTTGCGGTCACCAGTGCTATCCATGATGCTCGGCGCTGTAAATTGGCTTTCATGTACTCACTTCCTCGTTTGTCGGCGGGGTGCCGAAGTGGGGTGAAACGGGTCGCCGGGATAGCCGTAGGACGGAGCTAACCTGTGGCTTGCGTCGGGTCGATCGAGCACGTCAGGTGTGAGCAGATTGAGCGGTGGGATTCCGGTTATTGCTGCGCTGTGATCCGCTTAGTCCGGACGTGTTGGTCGCTGTCGGTAGTGGTCTCGGTGAGCAGTGCGGTCAGGCAGCCTGGGCAGCAGGCTTGGCGGAAGACGATCGTCGAATCGACGTACAACGAAGGGGCTGCGCGCATCAACGAGCCGCCCCTTTCCTGTGCTGGCCGCTCCGTCGTCAGCGCGTACTTCAACCATGAGTCGGCCGCGCCAACCAGTGCCTCGCAGCGAGTGCAGTAGACCTTGTCACCGAGAACGTAGAGGTTGTCATCAAGGCGTTGAGACTTGCTCATGATGAGTTCGCCGCCGATCCGGTTGCGCGCTGAGTTCGGATGTCGGCTTGACGCTGTTTGGTCAATTCGACGTCTACGCAGAACACCTTGTCGACGACGACGCCGTAGATCTCGCGGGCCGCTGCAGCGGTCACCTTGTCGTTGACGACGTCGGCGCGCACGAGTTCCGGATCACGCAGCAACGGATCACCGTAACCTCCCCCGCCCTGCCACTCGGTGAAGTAGACGTCATCCCAGCCGAGGTCTGTCTCTAATGCAGGTGGTACGACTGTGATGTCGCCGTGGATGGCTGCCAAATCTGCTGGAATCCCGTCCCTGGCGATGACCTCGCGGATGTCACTGCCCCGGATGATTACTTCGTAGGCGGTGTTGCTCGGGTATCCACCGCTGATCCCGCTAGCCTGGGGGAGCGCCTTGCCTGCAGCAGAGCTCACGAGATGCATCCCTTTGAGTGCGGTGTCGTGCGGAATCAGGCACGCCGACCCACCGACACCTCCGCGGAACCGACCCGGGCCGCCCGTGTCGGCCTCTTCACGTCGCCACAGGTAGAGGATCGGATAGGCGAACTCGTTCATCTCGACGTCGGCGATGCGACCGCCGAGATTCGGGGACTCCCCCGCGGTGTCGACGCCGTCGCGGTCCGGACGGGCCCCGAAGCCGCCCGCCATGGAGTCCGAGAGCATCGTCACGAAGGGGTGATCGTGTTGGTCGACCCCGGCCAGCAGCGATAAGCCGAACGAGCCCTTGCACAGGCTCATGAAGCTCGGAGTCTCGGTCTCCTCGGCGTCGAGCATCGACGCGATGCATTCGTGCACTGCGTTGCCGGTGGCCCAGGCACTTGCCACGGACGCTTTGCTGATGCCCGCCGGAAAGGTGCAGTTGTTGACAGTCCCGGGCTCCGAGACAATCTCGACGCAGCGCATCAAGCCCCCGGGCGCCCACGGGATAGATCCACACAGCTGCGTCAGGACACCGGTGATGACCCCGCCGCGGAGCCCGGCAAAGGTGCAATTGATCATGCCGTCGGCCTGTGGATCGGTGCCGGTGAAGTCGAACTTAATCGCGTCACCGGACTTCGTCATCTCGACGGCAATCTTGTACAAGCCGCGATCACCCTCGCGTGCTTGATCTTGGTAGGCCACCGCACTCCACGTGCCGTCCGGCAACTCGGTCAGCCTGGTCCGCAAGCGCGTCTCCGCGTCGGCCATGACGGCCTTCATGACGGTCTTCACCGGATCGGCGCCGTACTTGTCGACCAGTCGCTGGAGTTGCTGCTGAGCGACGTTGTTCGCCCCGATCTTGGCTCGCAGGTCGAGCGCGACCAGCGCCGGGATACGCGAACGCCGTAGGTAGGAGTCCTCGACGTCCGCGAGGATTGCTCCCCCGGCCACGATCTTCAACGGCGGGATGGGCAGGGACTCGGCGAAGACGTCCGTCGAGTGGACAGACCAACTGCCCGGGGACACTCCACCGAGGTCCAGCTGATGGGCGACCGCGCACGTCCAGGCAAACAACTCGTCACCGACGAATACCGGCGCAAAGAGCGAGACATCGTTCTGATGGATGCCGCCGCCCACCCACGGGTCGTTGCACAGGAACATGTCTCCGGGGTGGATGCCTGGATTGCGGGAGCGATGCCGCAGCGTCCACTTGACGGCCATATCCATCGAGGCGGTGAGCTGGGCGTTGTACATCCCGACCTGGACGGCGTCGCCTACCTCGTCCATGACAGAAACGCCGAAGTCGACAGCGTCGGTGACAACGACTGAGCCGGACATCCGCTTGATCGCCTCGCCCATCTCCTCGGTGATCGCGGCCAGCCGGTGACGCACGATCTCGTAGGTCAGCGGATCCAGATGTGCGCCGGCCTCTGGCGGTAGTTCATGCAGACCCAGGGCCGGATCGATCTCGGCACGGGTGAGCGGTCCCTTGGGGATGTGCGAGAACTTCTCGGAGCCGGCAACAGGGAAGACAGGCATCAGCGCTCTCCATTCGTACCGAAGGTCAGTCGCAGGTTCCCGAAGCGGTCAACCGTGCCGACCGTGCCTTCGGGAATGGAGACCGTCGTTGTCGAGGCCTCCACGATTGCTGGGCCGAGGATCGTATCGTCTCTGCGGAGTTCGGCGTAGTCGTAGACAGCGGCGTCCTGCCAGCCCTTGTCGGCGATCTGCCATACCCGCCGGATCACACGGGGCTGCAGGGCGCGAGCGTCGTCGTTGCCGCCGAGCTCGGGCAGTTGCGGGCGCATGGGAAGCACACCGGTGGCGAAGGCTCGGTAGGTGATTGCCTGCAGTCCAGCGTCGCGGTAACCCGCTTCCGGGCCGAATAGGCGTGCGTAGCGCTTTTCAAAGGAGTCCGAGATCGCGGTGACCTGTGCCCTGTCGAGCTTGCCGGCCGGGACCGGGGTCGCGACTTCGGCGAGTTGCAGTGAGTACCGGACGTCGACCTCGCGAGCAGTCGTAGTGCTCGCGAAGCGGATTCCCTGACGCCTCAGGTCGACTGCCAGCCGTGCCTCTAACGCCTCAAATTCGGCGTTGACGGCATCCACATCGAGCGGGAAATTACCCGGCAGCGACGATTCGGCGGAGAGCAGGATGTCCGACGCTGCCAACCCGTAGGCCGAAAACGCCGACGCCGTCGTCCCTAGCGGAATGAGAATCTCCCTGACGTTCAGATCCGCTGCGTAGCTCGCGCAATGCACCGGCCCGGACCCGCCGTAGGCGTAGAGCACGAAATCACGCGGGTCATGGCCGGCACCCACCACGACGCGGCGGACCAGGTCAGCGGTCTGCGCGTTGGCGATGGCATAGACAGCAGCGGCGGCCTGCTCGGCACTGAGTCCGAGCGGGTCCCCGACGTGCTCCTTGAGCGCCTTAACGGCCAGATCGATGTGCAGCTTTTTGCGTCCGCCGAGAAAGTTGTCGGGATTGAGGATCCCCAGTACGAGGTTCGCGTCGGTGATGGTCGGACGGGTACCGCCCTCGTCGAAGCAGGCCGGGCCCGGGAGCGCCCCCGCGCTATCCGGGCCGACGCGCAAGTTGTTGTTATCGATCCACGCAATCGCGCCGCCGCCACTACCGATGGTGGTGACGTCCACCATCGGTGTGTTGATCCGGTACTGACCCAGCAGCATCGTCGGGGTGATCACTGGTTGTCCGTCGACGACCAGGCCGACAAGGAACGTGGTTCCACCCATGTCGGTTGAGATGACGTTGGGGTGACCGAGCAGGTCGCCGACTCGTACACAACCGACGATGCCGCCGGTGAGGACTGAACCGACCGTCGTGATTGCCTGGTTGGGGGCGTCCGCGGCGGTCACCGCCCCGCCCGAGCCTTGCATGAGCAGCAGCGACCCGGCGAAGCCGAGCTCTGCCAGATGCTCCGACAGCGGGTCGAGGTAGGCGCGTAGACGTGGTGCGACCTGAGTGCTCATGATCGTGGTGACGCTGCGGGAGTACTCGCGGATCCGTGGATTCAGCACGGACGATAGCCCGACATACATTCCGGGTGCCATCTCGTTGACGATTCGCTCAATCGCGAGCTCATGAGCGGGATTGCGGAACGACCAGAGCAGGCTGACCGCGATCGCTTCAACTCCTTCGGCGAGGAGCCCGCGAACGGCAGTGCGAACGGTGTCCTCGTCGATGGCGACGATGACCTCGCCTTTGTGGTCGATCCGTTCGCGGATCTCTCGGACCAGGCTAGAAGGAACGAGCGGTGCCGGTTTGTCGGTCTGGGACATGTTCTGCTTCTGCTCGGCCGATAGCCCGGTGTGCCTACCTTCGGCGTTCATGATCCGGATTGAGTCAGCGTGTCCCTGCGTGGTCAGGAATCCGACCTTCGCGACGTTTCCGGTGACGAGGGCGTTGAGCGTCGAGGTCGTTCCGTGGCTGATGTATTCGGTCTGCTCGAGCAGTTCCCGCGTCGACATCCCGATCGTGTTGGCCAGCTCTTCGATGGCGTCGACCATTCCCCGCGCATAGTCCGGCGGCGTCGAGGGTGACTTCGCCGAGTAGGCGTTCCCATCCTGGTCGCAGCCGAACGCGTCGGTAAACGTGCCGCCGATGTCGACGCCCACGGTGTACTTCACGGCCGGTTCCTCAGTTCTCGAAGTTGACGTGGACGTTTTTGACCTGGGTGTACGACTCGACCTCGCTGGGGTCTTCCTCGCGACCGAGCCCGCTGTCCTTCCAGCCGCCAAAGGGTGTGGCTGCCACGTGGCGTGAGACCTCGTTCACCCAGACGTATCCCGCCTCGACATCGCGGGCGTAGCGACTGGCCGTGCCCAGATCGCTGGTGAATACGCTGGCGGTGAGGCCGTACTGGGTGCTGTTCGCGATTCGCAGCGCATCGTCGTAGTCGGTAAAGGTCATCGCAGCCAGGACTGGGCCGAAGATTTCCTGCTGCGCGATCCGCGACATCGGGTCGACGTCCGCGAACACCGTCGGGCGCACGAAGAGTCCGCGTTCGAAGTCGCCGTCGGTCAGTTGATGTCCGCCGGCGACGAGACGAGCACCGTCATCTTTGGCGATCTGGATGAAGGACAGCACCTTGTCCAGTTGTGCGCGATTGACAATTGCGCCCGTCTGGGTGTTGTGGTCGGTCGGGTCGCCGGAACGGATGGCGTCCACCTTCCCCGCCAACCGGTCGACGAACTCGGTGGAAATACTGGAGTGGAGTATCAGTCGCGATGTCGAGCCGCAGGACTGTCCCTGCCAGGTGAAATTCATACCGCGTACTGCGGCGTCGACCGCGCGGTCCAGGTCAGCGTCGGGGAAGACGACGAGGGGGTTCTTGCCGCCGAGTTCCAGGCTGATCGTCTTAAGGTTGACTTCTGCGCCCCGCATCACGATCCGTCGGCCGGTGTCGGCGCTGCCTGTGAAGGAGATTCGGCGAACGACCGGGTGCGAGACGAGTGCGTCACCGGTCGTGGCACCGAGGCCGGTCACGACGCTCACGACACCAGCCGGCAGTACCTGCTGAGCGAGCTGGCCGATCCGCAGGGCCGAAAGGCTGGTGTGCTCGCTGGGTTTGATGATGACGCTGTTGCCGGCGGCCAGCGGCGCACCGATCCGCGATGCGGCGAACAAGAGCGGGTGGTTGAACGGAATGATGCGCGCGACGACCCCGAAGGGCTGACGCAAAGTGTAGTCGAGCCGGTCGTACGAGGTCGGGATCGTCGATCCGCGCATCTGCATTACCAGAGAGGCGTAGTACCGGAGGCACTCCACGGCAAACCGTACGTCGTTGACCATCTCGCGGATCGGGCTGCCGTTGTCTCGAACGTCGAGCATTGCCAGTTCGTCCCCGTTGGCCTCGATCAGGTCAGCCAGAGCGAGCAGGGAGTCGCGCCACTGTTGCGGGTCCAGTCGTCGCCACTGCTCGAAGGCAACGTTTGCCGCGCGCACCGCCTCGCCGACATCAACGGCGCTCGCATGCGGGAATCGCCCAATCACTTCGCCCGTGGCGGGGTTGATCGCGTCCAGCGTGGCGCCGTCGGCTGCCACTTTCGCGACCCCCCCGATGATCATCGGCGTGGTCTCGACATGCGTGAGCGTCATCGGTGACGGTCCCTCTCCGGCCTGTGCATCATGAACGTCTGCCCACGATCAATCGCGAATTAGGTCTACTAATCCGTAGACGAACTGCTCTAAACGTCGTGCTCATGAGTCCCGCGCATCGCTGTTAGGGTGACGCAGGTCATCTACTGACCAAACAGTAGACGGTCATGAACGATTGTCAAGAGCCAATTTTGTCTGCTCTTTCCGGCACTCGAATCGTCCCGTGCTCACTGTGGATCCGGCTTCGTCGCCCATGGAGACCGATAGTGGCCGGTAATTCGCCGATCCGGACAGTGGTTCCCAGGTTCGGCAGGCGCAGGATGACGACGGTCGGCTTCGCTGGTTGACGTCATTCGCCACAACGCCTAGCTTGATGACATCACTCCGTACACGAACTAGTGCCCCACCCCAATCAGAGGAGCATGCCGTGCCGACCATCCGGTTTCACGATGATGAGCCTGAACTTGATCAGCTCTACGCCGACCTCAGCGTGAACGAGGTCCAGCCACTGTGGAAACTCAAGGGGCTGTTGACCCCGGAGCCCGTCGTAGCCACCCGACCGTATCGGTGGCAGGCAGCGACTTTGCACCGCCTCGCCCAAAGCAGCGGAGACCTCGTCGGTATCGATCGCGGTGGGGATCGGCGGGTGCTCGCCTGCTGCAATCCCGGCTTGGGCGGAGCGCCCTACGCGACCTCGACGATGTGGGCGGCAGTTCAGTACCTCGGCGCGGGTGAGATCGCCCCGGCGCATCGTCACACACCGGCAGCATTGCGGTTCATTCTCAGCGGCGACGGGGTCTGGACCCTCGTCGACGGGGACCCCTTGCGCATGTCCCGCGGAGACCTCGTCCTGACTCCGAGCATGACCTTCCACGAGCACCACAACCCTGGCCTCGAGCCGATGATGTGGATGGACGTCCTCGACCTGCCGATCGTCGCCGGGCTCGACGCGGTCTTCTTCGAAGAAGGACCGAGCGAGGACTCGGACACCCGGATCGACCCCCGCTCAACGTCCGAACGCCTGTTCGGCGGTGGCCCAGGTCTAGTCCCGACCGGCGTCCCGAAGGCGGGGCAGTCGTCCCACTCTCCGCTCCTGGCCTATCGATGGGAGCAGACCGACCATGCCCTAGCGTTGCAGCTGGAGAACGGTGCGGCGGGGCACAGCTCCATCCGGTTCGCCAATCCCTTGACCGGCAAGGACGTCATGCCCACCATGCGGTGCGAGATGACGCGGGTTAGAGCGCGCTCCTGCACAGATGCGAGGCGACAGACCGGTTCCCGCATCGGCACCGTCCTCAACGGGCAAGGCACGGCCAAGATCGGCAACGATACTTTCGAGCTCGGGCCCGGTGACATCTTCGTCGTCCCGTCCTGGGCGAGCTACGAACTGGAGTCGACGTCCGAACTGGACGTCTTCAGCACCAGCGATGCACCAGTGCTCGAGGCTCTGGGCCTGTACCGCGAAGCGGCAGCCTGATATGTCGAACTCAAACGACACGCTGCCCACCCTCGTCGTCGGTGGCGGTATCGGAGGCTTGGCGACTGCCCTGGCTATGGCGCACGCCGGCCGAGACGTGCATCTGATCGAGCAGGCGCCGGAGTTCACCGAGATCGGCGCCGGGCTGCAGGTCGGTCCCAACGCGACGCGCATGTTGGATCGGCTCAAGATCTTGGACCAGGTTCTCGAGCTCGCGGTCATACCGGCGCGCGGCGTCATGCTCGATGCTGTCACCGGAGACCAGCTCACCGTCCTGGATCTCGGCCCGAGCTTTCGCGAACGCTACGGGTACCCCTACATGGTGGTGCACCGCAGCGACCTGTTGACCATTTTGCTCCAGGCCTGCCGCGAGCACCCGTCGATCACCTTGGAGAATGACAAGGCCGTCGCCGAAGTATGGAGTGAGGGTGATCGGGCCGGAGTTAAGTGCCTCGACGGATCGCTCTACGAAAGCGAGTTGCTTCTCGGTGCGGACGGCCTGAACTCTCGAGTGCGGACGCTGATCGACGATTCCGCACCACGCAACAGTGGCTACGTCGCATATCGCGGGACGCTGCCGATGAGCGATATGAAGTCCGAGGTCTCCGACAACGACGTCGTGCTCTGGGTCGGTCCCGGGATGCACCTGATTCAGTACCCCATTCGCCGGCACGAGCTCTACAACCAGGTCGCGGTTATCCGCAGCGATCGGTTTCATCGCGGCGAAAACGTCTACGGCACCCCCGACGAACTCGTCGATCGCTTCTCGATTGCCTGCGCCGACGTGCAGCGCAGCATCGCACGGATCTCCACGGACCGGAGCTGGCCGATCCTGGATCGCGACCCGCTCCACACCTGGGTGCACGGACGTGCAGCGCTTCTGGGCGACGCCGCACACCCGATGTTGCAATATTTGGGGCAAGGCGCGTGCCAGGCCCTCGAGGACGCTCACACCCTGGCGCAGGAGGTCACTGCCAACCGCGACGATCTGCCCGCGGCGCTCGCCTCTTATCAAGATCGCCGGATCCAACGAACGACCAGGTGCCAACTGAGCGCTCGTCCATGGGGGGACGTCTGGCATACGGGCGACCCGGCAATGCTCGCTCTGCGTAATCGCGTCCTGCGGAGCCGCAGCCCCAACGACTACTCCGAGCTGGACTGGCTGTACCTCGACCCCGACCTCGAGCCCGGACTTTCCTAGAAAAGAGACCCCCGATGAAGATTCTCAGTCACGGCCATCTCACGCCTCGGGTCGCGGCCCTGGGCAGTGCCTCAGCCAACGAGGCTCACGATGTCTTACTCGACGGCAAAGCCTGGAACGGCGACTTACTCAGCTTGATCAAGGCCTGCAACGGTGACAGTCGCAGGCTGTCAGTGTCGTCAGCCTCGGGGCAGTCAGTCGCCGCACTGGCGATCACCGCTCCCCTGGTCGACCCAACCAAAATCGTCGCAGCGCCGGTGAACTACCTCGATCACAAAGCCGAGATGAACGAGGCCACCCACATCGACGGCCTAGGCGTCTTCCTGAAGGCACCGTCCTCACTGATCGGTGACCAGGGCGTTGTGCGATTGCCCTATGACGACCGCCGCTTCGATCAAGAAGGCGAGCTCGCCTGCATAATCGGTCGCACCGCTCGACACATTTCGCTGCAGGACGCAGGGTCGTTCATCTTCGGCTACACCTGCCTGCTCGACATCACCATGCGCGGCGGGGAAGACCGTTCCACCCGGAAGTCATTCGACACCTTCACTCCGTTAGGCCCCTACGTAGTCACACCCGACGAGGTGGGCGATCTCGCCGAGCTGCGATTGACCTGTTCAGTGAACGGACAGATCAGGCAGGACGCGGCGATCAGCGATCTGATCTGGGATTTCCCGGCCCTTATCAAATACGCCTCGTCGGTGATGACGCTGCAACCGGGTGACATCATCAGCAGCGGAACGCCGGCCGGGGTCGGACAGATATCTCACGGCGACACAATATCGGTCAGCGTCACGCGCGTCGGCACCCTCACGGTCAGCGTCGATGCGGAGAAGGCCACACAATGCCCGACCAAGGGCGTCAACAGCGGCCCCGTGCCGCCGGCTGAGCTCACCCCGATCAGGCCCAGCACGACCGCGAGGACGACGTCGTGACCGGCGGACGTATCGACACCCACCATCACATCGTGCCGCCGGTGTGGGCGGCGGCGCTTCACGCGCACTCCTACTTCGGTGGACAGCCCACCCCTGCGTGGAGTCCACAAATGGCGCTCGACGTCATGGACGACCTAGAAATCCAGACCGCGATCACGTCTATCGGCCGTCCGGGTGTCGCGTTGGGCAATGACCAAGACAACGCCCGCCTGGCGACCGCGGTGAACGAGTACTCAGCTGAACTTGCCCGGGACCACCCTGGACGCTTCGGCTTCTTTGCATCGCTTCCGCTTCCCGACGTCGATGCCTCATTACTCGAGATCGAACACGCCATGGACGATCTAGGCGCCGACGGCGTCATCCTGCTGACAAACGTCAAAGGAACTTACGTCGGGACGCCGGACTGGGAACCTGTGATGGCCGAACTCGCCCGGCGCGACGCCGTCGTCTTCATCCATCCCACCGCGCCATACGGCCTTCCACTGGTTCCCGACGTGCCACCGTTCGCGGCGGATTTTCTACTTGACACGACCCGTGCTGCGCTCAACCTGGTGCGCGACGGAGCCGTCCACAGGTATCCGTCCCTGCGGATCATCCTGTCTCATGCCGGTGGGTTCATGCCGTACGCCGCCGAACGAATCGCCAGCCTCACCGATGGCGCAAACGATCTCGAACTCAGCCGTGCCGATTTCCTCAACGCCCTACGAGGGTTCTGGTTCGACACAGCGCTGTCGGCCGGCCATTCGACCTTGGCCGGCCTACTTGCCTTCGCGCGGCCCGACCGGATTTTGTTCGGAAGCGACTGGCCCTACGCGCGAGGCGACAACCACGCCTATTTCACCGCCCAGCTGGATAGTTACCCGATGGACGACGTAACTCGCCGCGGCATCAACCAAGATAACGCCGCCGCACTGTTTCCGGGTCGAGTGGACACGTCGCCCACACCGACGGCGTAGAACCCACTTCCGAGCAATCTATGATGCCCTACGCCATGGACGATGCTCCCGAACGCTCAGTTTCACCGCCGCCAGAGGGCGCAACACACGGACTGCCGCTGGCTACGACCGTCGGTCACCTTCTGCGCCGAGCGCAGCAAGCACATACAGCAATCTGGAGTCAGGAATTCGGCGGTGAGCTGACCGGTCCGCAGTACGCAGTACTGAGTGTCCTGGGCCGCCGCCTCACACTGGACCAGAGCACGACGGGCAATCTTGCCTCGCTGGACAAGTCAACCACTGCGGACGTGCTGGCGCGGCTGAAGCGCAATGGATGGCTTGCCAGCGCTCGCAACACCACCGACGCACGTCGTAACGACGTGTCGCTCACCGCGGCGGCTCGGGCAGCCCTCCGCGAGATCACCCCGCGGGTCATGACCGTGCAGAACCGGTTGCTCGCCCCCCTCGAAGAGGGACGCCGGCAACCATTCACCGCCGCCCTGACTGTCATGGCGTTCGCTGGCGACGCACCAATCGATGACGCCATGGACAGCCACGCCAACTCGCTTTCGTTGGCGACCGCTCCCGGCCACCTCATCCGCCGGGCCGAGCAACTACACCGTCAGCACTGGACCCAACGGGTGGGCGCGGAGCTCACAGCCCCCCAGTACGCCGTACTGAGCTGCCTCAGCTGGAACCCGAGTCTCGATCAGCGCACCGCAGGCGAGCTCACTTCACTCGACAAGGCAAGCATGGTCGACATCATCCACCGATTAGGCCAGCGCAAACTGCTCACAACCGACCGCGATGACGCTGACCGGCGGCGGAAACGCCTTACCCCCACCGAGGCGGCGCTGAGGCTCCTGGCAGAGGTTACGCCAGCCGTGGCGCAAGTTCAATCTGATCTGCTCGAGCCACTTGCTCGACGCCGGATACCGAATCTGCTCGACGGCCTTCACGCCGTTGCTTACCGCACGGGGTAGCCGGCTGCACGTAGGGTTCAGCTGAACCTTGAACCTCATGGTCCATCCTCGATCCAAGACGCGGGAGCCGTGATGCCAAGAAATCGCCAGCACATCCCCCGCGACGAACGCGCATCAGAATTGCTCGCAGCGGCCACGCGAGTCTTCGTCGCCAATGGATACGCAGCGACCACGATGACCGATATCAGCCAGGCAGCCGGGGTTGCGCGCGCCAACATCTACTGGTACTTCCCATCCAAGGACGACGTCTTCGCGGCGGTGATGAACGAGCTGTACGGTGCCGAGATCGCTGAGCTCAAATCGCGTAACGCAGATCTCGACGCGTACACCCGCCTGGTCACCGGGCTCAAGCAGCTGTACCCGTATCGATCCCTCCACCTCGAGATGCACCCGCGAATTGAACACTCCAGGGCAATCCACGACTCGCACGAGACCTTCATGTCATGGATCAGAGGGCTCGTACACGAAGTCGTCGATCAGGCAGGCGCAGGGATTGACAAACAGATGCTGGCCGACGTCATCGTGGCAACGTTCGAAGGCGCACGCGCGCCCAGCGAAACCCGACCGGCCAACGAGCTGATCCCCTTCATCCTCGATACCGTGCTCGGCGGGACAGTGCTCCTTTACCGGCGAGAAATAGATCAGTAGAGCCAACGACAAGAGCCAGAACCGTGCCCGGAGATGCCATTCAACCCGGCGTGCGCAAGAACCGTTCACGCTGCCCAGCTTCATCAGACGTCGGTTCCCGCAACGCGTTGGTCGTTCTCCTAATGAACGAATCTTGTCGTTCATTAAGAAAATATCGGGAGAACACCAGCCGTCAAGCCAAGACCATCGAACCCAGTCGTTTCCCAACGCACCTTGACGTGCACGGGTGTGAGGCAGCGCTGCGCCCTGTCCTTGCTAGGGCTTGAGACTGTGACCGACTACGGCAAGTAGCTGGAGTGTGTCGTAGCTGGGGGTGCCTGGGGTCGCGGTGAAGACGAGCAGGGTGTGGTCAGTGTCGGGGTCCAGCAGGGTTTGGCAGTGCAGATCCAGGCGCCCTACTTCCGGGTGGGTGAAGCGTTTGGGTTCAGAATAGTTCAGGCCGATCTCGTGCTCGTCCCAGATGGCAGCAAACTCTGGGCTTTTCTGGCGTAATTCAAGGGCGAGGTCGGCCGCGGTTGAACGGGGTCCGCGGCGGGCGGCGGCCTGCCGTAGTTGGGCGGTGAAGGTCCGCCCGTGCAGTTCATGGTCATCGGGCAGGTACATGTTGCGCGTTGATGGGTCGGTGAACCACCGGTAGACGACGCTGCGGGCAGCGCCGAGGTAGTGGGTTTGATCTCCGAGCAGCGCGACTGCCAGCGGGGTTTGGACGAGGGTTTCACCGAGCCCGCCCATGACTTGGGCGGGGGTGTCCTGCAGCCGATCAAGCACGCGCATGAGCGCCGGTGCGACGTGGTCGGTGCGGGAGGTGCGGCGTGGGGTGCTGTGGCCGGCAAGGGCGAACAGGTGGTCCCGTTCGACGAGGGAGAGCCGTAGCCCGCTGGCTATTGCGGCGACCATCTGCTCGGAGGGTTTCGGTCCGGCGCCGCGTTCCAGCCGGGCGTAGTAGTCCGGTGACATACCGACCAGCGATGCGACCTCCTCGCGGCGTAGTCCGCTGGTACGCCGTCGCAGGCCCCGGGGCATCCCGACGTCTTCGGTTTGTAAGGCTCCGCGGCGGGTGCGCAGGAAAGCGCCGAGCCCCATCAGGTCCATCGGAATCTCCTTCTTGCGCATGGTGATGCAGACGAGTTGAGCCTAGGTCGTGCGTGGGGTTTAGCCAGGACCTGCTGTTCAGTGGCTGAGCAGGTCCTTGTTCCGGGTTCGCGCCTGATGTTTGCTCGAGGTGTAAGACGACCAAGATAGGAAACCCGATGCAGATGAAGGAGCTTCGAGAATGAGCAAGTGGAAGTTGTCCGATCTACCCGACCAGAGCGACCGGACGGTGATCGTCACCGGCGCCAGCAGCGGCCTGGGCCTGATCGTGGCCCACGAACTCGCCGCGGCCGGCGCGCGCGTGGTGCTGGCCGTGCGTGATGTCGCCAAGGGCCGCGAGGTAGCCGCGCAGCTGCAGGGCCGGACCGAGGTGCGGGAGCTCGATGTCTCCGACCTGGGTTCGGTGCGCCGCTTCGCCGCCGGGTGGAGCGGGCCGATCGATGTCCTGGTCAACAACGCCGGAATCATGGAAGTGCCCTTGGCCCGCACCGCCGACGGGTTCGAATCACAGCTCGCGACCAACTACCTGGGACCGTTCGTGTTGACCGGGTTGCTGTTGCCGCAGATCACCGATCGGGTGGTCACGGTGACCTCGCAGCTGCACCGGATGGGCAAGGTCCACCTGACGGACCTGAACTATGCCGACCGTCCCTACAAGGCCGCGGTCGCCTACGAAGACTCGAAGCTGGCCGAGGTGCTGTTTTCCCTGGAGCTGCAGCGTCGCCTGGACGCCGCCGGCAGCCCGGTCCGCTCGATCCTGGCCCACCCGGGTATCGCCTCGACGAACCTGGCCCGGCACGCCGCCTCCGGAAAGGTCACCCACGCCCTACGGTTTCTGTTCAACGACCCGGCCACCGGCGCGCTGTCGATCCTGTACGCCGCCACCCAGGACGTGCCCGGCAACTCCTACATCGGTCCCCGCGGGCTGGCCAGCATGAAAGGCCACCCCGCCTTGGGCAAGGCCGCCTCCGCCGGCCTGGACGCTGACACTGCCCAGCGCCTGTGGGTGGCGACCGAAACCCTCCTGGCGGCTAGCACCAACCCGAAGGCAACGGCATGAACATCAACGGCAACACCATCTTCATCGCCGGCGGCACGTCCGGTATCGGCCTGGGACTGGCCCTGCGGTTTCAGGCCGCGGGTAACCGGGTGATCATCGGCGCGCGGCGCACCGCACTACTCGGGCAGATCGCCGCCGAACACCCCGGTATCGAAACGGTGGTCATCGACACCGCCGACGCCGGCTCGATCACCGCGGCCGCGGCCGACGTCCTGAACCGATTCCCCGACCTGAACGTGCTGGTCGCCATGGCCGGGATCATGGAACCCGAAGACGTTCACACCGCCGATTTCCTGGGGGTGGCCGAGCGGACGGTGACCACCAATCTACTCGGCCCGATCCGGCTGCTCGCCGCCTTCACCGAAGCCTTCGCCGCCCAGCCGGACGCGACCATCATCACCGTGTCCTCCGGATTGGCGTTCGTCCCACTGCCGCTCACCCCGACCTACAACGCCACCAAAGCGGCGATCCACTCACTGTCCCGCGGTATCCGGGCCCAGCTGGCCAACACCAGCATCCAGGTCATCGAGCTGATCCCCCCCGCGGTCCGTACCGCGCTCATGGGGCAACAGGACTCCGAGCAGGCCATGCCGCTCCAGACCTACCTCGACGAGACCATGACCCTGCTTGAAACCCGGCCCGACGCCGACGAAATCGTCGTCGAAGGCGTGAAATTCCTCCGCGACGCGGAGAGCAACGGCAACTACGACCACGTCCTGGCCCTGCTTTCAGGCCACTGACCTTCACCGACGAAAGGAACCACCGATGACCTCCTACCTCGAGGCCGCCGACCACGCCGACCTGTTCATCCCGCACGCCCTCGACGAGCACACCGTCGACCTCGGTGAGATCCGGATGAACTACGCCGTCGCCGGCGACCCGGCGAACCCCGCATTACTGCTGATCCCGGCCCAAACCGAATCATGGTGGGGCTACGAAGCGACCATCACCCTGCTCGCCGAGCGGTTCCAGGTGTATGCCGTTGATCTGCGTGGCCAAGGTCGCTCCACCTGGACGCCCGGCCGGTACACCCTGGACATCTTCGGCAACGACCTGGTCCGCTTCCTGGACCTGGTCATCCGCCGACCCGCCGTGGTCAGCGGGCTGTCCTCCGGCGGTACCATCGCGGCGTGGCTGGCCGCGTACGCCAAACCCGGCCAAATCCGCGCAGCGGTCTTCGAAGACGCACCCCTGTTCGCCTCCGAAACCAACCCCGCTGTCGGCCAGTCGATTCGGCAGAGCATCGGACCGATGTTCCAACTGTGGCACAGATGGCTCGGCAACCAATGGTCCATCGGCGACTGGGCCGGGATGCAACACGCCCTACCCCACGAGCTACCCACCTCCATGCTGCAGGCACTAGCTGGAATGGCGCCCGCAGGATCCGACCACGCACCAGCCGGGCCACCGCAGGACCTCAAAGAATACGACCCCGAATGGGGCGACGCGTTTGTCTCCGGCCGGGCTACTGCCTCCTGCGACCATGAGGCGATGCTCACCCACGTGCAGGTGCCGGTGCTGTTCACCCACCACTTCCACCAGATCGACCCCTCCACCGGCGCACTCATGGGAGCCATCTCCGACCTGCAGGTCGCCCGCGTGGAACAGCTCGTCAACGCCGCCGGCCAGCCCTTCACCTACCGCCCATTCCCGACCATGCCGCACTCGATGCACGGCCATGACCCGAAGCTCTACGCCGACACCCTTACCCACTGGTATACGGGGTTGACACAGAAACATTGAGCCTCACCGGCGGTCTCAATGTGACGTCCCGTACCAGGAGACGCTGACATTGGATTGCGATCGCCGAACCGACCGGCCCTCCACCAACGACAAATACCTGGTAGTTGAATCGAGGCGCGGAGCATTGTTGTTCAGCGCGTGTCGTCATGAGATCGTCCTAGCCTCCCGCTGCGGGTGGTTAGAGGTGGGATCGAACAAATGGCAAGCCACTTGTCGCTTAGTACTGGTCAAGGCCAGGGCAGGCCGCGTCGACCGGCAAATTGCGGCGACAAACGGACAGCGCGGTACGAAAGGACACCCCTCCAATGCAAATGGGCCTGCTTTGGCAGTGGTCTGTCCTGTCGACTCCTGGCGGCCCTGACGGCGGGCGGCTTGGGCCCGCGGATCCGGGATGGGAGCAGCGCCGACCAAAGCCCGGGTGTAGGGATGTTGCGGACTGTCTGCGACTTCGACCGCCTCGCCGATCTCCATGATTTGCCCTCGGTACAGCACGGCGATTCGGTCGCTGATGTATCGAACGACGTCCAAGTCATGAGATATGAACAGGTAGCTCAATTGGTGCTGCTGATGCAGGTTGCGGAGCAGGTTGAGCGTTTGCGATTGGGTGGATAGGTCCAACGTGGTTCTGTCAACTTGAATCGGCCCCGGGGTGACGGTTTGATTTGGCCCCGGTTTCTCACGGCGGTATGCGGGCTGTTGTTCGTTGAGTTCGAGGCGATAGCG
>JAABUT010000983.1_pt1 | contig 36916 bp, 33 predicted proteins | sample 5559281 | NCBI WGS metagenome assembly JAABUT01 (sample SAMN10711880, study PRJNA513359) | rock metagenome | isolation source: Antarctica rocks | place: Antarctica: Victoria Land, Ricker Hills nord | collected 2016-01-04 | reverse complement strand
GTGGCAGCAGTTCGCCCGCACGCACCAGATCAACCAGGTCGTGCCGGGCAAGGTCACCAAGCTCGTCCCGTTCGGTGCGTTCGTACGCGTCGACGAGGGCATCGAGGGCCTGGTGCACATCTCGGAGTTGGCCGAGCGCCACGTCGAGATCCCCGAGCAGGTCGTCAACGTCGGCGACGAGCTGCTGGTCAAGGTCATCGACATCGACCTCGAGCGGCGGCGGATCTCGCTCTCGCTCAAGCAGGCGAACGAGGGCGTGGGCGGCACCGAGAGCTTCGACCCGGCGCAGTACGGCATGGCGGCGACCTACGACGAATCCGGCAACTACCTCTACCCGGAGGGTTTCGACGCCGACACCGGCGAGTGGCTTCCCGGGTTCGAGGAGGCCCGGGACATGTGGGAGAAGCAGTACGCCGACGCGCAGAAGCGCTTCGAGGCCCACCAGGAGCAGGTCACCCGGATGGCCGCGGCCGACGCCGATGCCGCGGTTCCCACGACGTACTCCTCGGCAACCGGCGGGGAGGCGGAGGGCCGCGAGGGCGAGCCGGACGACGCCGCACCTCTGGCGGCAGCGGCGCCGCGCCCCGCCCCGGCTGCGCCGAGCACGAGCGGCACGCTGGCCAGCGACGAGGCGCTGCAGGCCCTTCGCGAGAAGCTCTCGGGCGGCGCTCAGTAGCTCCAGCACCACGATGCGGGAGCCCCCGACCGGTACGCCGGCGGGGGCTTCCGCATGCTCGGCCACGTACGAGCCTGGGCGCCCGAACAGACCGGGCGGTCGAGGTCCGCAGCGCCGACCCGAGTGTGCCGTCTCTGGTCGTCGTCCTTGCTGGCGTCGCCGGTGCTTGCGTCTTTGCTCAGCGCAGCGATGATTCGCTTGCGCAACAGAGGGCATCCACCTTGCCGGACGTTCGGTGGCCGGCCGCTGCCGCTGAGCGTGGCGCCAGCAGCTTGCGAGCAAGGTGGATGTCCAGTGTTGCAATGGGCTCCTCCGAGAGGTGGCGCGTGTATCCACGAGGTGCTCACCGGGGTCCGCCGGAGGAGCCCTCGCTTCTGACCGGCGGCAGCAGCCTGATTGTCCACAGGGTCAGGCGCGCCTGCCCTGTCCGAGGCACGTTCTACAGGTGGACGTGCTGACGACGCTGGAGCGGCTGGACGCGTCGCGCCTCGGTCTCGTCACCGTGCAGCAGCTGCTCCGGGCCGGAGTCACTCGGCCGGCCCTGTCCCGGGCGGTTCGGCAGGGACAGGTCCTGCGCCTGGGAGCAGGGGTGTACGGCAGCGCTCCGCTACCCGACCCGCCGCGCTTTGTCACGACCGACGCCGGACCGGCGCCGGCATACGTCATCCGCGTGCTTGCGGCCCTGTACGCACTGGGGGAAGGCGCCACGGCCAGCGGCCGGACGGCCGCTGCCCTGCGCGGCTGGAGGATGTTGGTCGAGCCCGCGCGCACGATTGAGGTCAGCGTGCCGCACGGCCGCGGTAGGGCGAGCGGCACGCAGGTGCGGTTGCGACAGCGCCGCCGGCTCGCCCGGGAGCGGTGGGTGCCAGGCGGTGGCGCGAAGGGGATCTGGGTCACGACGGCCCTGCAGACCGTGATTGACTGCTCCCTCGCCCTGCCGTTGCTGGAAGCTGTCGTGGTCCTGGACAGCGCGCTCCGCGCGAGGGCCATCACCGTCGAGGAGGTGGACCAAGCAGCCGGGCGACTGTCGGGACACCGCCACGCGGCACGTGCCCGCCAGGTTCTGCTGCTCTGCGATCCGGCGAACGGCTCGGTGCTGGAGACCGTCCTGCGGGTACGCATGGCGCTCGCGGGTCTCTCCGGGTTCACGTCGCAGTACGAGGTGACCGGCCCGCGGGGTCAGCCCGTGTTCCGGGTCGACTTCTGTGCTGAGGCGGTGCGCTTGGTGATCGAGACTGACGGTGCCCGCTGGCACCCCGATCCGCCGCGCGACCAGGCTCGTGACAACGCCCTCGCGGCGCGAGGGTGGCGGGTACTGCGCTTCACCTGGGCTCAGGTCGTTTACGAGCCCGAGCTGGTGCTGGAACTGATCCGCGAGGCATTGGAGTGCCGCGCGGCGGCCTGAGGGCCGGCTTCTCCTCGGCCGCCGCAAGGGGAGCGGCACGCTAGCGGGCCGTCTATCAGGCAGTGCTGCAACACCTGACATCCACCTCCTGTGGGCGGGCTGGGGGTCACGCTCACCGGGCCGAGCGGTCCAGGAACGTCCTCGTGGTGGATGTCCGGTGTTGCAGGGCGCTGCGGCCTGGCGACCGGGATGGGTACGTTCGGCCGCATGCTCAAGGTGGGTCTCACCGGTGGGATCGGTTCCGGTAAGTCGTGGGTCAGCGCGCGGCTGGCCAGGCATGGAGCCGTCGTGGTCGACGCGGACCTGCTCGCACGCGAGGTCGTGGCCGGCGGCTCCCCCGGCTTCGAACGGGTCGTCGCGCGGTTCGGACCGCAGGTCGTCGGTCCCGACGGTCGGCTGGACCGCCAGGCCCTCGGACGTCGCGTGTTTGCCGACGCCGCTGACCTTGCGGATCTCAATGCGATCGTCCATCCGCTGGTGGGCGAGCGCGCCAGCATGCTGATCGAGCAAGCTGAGCTGGCGGGTGTCCCGATGGTCGTTCACAACGTCCCACTGCTGGTCGAGAACGGCCTCGCGAACTCCTATGACGTGGTCGTAGTCGTAGACGCACCCGTCGAGGTCCAGTTGTCCCGGTTGGTCGGGGACCGGGGTATGTCAAGAGCGGACGCACTGGCCCGGATCGCGCAGCAGTCCACCCGGGACGTTCGGCTCGCGGCCGCCGACGAGGTACTGAACAACGGCGGGAGCCTGGACGAACTCGCGGACCAGGTCGACCTGCTGTGGCAGCGGCTGCGGGCTCGCGCCTGACCGGACGAAAACTGTCGTAGCCCGCACGTACCGTGGATGCGTGACCACCACAGCACCCCCCGCCCACGGCGCGCGCCCGATTGTGCCTCGGCTCGCGACCGACCTGGCGCGTACCCAGCGCCGTTTCGAGGTGGTGTCCGACTTCTCCCCGGCGGGCGACCAGCCGACCGCGATCACGGACCTGACCCGGCGTTTGGGCGACGGCCAGCCCGACATCGTGCTCCTCGGCGCGACCGGCACGGGCAAGAGCGCGACGACGGCGTGGCTGGTCGAGCAGGTGCAGCGCCCGACCCTGGTCATGGCGCCCAACAAGACCCTCGCGGCCCAGCTGGCGAACGAGTTCCGGGAGCTGCTGCCGCACAACGCGGTGGAGTACTTCGTCAGCTACTACGACTACTACCAGCCCGAGGCCTACGTCCCGCAGACCGACACCTACATCGAGAAGGACTCCTCGGTCAACGAGGAGGTCGAGCGGCTGCGGCACAGCGCGACGATGAGCCTGCTGACCCGGCGCGACGTCATCGTGGTGGCGTCCGTGTCGTGCATCTACGGGCTCGGCACCCCGCAGGAGTACGTCGACCGGATGGTCAAGCTGCGCGTCGGGGACACCATCGAGCGCGACAAGCTCCTACGCCAGTTCGTCGACGTGCAGTACACCCGCAACGACCTGGCGTTCACCCGCGGGACGTTCCGCGTGCGCGGCGACACGGTCGAGGTCTTCCCGGTGTACGAGGAGCTGGCCGTCCGGGTCGAGATGTTCGGCGACGAGATCGAGCGGGTCATGACGCTGCACCCGTTGACCGGCGAGGTCATCACCGAGCACGAGGAGGTGTTCGTCTTCCCGGCGACGCACTACGTGGCCGGCCCCGAGCGCATGGAGCGGGCGACCAGGGGCATCGAGCTCGAGCTCGCCGAGCGGCTCGCCGAGATGGAGGGCCAGGGCAAGCTGCTCGAGGCCCAGCGCCTGCGTATGCGCACCACCTACGACCTGGAGATGATGCGTCAGGTCGGGTTCTGCAACGGCATCGAGAACTACTCCCGGCACATCGACGGGCGGGCGCCGGGCACCGCGCCGCACACGCTGCTGGACTACTTCCCTGAGGACTTCCTGCTGGTCCTGGACGAGTCGCACGTGACGGTCCCGCAGATCGGGGCCATGTACGAAGGCGATCGCAGTCGCAAGAGCACGCTCGTCGACCACGGGTTCCGGCTGCCGAGCGCGATGGACAACCGGCCGCTGACCTGGGAGGAGTTCCTGCAGCGGGTCGGCCAGACGGTGTACCTGTCCGCGACCCCCGGGCCGTATGAGCTGTCGCGGGTCAAGAACGTCGTCGTCGAGCAGGTGATCCGGCCGACCGGCCTGGTCGATCCGCAGATCGTGGTGAAGCCGACGAAGGGCCAGATCGACGACCTGGTGCACGAGATCCGGCAGCGCGCCGAGAAGGACGAGCGCGTTCTGGTCACCACGCTGACCAAGAAGATGTCGGAGGACCTCACCGACTACCTGCTCGACCTCGGGATCAGGGTCCGCTACCTGCACTCCGAGGTCGACACGATCCGCCGGATCGAGCTGCTCAAGGAGCTGCGCCAGGGCGTGTACGACGTCCTGGTCGGCATCAACCTGCTGCGCGAGGGCCTGGACCTGCCCGAGGTGTCGCTCGTGGCGATCCTGGACGCCGACAAGGAGGGTTTCCTGCGCAGCGGCACGAGCCTGATCCAGACGATCGGGCGGGCCGCCCGTAACGTGTCCGGCGAGGTCCATATGTATGCCGACAAGATCACGCCGTCGATGGCGAAGGCCATCGACGAGACGACCCGACGGCGGGCCAAGCAGATCGCCTACAACACCGAGCGGGGACTGGACCCGCAGCCGCTGCGCAAGCGGATCGCAGACATCCTCGACGACCTCGTGCGGGAAGGTGCCGACGGGGAGCTGGTCGGCGGCGGGGGGCGTCAGCAGTCCCGCGGCAAGGCGCCGGTCCCGGGCATGCGCTCGCAGTCGGCCGGCGTGGGCAAGCACGCGAAGGAGCTCGCCGGTCTGCCGCGGGCCGAGCTGGCCCAGCTCATCCAGCAGCTGTCGGACCAGATGCACGACGCGGCCCGGGACCTGTCCTTCGAGCTCGCGGCCCGGTTGCGCGACGAGGTGAACGAGCTCAAGAAGGAGCTGCGCGGCATGGACGCCGCCGGGGTGCGCTGACCGGTCGGCCAGGGTCGAGTAGTCGTACTCTGGTGGACAGGCCGGGTCCGGTAGCCGGCCTACCCGTCCAGCACGGCGTAGCCGTCGGTCGTGCGTTCCGGCAGCGTCGTCTCCACCTCCAGGTGGAACGCGCCGGAGGGCAGCAGGGCCGAGCCGCCCCGTCGCTCCATGACGGCGAGCTGCACGGCGACGTCCTCGCCGGCGCCGGTCGGACCAAGGCGCTGCCAGAAGTCGAAGCCGCCGACCTCCCGCAGCGCGGCGGTGTCGAACAGCACGCATCCGGCGATCCAGGCCACCTTGTACGCCACCCAGGGCTGCTCGGGCGGGACGTGGCGGCGAGCGAGGTGCACCGGGTTGGCCGCATTATGCAGGCGCCACCGTTCCCAGGCAGGGGTGTCCTTGCGCAGCCGCTCGGGCTCCACCCGGTCCGGCCACGGCTCGAAGCTGACGTGCTCGTGCAGGCGTTCGTCGGAGACGTGGGACAGGCCGGTCATCGCCATCCCGACGAACCCGCCGCCGACCTGGTCGAGCGCCTCGCAGAGCCGGCGCAGGGAGCCGGGCGCGAGCAGCACGTCGTCATCGAGCAGGACGCAGCGCCGCGAGACAGCCCGCCCCAGCAGGAAGTCGCGCTGCTCGGCGACACCGCGCCGGTCCGGGCGGGCGTGCCACTCGAGCTGGTGACCGAGGTGCTCCAGGACCCGGCGTACGCCGAGCACGACCGGGTCGTCGTGGGACGCACTCTGGTCGGCGACGACGACCCGCAGCGGCACGTCCTGCGCCAGCAGCGCGGTCAGCGTGACAGCGAGGGCGGCGGGGCGGTCGCACGTGGGCAGCAGGACGTCCAGACGAGCGGTCACGGCTCGGCCGGACTGCGGTCCCGGTCGTCCACCCACTGCTCCAAGTGCACTTCGGCGCCGAGCTCGCGGGCGAGCGCCGCCTCGGGCAGCATCGCCTCGGTGTAGTCGCCGCCCTTGACCCAGACGTCGGGCCGCGCCAGGCGGAGCAGGTCAGCCGGGGTGTCGCCGTCGAAGACCACGACGTGGTCGACGCAGGCCAGCCCGGCGAGCACCGCCGCGCGGTCGGCGACGGCGTGCGCAGGAGCGGCGCCGCGCAGCCGCTCGACGCTGCCGTCACTGTTGAGGGCGACCACGAGCACGTCGCCCCGGGACTTAGCTGCGGTGAGGTAGCCCAGGTGGCCGCCGTGCAGGCCGTCAAAGCACCCGTTGGTCATGACCACGCGGCGACCGAGCGCCCGGTGCGTCGCGGTGCAGCCGGCGAGTTGCTCGACCGGCAGCAGGCGCGCACTGCCCGCGCCGAGGCGGTCGCGCAGCTGCGGCAGCCGGCAGGTCGAGGTCCCGGGCTGTCGTATGACCACCGCCGCCGCCGCGCAGCCCGCTTCGGCCGCCTCCGCGACGCTGGTTCCCGCGGCGAGTGCCGTGGCCAGAGCGGCGGAGAAGCTGTCCCCAGCCCCCACCGTGTGCAGCACGGGGGATGGGTCGGCGTGCAGGCGCCGCGGTGGGGCGTCCCGGGTGAGCACCAGAGCGCCGTCGCGGTCAAGGGTGACCACGACGGCGCCCGCCCCGGTGACGGTCAGCAGGTGCTCGCTCTGTGCGGCGACGGTGCCGACGCGGTCGCGGTCGAACGCCGACCGGGCCGCCGGAGCGAGCAGCTCGAAGACCTCCTCGGCGTCGGGCTTGACGACGGCCGGCCGAGCCGCCGCCCAGCGGACCGGCCGGTGCGCGTCGACCAGGAGCGGCAGACCCGCCGCGCGCGTCAGGAGCACGATCGATGCCCTTATGCCGTCGGTCAACACGCCGCCCTCGTAGTCCGCGACGAGCACCACGTCGGCGCCGGCGATCGCCTCCCGAACGCGGCGGAGGACCTCCCGCTCCGCGGCCGCGGCCAGGACGGTGGTGTCACCGCTGTCGAAGCGCACCAAGAGCTGGCCGTCGGACAGCACCCGTCGCTTGGCCAGGGTGCGTCGGCCGGCTTGGACCAGCACGCCCTCGGTCACCACGCCCGAGGCGTCGAGCGCGCGCAGCAGCTCGGCCCCGTCGCCGTCGTCGCCGACCACGCTGACCAGGCGCGCCCGGGCCCCGAGCGCCGCCACGCCGGCCGCGGCGTTCCCCGCACCTCCCGGGCAGAGCAAGTCGGTGTCGACGGCGACCACCGGCACGGGCGCCTCCCGGGACAACCGGCGGGACGGGCCGGAGTACCAGGCGTCCAGGCACGACTCACCGATGACGGCAACCGTGGCGCCGGCGAACCGGTCGAGCAGCGCGTCCCAGCCCATCAGGCCGCCCGCACGCGCAGCAGTGACAGGGCGGCCGCCGTCACCTCGGCCGGGTCGAGGTCGAGGCACTCGTGGGCGTAGGGACAGGTGAACAGCCGGCAGGGCGAGCAGGCGGTCGGCCGGCGCAGGACCACGCAGCGGGTCGACCTCGGTGCGTACTGCTCCTCCAGCTCGGTCCCGGCGAAGGCGACGACCAGCGGCGTGCCGAGCGCGTCGGCCAGGTGCATGCCTCCGGAGTTGTTGCACACGACGACCTCCGCGGCCAGCACCAGCGCGGCGAGTCCCACGACGCCCACGCCGGTGACGGGGCGGCCGGTGGTACCGGCGCACACCTGCGCCACCAGGTCCGCCTCCCAAGGAGCGCCGACGACGCGGACGTCGAGCCCGGCGGCCGACAGGTCCCGCACCACCTGCGAGAAGCCGGCGGTAGCCCAGCGTCGGGAGGAGCAGGACGCGCCGGGCAGCACCACGGCGTACGGCGGTGCCGCGCTGGCGACCGGCTGCCCGCCGCCCTCGTTCGTCAGGGACCAGTCGGGCACGACGGCGTGCAGGTGATCCCCGTCGTCGGGCACGCCGACCTCCCGCAGCAGGTGCAGCGCCCGGTCGACCTGATGCAGCTCGTCCGGCGGCGAGGGCACCCAGTGGGTGAGCACCGCGCCGCCGAACTCCTTCGACAGTCCGACCCGAAGCGGTATCCCGGCCAGCAGGCACGCGTACGCGACCGGCCAGGGCGACTGGCTGAAGGAGGTCAGGACGACCGCGGCGTCGTAGGCGCCGGCCCGCAGGCGGGCGACCAGCGCGAGCTCGGCGTCGGGGTCCGGGGCCGGCGCTGGCCCCGCGACCTGCCAGGTGGGGGAGTGGACCAGCACGGCGTCGAGCTCGGGAAGCAGGTCGGCGGCGGGCGCCCCAGCCGGAGCGGCGAGCAGGTGCAGCTCGGCGGACGGTGCTGCGCGACGCAGGGCCCGCAGCGCCGGGCCGGCGGCGAGCACGTCCCCGAGGTTGTCCTGTCGTACCACCAGGACCCGCTGCAGCCCGACCCAGTCGATGGGCGGCCCGGCCAGGGCACCGGGGTGCGGCAGCCCGGCGGGGGAGATCACCTGGCAGGCGTGGCCCCGGGTCGTGATCAGCAAACCCAGATCGTGGGACCGGCCGCGCCCGTCCCGGTCAGCACCGGTGTGCTTCTCCCGGAGAAGGGCAGGACCCGGGCGTGCGCGTCGGACTGCTCTGCGGGCGCCACCTGCCCGATCAGGACGGTGTCGCCGACTACACCGCCCGCCTGGCCGCGGCGCTGATGACGTACGGCGTGGAGCCCGTCCTGGTCGGCGGCGCCGGCGGCAACGGCACCGTTGTGGCCCAGCGGTGGGATCTGCGGGGCACGGTGCGGGCGGCTCGGCAGCTGCGCCGGCTCGACCTCGACGTCCTGCACGTGCAGTGGGCACCGTCGGCGTACGGGTTCCGTGGGGCAGTGGGGCTGCTGCCCCTGCTGCTGCGTGGGACGCCCGTGGTGACGACGCTGCACGAGTACGGCTGGTGGGCCTGGCCGCCGCAGGTCCCGGACCGGCTGTGGCGGCTGCTGGAACAGCGCGGCTGGGCCGACCGGGAAGGGCTGCTGCTGACCACCCGGAGCCGGGCGGTCGTCGCGACCAACGAGGCCCACGCGCGGGCGCAGCGAAGCGGCCGGCGGCCCGTCGTCGTGCCCCTGGTGGCCAACGTCGAGGTCAGCGCCCCGGCGACCGCCCGCACCCCGGGCCTGCTCGTCTTCTTCGGCTTCGTGCACCCGGTCAAGGGGGTGCGCTACCTGCTCGAGGCACTCGCGGAACTGCGCCGACAGGGCCGCGACCTCACCCTCGTGGTCGCCGGCGGCTTCACCTCCCTCGCGCTGCCGCAGGAACAGGCGCGGGCGTTTCGGGCCGAGCTCGAGCAGCTGGCCGAGGGGCTGCCGGTGCGCTTCACCGGGCACCTCGCCGCGGCCGAGGTGTCGGCGTTGCTGCGTGCGGCCGAGCTGGTCGTCCTTCCGCTGACCGCCGGTGTCACCACCCGCAACGGGGCCCTGCTGGCGGCCTTCGCACACGGCGCGCCGGTCGTCGCGACCGCGCCCGACGAGCCGGACCCGGCGCTGGTGGACGGCGCCAACGTGCTGCTGCTGCCGGAGCGACGCGACGGCGCGGCGCTGGCCCGCGCGGTGGCCCGCGCGCTGGACGACCCACACCTGCTCGAGCAGGTCGCGGCCGGCGGCGAGCGCCTGGCCGCCGGGCGCTCGTGGGACGCCTTGGCGCAGCGGCACCTCGAGCTCTACCCGTGAGGATCCTGTTCGTCGAGCTGCTCGGCGGCTTCGGAGACCTGTTGCTCGCGCTGCCCGCGGTGCACGCGCTGGCCCGGAGCCATCCCGGAGCCGAGCTCGACGTGCTCACCTTTGCCCCCGGCGACGCGTTGCTGCTCTGCGATCCGCACGTCACCCGGGTGCTGAGCACCGACGACCATGCCGACGGGGCGCCGCGCCGGGCCGTGCAGCAGGCACTCGAGGCGGCGTACGACCTGGTCGTCACCACCACGACGTACGACGGGATCGGGGCCCTGTGCGGCGGCCCGGACCTGTGGCGGGGGGCGCCGGCCGACGAGCTGGTGGACCGACGCTTCCTGCGGCTCCTGGCGCTCGACGGGCTGATCGACGCCGCGCTGGTCGACCTGCCACTGCGGGTCGTCCTTTCGCCGCGGGAACGCGTCGAGCTCGGCGGCAGCGAGGTGGTGCTGGTCCCGGACTCGGGGATGTCGGTCAAGCGGTGGCCGTACTGGGCCGAGCTGGCGGCCGGGCTGGACGAGCCCTGGTCGACCGAGCCGCTGCCTGGCACCCGGCCGCTGCCCCGTGCAGGCCTGCGCGAACTCGCCGCACAGCTCGCCGACATCGGGCGGCGGGACGGGGTCGTGGTGGGGGGCGACACCGGGCCGGTGCGGCTGGCTGCGGCCGTGGGGGTCCGAGCCGTCGGGTTGTACGGCCCTACCGCCGCAAGCCGGTACGGGCTGCCCCGCGGGTCCAGCAGCCTGCAGGGGCTGCCGGGCTGCGAGGTCCGACGGCCGAGCGCCATCACCGAGCAGGAGTGCTGGTGGACCGGCCGGTGCCCGCTGTCGTCGGCGGGTCCGGCGTGTCTGCAGGACCTGTCCGTGCCGCGGGTCCGGGAGGCCCTTACCGCCGGTAACACCTGCGCTGGATAGGCTGACCGCTCCCGACCGACGACAGGAGTGCCGGTGCAGCACGCGAGCCTGCGCATCGCGCTGCTGTCCTACCGGAGCAAGCCGCACTGCGGCGGTCAGGGTGTCTACGTCCGGCATCTGTCCCGTGAGCTGGTCGCGCTCGGGCACACCGTCGAGGTGCTCAGCGGGCCGCCCTACCCCGAACTCGACCCCGGGGTGGCCCTGACGGCCCTTCCCGGCCTAGACCTCTACCGCGAGCCCGACCCGTTCCGGTTGCCGCGGCTGCGGGAGTTCCGCAGTCCGCTGGACGTGCTGGAGTTCCTGTTGATGTGCACAGCGGCCTTCCCGGAGCCGCTGACGTTCAGCCTGCGCGCCTGGCGCGAGCTGCGCGGGCGGACCGAGCGGCCGGACGTGGTCCATGACAACCAGACGCTGGGCTACGGGCTGCTCCTGCTGCAGCGCGCGGGCTTCCCCGTGCTCGCCACGGTCCACCACCCGATCACCGTCGACCGCACCGTCGACCTGGCCGCGGCCCACGGCCTGCGCCGGCAGGTGTCGGTCCGCCGGTGGTACTCCTTCCTGCGCATGCAGGCCCGGGTGGTCCGGCGCCTGCCGTCCCTGCTGACCGTCAGCCAGAGCTCCTACGGTGACATCGTGCGCGACTTCGCCGTCGAGCCCAGCCGCCTGACCGTCGTACCCGTGGGGGTCGAGCACGAGGTCTTCGTCCCGCCGACCGTCCCGCGGGTGCCGGGCCGGATCGTGGCGACGGCGAGCGCAGACGTAGCGCTGAAGGGCGTCGTGCCGCTGCTGGAGGCGGTCGCCAAGCTGCGCACCGAGCGCGACGTCGAGCTGCTCGTCGTCGGGTCGGTCAAGAAGGGCGGTGCGGTCGCCCGGACGGTTGTCCGGCTGGGCCTGGAGGACGCCGTCCGGTTCGTCCACGGCCTCACCGAGCAGCAGCTCGTGGAGGTCTTCGGCTCCGCGCATGTCGGTGTGGTGCCGAGCCTGTACGAGGGCTTCAGCCTGCCGGCCGTGGAGATGATGTCCTGCGCCACCCCGCTGGTGGTCACCACCGCCGGGGCGCTGCCGGAGGTCGTCGGCGACGCCGCCCTGTCGGTGGCGCCTCGCGACGCCGAGGCCCTGGCCGTCGCACTCGGTCGGGTGCTCGACGACGACGAGCTCGCGGCCCGGCTCGGCGCCCAGGGCCGGGCCCGCGTGGTCGAGCTGTTCACCTGGCGCGCCGTCGCCGAGCGCACCGTCGCGTGGTACCACGCCCACCTCTTGCAGGAGCCCCCGTGCTGACCGTCGACTTCGACCGCTTCCCCGTCGGGCCCGGCGACCGGGTCCTGGACATGGGCTGCGGCGGCGGACGGCACGCCTTCGCGCTCTACCGGCGGGGCGCCGAGGTCGTCGCCCTCGACCGGAGCGAGAGCGAGCTGCGCGAGGTCGAGGTGATGTTCCGCGCGATGGACGCCGGGGGTGAGGCGCCGCCGGCCGCCACCGCCACCGCCGTACGCGCAGACGCCTACGCCCTGCCGTTCGGGGACGCGTCCTTCGACCGCGTGGTGGCCGCCGAGGTGCTCGAGCACCTGCCCGGCGACACCGACGCGATGGCCGAGCTGTTCAGGGTGCTCAAGCCCGGGGGGCTGATCGCGGTGACCGTGCCGCGGTGGGGGCCGGAGAAGGTGTGCTGGGCGCTGTCGGACGCCTATCACGCGAACGAGGGGGGCCATGTCCGGATCTACCAGGGCAGCGAGCTCACCGGACGCCTCGCGCACACCGGCCTCCTACCTCTGGGGCACCACCACGTCCACGGGCTGCACGCGCCGTACTGGTGGCTCAAGTGCGCCGTCGGCGTCCGCAACGACAGCCACCCGCTCGTCCGGGCCTACCACCGGCTGCTGGTGTGGGACATGATGAAGGCGCCGCTAATCACCCGCGTCGCCGAGCGCGCGCTCAACCCGTTGATCGGCAAGAGCCTCGTGGTCTACCTGCGCAAACCGGAGCCGGAGCCGGCGCGTGCGGCGGCCTGAGCTGCGCGGACTGCCCGGCCTGCTCACCGCCGGGCAGCTCGCCGCCACGGTCGTTGCCATCGCCGCCGCGCAGCAGCCCTGCGGTGCGCTGCCCTGGCCCGACGGCCACACCGACGCCTGGGACCACGTGGAGTGCGCCATGGCGCTGACGCTGGGCGGCCGCCTGGCGCCCGCCCGCGCGGCGTACGCCTACCTGCGCCGGACCCAGGCCGTCGACGGCTCGTGGGCCACCTCCTACGACGGGGAGCGGATCCTGGACGGCGCGGTGGACGTCAACCAGTGCGCGTATGTCGCGGTCGGGGTGTGGCAGTGGTGGCTCGTCACCGGTGACCGCGCGCTGCCCGCACAGATGTGGCCCTGCGTACGACGGGCGCTGGACCTCGTGCTCGACCTCCAGGCGCCCTCCGGAGAGGTTTACTGGTCGCGCGATGCCGCCGGCGAGGTGCGGCGCGAGGCGCTGCTGACCGGGTCGTCGTCGATGTACCAGGCGCTGCGCTGCGGGCTCGCGCTCGCCGAGCTGCTCGACGAGCCGCAGCCGGAGTGGGAGCTCGCCGCCGGGCTGCTCCAGCACGCCGTGGCCCACCACAGCGAGGTCTTCCTGGACAAGAGCCGCTTCTCGATGGACTGGTACTACCCGGTGCTGGGCGGCGCCGTGCGAGGGCCCGCCGCCCGGGCGCTGCTCGCGTCGCGCTGGGAGGAGTTCGTCGTACCGGGCGTGGGCTGCCGGTGCGTCGCCGACCGGCCGTGGGTGACCGGTGCCGAGACCGCGGAACTGGCCCTCGCCCTGCTCTGCGCCGGCCAACCCGATCCAGCGGCGCAGCTGCTCACCGAGGTGCAGCACCTGCGCGCGGCCGACGGGTCGTACTGGACCGGGCTGGTGTTCGACGAGGGCGTGCGCTGGCCGGTGGAGCGCTCGTCCTGGACCGCTGCCGCCATGGTCCTGGCCTGCGACGCCGTTGCCGGGGGTCCGACGCGCGAGCTATTCGTCGGCGCTGACCTGCCCACCGGCGCGCTGCTGTCCGAGGACGCCTGCGGGCAGCAGGACGCGGTGTGTGCCGGTACGTCCGAGGCGACGGTGCCCGAGCGGCGGTGAGGGTGGCCGGGCAGCTCAGCCGGCGTACGCCGGCACCTGAACGGCAGAGCCCCAGCGGTTCGCAGCGGGCCTTGCGGGTAGGCGCAGCCTGGACCGGCTACCGAAAGGACACCACGACATGGCTCGAGTGCTGTTGGGAGGCCGACGCGGTGTCGTCATCCGCGGCGGTGGCGTGGGCGGCATGGTTCTCGGCCTGGTGCTGCGCAGGTTCCTGCGCAACCGGGCCCGGCAGCGCGGGTACTGACGCTCCTGGCTCAGAGGAGAACGGCCGCGGGGGGACACACCCCGCCGAGCGGGTCGCCCACCCCGGCCACCGCCACCGGGCCACCTACCGACAGCGGCAGCCGGGCCTCGACGCAGACCTGCACCGCCCAGTGCTCCTGCGGCGCGAGAGAGGTCGCGGACACCGCCACCTCGAGTTCGGCCGCTGCTGCCAGCGCCGCCCGGAGCAGCCGCTGCGCCGTCACCTCGTCGGCCGCGGTGAGCACCCGCACACTTGGATGGCGGGCCGGGCCGGAGACCAGCGCACAGCCTCCGTCAGCCACGAGGAAACGGCCACCGTGCCGGCGCACGAACTCGATGTCCTCAACCAGGTGACCCACCCCGGCCCGTTCGGCGTCGCCGGCCGAGTCCCCCTCGCGGACACCGGTACGGTCCGCGAGCAACGACGCGTCCACCGGCCCCGACGCCCGCAGCGTGGGGAGCAGTCGGAAGCCGGCCCGTGAGTACGCCCGAAGAGCCCGCGCGTCCCCGGAGGACAGGAAGGTCCGCACGCTGTCGGGCGCCGCGGTCGCCAGGGCCTCGCGCAGCAGCGCGCTGCCCGCGCCGGCGCTCTGGTGGCCCGGCTCGATGACCAGCAGGGCCAGGCCCCAGGTGTGCTCGCGCACCCACGACAGGGCGCTGCCGATCATCGTGCCATCCGGGCTGAACGCACCCAGCGCCGTTCCGGTCCGGTGCAGGTGGTGGTGCTGCGCGCGGTAGTAGCTCGCGGTCACCTCGTCGCGCGGCTCCGGCGGCCGCCCGGTGCGGCTGCTCAGGTCCTCGAAGCTGCGCTGGGCCAGTGGCTGGACGAGATCGATCTCCTCGGTGCGCAGCGGCCGGACCTTCGTGTGCGTCATCCCCATGCGCGCTCCGTACGCCGGAGCACGCGCAGCGAGCCGGTGACGCCGATCAGGTCGAAGGCGCCGCTGCTCGTCGCCCGCTGGACGACGTGCCAAGGCGGCCGGCCCCCGTCGGCCGGGTCGGGAAAGACGTCGTGCACGGCGAGCAGGCCGCCGGGCAGCAGGTGCGGGGCGAAGGCGGCGTAGTCGTGCTGGGCGACCGGTTCGGTGTGGTTGCCGTCCAGAAACAGCAGCACGAGCGGCGACGTCCACCAGCGCCCGACCTGCTGCGTCGTTCCCACCACGGCGGTCACGACGTCATCGAGCCCGGCCGCCCAGAGGGTGCGCCGCAGGCTGGGCAGCGTCTCGAGAAGGCCGGTCCGCTGGTCCACCAGCGATGCGTCGTGCCACTGCCATCCGGGCTGGTTCTCCTCCGAGCCGCGGTGATGGTCCAGGGTCACCAGCTGCGCACCGGCCTCGCGCGCGGCGCCCCCGAGGTGCACCGTGGACTTGCCGCAGTAGGTCCCGACCTCGAGCCACAGCCCCCTGCCCGCCGACAGCGCAGCGGCGTGCAGTGCGGCCGCCTCATCGTCCGGCAGGAAGCCCGGCGTGGACAGGGCGACCGCGACGAGCTCAGGGGACAGGGCCATGGTGCTCCGGGGGTCAGGGGCCAACGACCGACCACACTGTGCCAGGGCCGTCCGTCGAGCGGGGCCGAGCTCAGGCGGGGGCCGTGCCGAGGATGCCGTACAGCGACAGCCCGCCCCGGATCGGCAGGCCCTCGCGCTCGAACGGCCGCGCGGCCGCCAGGCAGGCGTCCTCGAACGCCTGCTCGCCCACCGCCTGCACGGCCTCGTAGCCCGGCCCGGTCGAGGCGAGGGACCGGGCGTAGTGCCGTGCGTCGGCGAACTCCAGCCAGAACGGGACGTCGAACAGCTCGCCGGCGTCCAGCCCGGCAGCGTGCAGGAACTGCGCGGCGGCCCCGGGCTGCTTGAGGGCGACCATGTCGGACTGGTGCGCCAGCTGCGGCTCGCCCGCCAGCCGGAACGGCGCGAACAGCCCGCCGCCCGGTGAGCTGGCCATATCGCCCCAGAACGTCAGAGCCACGCGGCCCCCGGGGCGCAGGACGCGGCGGACCTCGGCCATCGCCGCCGGCGTGGTGCCCCAGATCCCACGGAAGCTCGTGACGACGTCGAACGAGGCAGCGGCGAAGTGGGGCTCGGCCATGTCCCCGACGCGAAGGTCACTGTCGGGGTTGCGCTGGCGGGCGACCGCCACCAGGCGGCTGGAGGCATCGATGCCGGAGCAGACGGCGCCCTGGACCGTCGCGAGCTCGATCGCGAGGCCGGCCCCGCACGCGACGTCGAGCAGGTCCTGACCGGGAGCCAGACCCAGACGGCGGTGCACGGCGACGTACTCACGCACGGCGCAGGGTTCGAGCAGAGCGGCGAAGTCTGCCGCCCGGCGACCCCAGCCCTCGTCGACCATGCGCCAGCTCATCGCGTGCTCCTGACCTCGGGCCGGCGGCGTGGTCGGTCCCGCCGGCGATACGGCTACCAGCCGCGGGCGCGCCACTCCGGGACGCTCGCGCGTTCGGCGCCGACCGTCGTGTCCGCACCGTGGCCCGGGTAGACCCAGGTCGCGTCCGGCAGGGGCCCGAAGACCTTGCGCTCGAGGTCGTCCAGCAGCGTGCCGAACCGTGCCGCATCGTTCTCGGTGTTGCCCGGACCGCCCGGGAACAGCGAGTCGCCCGTGAACAGGTGCGCAGCGGCGGGATCGGCGTCGTACAGCAGGGCGATCGAGCCGGGGGTGTGCCCGGCGAGGGTGATCGCGGTCAGGTGCGCCCGGCCGACCTCGACCAGGTCACCGTCGGCGAGTAGACGGGTGGGCGGCACCGGCAGGTCGGTCGCGTCGGCTGCGGTGGCGAGCACCGGAGCGCCGGTCGCCTCGACGACCTCGGCGAGGGCCTGAACGTGGTCCCAGTGGCTGTGCGTCTCGACCACCGCGACGAGCCGGTCGGGGCCGAGTAGGCCCAGCAGGACGGGGGCGTCCCCGGCGGCGTCCACGAGCAGCGTGTCGCCGGTCACCGTGCAGCGCAGCAGGTAACAGTTGTTGTTGAACGGGTTCGTCGCGACCTTCGTGATCCGCAGGCCGGGCAGCTCACGGACATCGGCCGGACCACCGACCTCGACCATCCCTGTGTACGTCGTCACGGGCCTCCTCAGGAAGCGTCTTGTCGGACCCCGACGTTAGCCTGACGGGAGCGCCTTCCCGCCCCGCTCACTCCCAGAACAGGACCTGATGGCTGACCGTCTCGTCGTGCGCGGTGCGCGCGAGCACAACCTCAAGGACGTCTCGCTCGACCTGCCGCGCGACGCGCTGGTCGTGTTCACCGGGCTGTCCGGGTCCGGCAAGTCGAGCCTGGCCTTCGACACGATTTTCGCTGAGGGCCAGCGGCGCTACGTCGAGTCGCTGTCGGCGTACGCCAGGCAGTTCCTGGGCCAGATGGACAAGCCCGACGTGGACTTCATCGAGGGCCTGTCGCCGGCGGTGTCGATCGACCAGAAGTCCACCAACCGCAACCCCCGGTCCACGGTCGGGACGATCACCGAGGTGTACGACTACCTCCGGTTGCTGTTCGCCCGCGCCGGCACGCCGCACTGCCCGAAGTGCGGGCGGGTCATCGCCCGGCAGCAGCCGAGCCAGATCGTCGACCGCGTCCTCGAGCTCGAGGAGGGGATCCGCTTCCAGGTCCTCGCCCCGGTGGTCCGCGGCCGCAAGGGCGAGTACGTCGACCTGTTCGCCGACCTGCAGACCAAGGGGTACTCCCGGGCGCGGGTCGACGGCGTCGTGCACTCGCTGGCCGAGCCGCCGACGCTGAAGAAGCAGGAGAAGCACACGATTGAGGTGGTCATCGACCGCCTGACGGTCAAGGAGTCCGCCAAGCGCCGCCTCACCGACTCGGTCGAGACCGCGCTGGGTCTCGGCGGCGGGCTGGTCGTGCTCGAGTTCGTCGACAAGCCCGAGGACGACCCGGACCGCGAGCGGACCTTCTCTGAGCACCTCGCCTGCCTCTACGACGACCTGTCCTTCGAGGAGCTCGAGCCGCGCTCGTTCTCCTTCAACTCCCCGTTCGGCGCCTGCGTGGAGTGCCACGGGCTCGGCACCCGGCAGGAGGTCGACCCGGAGCTGGTCGTCCCCGACCCGGAGAAGTCCCTCGGCGAGGGCGCCATCCAGCCGTGGTCCAGCGGCCACAACATCGAGTACTTCGGTCGGCTGCTGCAGGCCCTGGGCGACGCGCTCGGCTTCACGCTCAAGCAGCGCTGGCAGGACCTGAGCAACAAGCAGCAGGCCGCCGTCCTGCACGGACACGACACCGAGGTGCACGTCCGCTACCGCAACCGGTACGGCCGGGAGCGCAGCTACTACACCGCCTTCGAGGGCATCGTGCCGTTCCTGGAGCGACGGCACGGCGAGGCCGAGAGCGAGACCAGCCGCGACCGGTTCGAGGGCTACATGCGGGAGGTCCCGTGCCCGGCCTGCCACGGAGCGCGGCTGAAGCCCGAGGTCCTGGCCGTCACCCTGTCTGGCCGCTCGATCGCCGACATCGCGGCGCTGTCGATCCGGGAGTGCGCCCAGTTCCTGCGGTCCCTCGAGCTCGACGCCCGGCAGAAGATGATCGCCGAGCGGGTGCTCAAGGAGGTCAACGCCCGGCTGGGCTTCCTGCTCGACGTCGGCCTGGACTACCTCTCGCTGGACCGGGCCGCCGGGACGCTGGCCGGGGGAGAGGCGCAGCGGATCCGGCTCGCCACCCAGATCGGCTCCGGCCTGGTCGGCGTGCTCTACGTCCTGGACGAGCCGAGCATCGGCCTGCACCAGCGCGACAACCGGCGCCTCATCGAGACCCTCGTGCGGCTGCGTGACCTCGGTAACACGTTGATCGTCGTGGAGCACGACGAGGACACGATCCACGCGGCCGACTGGGTGGTCGACATCGGCCCGGGCGCGGGCGAGCACGGCGGCGAGGTCGTCGTCAGCGGCACCGTGGCCGACCTGCTCAGTTCGGAGCGCTCGATCACCGGGATGTACCTGTCGGGGCGGCGCTGCATCGATGTCCCAGCCGACCGGCGCAAGCGGGACCGCAAGCGCCAGCTGACCGTCGTGGGTGCCCGCGAGCACAACCTGCTCGACGTCACGGTCGACATTCCGCTCGGGCAGCTAGTCGTTGTCACCGGGGTCAGCGGTTCCGGCAAGTCGACCCTGATCAACGACATCCTCGCGGCCAGCCTGGTCAACAAGCTCAACGGGGCCCGCGAGGTGCCCGGCCGGCACACCCGGATCACCGGCCTGGAGCACCTGGACAAGGTGGTGCGGGTCGACCAGTCCCCGATCGGGCGCACCCCGCGTAGCAACCCGGCGACGTACACCGGGGTGTTCGACCACATGCGTCGGCTGTTTGCCGAGACGACCGAGGCGAAGGTCCGGGGCTATCTGCCGGGGCGGTTCTCCTTCAACGTTAAGGGCGGTCGCTGCGAGGCGTGCTCCGGCGACGGCACAATCAAGATCGAGATGAACTTCCTGCCGGACGTGTACGTGCCCTGCGAGGTCTGCGGGGGGGCGCGGTACAACCGGGAGACCCTCGAGGTGCACTTCAAGGGCAAGACCATCTCCGAGGTCCTCGACCTGCCGATCGAGGAGGCGGCCTCGTTCTTCGAGGCGGTGCCGGCGATCTCGCGGCACCTGAAGACCCTGGTGGACGTCGGGCTGGGCTATGTCCGCCTCGGGCAGCCCGCACCCACGCTGTCCGGCGGTGAGGCGCAGCGCGTCAAGCTGGCCTCAGAGCTGCAGAAGCGGCAGACCGGGCGGACAATCTACGTGCTCGACGAGCCGACCACGGGGCTGCACTTCGAGGACATCCGCAAGCTGCTGATCGTGCTCGGCCGGCTCGTCGACCAGGGCAACTCGGTGGTCGTCATCGAGCACAACCTCGATGTGATCAAAACGGCGGACTGGGTCATCGACATGGGACCCGAGGGCGGGGCCGGTGGAGGCGCGGTCGTCGCGACGGGAACGCCCGAGCAGGTGGCGAAGGTCGAGGGCTCGCACACCGGTCGCTTCCTGAAGGAGGTGCTCGCCGGGCGTGGAGTCCGCGAGCTCGCGCCGCCCGGGGAGCCTGCTCCACCGGTGCCGCACAACCGGCCCGCTCGCCGGCGTACCAAGGTCGCCGCGGGCTGACGGCTCGCGCCGCGGGGACTGCAGCGGCGGTCGGCCGTACCGCCGTGCTGCCGTACCGTCGTGCGGGCTTCGGCCCAGGTGTCGTCGAACAACGCGCGCGGCCGCCCGCCAAACTGCACGACGATCTTCACGACACGGGCCGCGCGTGGTTGGCGTATGTCGTGAAGATCGTCGTGCAGGCGCAGGTGGGGAGGTGAGCGCCGGGCCACCCGCCAAGCTGCACGACGATCTGCACGACACGGGCCGCGCGTGGTTGGCGTATGTCGTGAAGATCGTCGTGCAGGCGCAGGTGGGGAGGTGAGCGCGGGGCAGGCTGCCGAACTGCACGACGATCTTCACAAGGGGGCGCGGGCGCGTTCCTCGACGGACGCGCCCGCCGGCGGGCGAGGCCCGCTGGCTCCTCTGGTGCGACAGGTCCGACAGGTGCGACAGGTGCGACAGGTGCGACAGGTGCGCTAGGACAGCAGCCGGTCCAGCAGATCCTCCAGCGCCTGCTCGCTGCGTTCCTCGCCACAGGGCACCAACGCCTCCGTACGGCGCAGGAATGTGCGGACCGCGTCGCGGGGCAGCGAGACGCAGGCCGGCCGGCCGTACCTGTCCAGCTCGAGCCAGACCCGGTCCCGCACGTCGTCCGGTCGGATCCGTACGGCCCCGTCGCCGGTGGGCTCCTCCAGCCCGTAGCGCAGGAAGTCCCGCAGCACGACCCACTCCCCGCGGGGAAGCGCCGGGTGCTCAGGTTGCGCGACGAGCAGCAACGCCACTGCCAGCGGGTCCTGCGGGTCCCAGGTCAGGTGCAGCACGGTGCTGCGCCCGGGTCCGGCGTGCGGCTCGTCGTCGATGACCACAGCGAGCTCGATCCGGTCGTGACTGTGCACGGCGCCTCCGGCCAGGTGATCTCTCCAGCAGACGGGACAGGGTCGCACCACGGGTCGCCGCCGCGCCAACGAGGGCCGGCCCGCGCCAACGAGCCGGCCCGCGCCAACGAGCCGGCCCGCGCCAACGAGCCCCGCCGCGCCAACAAGCCGGCCCGCGCCAACGAGCCCCGCCGCGCCAACGAGGGCCGGCCCGCGCCAACAAGGGCCCAGGCGCGCCGACGAGGGCCTCGCCGCGACGGGCTCCGGACGTAGTCTGGAGCGGTGGCCGACCCCTGCTCCTACCGGCCGGCGGTGGGCACGATCCCCGTCGGCCCAGGGGTCTACCGCTTCCGCGACGACCGCGGCCGGGTGGTCTACGTGGGCAAGGCCAAGGGCCTTCGCTCCCGGCTGTCGTCGTACTTCCAGGACGTGCAGAACCTGCACCCACGGACCCGTCAGATGGTCACGACGGCCAGCTCGGTGGAGTGGACGGTCGTGGCGACGGAGGTCGAGGCGCTGCAGCTGGAGTACAGCTGGATCAAGCAGTTCGACCCGCGGTTCAACGTCAAGTACCGCGACGACAAGAGCTACCCGTCGCTCGCGGTGACGCTGTACGAGGACTACCCGCGGCTGCAGGTCATGCGCGGGCCGAAGAAGAAGGGCGTGCGGTACTTCGGCCCGTACGCCCACGCCTGGGCGATCCGCGAGACCCTGGACCTGCTGCTGCGCGTCTTCCCGGCCCGCACCTGCAGCAAAGGCGTCTTCGTGCGCGCCGGGCAGGTCGGGCGCCCGTGCCTGCTGGGCTACATCGGCAAGTGCTCCGCGCCCTGCGTCGGCCGGGTCAGCCAGGCCGAGCACCGGGCGATCGTCGACGACTTCTGCGACTTCCTGGCCGGCGGGTCGTCGCGCTTCGTCCGGCGGCTCGAGAAGGACATGGCGGCGGCCGCCGGGCAGTTGGAGTACGAGCGGGCGGCGCGGCTGCGCGACGACATCGGCGCGCTGAAGCGGGCGATGGAGAAGCAGACCGTCGTGCTCGCCGACGGGACCGACGCCGACGTCGTGGCGCTGGCCGAGGACCAGCTCGAAGCGGCCGTCCAGGTCTTCCACGTCCGGGGCGGCCGGGTCCGGGGCCAGCACGGCTACGTCGTCGACAAGGTCGAGGACCTGTCGACCGGCGAGCTGGTCGGCCAGTTCCTGGCACAGGTGTACGGCGACGAACCGGACGAGCAGGAGGACATCGAGCGACGGATGACCCCGGGTGGCGGGGTCACGGTCGATAAGGACACCAACGACGTACCCCGCGAGGTGCTCGTCCCGGCGCTGCCGCCCGACGCCGAGGCGATCACCCGCTGGCTGTGCACCCTGCGCGGCACCAACGTCGAGCTGCGGGTCCCGCAGCGCGGGGACAAGAAGGCGCTGATGGAGACCGTCGAGCGCAACGCCCTGCAGGCCTTCGCGCTGCACAAGACCCGGCGTGCCAGCGATCTCACCGCACGCAGCAAGGCCTTGTCGGAGATCCAGGAGGCGCTCGAGCTCGGGGACGCGCCGCTGCGGATCGAGTGCTTCGACATCTCCAACCTGCAGGGCACTTCGGTCGTGGCGAGCATGGTCGTGTTCGAGGACGGGCTGGCCCGCAAGTCGGAGTACCGCCGCTTCGCCGTCCGCGGTGGTCAGGACGACACCGCGTCGATGCACGAGGTACTGACGCGCCGCTTCGTCCGGCACGTCGAGGAGCAGGCCGCCGAACCCGTCCTGGACGAGCTGACCGGCCGGCCCAAGCGCTTCGCCTACCCGCCGCAGCTGGTCGTCGTGGACGGCGGACAGCCGCAGGTAGCGGCCGCCCAGCGGGCCCTGGACGACCTCGGTGTCACCGACGTCGCGCTGTGCGGCCTGGCGAAGCGGCTCGAGGAGGTCTGGCTGCCGGGGGAGGACGAGCCGGTGATCCTGCCGCGTACGTCCGAGGGCCTGTACCTGCTGCAGCGCGTGCGCGACGAGGCGCACCGGTTCGCCATCGCCTACCACCGGAGCACCCGCAGCAAGGCCATGACCGCCAGCGAGCTCGACGGGGTCGCCGGGCTGGGGGAGACGCGGCGCAAGGCGGTGCTGCGACACTTCGGCTCGCTCAAGCGCCTGCGGGCGGCCGGCGTCGAGGAGGTCATGGAGGTGCCGGGCATCGGACGTCGTACCGCGGAGGCGGTCGTGGCCGCGCTGTCCGCAGCGCCGACGCCGGCGGCTGCCTTCGACCCCGCGACCGGCGAGGTCCGAACGTGAGCGGTCCGCTGCAGCTCGTCGTGGTCACCGGCCTGTCCGGGGCGGGCCGCTCGACGGCCGCGAAGTGCCTGGAGGACCTCGGCTGGTTCGTGGTGGACAACCTGCCGCCGTCCCTGCTCGCCACGATGGTCGAGCTCGGGTCCCGCTCGCAGGGCGCGGTCAGCAAGATCGCGGTCGTGGCCGACGTACGGTCCCGGGCGTTCTCCTCCGACCTGCGCAGTGCCCTGGACGAGATCGACCGGCGAGGTACGCACCCACAGGTGCTGTTCCTCGAGGCCTCCGATGAGGCCCTCGTCCGACGGTTCGAGAGCGTGCGCCGCCCACACCCGATGCAGGACGAGGGGCGCCTGGTCGACGGGATCCTGCGGGAGCGGGCCTTGCTGCGTGACCTGCGCGGCGAGGCCGACCTGGTCCTGGACACCAGCGTGCTGAACGTCCACGAGCTGCGCGGCAAGGTGGTCGCCGCCTTCGGCGACGAGGCGGGGTCGGCGGCGCTGCAGCTGACCGTGATCAGCTTCGGCTACAAGTACGGGCTGCCGGTCGACGCCGGCCTCGTCGTCGACTGCCGCTTCCTGCCCAACCCGCACTGGGTCCCCGAGCTGCGGGCGCACACCGGGCGGGAGGCCGCCGTGCGCGACTACGTCCTGGCGCAGCCCGGGGCGCAGGAGTTCCTGGACCGGTACGAGGGCCTGGTCCGTCTGCTCGCCGACGGCTACCTGCGCGAGGGTAAGCGCTATGTGCTGCTCGCGGTCGGCTGCACGGGCGGCAAGCACCGCAGCGTCGCGATGTCCGAGCAGCTTGCCGGCCGTCTGGTCGGGCCCGGGATCGACACGCAGGTCTCCCACCGCGACCTGGGTCGCGAGTGAGGCCGCCGCGCGTCGTGGCGCTCGGCGGGGGGCACGGGCTGGCCGCCTCGCTGACCGCCCTGACCTCGGTCACGCCCGACCTGACCGCGGTCGTGACCGTCGCAGACGACGGCGGGTCCAGCGGGCGCCTGCGGGACGAGCTGGGCGCCCTGCCGCCCGGAGACCTGCGGATGGCCCTGGCTGCGCTGGCCGGCCCGGACCCCTGGTCGCAGACCTGGGCCGGGCTCCTGCAGCACCGGTACGGCGGGGACGGCGCCCTGGCGGGGCACGCCGTCGGCAACCTGCTGCTGGCCGCCCTGGCCGAGACCTCCAACGTCGTGGAGGCACTGGACCTCGTCGGGCGGCTGGTCGGCGCCCGCGGCCGGGTCCTGCCGGCCAGCTGCGTGCCCCTGCAGATCGTCGCCGAGGTCCTCGGGCACGACCCGGCTGACCCGACGTCGGTGCATGAGGTCGTCGGACAGGTCGCCGTGGCGAGCACCGCAGGCATGGTCAGGGCGCTGCACCTTCGGCCCAGCGACCCGCCGGCCTGCGCCGAGGCCGTCCGGGCCGTGCTGGAGGCCGACGTGGTCGTGCTCGGTCCGGGCTCCTGGTACACCAGCGTGCTCACCCACCTGCTCGTCCCCGAGCTGCGGGAGGCGCTGGCCAAGACCCCGGCGATGCGCGTCGTCGCGCTCAATCTCGCCCCGCAGGCGGGGGAGACCGACGGGTTCTCCCCGGAGGCGCACCTCGCGGTACTGGCCGCCCACGCGCCCGAACTGGTGATGGACGTCGTCCTGGCTGACCTGGAAGCGGTGCTCGACACCCGTGGTCTGATGGGGGCCGTCGAGTCGGCCGGCGGCCGACTGGTGCTGGCGCCCGTGGCCCTCGGCGACGGCACCGCTCGGCACCATCCTCGGCGTCTCGCCGAGGCGTACAGCAAGATCTTCAGCGACCACACCGGGAGGGGACCCGCATGGCGATGACTGCTGCGGTGAAGGACGAGCTGTCCCGATTGGCGGTGACCAAGGGCTGTTGTCGCAAGGCGGAGGTGGCCTCGCTGCTGCGCTTCGCCGGTGGGCTGCACCTGGTGGCAGGGCGGGTCGTGGTCGAGGCCGACCTGGACGCCGGCAGCACCGCCCGAAGGCTGCGCAAAGAGGTCGCCGAGCTCTACGGCCACGCCAGCGACGTCCACGTCGTCGCCCCCGGCGGCCTGCGCAAGGGCAACCGCTGGGTGGTGCGGATCTCCAAGGACGGCGAGGGCCTGGCCCGCCAGAGCGGCCTGCTCGACGGTCACGGGCGCCCTGTGCGTGGCCTGCCCCCGTCCGTGGTCAGCGGGGCGATCTGCGACGCCGCCGCCGCCTGGCGCGGCGCCTTCCTCGCGCACGGTTCCCTCACCGAGCCCGGTCGGTCCAGCTCGCTCGAAATCACCTGCCCCGGTCCCGAGGCCGCCCTGGCGTTGGTCGGCGCCGCCCGGCGGCTCGGGGTGCAGGCCAAGGCCCGCGAGGTGCGCGGGATCGACCGCGTCGTGGTCCGCGACGGCGACGCCATCGCGGTCCTGCTGACCCGGCTCGGCGCCCACGAGGCGCTGATCTCCTGGGAGGACCGCCGGATGCGGCGGGAGGTGCGTGCGACCGCCAACCGGCTCGCGAACTTCGACGACGCCAACCTGCGCCGCTCGGCGCGGGCCGCGGTGGCCGCCGGCGCCCGGGTCGAGCGCGCCCTGGAGATCCTCGGCCAGGACGCCCCGGACCATCTGCTGGAGGCCGGCCGCCTGCGCATCGAGCACGCCAACGCCTCGCTCGAGGAGCTCGGGGCGCTCGGTGCACCGCCCTTGACCAAGGATGCGATCGCCGGGCGCATCCGCCGGCTGCTCGCGATGGCCGACAAGCATGCCCGGGACCTCTGCATCCCCGACACCGAGTCCAGCGTCACCGACGACATGCTGGCGCAGTGACCGGATGAGCTCGATCGCCCTCGTCGGGGACGTCGACGGGGGCGTGCTCCGCGCGGCCGGGTGGCAGGTCCGGGGCGCCCTGCTGGCGATGCCGTACGACGACCCGGGCGAGCTCGCGTCGTACGCCTCGGTCGAGGAGCTGCTCGAGGACGACCTCGACGCGGTCTGCCTCGACGGCGGGGATCTCCTGCTCGCGCGGGGGCTGCCCGCCCTGCGCACGGCCGGCCGGCACGTGCTGCTGCCGACCGCCGCCCCCCTGGACCTCGAGCTGCTCCGCCGCGCACGTGCGGTCGACTCCCGGGCGGAGGTCGCCGTCGCCCTGCGGGAGCGCTGGGAGCCGTGGGCCCTGACCACGGCGGCCGCGCTGCAGGTGATCGACTCACCCGTGGTGCAGGCGACGGTGCGCGGCTGGCCGCGGGGCCTGGCGGCGGCGTGCGAGCTTGTGGACCTGGCGCAGGCCTGGTGCGGGGAGGTGCTCGCCGTGGTGGCGGCTCCCGCGCCGCTGCCGGCGGCCGAGCTGGGACCCGGTCTGCCCGTCGCGTGGTCGCTGCTGCACGCCTCCGGTGCGACCGTACTGGTCAGCCACGAGGGGGCGCCGGTGCTGGCCCGGCTGTCGTTCTCGACCGCCCGGCTCGAGGCCGGTCCGCTCGGGGCGCGCTGGGAGGGGGGCGCCGAGCTGCCCCTGCTGCCCACGCCGGACCGCCGGGAGATGCCGAACCCCGGTCCCCCACCGCCCGGAACGGCGCCCGGCCTGCTCGCCAGCGCCGTCCACCTGCTCGAGCTCGCGCGCGGCGACGCGCCCGCCGCCCACTGGCCGTGGGCCGCCGACCTCGGCGACCTGCAGTCGGTGTCCCGGGTCCTGGCCGCCCTGCGCGAGTCCGCCCGCTGCGAGGCCCTGGTCCGGGTCGGCTGACTGCGGAGTCGGGCTTCGCTAAGGTCCGGCGCCACGACAGAGCCGTCGACTCAAGGGGAGCATCACGTGACCGTCCGTGTCGGGATCAACGGCTTCGGCCGCATAGGTCGGAACTTCTTTCGCGCCGTCAAGGCCTCGGGCCAGGACATCGAGTTCGTGGCCTTCAACGACCTCGGCGACGTCCCGACCATGGCCCACCTGCTGAAGTACGACACCGTGCTGGGCCGCTTCCCCGGCACGGTCGAGGTCGACGGCGCCACGATCGTCGTCGACGGCACCCCGCTCACCGGCTTCGCCGAGCGCGACCCGGCGGCCATCAAGTGGGGGGACGCCGGAATTGACGTCGTCATCGAGTCGACCGGGTTGTTCACCAAGGCTGCGGACGCCCGCAAGCACGTCGACTCCGGCGGCGCCAAGAAGGTGATCATCAGCGCGCCTGCCTCGGATGAGGACCTCACCGTCGTGATGGGCGTCAACGACGACAAGTACGACGGCAGCCAGGTCGTGCTGTCCAACGCCTCGTGCACGACCAACTGCGTGGCCCCGATGGCCAAGGTGCTGCAGGACGCGTTCGGCATCCAGAACGGCCTCATGACGACCATCCACGCCTACACCGCGGACCAGAACCTGCAGGACAACGTCCACAAGGACCTGCGACGGGCCCGTGCCGCCGCGCTGAACATCGTGCCCGCCTCGACCGGTGCCGCGAAGGCCACCGCGCTGGTGCTGCCCGAGCTCAAGGGCAAGCTGGACGGCTTTGCGCTGCGGGTGCCGGTGCCCACCGGCTCGGTGACCGACCTGGTCGTGACCCTGACCCGACCGGCCGACCGCGAGCGGGTCAACGAGGCGTTCAAGGCGGCCAGCGAGGCCGGCCTGAAGGGGTACCTGGTCTACACCGACGACCCGATCGTGAGCAGCGACATCGTGACCAGCCCGGCGTCCTGCACGTTCGACTCGCTGCTCACGATGGTTCAGGGCGACCAGGTCAAGATCGTCGGCTGGTACGACAACGAGTGGGGCTACTCCAACCGCCTGGCCGACCTGACCGCGCTCGTCGGTAGCCGCCTGTCGTGAGCCAACCGGTCCTGAGGTCCGCGGCCGACCTCGACGTCGGCGGCCGACGGGTGCTCGTTCGTTGCGATCTCAACGTCCCGTTGGACGGGTCCCGCATCACCGACGACGGTCGGATCCGGGCCAGTCTGCCGTTGCTGCAGGATCTGTCGTCCCGCGGTGCACGGGTCGTCGTCACGGCCCACCTCGGTCGGCCCAAGGGTGCGCCGGACCCGGCGTACAGCCTGGCGCCGGTCGCGGCACGGCTCGGCGAGCTGCTCGGCCGGGACGTGCCGCTACTCACCGGCCGGCTCGCCGGGCCGGACCAGGCTGCGGCGGTCCGGGCCCTGGGCGACGGCGAGCTTGTCCTGCTCGAGAACGTCCGGTTCGATCCGGCGGAGACCGCGAAGGACGACGCGGAACGGGGCGAGCTGGCGGACCGCCTCGCTGCGCTCGCCGACCTCTACGTCGATGACGCGTTCGGCGCGGTGCACCGCAGGCATGCCAGCGTGTACGACGTCGCGCAGCGCCTGCCGCACGCGGCCGGCCCACTCGTGCTGGCCGAGGTGGAGGTGCTGCGGCGCCTGGAGGTGGACCCGGAGCGGCCGTACGTCGTGGTGCTCGGCGGTTCGAAGGTCAGCGACAAGATCGCCGTCATCCAGGCCCTGCTGCCCACGGTCGACCGGCTGCTGGTCGGCGGCGGCATGTGCTTCACGTTCTTCAAGGCCCAGGGCCACGACGTCGGGACGTCGCTGCTGGAGGAGGCGATGCTGGAGCAGTGCCGGGCGCTGCTGGGCTCGGGCAAGATCGTCCTGCCGGTGGACGTCGTCGTGGCGGACCGCTTCGCCGCGGACGCGGCGCACGAGGTGGTGCCGGCTGGGGCCATCCCGGCGGACCGAATGGGGCTGGACATCGGGCCGCGTTCGGTCGAGCTGTTCCGGCAGGCGCTACAGGGCGCTCGGACGGTGTTCTGGAACGGCCCGATGGGGGTGTTTGAGCTGGCACCGTTCGCCGCGGGCACCCGTGGGGTCGCCGAGGCGGTGGCGGAGTTGAGCGGCGCCCTCACTGTGGTCGGCGGTGGCGATAGTGCCGCCGCCGTCCGGGCGCTCGGTATCGGCGAGCACCGCTTCACCCACCTCAGCACCGGGGGAGGGGCCTCGCTCGAGCACCTCGAGGGCACCTCGCTGCCGGGCCTGACCGTCCTGGAGGATCCATGAGGCGGCAGCCGCTGATCGCCGGCAACTGGAAGATGAACCTCAACCACCTCGAGGCCATCGCCCTGGTCCAGAAGCTGGCGTTCAGCCTGTCCGACAAGGACCTCGAGGCGGTGGAGGTGGCCGTGCTGCCGCCCTTCGTGGACCTGCGCAGCGTGCAGACCCTCATCGACGGGGACCGGCTCGCACTGCGGTACGGCGCGCAGGACCTCTCACCGCGCGACAAGGGCGCCCACACCGGCGATGTCGGCGGGTCCATGCTGGCCAAGCTGGGCTGCACCTACGTCGTCGTCGGCCACAGCGAGCGCCGCGAGCACCACGGCGAGGGCGACGCGCAAGTGCGCGACAAGGTGCTGGCCGCCGGACGGCACGGGCTGGTCCCGATCCTGTGCGTCGGGGAGCCCCTGGCCGTCCGGCAGGCCGGCGACCACGTGGCGCACTGCACCGGCCAGCTCTCGGCCGCTCTGGCCGGCGTACCTGCCCAGGTCCTGCGAACGCTTGTCCTGGCCTACGAGCCGATCTGGGCCATCGGCACGGGGGAGGTCGCGACGCCTCAGGACGCGCAGGAGATGTGTGCGGCGCTGCGCACGCGACTGGCCGAGCTCTCCACCGGAGACGTGGCCGACGCCGCCCGGATCCTGTACGGCGGGTCGGTGACGTCGACGAACGTCGCAGCGGCCCTGGCGCAGCCCGATGTGGACGGGGCGCTCGTGGGCGGCGCGTCCCTGGACGCCGAGGAGTTCGCGAAGATCTGCCGGTTCCCGGCTGCGCTGACGCCCTGAGTGCCACATCACCGCAGGTCGCACGCAGATCACCGGTTGGTCACGATTGGGCGGCGGCGGCGCGTCTGCCCTACCGCATCGGCGACGGGCCACCGTATGGTGCGCCCACAGTTCGCGGGCCGACCCGCTCTACCCCCTCGGGCCAACCCCGAACACCTACGACGCCCGCTTCATCCCGGCCCCGGTCCACGAGACCGACGACCCGAAGGACATCTGTGACGGCTCCGTTCGACGTCGACACCTCGGCGAGCACCGCTGCGCCGGAGTCCGTCCTGGCGGCCGGCCCGTCCAAGGCCATCGAGGGCCGCTCGCTCGGCCAGATCGCCTGGACCCGGCTGAAGCGGGACCGGGTGGCTCTTGCCGGAGCCGTCGTCATCGTGGTGCTGATCCTCATGGCGCTGCTCGCCCCGGTGCTCGTCAAGCTGTTCGGGCACCCCCCGACCGACTTCCACCAGGACCTCGTCGACCCGACCTTCCAGGTCCCCAAGGGCAAGTTCGGCGGCATCAACGCGCACTACCTGCTCGGGATCGAGCCCGGCAACGGCCGCGACGTCTTCAGCCGGATCGTGTACGGCGCCCGGATCTCCTTGCTGGTGGCCTTCCTGGCAACAGCAGTGTCCGTCGGCCTCGGCACGGTCCTCGGCGTCACGGCCGGCTTCTTCGGCGGCTGGGTGGACGGCGTCATCAGCCGGCTGATGGACATCCTGCTCGCCTTCCCGCTGCTGCTGTTCGCGATCAGTCTCGGCGCGGTGCTGCAGAGTGGCAACGGCCTGTTCGGCCTGTCGGGCACGTCGCTCAGCGTGGCCGTACTGGTCTTCGTCATCGGCTTCTTCAACTGGCCCTACATCGGCCGCATCGTGCGCGGTCAGACGCTGTCGCTGCGCGAGAAGGAGTTCGTCGACGCGGCCCGCAGCCTCGGCGCGTCCAACGCCCACATCATCTTCAAGCAGCTGCTGCCCAACCTGGTGGCTCCCGTGCTCGTCTACTCCACCCTGATCATTCCCACGAACATCTTGTTCGAGGCAGCGCTGTCCTTTCTCGGCGTAGGGGTCAAGCCCCCCACGGCGTCGTGGGGAAGCATGCTCTCGGACGCGGTGTCGACCTACTCCATCGATCCGACTTTCATGATCGTCCCTGGCGCAGCGCTGTTCATCACGGTGCTGGCCTTCAACCTGCTGGGTGACGGTCTGCGCGACGCGCTGGACCCGAGGGGCGGCCGCTGACCCGATGCTCCGCCGTCCTTGACGGCCGGATCGTCGCGCACCACCTGGACCGGGTCGCCGACCCGTCCTGCACGAAACCCCGAAGGGAGCACCGCCCACGATGTCCCGCAGTCACCTGTTGAGGGCCGGCACAGCAGTTGCCGTCCTCGCCCTCGGAGCCGCCGCCTGCGGCGGCGGTTCCAAGTCCCCCAGCGCCTCCGGCAGCAAGGCGCCCGGCGCCGGCGGCTCCTCCACCAAGAGCGCGACCGCCGCCTACGGCGCCGCGATCAACGGCGTCATCAACGCCTCCGACAAGAAGGGCGGCACGCTCAACTACGTCGCCAGCTCGGACTTCGACTCGCTCGACCCGGCGCGCACCTACTACGCCTACAGCTGGGACTTCCAGCGCGCCTACCAGCGCACCCTGATGATGTTCGAGGCCAAGCCCGGCGCGGCAGGCGCCCAGGTCACCGGTGACCTCGCCAGTGGCAAGGGCGAGTTCAGCAACGGCGGCAAGACCGTGACCTACAAGCTTCGCGACGGGGTCACCTTCGAGGACGGTTCGGCCATCACCTCGGCCGACATCAAGTACGCCCTCGAGCGGCCCTTCGCCGAGGACGTCATCAACGGCGGCCCCGGGGCGACTTACCTCAAGCCGATCCTGGTCGGCGGCGCGGCCTACAAGGGCCCGTACAAGGACAAGGCCGGCCTGGCGTCGATCAAGACCCCGGACCCCAAGACCATCAGCTTCGACCTGGTGAAGCCGTTCTCGGACTTCGACTACCTGATGGCGCTGCCGATCAGCACCCCCGTGCCGAAGGCCCAGGACAAGGGCGCGCGCTACCAGTTCCACCCCGTCTCCAGTGGGCCGTACAAGATCGGGAGCTACCAGCCGAACAAGTCGCTCAAACTGGTGCGCAACGACAAGTGGAACCAGGCCAGCGACCCGAACCGCAAGGCGCTGCCGGACTCGATCGTCGTCACCGAGGGACTGGAGCCCGACGACATGGACTCCCGCCTGCTCAACGGCTCGGCCGACCTGGAGATCGAGGGCACCGGGGTCCAGCCGACCGCCGTGTCGAAGATCCTGACCAAGCCGGAGCTGAAGAAGTCCGCGGACGACGTGTCCACCGGCTTCACCCGCTACATCTCCATCCAGGAGAAGGTGAAGCCCTTCGACAACATTCACTGCCGTAAGGCCGTGCAGTACGCCGCCGACAAGGTGGCCCTGCAGTTCTCCCGTGGCGGCCCCGTGGCCGGTGGTGACTTCGCCGGCCAGATGCTGCCTCCGACGCTGCCGGCGTACAAGCAGTTCGACGCCTACCCGAGCGGCCCGGACCACAAGGGCGACCTGGCCAAGGCCAAGGACGAGCTGAAGATGTGCGGCAAGCCGGGCGGCTTCGCCACCAAGATCGCGACCAGCAACAAGGGCAAGGGCCCCAAGACGGCCGTCGCTCTGCAGCAGGGCCTGGCCCGCGTCGGGATCAAGGCCGATGTCGTCGCGGTGGACGCCTCGACCTACTACAGCGGCTTCATCGGTGTCCCGGACAACGTGCACAAGCGTGGACTGGGTCTGGCTGTGGCCGGCTGGGGTCCGGACTTCCCGTCCGAGTACGGCTTCTTCGAGGCCATCGTGGACGGCCGGGCGATCAAGCAGCAGGGCAACAGCAACTACGCGGAGTTCAACGACCCGACGGTCAACAGCCTCATCGACCAGGCCGAGTCGACCACGGACGTGACCAAGCGCAACGACCTGTTCGGTCAGGTCGACCACAAGGTGATGGACGGTGCTGACCTCTTGCCGTTCGTCGCGGACAAGGCACTGAGCTACCGCAACCCGCGCCTGAGCAACGTCTACATCAACGGTGCCTTCGGCATCTACGACCTGGTCAACGTCGGCGTGTCAGGCTCCTGAGCACCACCGCCTGACACCACCTCTTCTCGAAGGGCAGGTCACGGCCGCTGTGGCCGGGGGGCTCCATCCCCCGGCCGCAGCGGTCACTCCTCATGGGTCGTTTCATCGTCCGCCGCTCGATCGGCGTCCTCGCCCTGCTGGTGATCGTCAGCATGGCCACCTTCTCGATCTTCTTCCTCGCCCCGAAGCTGGTGGGCACCAACCCGGCCACGCTGTTCGCCGGTCGGGTGGCGGACGCGGAGGCCATCAAGCAGGTCGAGATCAAGCTCGGCCTCGACAAGCCGATCCTGGTCCAGTACGAGCGCTACGTGAAGGGGATCGTCGTCGGCAGGGACTTCAACAACGGGCCGGACACCACTCACTGCCCGGTCCCGTGCCTGGGCTACTCGTTCAAGAACGACCAGGCCGTCTGGCCGCTGCTGCTGGACCGGCTGCCGGTCACCGTCTCCATGGCTGCCGGGGCTGCGGTCCTGTGGCTGGTCTCGGGGGTCCTCACCGGCATCCTGTCCGCGCTGCGTCGTGGCAGCTTCTTCGACCGCGCCGCGATGACGGTCGCGCTCGCCGGGGTGTCCTTACCCGTCTACTTCACCGGCCTGGTCGCCCTGTCGGTGTTCAGCTACACCTTCAACATCTTGCCGAACGTGCACTACGTCGGCTTGACCACCGACCCGATCGCGTGGGCACGCAACCTGATCCTGCCGTGGATCGCGCTGGCCTTCCTGTACTCCGCCACCTACGCGCGGCTCACCCGCGCGAACATGCTGGAGACGATGGCGGAGGACTACATCCGCACCGCGCGGGCCAAGGGGCTGCCCGAGCGCACGGTGATCGGTCGGCACGGCTTCCGGGCAGCGCTCACCCCGATCGTGACGATCTTCGGCCTGGACCTCGGTGGCCTGCTCGGCGGCGCCGTGCTCACCGAGACAGTCTTCGGCTTTCCCGGGGTCGGCAAGACCGCGGTGGACGCCATCGCCGCGTCGGACCTGCCCATCATCTTGGGCGTGACCCTGTTCGCCGCGTTCTTCATCATCGTGGCGAACCTGCTGGTGGACATCCTCTACGCCTACGTCGACCCGCGCGTCCGCTACGCCTGACGCGGGCCGCCGCCAGCCCAGGGGATCTGCTCGACGCAGGACGGTGGGGCCTACCATCGACCTGCATCCCTCCACCTCGTCCACCGGGAGTTTCGTGAGCACGACCGTTCTCGAAGGCGGGGCAGCACCGCGACCGGCGCCGACGGCCTTCCTCGAGGTCCGTGACCTGTCCGTGCACTTCCCGACCGACGACGGCCTCGTGCGCGCGGTGGACGGTCTGTCCTTCCAGCTCGAGAAGGGCAAGACCCTCGGCATCGTCGGGGAGTCCGGCTCCGGCAAGAGCGTGACCAGCCTGGCGATCCTGGGCCTGCACAAGGGCACCCGGGCTCAGCTCGGCGGCGAGGTCTGGCTCGGCGGCGGCGAGCTCATCGCGGCGAGCAAGGAGGAGGTGCGGCGGCTCCGGGGGCAGGAGATGGCGATGATCTTCCAGGACCCGCTGTCCGCGCTGCACCCCTACTTCACGGTCGGGTCGCAGATCGCCGAGGCGTACCGGATCCACAACAAGGTCTCGAGGAAGGCCGGTCGCGCCCGGGCCGTCGAGATGCTCGACCGCGTCGGGATCCCCACACCGGACAAGCGCGTGGACGACTACCCGCACCAGTTCTCCGGCGGGATGCGTCAGCGGGCCATGATCGCCATGTCGCTGTCCTGCAACCCGGAGCTGCTCATCGCCGACGAGCCGACGACTGCTCTGGACGTCACCGTGCAGGCGCAGATCCTGGACCTGATGCGCGACCTGCAGAAGGAGTTCGGGTCGGCGATCATCATGATCACCCATGACCTGGGCGTCGTGGCGGAGTTCGCCGACGACATCCTGGTGATGTACGCCGGCAAGGGCATCGAGTACGGCACGGTCGGGGACGTCTTCTACCGGCCCGAGCATCCCTACACCTGGGGTCTGCTGTCGTCGGTGACCCGGCTGGACCGGCTGCGTCAGGAGCGACTCAAACCCATCGCCGGCGCGCCGCCCTCGCTGATCAACGTGCCGTCCGGCTGCGCCTTCCACCCGCGCTGCCCGTACGAGCCCTTGACCGGCGGCCGTGGATCGAGCGAGGTGCCGTTGCTGGCCGACGCGGGGAACGGCCACCTCGTGCGCTGCCACCTCGCGCCGGAGCAGCGTCAACAGATCTTCCTCGAGCAGGTCAAACCGATCCTGTGACTGCTGCCGTGACCCCCGACCGCCTGTCCCAGGAGTGCGCTGCATGACCGCCGTCGAGAACGACGCCGCCCCCGCCAAGGGTTCGAACGACAGGTCGCTCCTGCAGGTCCAGGACCTGCAGAAGTACTTCCCGGTGAACCGCGGGATCATCTTCCAAAAGCAGGTCGGCGCTGTGAAGGCCGTCGACGGCCTGAGCTTCACCGTCAACAAGGGCGAGACCCTCGGCGTCGTCGGCGAGACCGGCTGCGGCAAGTCGACGATGGGCCGGCTGCTGACCCGGTTGCTCGAGCCGACCGGCGGCACGATCACCTTCGAGGGCAAGGACATCACCCACCTGTCCCGCGCGCAGATGCGACCCCTGCGCAAAGACGTCCAGATCATCTTCCAGGACCCGTACTCCTCGCTGAACCCGCGGCACACCATCGGCACCATCGTGGGCGCGCCGTACCGCCTGCAGGACGTCAAGACCGAGAACGGGGTCAAGAAGGCGGTCCAGGACCTGCTGGCGCTGGTCGGGCTCAACCCGGAGCACTACAACCGGTACCCGCACGAGTTCTCCGGCGGTCAGCGGCAGCGCATCGGCATCGCCCGGGCGCTCGCGCTGCGCCCCAAGCTCATCGTCTGCGACGAGCCGGTGTCGGCCCTGGACGTCTCGATCCAGGCGCAGGTCATCAACCTGCTCGGTGACCTGCAGGACGAGTTCGACCTGACCTACGTGTTCATCGCCCACGACCTGTCGGTCGTACGACACATCTCCGACCGGGTCGCCGTGATGTACCTGGGCAAGATCGTGGAGATCGGTGACCGCGTCTCGCTGTACGAGCACCCGATGCACCCCTACACCCACGCCCTGCTGTCGGCCGTCCCGCTGCCCGACCCGGAGAAGGAGCACCGCCGGGAGCGGATCCTGTTGACCGGGGACGTGCCCAGTCCGCTCAACCCGCCGCCCGCCTGCCGTTTCAACACCCGCTGCTGGAAGGCGCAGGACATCTGCAAGCAGGTCGAACCGCCGTTGGTCGAGCTCTCGCCCGGCCACGAGGTCGCCTGCCACTTCGCCGAGGAGCGCGTGATCGTCTGATGGTGACTGTCCTGTCGGTGGTCCTGGTGATCGCCAGCCTGCTCATGATCGTTCTGGTCCTGCTGCACAAGGGCAAGGGCGGTGGTCTGTCCAACATGTTCGGCGGCGGCGTGTCGTCCTCGCTCGGCGGCAGCGCCGTGGTGGAGAAGAACCTGGACCGGCTGACGGTCATCTGCGGGCTGGTCTGGGGCGTGTGCATCATTGCGTTGGGTCTGCTGCTCAAGCAGACCTGACCCGTAGACTCCGGCAACACCCCCGACGCACGAGGAGAAGTCTTGGCAGGCGGCAACGCGATCCGTGGCAGCAGGGTCGGCGCCGGTCCGATGGGCGAGGCCGAGCGCGGCGAGGCGGCCCCTCGTCGCCGGATCGCCTTCTGGTGTGCGAACAAGCACGAGACCCGGCCCTCCTTCGCCGAGGACGCGGCCGTACCGGACACCTGGGACTGCCCGCGCTGCGGTTACCCCGCCGGCCGGGACAAGGACAACCCACCCGCGCCGCACAAGACCGAGCCGTACAAGACGCACCTGGCGTACGTGCGCGAGCGCCGCAACCAGGAGGAC
>JAABUT010000982.1_pt1 | contig 36917 bp, 32 predicted proteins | sample 5559281 | NCBI WGS metagenome assembly JAABUT01 (sample SAMN10711880, study PRJNA513359) | rock metagenome | isolation source: Antarctica rocks | place: Antarctica: Victoria Land, Ricker Hills nord | collected 2016-01-04 | reverse complement strand
CTAGGTCGGCACTGCGGGCCAGCGGGTCGTCCGCGGTCACCTTGGGAATCGCGTCTTCGCCGTCGGCCATGAGCGGGGTCCAGCATAGGGGAGGAAGGAGAAATCATAGCCTCGCACAGCGCTGGCCCGGGGGCTAGCCGGCACCGCGCGTCAGCACGGGGCTGCTGGATGGGCCGGGGCTTCGGTGAGAGGGGCTGCGCGGACCTGGCGCACTAGCCGCTCGATCCGCGGGTCGGCAATCCCGAGCGAGCGCAGCCCCTCAGCCGTCCGGAACAGATAGTCGGCGGCGCTGCCCAGCGCGCCGCTTGCCGTGGCCAGGCTGCGCACCACCTCCGGCTCCGTCAGCCCGCCGGCATAGTTCTCGCCGCCGCGGTGAATGGTGAAAGCGACGGCATGGCCGAACGGCACCCCGTCCGCGCCGCGCACCCGGACCCAGCGCGGCTGGTAGCTGCCGGACAGCATCTCCCGCCGCCACAGCAGCGACAGCTCCTCCTGCACCAGCGGCTCAGGCACGCGGAAGGCGGCGCCGGTGCAGGCGCCGCCGCGGTCCAGGCCCAGCACCAGGCCGGGGTTCTCCGGCGTGCCGCGCCCGGCATGGGTCAGCAGGCAGAAGGACCGATGCCAGCCGTGCACGCGAGCGAGGCGGCGCTCGTCATAGTGCAGCGCCGGGTTCCAGATCAGCGAGCCATAGGCGAACAGCCAGACGCCGTCGCCGGGGTCCGGGCGGCAGGCGAGGGTAGTGGCGAGCGACGCCGCACGCTCCGCATCCGTCAGCAGCCGCAAGTTCGGGGCGCTGGCTGCCATCATGCGGGACAATGCGTCGTCTTGCAGGGCAGCGCGGGTGATGACGTGGGTCTCAGGCGATGGAATATAGGGCATAAGGGCCGTCCTCTATGCCCCTCATGCAATTACCGGTCCAGCGGCGACCCCTCATACCGCGCCAGCAAGTCCGCCGGCCCGTCATACAGCGCCACGCATCCCGCCCCGCGCAGCCCTTCCGCCTGGAAGCCGCCGCACAGCACGCCAACCGGGGTAATTCCTGCCTTCACTGCCGCACTGGCGTTGTAAGGCGTGTCGCCGACCGCCACCGCCTCCCCCGGCTCCACGCCCAGCTTCTTCAGCGCAGCCTGGAAAATATCCGGATGCGGCTTCGACCTCTCGGCGTCCTCTGACGTGGTCTGCACCAGGTCCAAGTCCTCGATCCCGCACAGCTTCTTGTGGTGCTCGACCTCGTCCTCCTTGCCGGACGATCCCAGCGCGATGCGGTGCCCGCGGGCGATCAGGTGCTCGAACAAGCCGCGCACGCCGGGGAACGGACGGACCTGGGACAGGTATTCCGCCTTGAACAGCGTCCCGCACCGCTCATCGAGCTTCTCCCCGTCCCTCTCGATCTCGTCCGGCGACAGGAACACCTTCAGCAGCTCGTCCCCGCCTTTGCCAATCTGGGCACGTACGTCGGCGAAGGGCACGTCGTGGCCGAACTCCCCCAGAACCCGGCGCCAGGACTCTGCATGCAGGTCCACCGAGTCCACCAAAGTCCCGTCCACGTCGAAGATAACCGCAACCGGCATGTAAATGTCCCCTTGTCGAAGGGGCCGTCAACGCGCCAGCGCCGCCTCCGGCTGCAAGGCCGTCGCCGTCGCCCGCCAGATCCACCACGCCGCGCCCAAGCCCACCAGCACATTCGCCGCGCACACTCCCAAAAACACCCCCGGCGCCCCGAACAGCCGCCCGCCAGCCCATGCCACCGGCACGTTCACCAGCATCGTCCGCGCCACCGAGATCACTACCGCAGCGCCAGGCCGGTTCAGCCCGTTGAAGGCGGAGTTCGCCACTGCGATGATCCCCGCCATCCCATAGCTGACCGGCACGATGGACAAGTAGGCCGCCGTCGCCGCCGCAACCTCCGGGTCCCCGCTGAACCGCGCCGCGATCCACGGCCCGGCAAACCATAGCGCCACCGCCAGCACCGCCCCTAGCCCCACGCAGAACCCAAAGCTGGCCCGCATCGCCGCCTGAACCCGGTCCAGCCGCCCCGCCCCGGCGTTCTGCCCGGCAAACGGGTTCATGACCGCCGACAGCGCGAAGAACGCCACCATGGACAGGCTTTCGATGCGGCCGGCCACGCCGAACCCGGCCACCGCCTTCGCCCCATATGTCGCCAGGATGCCAGTTACGACCGCCGCCGACACCGGGATGATGGTGTTGGTCCCCGCCGCGGGCAGCCCGACATGCAGCACCCGCCGGGCCGACGCCGCGAAGCGCCCCGGCGTCGGCAGCCCGTCCGCCAACAGCCCCAGCCTGCGCAGCCGCCACAACGTCGCCAGCAGCAGCGGCACCCAGGACAGGGCGTTTGCCAGAGCCGCCCCGCGCAGCCCCAGCCCAGGCCAGCCGCCGGCGCCGAGGATGGCCGGCGCCGCCAGCGCCAAGTTCAGCAGCGAGGCGGCCGCCATCGCAATCCCCTGGAACCGTGCATCGCCCGCCGCCCGCGCTGCGCTCAGCCCGACCATCGCCGTCATGAACAGGGTCGCGGCGGGGAACCAGATGCGGAGGTAGCCCGCAATCAGCGGCAGCAATGCCTCCGGTGCGCCCAAGGCACGGAACAACGGTCCAGCCACCAACTCCCCGATCCCCGCCGCAACGAGGCCGAGTGCCGCAGTCAGCAGCAGCCCATCCACGACCAGCGCGCTCGCGGCAGCCTCGCCGGCACCCAGGGCGCGGGCCACCACGGCCGACGTGCCCGCGCCAAGGCCGATGGCCAGGCTGATGACCACCATCGTCACGGGAAAGGTGAAGCTGACCGCGGACAGCGCCGCCGGGCCAAGCCGGGCGATGAACCAGGTTCCCGCCACCGAGTAGCCGATGGTGGACAGCACCGCCCCTACCATCGGCAGCGTCAGGCTTACCAACAAAGGCCCAACGGGTCCGCTGGTCATGGCGGCGCGGGCCGGCACGGCTGGGGCAGTCATGATGGTGTTTGGCATCAGGGGTCCGGGATTAGGTACGGCGCCACAACGCGCGGCGGGCGCCAAGGACGCCAGCTTCACCAAACAGACACACGCAACCTTGCGTTGCCGGGGCAGTTTTAACTCAGCAATCTGCGCTTAACGACGCGGGGCAGGACGGGAACGCCGCGCCCCGCTTGCCCTAGGGCGGCCCCGGGGATCACACTCCGGGATCGCCGATAAAGGCGCGATCATTGGGGGCACGTACATGGCAGCAGACACCGCGACCGCGACACGTCCGGACGCAAGCAGCGGGACCGGCCCGGCCGGTATGGACAAGCTGTGCATAGACACTATCCGCACCTTGTCCATGGATGCGGTGCAGAAGGCCAAGTCCGGCCATCCCGGCACGCCGATGGCGCTCGCCCCGATCGCCTATACCCTATGGCAGGACCGGCTGCGCTTCGATCCCCAGGACCCGACCTGGCCCAACCGGGACCGCTTCGTGCTGTCGGTCGGCCATGCCTCCATGCTGCTGTATTCCCTGCTGCACCTGTCCGGCACCCGCCGCATCGGCGAGAACGGGCCGACCCAGCAGGAGGCGGTGTCGCTGGACGACATCAAGCAGTTCCGCCAGCTCAGCAGCGTGACGCCGGGACACCCGGAATACAGCTACACCTCGGGCGTCGAGACGACGACGGGTCCGCTCGGCCAGGGCGTCGCCAACTCGGTCGGGATGGCGATGGCGCAACGTTGGTTCGAGACCCGCTACAACCAGCCCGGCTTTGAGCTTTACAACTACCGGATCTATGCCCTGTGCGGCGACGGCGACATGATGGAGGGCGTGTCGAGCGAGGCCGCCAGCACCGCCGCCCACCTGAAGCTGTCTAACCTCGTCTGGATTTACGACAGCAACAACATCACCATCGAGGGCGCGACCAGCCTGGCCTTCGACGAGGACGTAGGCGCCCGCTTCGCCGCTTATGGCTGGCATGTCATCCACGTGAACGACGCCAACGACACCGCCGCCTTCGACGCCGCGCTGACCGAGGCTGACAGTATCAAGGACCGCCCGACCTTCATCGTGATCCACAGCATCATCGGCTACGGCGCGCCCAAGAAGCAGGGAACGCGCGAGGCGCACGGCGAGCCGCTGGGCGACGAGGAGATCAAGGCCGCCAAGCGCTTCTACGGCTGGCCGGAGGACGCGCAGTTCCTGGTCCCCGATGGCGTCCGGGAGGAGTTCGCCCATCGCCTGGGTGCCCGCGGCGCCAACCTGCGGCAGCATTGGATGGACATGCTGACCCGCTACCGCAAGGAATACCCGGCACTGGCGGCCGAGCTGGACATGATGGACCATCATCAATTGCCGGACGGCTGGGACAAGGACATCCCGGTCTTCCCAGCCGATGCGAAGGGCCTGGCGACGCGCGACAGCTCGCAGAAGGTGCTGAACGCCATCGCCCCGCATGTGCCCTGGCTGATCGGCGGCGCCGCGGACCTTGCCCCCTCCACCAAGTCCAACCTGACCTTCCCCGGCGCCAACAGCTTCGAGTCTGACGACTACGCCGGGCGCAACCTGCACTTCGGCATCCGCGAGCACGCGATGGGGTCCATCTGCAACGGCCTCGCGCTGGCGGGGCTGCGCGCCTATGGCTCGGGCTTCCTGATCTTCTCCGACTACATGAAGCCGCCAATCCGCCTGGCCGCCATCATGGAGCTGCCGGTCATCTACATCTTCACCCATGACAGCATCGGCGTGGGCGAGGACGGGCCGACGCACCAGCCGGTCGAGCAGCTCGTAGCATTGCGCTCGGTCCCGGGCCTGCTGGTGATCCGCCCGGCGGACGCCAACGAGGTCGCAGAGGCCTGGCGCGTGGCGATGAAGCAGCACGAGAAGCCGGTGGCGCTGATCCTCAGCCGCCAGGCGCTGCCGACGATTGACCGGGCCAAGTATGGCGCCGCATCCGGCCTGGACCGTGGCGCCTATGTTGTCGCCAGCAGCGACGGCCCACCGGACGTGATCCTCATGGGCACCGGCAGCGAACTGAGCCTTTGCCTCGGCGCATACGAGGCGCTGCATGCCGAAGGCATTCCGGCGCGCATCGTTTCCATGCCCTCGTGGGAACTGTTCGAGAGCCAGGACGACGCATACAAGCAGCAGGTCCTGCCCCACTCGGTGATCGGCCGGGTCGCGGTGGAGCAGGGCGCCGTGATGGGCTGGGACCGCTACGTCGGCTGGGGCGGCGCGGTGATCGGGATGCACACCTTCGGCGCCAGCGCGCCGGCAGGAGACTTGCAGAAGAAGTTCGGCTTTACGCCCGAGAAGGTTCTGGAAGCCGCGCGGGCACAAGCCAAGCGTAAGGGAGCAGCAGCATGAACGACATGCCGGTTGGAAACTCGGTCAAGCAGCTTGAGGCGTTCGGGCAGTCGCCGTGGCTGGACTTCATCCAGCGCAGCTTCACCGCCCAGGGCAAGCTGCAGGAGCTGATCGACCGCGACGGCCTCAAGGGCGTCACGTCGAACCCCTCCATCTTCCAGAAGGCGATGGGGGAGGGTACGGATTACGACGATGGCTTCAAGGAGTTGGCCGGGCGCGGCGACCACGATGCGCAGGACATCTACGAGGCGCTTGCCATCGAAGACATCCAGCAAGCCTGCGACGTGATGCGCCCGGTGTGGGAGACCACTGGCAAGGTGGACGGCTATGTCAGCCTCGAAGTGTCGCCCTACCTCGCGCTGCATACGGACGAGACCGTGGTCGAGGCCCGCAAGCTCTGGCAGGCCGTGGCCCGCGAGAACCTGATGGTCAAGGTGCCCGGCACCGACAAGGGCGTCGCCGCCATACGCACCCTGATCGGCGACGGCCTGAACATCAACGTTACCCTGCTGTTCTCGCAGCATGCCTACGAGGCCGTGGCGGAGGCGTTCATCGCCGGGCTGGAGGACCGTATGGCGCGCGGCGAAAGCGTCGCCGGCATCAGCAGCGTCGCCAGCTTCTTCGTCAGCCGCATTGACGCAGTGATGGACAAGAAGATTGACGAGCGGGTCGCCAAGGGTGAGGCAGCACTGAAGCCTCTGCGCGGCAAGGTCGCCATCGCCAACGCCAAGATGGCCTACCAAACCTACCTCAATCTGGTCGGCTCGCCCCGCTGGCAGAAGCTGTCCGCCGCCGGCGCACTGCCGCAGCGGCTGCTGTGGGCCAGCACGGGTGTGAAGGACAAGGCCTACAGCGACGTGATGTACGTCGAGGAGCTGGTCGGGCGCGACACCGTGGACACCATCCCCCCGGCGACGATGGACGCCTTCCGCGACCACGGCCATCCCCGCGCCTCGCTGACGGAGGGCGTGGATGATGCCCGCGCCATCATGGCCGCCGTCGAGGAGCACCGTCTGGACCTGCAGGGCATCACCGAGAAGCTGGTGCAGGACGGGGTGGAGCTGTTCGCGGAGGCTGCCGATAAGCTGCTCGGCTCAGTCGCCGCCAAGCGCGCGGTGATGCTGGGCGACGCCCTGCTGCAGATGTCCGCCAAGCTGCCGGAAGACTTGGACCATCAGGTGCACGACACCCGCGAGGACTGGCGCAAGGCTGGCAAGCTGCGCGACCTGTGGGCCGGCGACGCCAAGCTCTGGACCGGAGCCGACGAGGCGAAGTGGCTTGCCTGGCTGCACGTCGTGGACGCGATGAAGGCAGAGTTGCCGGCCCTTCAGGCATTCCAGGACAGCGTGAAGGCGGACGGCTTCCAGCATATCCTGCTGCTCGGCATGGGCGGATCGAGCCTTGGTCCCGAGGTGCTGGCCAAAACCTTCGGCCAGCAGCCCGGCTTCCCGGCGCTGCATATCCTGGACAGCACCGACCCGGCGCAGGTCGAGGCCTTGGCCGCCAAGGTGGACCTGTCCAAGACGCTGTGCATCGTCAGCTCAAAGTCCGGCAATACGCTGGAGCCGAACATCTTCAAGGCACTGTTCTGGGGCCGTATGAAGCAGGCGGTCGGCAACAAGGCCGGCCAGCACTTTGTCGCCGTCACCGACCCAGGCTCTAAGACGGAGGCGATGGCGCATGAGGACGGCTTCCGCGCCGTGTTCATGGGCGACCCCGGCATCGGCGGGCGCTACTCCGTGCTGTCCAACTTCGGCATGGTCCCGGCGGCGGCGATGGGTCTGGACCTACATGCGTTCCTGCTCGCGACCAGCCAGATGGTCCGCTCCTGTGCCGCCGGAACCCCGCCCGATTACAACCCCGGTGTGCAGCTCGGCTGCATCCTGGGCGCCGCCTGCAAGGCGGGCCGGGACAAGGTGACGGTGGTCGCCAGCCCCGCCATCGCCGACGTGGGCGCCTGGCTGGAGCAACTACTGGCCGAGAGCACCGGCAAGCAGGGCCACGGCATCGTGCCGGTGGACGCGGAGCCGCTGGGTAAGCCGGATGTTTATGGGTCGGACCGGGTCTTCGCCTACCTGACCCTCGCCGGCAAGACCGACCCGGCGCAGGACACAGCAGTTCAGGCGCTGGAAGATGCCGGGCAGCCCGTCGTCCGCATCGTGCTGCACAGCACGATGCAGATCGGCCAGGTGTTCTTCCTGTGGGAGATGGCGACCGCCACCGCAGGCGCGGTGATCGGCATCAACCCGTTCGATCAGCCGGACGTCGAGGCCAGCAAGATCGAGACCCGCAAGCTGACTGACGCCTACACGCAATCGGGCAAGCTGCCGGACGAGACGCCCTTCCTCGTCAAGGAGGGCATCAAGCTGTTCACCGACGAGCGCGACCAGGCCGCGCTGCACGAGGAAACGCTGGACGGCGTCATCAAGGCCCACCTGGACCGCGCCGGCCCCGGCGACTACGTGGCGCTGCTGGCCTACATTGACCGCGACCCCGCCAGCATCGAGGCGCTGACCCATCTCCGCATCCGCATCCGGGACGCGAAGCATGTGGCGACCTGCGTCGGCTTCGGCCCGCGCTTCCTCCACTCCACGGGGCAGACCTACAAGGGTGGGCCGAACAGCGGCGTGTTCCTGCAGATCACCGCGGACGACGCCAAGGACCTGCAGGTGCCCGGCGAGAAGTTCAGCTTCGGCGTGGTGAAGGCGGCACAGGCGCGCGGCGACTTCGACGTTTTGGCGGAGCGCGGCCGGCGGGCGTTGCGCGTCCACCTGGGGCCGGACGTGGCGTCCGGACTGGCACGGCTGGCCAAGGCCGTTGACGCGGCATTGGCATAAGGAGACGGCAAGGCATGGAACTTGGTATCGTTGGGCTGGGCCGCATGGGCGGCAACATCAGCCAGCGGCTGATGCGCGCCGGGCACAAGACAGTGGTGTATGACCGCAACGAGCAGGTCGTGCACGGCCTGGCCGACAAGGGCGCCCAGCCCAGCACCGGGCTGGCGGACATGGTGGCGAAGCTGGCGCCGCCCCGGGCAATCTGGGTGATGCTGCCCGCCGGCAAGATCACCGAGGCCACGGTCTCGGACCTCGCCGACCTGCTGCAATCCGGCGACACCATCATTGACGGCGGCAACACCTACTACAAGGACGACATCCGCCGGGCGAGGACGCTCAAGGAGAAAGGCATCGTCTATGTGGACGTCGGCACCTCCGGCGGCATCTGGGGGATCGAGCGCGGCTACTGCATGATGATCGGCGGCGAGAAGGCGGCGGTGGACCGGCTGGACCCGATCTTCGCCACGCTCGCGCCAGGGATCGGCACCATCGAGAAGACGCCGGAGCGGGAAAACCATGATCCCCGGTCCGAGCAGGGCTACATCCACGCAGGCCCGGCCGGCGCCGGCCATTTCGTGAAGATGGTCCACAACGGCATCGAGTATGGCATCATGCAGGCCTATGCCGAGGGGTTTGACATCCTGCGCAGCAAGGCCAGCGACGACCTGCTGGAGAGCGAGCGGTTCACGATCAACACCGCCGAGGTCGCCGAAACCTGGCGGCGCGGCAGCGTTATCAGCTCCTGGCTGCTGGACCTGACCAGCATCGCGCTCACCAAGGACGGCGACCTCAACTCCTACCAGGGCGAGGTCGAGGACAGCGGCGAGGGCCGCTGGACCATCGAGGCCGCCATCGAGGAAGCGGTGCCAGCCCCGGTCATCACCGCCAGCCTGTTCGCCCGCTTCGAAAGCCGACGGCACCACAGCTTCGCCAACAAGTTGCTGTCGGCGATGCGCGCGGGCTTCGGGGGCCACGTCGAGCCGAAGACGCCGGGCGTGATCGCCCAGCCGGTGCCAAAGCCGTCCGAGGAAAAGGTCGCGGAACACGAGCGCGGAGTTTAGCCAATGGATGTCAACGCCCGCACGTCGGGCACCGACGGGCCGGCCAAGGCCGACCCGGCGCCGCCGGCCACGTTGGTCATCTTCGGTGCTTCCGGTGACCTGACGAAGCGGCTGTTGATGCCGTCGCTTTACAACCTGCGGCTGGCCGGGTTGCTGGATGACAAGTTCCAGGTCGTCGGCGTGGACCACAACGAACGCGACGACGACAAATACCGGGACACGCTGACGGAGGCCATGCAGTCCTCCGCCGCCGAGAAGGACGGCGAGTTCTCGCCGTCAGGCCTGGATGCGGACGCCTGGGGCTGGATGCGCGAGCGGCTGCATTACCAAACCGGCGACTTCACCGAGCCAGCACTCTACGAGGCGCTCAAGGGCCGGCTGCAAGGGAATTGCGTGTTCTACCTGGCCGTAGCCGCCAGGTTCTTCGGCCCGGTGATCGAGCACCTGGCAGATGCCGGGCTGATGCAGGAGACGGACGGCGCATTCCGCCGCGTGGTGGTGGAAAAGCCGTTCGGCCACGACCTGGACAGCGCACGGAAGCTGAACGCGCTGATCCTGAGCAAGGTCGCGGAAACCCAGGTGTTCCGCATAGACCACTTCCTAGGCAAGGAAACCGTCCAGAACATCATGACCTTCCGCTTCGGCAACGGCGTGTTCGAGCCGCTGTGGAACCGTGACCACATAGATCACGTGCAGATCACCGCTGCCGAGACGGTGGGCGTCGAGGCACGCGGCGGATTCTACGAGCCGACCGGCGCGCTGCGGGACATGGTGCCGAACCACATGTTCCAACTGCTCGCAAGCGTCGCGATGGAGCCGCCCAACAGCTTCGACGCTGACGAGGTGCGGGCGGAGAAGGCAAAGGTCTTGCTGGCGATCAAGCCGCTGGAGCCTGCGGATGTGCTGCGGAATGCGGTCCGGGGCCAGTACGAGGCGGGCGCCATCAAGGGCAAGCAGGTGCCAGGCTACCGGCAGGAGCCGGGCGTCGCGCCGGACAGTGGCACCGAAACCTACGTTGCGCTGCGCCTGAAAGTGGACAACTGGCGCTGGGCTGGCGTGCCCTTCTACATACGGACCGGCAAGCGGATGACGACCCGGCAGACCGAGATTGCCATCCAGTTCAAGCAGGCGCCCTACGCCCTGTTCCGCAACACCCCGGTGAACCAGCTTACGCCGAACGTTATGGTGCTGCACATCCAGCCCAGCGAGAAGATCACCCTCAACATCTCCGCCAAAAAGCCTGGCCCCCTTCTGGAGATGGGCGGAGTGGCGATGGACTTCAGCTACACCGACTGGTTCAAGCTGCCGAGCAGCACGGGATACGAGACCCTGCTGTATGACGTGATGATCGGCGATGCGACGCTATATCAGCGCGCCGATCAGGTGAACGCCGGCTGGACCGTCGTGCAGCCGGTGCTGGACGAGGCTGCGGCCGGGCACATCCCGGTTCAGCTCTACCCCGCCGGGTCGGGCGGCCCGACAGCGGCGGACGAGCTGCTGGAGCGGGACGGGCGGCGCTGGCTGTCGCTCGCCAACGGGTGACCGGAGCCTGCATCCGGCCACCATCGTAGGGCGGGAAAGCGCAGCGCCTCCCGCCACGCTCTCCGCATGCCCTCCGCAACAGGGATCGCCGGCATGGTTTCCATGCGGGGAGGCGACGCCCCTGAGGCTGGAAAACCTTCCCGCTTGACCCGGCCCCCCGCCGCTCCCCATAAACCTTCCCATGGTCCCGGCGTCCCCGCTGCGAATTACAGGCCCGGCCGTTCCCTGAACGCCGGGATCAAGCACGAGCACGCCATCGCCACACCGGGACCCACCCCATGACCGACGCCCCCGACTATAAATCCACCGTCTTCCTGCCCACGACCACCTTCCCCATGCGCGGCGACCTGCCCAAGCGCGAGCCGGACCTGCTCGCGCGCTGGGACCGCATCGGCCTGTGGCAGCGCACGAAGGCGCAGATGGCCGGACGCCCCACCTTCGTGCTGCACGACGGCCCCATCTATTCCAACGGCAACCTGCACATCGGCCATGCGCTGAACCGCATCCTGAAGGACGTCATCATGCGGGCGCACCGCATGGCCGGCGAGGACGCAGACTACATCCCCGGCTGGGACACCCACGGCCTGCCAATCGAGTGGAAGGTCGAGGAGGAATACCGCAAGAGCGGGCGTGACAAGGACGCGATCCCCGTCCTCGATTTCCGCGACGAGTGCCGCCGCTACTCCGCGCACTGGCTGACGGTGCAGACGGCGGAGTTCCAGCGCCTGGGTGTCACCGGCGACTGGGCCGGACGATATGCGACGATGGACTACCCGTCCGAGGCCGCCATCGCCGGCGAGATCTGCAAGTTCTTGCTGAACGGCGCCCTGTATCGCGGCCTGCGCCCGGTGATGTGGTCCCCGGTCGAGCGCACCGCCCTGGCCGAGGCCGAGATCGAGTATCACGACCGCACCAGCGACACCGTGTTCGTGCGCTTCCCCGTCCTGGGCAACGGTCCCCTGGCCGGCTCATCCGTGGTGATCTGGACCACGACGCCCTGGACCATGCCGGGCAACCGCGCCTTGGCCTATGGGCCGGAGATTGACTACGCCCTGGTCCATGTGGACAGCGCCGCCGACGGCTCCCTGGCCCGGCCCGGCGAGCGGCTGCTGGTCGCCCTCGCCCTGCTGCCGCAGGTGTGCGGGCAGGTCGGCATCGCCACTCACCACGTCGTCCACGTTTACAAGGGCGCCGAGCTAGCCGGCCTGATCGCCGCGCACCCGCTGCGAGGCCAGGGTTACGACCACGACGCGCCGCTGCTGCCGGCGGAGTATGTCACCACCGACCAGGGCACCGGCTTCGTCCACGTCGCCCCCTCGCATGGCGAGGAGGACTTCTTGCTCGGCCGCGAACACGGGATCGAGGTGCCGGAGGCCGTGGGTCCCGATGGTACCTATGCCCCCTGGGTGCCGATCTTCGCCGGGCTGCACGTCTTCAAGGCCGCGGCCCCGGTAGGTGCTGCGATGGAGGCGGCGGGCGGGCTGCTGGGCCGCGGTACGCTGACCCATTCCTACCCGCATTCCTGGCGCAGCAAGGCGCCGGTGATCTACCGCGCCACCCCGCAATGGTTCATCCGCATGGACGGGCCGGAGCACCTGCGCGAGCGGGCGCTGCGGGAAATCGCCAAGACCGCCTTCATCCCCGAGGCCGGGCGCACCCGCCTGGCCAGCATGGTCGCCGGCCGCCCGGACTGGTGCATCAGCCGCCAGCGCGCCTGGGGCGTACCGATCCCGGTCTTCGTGGACTGCCGCACCGGCGAGCCGCTGCGCGACCCGGCCGTCGTCGCCCGCATCGTGGACATCTTCACCGCGGAGGGCGCGGACGCCTGGTACAACAGCCCGCCTAGCCGCTTCCTCGGCAACGACCGTGACCCCGACGGCTACGAGCAGGTCATGGACATCGTGGACGTGTGGTTCGAGTCCGGCAGCACCCACGGCTTTGCCCTGCAGGACCGCGGCCTGCCCTGGCCGGCGGACCTGTACCTGGAGGGCAGCGACCAGCACCGCGGCTGGTTCCAATCGTCCCTGCTGGAGGCCGTAGGCACTCGCGGCGCCGCGCCGTTCAAGGCGGTGCTGACCCACGGCTTCGTGCTCGACGAGGCCGGCCGGAAGATGAGCAAGTCGCTCGGCAACGTCACCGCGCCGCAGGAGGTCACGGACAAGATGGGCGCCGACATCCTGCGCCTGTGGGTGGTAAACTCTGATGTGTCGGAGGACTTGCGTATCGGGCCGGAAATCCTGAAGCAGCAGGCGGAGCTGTATCGCCGCCTGCGCAACACGCTGCGCTGGCTGCTGGGCAGCCTGGACGGATTCTCGGAGGCCGAGCGGCTGCCGGACGCCGCCATGCCGGAGCTGGAGCGCTGGGTGCTGCACCGCCTGTCGGTGCTCGACGCCCGCATCCGCGGGGCGCTGCGCTCGCATGACTGGACCGGGGTGTATCCGGACCTGCACGCCTTCTGCTCGTCGGACCTGTCGGCGTTCTACTTCGACGTGCGCAAGGATGTGCTGTATTGCGACGCGCCGGACAGCCCGCGCCGCCGGGCCGTGCGGACGGTGCTGGACCACCTGCACCGCTGCCTGGTCGCCTGGCTGGCGCCGGTGCTGTGCTTCACGGCGGAGGAGGCGTGGCTGGCCCGGTTCCCGTCCGAGGACGGCAGCGTCCACCTGCAAGCCTTCCCGGACATCCCCGCGTCCTGGCACGACCCGGCGCTGGACGCACGCTGGGCCGCCATCCGCGACGCCCGCGGCGGCGTCACCACGGCCCTGGAAGCGGCGCGGCTGAACAAGCTGATCGGCGCCTCCCTGCAAGCCGCGATCACCGTCCCCCCAGCGTTGCTGGATCTGCTGGACGCCGACGCCTGGGCGGAGGTCGCCATCGTGTCCGCGGCATCCCCCGGCGAAGCCCTGAACGTTGACCGCGCCCCCGGCGAAAAGTGCGCCCGCTGCTGGCGCGTGCTGCCGGAGGTCGGGTCGCAGCCGTCGCACCCCGCGCTATGCGTGCGGTGCGCGGACGTGGTGGAGGGCCTGTCCTGCCAGGCCGCCGCGGAATGAGGCCAAGCCTCGTCCGCCCTGGCCGGTCCCGTTATCGCGGGCCGCTGCCGCATGGCGGCAATCCAGGGCACGGCAGAGCCGTCTCGCCGGCGTTGCATCGTCATGCCCGCTGCAATGGCGGATGCAACCAGGCTGGAGTGCGGCCCGCATGACCCCGCGGGTCCGCTGGGGCTTGCTGTCGGCGCTGCTGGTGCTGGCGGCGGACCAGGCCAGCAAATGGTGGGTGCTGGACATCCTGGACCTGCCGGACGTGCGGCAGATTCCGGTGCTGCCGGTATTCAGCCTGACGATGGTGTGGAACCACGGCGTCACCTTCGGGCTGCTGAACGGGCTTGGCGCCTGGGGGTCCTGGCTGCTGGCCGGGGCGGCCTTGGCGGTGGTGGTGGTGCTGGGGGTTTGGCTGCGCCGGGCAGAGAGCCGGCTGGTGGCGATTGCGTTGGGCGCCATCGCGGGCGGGGCGGTGGGCAACGTGATTGACCGGCTGCGCTTCGGCGCAGTGGTGGATTTCCTGCACGCCCATGCCTTCGGCTGGTCCTGGTATGTGTTCAACGTGGCCGATGCCGCCATCGTCTGCGGGGTAGCGGTGCTAGTGCTCGACGGGCTGCGGCCCAAGCCGGTGGCACCGCTGGACCGTACCACGCTTGCGGACGCTGGGCGCTAAGCGGTATGACGCCGCTATGAAGACTGGCATCACGAAGGCTGGCATCATGAAGACCTGGCGCCTGCTGATTCCCGTGGCGGTGATTGGCCTCTCCGCGTGTAGCGGTGACGAGCTGACCCGCACCTTTGGCCTGACGCGCGATGCGCCTGACGAGTTCCAGGTGACGACTCGGGCGCCGTTATCCATGCCGCCCGACTTCACCTTGCGTCCGCCGCGCCCCGGCGCCATCCGCCCACAGGAGTTGACGCAGCGCCAGCAGGCAGAGGGCGCCCTGGTGCCCGACACCCTGCTGGGCAGCAATGCGCCGACCGCGCCCTCACCGGGCCAACAGGCGCTGGTCGCCGCTGCCGGCCGGCCGGCGCCCCCCGACATACGTGCGCGTCTGGACCAGGAGGCGGCGCTGGACACGCCCAGCCGCCCGATAACGGACCGGCTGATGTTTTGGCAGAGTCCGCCGCCGCCGGGCACGCAGGTGGACCCGGCGCGCGAGGCGGCGCGGCTGCGGCAGAATGCGGCGCTCGGCCAATCGCCCGAGGCCGGCGACACGCCGATCATCCAGCGTAAGCGGCAGGGGTTGTTCACCGGGCTGTTCTAGCTTGTTCTTGCCTGGAGCTTGAGGCCGTGAAGCAAATCACAGCCAAGGGGGGGATAAGCCTAGCTGGACGGTAGGGGCTGACTGCCCCCTCCGACTTGGCCACATGTTGGGCCGTGGCATGCTTGCCTATGCCGCCGTTCCAACTCTCTCCCAAAGGGAGAGAGGAGGACGGATACCTTACTTCAGTGTGTCCAGGTAGGCGATCAGATTGGCCCGCTCGTCCTCTTTCTTCAGGCCGACAAAGATCATCTTGGTGCCGGCCACCACGCCGCGCGGGTTTTCCAAGTACTTGTTCAGCTCCTCATTCGTCCAGGTCACGTTGTAGGCCTTCATGGCATCGGAGTAGCTGAATCCCTCAATGCTATGCGACGGACGGCCAACGACGCCGTACAGCGAGGGGCCGATCTTGTTCTCGCCAGCCTTGCCGGAGTGGCACGCAGCGCATTTGTTGAACTGGACCTTGCCAAGGGCGGGGTCTCCATCCGCCCTGGCAGCGCTGCTGGCAAGCATTGCGGCCAGTGCTGCTATGGCAAGCGTAGCGGGATGTCGCATTGATGATCCTCCGGTTCCTGCGCCTGGTCTGGCGCTTGCACGTCAGTATGAGGCGCACAGACGGTTTGTCGAGGCGGCGCAACGCCGTCTGTTCCTCACGCCGCCGTGAGGACGGCCAGTTGATGACGGCACAGCTACATCGGCACGCTCTCACAGGGTCCGGGATATCGGCACGATGGCGCGTTGCCTCTGCAACAGGCGCGGCTGGGGCGACTGAACCGGCCTGTCAGATGCGGCCGGTGCTTTGTTCACCAAACCTATGCTCCAGGCCGGCCGGCGCTGGCCGGTCGTCCACCGGCCCTGGAGCAATTGGGCACGGCTTGGTTTGTGCGCCCGGTCTCTCCGGTGGCCGTGGTTTCGACGGAGCCGGCGGTGCTCGGGCCGGGATTATTTCGGTCGGTTTACTTTTCCGCCTTCATCATAACCTTTCATAATCCACTTAGCCCGGGACACAGCACACCTTTCAGTAGTAAAGATCATCCCGCATTTACTAAAAAGGCGATGCTCATGCCTATTTCACGCCGTAGCCTAATCGCCGGAGCTACGGCGTTGCCGCTGGTGAGCATCGGACGTGCCCTGGCGGCTGACTTCAACTTCAGGCTGTCGAACAACCTGCCTCCCACCCACCCGGTCAACATACGTGCATCGGAGGCTGCGATCCGGATTGCAGCAGCGACGGCAGGCAGGGTCGAGATCAAGCTTTATCCTGACAGCCAGCTCGGCCCCGACACCGAAACGCTCGTAAAGCTGCGTTCGGGCGAGATCGAGATGCTGTCCATGTCCGCATCCATCGTGTCCACGCTCGTGCCGGTGGCCTCCATCAACGGTGTCGGGTTCGCGTTCAAGAACTACAACCAGGTCTGGGCCGCGATGGACGGCAAGCTGGGCGCCCAGGTGCGGGCGGAGATCGCCAAGCATGGCGTCGTCGCCGTAGGCCGGATGTGGAACAACGGCTTCCGCCAGATCACGACCAGCAGCAAGCCGATCCGTAGGCCGGCGGATCTGCAGGGCATGAAGCTGCGCGTCCCTGTCAGCCCATTGTGGACCAGCACCTTTACCGCGCTCGGTGCAGCACCCGTGGGCATGAACTTCGCCGGGCTGCATGCGGCGCTCCAGGCCCATCAAGTGGATGCGCAGGAGAATTCGCTCGCCATCATCGAAACGGCGAAGCTGTATGAGGTTCAGGGTTATTGCAGTCTGACCAATCACATGTGGGACGGATACTGGCTGCTCGCCAACGAGCAAGCGATGGCGCGGCTCTCCCCCAGGGACCGCGGCATCGTCGAGGAGGAATTCACCCGTGCGGTCATGGATGAGCGGGACGATCTCACCAAGCTTAGCCCAGCCCTGCGCAGCGACCTGGCGATGGCCGGCATGCAGCTCAACGCGGTTGAGACGGACTCATTCCAGGCAATGCTGGCAAAATCAGGCTACTACAAGGAGTGGCGTGGCAAGTATGGCAGCGAAGTTTGGGACCTGCTGCAGGAGTGTGTCGGCGCGCTGTCCTAGCTCCTTCCGGTGGCGGCCGTGCCGCTGTAACAACGGCCTCACTGTACGGGCGAGGGGTGGATCAGGATAACCAGTGCGCAGCGCGGGCGCCCCCGCTACCGTCCCTGGCCGCCGCAGCCGCCCAATTCGTTGTTTCCTGCCAAGGCGCTCCGCAACGCGTCACTTCCCCAAGGCCGCCGTCCGCCATAGCATCGCCGGCAACGACCCGGGGAAACGCCATGCTGACCATTGCCGTCATGTATCCCGCCGAGAGCGGCGCCACCTTCGACCACGACTACTATATGGCCACCCACATCCCGATGGTCCGGCGCCTGTGGGAGCCGATGGGCCTGCAAGACCTGCGCGTCCTGCGCGGTGCCCCGGCGCCAGACGGCGCGGCGCCGGCCTACACCACCATCGCCCTGCTCACCTTCAGCGACCCCGACGCCTTTACCGCCGCCGCCGGGCGGCATGGAGGGGAGATCTTCTCGGACATCCCGAACTTCACCAACGGCAGACCGGTGATGCAATTCAACGAGGTCGTCCCGGGATGACTGCTGCAACGATGGAGGTCCGCAGCCGGCAAGCCTGCTTCGGCGGCACGATGGGCTTCTACACCCACGCATCCCACGCAACCGGCACCCCGATGCGCTTCGGCGTTTATGTCCCGCCGCAGGCTGCCCGGGCGCCGTGCCCAGCGCTTTACTACCTGGCCGGCCTGACATGCACAGAGGAAACCTTCGCGCAAAAGGCCGGAGCCGTCCGCCTAGCCGCCGAGCACGGCCTGGTGCTGGTCATGCCCGACACCAGCCCACGCGGCCTGGACCTGCCCGGCGAGGCAGAATCCTGGGACTTCGGCCTGGCCGCCGGGTTCTACCTCGACGCGACGCAGGCGCCCTGGGCCGGACACTACCGCATGGCGCAATACGTGTCGCAGGAACTGCCGGCACTGGTCGAGGCGGAGTTCCCGGTGCGGCCGGATCGCCGTGGGGTGTTCGGGCACTCGATGGGCGGGCACGGTGCGCTGGTGACGGCGCTGCGCGATCCGGTGCGCTGGCAGTCCGTGTCAGCCTTCGCGCCCATCAGCAACCCATCGGCGGTACCCTGGGGCCAGAAGGCGTTCACCGGATACCTCGGCCCGGACCGTGCGGCATGGGAAGAATGGGACGCGACGGCGCTGCTGCGGCGCGGCGCCTATCCCGGGCCGATCCTGGTGGACCAGGGCGACGCCGACCAGTTCCTGCAGGTGCAGTTGCAGCCCGCCGCATTCCAGCAGGCCGCCGCCGCAGCCGGCCAGGACCTGACCCTGCGGATGCAGCCGGGCTATGACCATAGCTACTGGTTCATCCAAACCTTCATGGCCGACCACATGGCGCACCATGCGCGGGAGCTGCTGGGATGAGGCGGGCAGCACTTGGCTTGGCCCTGCTGGCATTGTCCAGTGGCGCACAGGCGGCGGAGCAGCGGCTGACGTTCTGGAACCTGACCTCGGACACCATCACCAACCTGGTCATGGCGCCGGCCGGCACCGACGGCTTCGGTCCCAACCAATGCGCCAACGACCGCGACGGAAGCGTGGACCACGACGAACGCCTGCGCCTGACCGGCATCCAGCCCGGCCGCTACGACGTGCGGCTGACCCAGAAGCGCGGCCGAGTCTGCACGGTACGTGGCGTGGAGGTAAAGGGAGAAGGCCGGTATGCCTTCTCCTTGGCTGACGACGACCTGAAGGACTGCAAGTAGGGGCGACCCTGCTCCCTCTCCCTCCGGGAGAGGGTCGGGGTGAGGGAGAAGGCAAGCAAAAACCCAACCTCTTTTAGGCGCGGTCCAGCGGCACCGTTCATGTCCCGCTCTGCTGCCGAGACCCCCTCACCCTAACCCTCTCCCGACAGGAGAGGGAGCAGCACCGGATCAGACGCTGACGCGCCCGCGCCCCGACCGGGCCATTTGCCCGTCCACGCTGTAAGCCCCGCCACCCAGCATCGCGAAGCCGAGGAACCCCCCAGCAATCGCCAGGTTCTTCAGGAACTGCGTCTGCTGCGCCATCTCGCCGTGGCCCAGCACCGCCGTCGCCACCGTGAACACGGCCAGCACCACGGCCATGATCCGCGTCTTGAAGCCCACCAGGAACAGGATGCCGACGCCCAGCTCCACCGCGACCGCGACGATGTAGGCGATGTCCGGCACGGGCACGCCGATCTTGGCAAAATAAGCCTTGGTGCCTGCCGCAGCCGTGAGCTTGCTGAAGCCGCTGATGATGAACAGCAGCGCCATAAAAAACGCGGCCCACGAGGATCACAAGGTCGCTTTGCGGGGTCATGCGGCTTTCCTTTGGTTGATGCGGGCGCGGCAAGCATCGCCGAATGCGCGGAACAGCGCCACGCTGTAGGAATGTGCAGCATAGTCCCATTCCGGGTGCCACTGCACGGCCAATGCAAAGGTCGAGCCTTCCACCCGCACGCCCTCGACCGTGCCGTCCGGCGCCGTGGCCTCCACCACCAGCCGCATCGCCAGCCGGTCTATCGCCTGCTCATGGACGGAGTTGACCTGGATGCTGTCCTGCCCGGCAATGGCAGCCAGGCGTCCCTGCAACGCAACGTCGTGCTTGGGGCGATACTGCTCGGGCTTGCTGCCCGGCCCGCCCCGGTGGTCCAGCCGCCCGGCCACGTCGTGCACCTGCTGGTGCAGGCTGCCGCCCAGCGCCACGTTCAGCTCCTGGATGCCCCGGCAGATCGCCAGCAGCGGCATGTCGCGCTGCAGCGCCGCATGGATCAGCGGAAAGCTGGTGCCGTCCCGCTCCTGGTCGTGCATGTCCGGCGTCAGGCTGTCGGCGCCATAGTGGCTGGGATGCACGTTGCTCGGGCTGCCCGGCAGCAGCAGTCCGTCCAGCCGGTCCAGCACTGCCAAGGCGGCCTCCCCGACCGGCGGGATCATCACCGGCACCACGCCGGACCCGCCCATCAGCGCGGCGGCATAGCGCGCCGGCGTCGCGTGCTGCAGGTGGTTGTTCAGCATCCGGGCGCAGGCCGGGATGCCCACAAGGATCGTCATGCCGGTTCCTTCGTCTTCGTCTCGATCTTCAGCTTGGGCCGCAGCCGGTCTGCCGCAACCGTGCCGACAGCACCCAGCACCATCAGCACCGCCATCGGCCGCGCCGTCCCGTCCGTCAGCGCGCCTACCAGTACGCCGCTGGCCGCCGCCAGGCAGAACTGCAGAGTGCCCATCATGGCCGACGCGCTGCCGGCCTGCCCGGCGTGGCGCGACAGCGCGCCGACCGCGGCGTTGGGCATCACCAGCCCCATGCTGCCCATCGCGAACACCGCCGGCAGCACGATCCCGGCTGCGCCGCCCAGGTGCAGCACGGCCAGCGCCAGCATCGTGCAGGTCGCCAGCAGATAGACCGACACCCCCGCCCGGATCACCCGCGCCGGGCCGAAGCGCAGGATCAGGCTGGGATTGACCTGTGACGACAGGATGAACATCCCAGCGCTGCAACCGAACACCATGCCATACATCAGCGGCGTGAAGCCGTAATGCTCGATCAGCACCGGCGACGAGCCGCCGATATAGGCGAACATGCCGAACATCCCGCACCCGCCCATGATGGCGTAGGCCAGGAACACCCGATCCCTCAGCACCCCGGCATAACGCCCGGCCAGGCTCGCCATCCCCAGCCCGATCCGCCGCTCCGGCGCCAGGGTGTCCGGCAGCAGCCGCCACACCAGCAGGCAGCACACCCCGCCATAGACCGCCGTGAGCCAGAAGATCGCGTGCCACGGCGCCACCCCCAGCACCAGCCCGCCCAGCGTCGGCGCCAGGATCGGCGCCACGCCCATCACCAGCATCAGCCGGCTCATCAGCCGCGCCGCCGCGTGGCCGTCCGATAAGTCACGCACGATGGCGCGCGGGATGACCATGCTGGCCGAGCCGCCGAACGCCGCGACGAAGCGCAGCACCGACAGCGTAACCAGGTCCGGCGCCAGGGCGCAGCCGGCGTTGGCCAGCGCATAGATCAGGGTGCCCACGATCAGCGGCCCACGACGGCCGTAGCGGTCGGACAGCGACCCCTGGGTGATCTGTCCCAGCGCCAGCCCGGCGAACCAGGCCGCCAGCGTAACCTGCGCCGTGCCGGGCCGCCCGCCAAGCGACGCCTCGATGGCCGGAAACGCCGGCAGATACATGTCGGTGGACAGCGGCCCGACCGCAGTCAGCACGCCGAGCAGGATAGGAAGCCAGTTGGGATAGGCTGCTTTGGGCTGTGTCATGCCCATGGCTCCCCGGCACAGCCAATAGCGCGGTATGTCATTTCTTCACCGTGCCATCTTACCGCAATGCAGCGAAAGCCCCTGCAACGCCGGGCCGGGTTCACGTTTCCGGAATATCCCGGTCGTGCGCGCCTTGCCCGAGTTCCGCCAGCCGACCCTCCGCCGCGGCGGCCCGCGCCTCGGCCGCCATCAGGCGCTGCCACATCATCTCGTTTTCCCGCGACCCCAGCGTCGCCGCGGAGCGCAGGAAGCCTCCGATCAGGTCGGGATCGCGGCCCAGGGTACATGGTGGGCCGTAGCAGGTGGGGAACAGCGGATGCTGCCTGCTTCCTCTCCCTCCGGGACAGGGTCGGGGTGAGGGAAAACGGAAGCGCGGTGTCCGGCTTGGAAGGGATCAGGCTCCCGGTTGGCCAAGCGTGGTGCTGCTTGACTTCCCTCACCCCAACCCTCTCCCGGAGGGGAACGCAGCAGCCGGCTACTCGTCATCCCGCGTCACCCGCGCCAGCACCTCGCGCTTGCCGACATGGTTCGCCGGGGTGATGATGCCTTCTTTCTCCATCTGCTCGATCAGCTTGGCCGCCCGGTTGTAGCCGATGGACAGGTGCCGCTGAATGAAGCTGGTGCTCGCCTTGCCCTCCCGCGTCACCACGGCGACGGCCTGGTCGAACAGGTTCTTCTCCCCATCGCCCGCGCCCGCGATCCCGGACAGGGCGGAGTTCCCGCCGCTCCCGCCGCCCTCCTCGTCGTCGGCCCCCTCGGTCACCTCGTCGTCGTAGGTCGGCTCGGCCTGGGAGCGCAGGAAGGCGACGATATCCTCCACCTCCTGGTCCCTGACAAACGGCCCGTGCACGCGGGCGATCCGCCCGCCCCCCTGCATGTGCAGCAGGTCGCCCTGACCCAGCAGTTGCTCGGCCCCTTGCTCGCCCAGGATGGTGCGGCTGTCGAACTTGCTGATGACCTGGAAGCTGATGCGGGTCGGGAAGTTTGCCTTGATCGTGCCGGTGATGACGTCCACCGACGGGCGTTGCGTCGCCATGATGACATGGATGCCGGCGGCGCGGGCCATCTGCGCCAGGCGCTGCACCGCGGCCTCCACCTCCTTGCCGGCGACCATCATCAGGTCCGCCATCTCGTCTATGACCACGACGATGAAGGGCAAGGTCTTCAGCACCAGCGGCTGCTCCTCGAAGGTCGGCTTGCCGGTCTCGCCGTCGAAGCCGGTCTGCACCCGCCGGGTCGGCACCTCGCCCTTGCGGCGATACTCCTCCACCTTCTCGTTGTAGCCGCCGACGTTGCGGACGCCGAGCTGGCTCATCGCGCGGTATCGGCGCTCCATCTCCCGGGTCGTCCACTTCAGCGCCGTGACCGCCTTCGCCGGCTCCGTCACCACGGGGGCCAGCAAATGCGGGATGCCCTCATACACCGACAGCTCCAGCATCTTCGGATCAATCATGATGAGGCGGCACTGGTCCGGCGACAGGCGGAACAGGATGGACAGGATCATGGCGTTGATCCCAACGGACTTGCCGGACCCGGTGGTGCCGGCGATCAGCAAGTGCGGCATACGCGCCAGGTCGGCGATGACCGGGGTGCCGCCGATGTCCTTGCCGAGCGCCAGGGCCAGCTTGCCGGGGTTGCTGCGCCAGTCCTCGCAGTCCAGCAGCTCGGACAGGAACACGGTTTCGCGCCGGGCATTCGGCACCTCGATGCCGATGACGTTGCGGCCAGGGACGGTGGCGATGCGGACGGCGGTGACGCACAAGGACCGCGCCACGTCGTCCGCCAGGCCGATCACCCGGGCGCTGCGTATGCCCGGCGCCGGCTCCAGCTCATACAGCGTCACCACAGGGCCTGGCCGTATCTCGCGGATCGCGCCCTGCACGCCGTAATCGTTCAGCACGGTTTCCAGCAGGCGCGCGTTTTCCTGCAGCGCATCGGCGTTGGGGCCGGACCCGGCGCGGGTCGGCGCCGGGCTGAGCAGGGACAAGGGCGGGAACTGCCAGCCGCTCTCGGCCGGGGGCGCCGAGTCCTGATGCCCAGCCTTGCGTGCACTGGCCGCCGCAGCGGACGGCATCGCGACCGGGATCGCGATCGGCGACATGGCGGGCGCAGCAGCCGGCGTGGCAAACGGCGTCACAACAGGCGGCGATGGCGACGGGGCGGCGATGGAGGCCGCCACCGGGCGTGTTGGCGGCTCGGCCGGCGCCGGCACTGCTGGCGGGGCAGGGACGGCTACGGCTGCACGGGCCGATACAGCGGGCGGCGAATCGGCTTGCTCCGGCGGCAACTCGGGATCGGACTGGCGCCGGGCCAGGGCCGCAACAAGGCCGGAAAAGGCGCCGGATGCGCCCCGCCCCGCCATGGCCATCCCGCGGGCAGCGCGTCCCAACAGCCCGGCAACGCCCCGGCCGCCGCGCATGGACCCGCGCGCCACGCCGACCGCGCCGCCAACTGCGCCGTGGCCCGCCGCCCGCCACTCGCCGGCTGTCAGTCCAAGGCCGAGCACCACCAGGACCAGCGCCAGCAGCCCGCCCAGGCCCAGCATGACCATCGCCCCGGCCTGGCCCAGCAGGCCATATCCGGTGTTCGCGGCATGTGCGGAGATCACGCTGCCGACGGCGCCGCCCAGCCCGGCCGTGGTCGGCCATGCCGCCGCTACCGGCAGCCCGGGCGCTTGGGCCGCCGTCGCCAGCACCGCGGCAACCACCGGCAGCGCCAGCAGTGTGCACACCAGCCGCAAGCCAAGCCGCAGCGGCATGCCCGTCACGGTGCGGAACGCCCAGGCCAGCATCGCCAGCCCCGGCAGCGCCGCGGCGGCGCCGAAGGCCTGCAGCAGCAGGTCCGCGACCATTGCGCCGGGCACACCCGCCAGGTTGCGCGCGGGCTGGGACGTTGCCGTATTCAGCGACGGGTCATGCGGGTTGTAGCTGGCCAGCGCCGCAAGCAGCAGCATCGCGCACAGCGCCAGCGCCAGGCCGCCCAACTGCGCCAAGCGGGTGCGGATAAGCGTGTTGATCTCGGGTGAAGCAAAACGTCGTGCCTGCAGGGCGATGGCCATAGGTGCGTCCGGTCAGCTTTTGGGGGGTGTCCGGACTCTAGGCTGGGGCAGCCGCAGGGGGAACAAGCAAACGGGGCCGCACCGAAATGCAGCCCCAGGTGTGGCGGTTCAGCATGGGCTGAGAAGGCTCCCTCTCCCTCCGGGAGAGGGCTGGGGTGAGGGAAACCGCCAGCACAAAGCCCACCCCGTTGGCAGAAAGGCCTTTGTCGGAAGGGGCAATGCTTTCCCTTTCCCTCACCCCAACCCTCTCCCGGAGGGAGAGGGAGAAGGAAGTAAGCTTACCCCAGGCGTTCGCCGTGCAGCACCACGTCCAAACCCTCCCGCTCCTCGTCCTCGCTGACGCGCAGGCCGATCACCACGTCAATGATCTTCAGCAGCACGAACGAGGCGACGCCGCTGAACACGATGGTGGCGCCGACCGCGACGCACTGCGCGGTGAACAGCTCGGCGCCGCCGATGTAAACGCCGCCCGGCTTGTCCGTCGTGGCCGACAGCGGGCCATAGGCGAACACGCCCGTCAGCAGCGCGCCGACGATGCCGCCGATGCCATGCACGCCGAAGGCGTCCAGGCTGTCGTCATAACCCAGCACATGCTTGAGGCCCGTGGAGGCATAGAAGCAGATGACGCCCGCCGCGATGCCGATGATCAGCGCCGGCCCCGGCAGCACGAAACCCGACGCCGGCGTTATCGCCACCAGCCCGGCCACCGCGCCGGAGATGATGCCCAGCACGCTCGGCTTGCCCTTGCCGACCCATTCCGCCGCCACCCAGGCCAGCGCCGCGGCGGCGGTCGCGACCTGCGTCGCCAGCATCGCCATCCCCGCACGCCCGTTGGCGCCCACCGCGGAGCCTGCGTTGAAGCCGAACCAGCCAACCCACAGCAGGGACGCGCCGATAACGGCATAGGTCAGGTTGTAGGGACTCATGTTGTCCTGCCCGTAACCCAGCCGCTTGCCGAGCACGAGGGCGCACACCAGCCCGGCGACCCCGGCGTTGATATGCACGACAGTGCCGCCCGCGAAGTCCGCGGCGCCGTAGCTGTTAATCCAGCCGATCGGCGACCAAACCCAGTGCGCGACCGTCGAATAAACAATGAGGGACCACAGCCCCATGAACACCATCATGGCACTGAACTTCATCCGGTCCGCGAAGGCGCCGGCGATCAGCGCCGGGGTGATGATGGCGAACGTCATCTGGAACATCAGATAGACCGTTTCCGGTATCGTGTTCGCGGTGCTGTTGTCGGTTCCGACGCCGAGCGTGAAGGGCTTGTCGAACCCGTTCTCGATCCCCCGCAGCATCAGCTTCGACAGGTCGCCGTAGTAGGGCGTGCCATTGGAAAACGCGAGCGAGTAGCCCGCGACCATCCACAGCACCGTCACCAGCGCGCAGATGGCGAAGGACTGCATGATCGTCGCCAGGATGTTCTTCTTGCGGACCATGCCGCCGTAAAACAGCGCCAGGCCGGGAATGGTCATCATCAGCACGAGCGCAGTGCTGGTGAGCATCCAGGCGGTGTCGCCGGTGTCAACCTTGGCCTCGGCCGCAGCGGGCGCTGCCGGGGCGCCTGCAGCGTCAGGCGCCGCAGTGGAGGAACTGGTGCTCGGCGTTGTGGACGGCGTGTTGGCCTGGGCCATCGCCGGGGTGGACAGCACCGGCGCCGCCAGCATCGGCCCGGCCAGCATGAACACGGCTGCCAGCAACGGCAGCAGCGCGGATGGACGCTTCATCGTCATTCCTCTCATAGCGCTTCGTTGTCGGTTTCGCCGGTGCGGATGCGCACGGCGCGTTCGAGGTCCATGACGAAGATCTTGCCGTCGCCGATCTTGCCGGTGTGGGCGGACTTCATGATGGCCTCGACCACCTGCTCCGCCAGGTCGGCGGGGACGGCGACCTCCACCTTCACCTTGGGCAGGAAGTTCACGTGATACTCCGCGCCCCGGTAGATCTCAGTCTGGCCCTTCTGCCGCCCGAACCCCTTGACCTCGGACACCGTCAAGCCCTGGACGCCCAAGGGCGTCAGCGCCTCCCGGACATCATCGAGCTTGAACGGCTTGATGACCGCCACGATCAGCTTCATCGCACCTTCCTCTTTCCTTCTCCGTGCCTCGGGCCACATGCGGCAGGCAGCGTTCAACCGTTGCCACTCAAGAACCGTGCCGCGCCGGGCGGGCCAGGTATTCCGGATGCGTGGCAGCAGGGTTGCACGTGGGATGGGCAAGGGTTGCCCCCGGTTGTAACTTCCGCGCCACGGGGTGCTGCCCAATTTGTACGCACAGGAGTGATGACCGATGCCCGACTTCCAGGGAACCCTTGCCAGTCCGCCGACGCCTAACAGGTCCGGCGTGAATGAGGCGGGCGTGCGCGACGTGGATGTCTGCATCGTCGGCGCCGGGCCGGTCGGGGCGACGCTGGCCTGCCGGCTGGCGGCTGGCGGGGTTCGGGTTGCAGTGGTGGACCGCGCGGCCCTGCCGCCCATGGAGCATCCGGACTTCGACGGCCGCGCCTATGCCATCGCCGCCGGGTCGCGCCGGCTGCTGCAGGACGCCGGAGTATGGGACGGCCTGCCGCAGGCGCCGTCGCCGATCCTGGACATCCGGGTGTCCGACGGCCGGGTGGGCCAGCGGGCGTCGGGGCTGTTCCTGCACTTCGACCACCGGGAGGCCGGGGACCAGCCGTTCGGCTGGATGGTGGAGGCACGGGCGCTGCGAGTGGCTTTGAACGCGCACATGCACCGGGCCGGCCTCTCAGTCCATGCCCCGGCGCAGGCCGCCGTGACCCGGCGGAGCGACGGCGCCGAGGTGCGGGTCAGCGACGGCGCCACCCTGCGCTGCCGCCTGGTAGTCGCGGCGGAGGGCCGGCTGTCGCCGTTGCGCGAACAGGCCGGCATCCCCGTGACCAGGGTGCCCTACACCCAGCGCGGCATCGTCGCCGCCGTCGCGCACGAGCATCCGCACTGCGGCGTCGCGCTGGAGCACTTCCTGCCAGCCGGACCCTTCGCGCAACTGCCGATGGGACCGAATGAGGAGGCGCCAAACGTGTCCGCCATCGTCTGGACCGAGCGTATCGCGGTGGCGGAGCGGATGATCGGCCTGAACGACGCCGCGTTCGGCCGGGAGATCGCGCGCCGGCTCGGCGACCACCTGGGCTGGGTGCGGCCGATCGGCCGGCGCTGGATGTATCCGCTGTCGGCCATGCACGCCCAGCGCTACGCCGACACGCGGCTGGCGCTGGTGGGGGATGCGGCGCACGGCATCCATCCGATTGCCGGGCAGGGGCTGAACCTGGGATTCCGGGATGTGATGGCGCTGTCGGATCTGGTGATTGCAGCGGTCGCCGCCGGGGAGGACCCAGGGGCGCCGGGCTTGCTGGCGCGCTACCAGCGGGCGCGACGTCCGGACAACCTTCTTATGCTCGGGGCAACAGACGTGCTGGACCGGCTGTTCAGCACGGATAACCGGGTAGTGCGGACGGTGCGGGATTTGGGGATCGCCGGGGTGCACCGGATGCCGGGGTTAAAGCGGGCGTTCATGCGGGCGGCTATGGGCGGGTAAGCACCATCATCGGCAGGCGTCCTCGAACGTCATAGGGCGGAACCTGTCAGCGCCTTGCCAAGGGCTGGCGCTGCGCTGATTCCTCTTATGCTCCCCTAGTCTCCTGCTGGCCGGCCTCAGCCAGCAGCCTCCCACCCCACCCCGAAGGGTCCAGCCCCCGTACCGCCGCCTCACAAACCGCCGCCACCGCCGTCGTCCCCTCCCGGTCCCGCCCGGCCTCCGCAAACCCCAACGCCGCCCCAATCACCAGCCGCACCGTCCCCCGCCGAGGCAACCTCCGCCCCGGCGGCCAAGCCTTCCACGCCCCTACCAGAAAACAAGGCACCACCGGCACATCAGTCCCCGCAACCAACACCCCCACCCCGGAGCGGAAAGCCCCCATCGCCCCATCCCGCGTCCGCGTCCCCTCCGGGAACAGGATCAGCACCGCCCCATCCTCCTCCAGCCGCGCCCGCAGCGCATCCAGGTCCGCCGCCGTGGTCCGCCGCCGCCACACCGGCAGCGCATTCACGGCATACGCCGCAAACGCCGCCACCGGCCCACTGCTGAAAAACGTGTCCCCAGCCGCCAGCGCAAAGGCGCGGTTCGCCAGCCGCCAGGGCAGGGCGGCAGCCAGCACCAGCGCGTCCAAGTGGCTGCCATGGTTCGCCACCATCACGAACGGAGCATCCGGCAGGTGCTCCAACCCCTCCACCCACAAGCCGTGCGCGGCACGCAAGTAAACCCGCACCACCGCCCGCCACGCGGCGGCCACCACCATGCTGCCAAGCCCCCGCTCCCGCCCATGGCTACGCAGACGCTCCGAGTGCGTAAGGCCATGATCCCTGGCTGGCCGCAGCCTCCAATCGCTCATGCCGGGTTCATCCCGTGATCAGCCGCGTCGGCTGGTCCAGCCCAAACCCCACGTAGTAGCCGACATAGTGAAACACCGCCTGCGCCACCAGCAGCAGCGAGTTGAACCGGTCCAGCAGCCCGCCGTGCCCAGGGATCACGGTTCCCATATCCTTGATCCCCAGGTCCCGCTTGATGGAGGACAGCATCAAATCCCCCGCCTGCCCGGCCACGCTGACGATCACCCCCAACCCCAGCAGCAGCACCGGGCTGTCCAACGCCGTGCCGCGGAACACCGGCCAGCCCACTCCCGCCACCAGCAGCGTCGTGCCGCACAGGGCGCCCAGCGCACCGGACACCGTCTTGTTCGGGCTGGTCGCCGGCAGCAGCTTCCGCCCGCCCATCAGCTTCCCCGCGGTGAAGGCGAACACGTCGTTGATCGCCACCGCCGTCAGCAGCAACAGCACCAGCGGCCGGTAATACCGGTCGTTCGCCATATAGCCCAGGTGCGCCAGCCCCGCCCCGAACAGGATGAAGGCGAACACCGCCAGCCCCGTGCGCTGGATATAACCCGAAGGCCGGTCCAGCGGCAGCGACACGACGGCCAGCACCGCGACCGTCAGCGGGAACAGCGCCATGAAGAAGTTATACCAATGGTCGAGCGCCGCGAAGTTCACGAACAGGATGCCGACCGCCACCGCCCCGGCCATCACCGGTTCCCGGAACAGCCCGGTGGCGCGGTCATACTCGCGCAGGCACAGCAGCCCCAGCAGCGTCACCGCACCGATCACCCAGGGCCGCCCCAGCAGCACCGGCCCGAGCATCAGCGGCAGCAGCACCGCCCAGGACCCCAGCCGCAACCAAAGCTCCCGCCGCAGCGCCGGGCTGCCGCGCCCGGTGGCGGACAGCAGCCCGATCACGACCGCCGCCAGCAGCAGCACGGCGCCGGCAGCGATGACGATGCCGAGGGTAACAGCATCGCCATAAGCCTGCCCCATCATCGCCGCAGCGCCCGAGCGATGCCCAGCAGCCGCCGCGCCGCAGTCAGCAGCGCGCCGCCTAGAATAACCCACAGTGCCGCGGCCGGCGTCGGCGCGGACCAGGCGCCCGGTGCCAGGGCGCACCAGGCAGCAACCGCCGTCACCACGGCCATGCGGTGCTGCTTCGCCATCGGCCCGCGGAAGTCGCTGGGTGCCCCGGCGGCGCGTCCCACCGCGCGCACATAGGCCGTCGCCATCGCAGCCAAGGCCGCGCCCAGCCCCAGCGCCGGCTGCCCCGCCGCCCAGCCCAGCCCGGCCAGCACGGCGGTGTCGGACACCCGGTCCGGCACCTCGTTGAACAGTTCTCCCACCGGCGACGCGATGCCGCGCCCGATGGCGACCATGCCGTCCAGCAAGTTGGCCAGCAGCCGCAGTTGCACCAGCGCCGCCCCCAGCAGCCACAACGCCCATGCCGCGCCAGGCAAATGCGGCACCGCGGCAAAGCACCCTCCTGCCAGCAGCGCCGTCCCCATGCCAACGAGCGAAATGCCGTTGGCCGACGCCCGCCGCCGCATCAGCCACCCGGCGGCGCGCTGCATGACCCCAAGCTCGCGGGCTGCAATCGGCCGGCGGTCGCCTGCCCGCATCGTCATCGCCGCACCAGGTTGAAGCCATACAGCCCGGCCCCAGCGTAAACCATCGCCGCGCCTGAGCCAGCAACCAGCACGACAAGCAAGGCGGCCCAAATGCGCCAACGCCGGACCAATGCAATCATGCGCGGCAGGCTACACCAACCCGCCCCGGCGCGGCAGGGTGCTGCAAACAATTAGGGACGGGCTCATGACCGACGCGGCGCACGACAATGGCGGCTTCACCGAGCGGGTGCAGGGCCGGCTGGAACGCCTGGGCCTGACGCCCGAGGAGGCCGGGCGAGCGGCAGGCCTACCCCCGGACCTAATCGGCAAGCTGCTCGCCGGCGCCGTCCCGCCGCCGCGCGGGCAGCGCCTGGTCAAGCTGGCCGATGCGCTCGCGACCTCCGTGTCCTACCTGGTCGGCCTGGACCCGGACACACCGGTGCCGGAGGAGTACTTGCAGGAGGAGCAGGGCAGCCTCGGCCTGCTCGCCGGGGACGAGGAGGCGCTGCTGCGCGCCTACCGCCGCCTGGAGTTCTCGCTGAAGGCGGCGCTGCTTCAGGTCGTGCTGCGTATGTCGCCCGAGCCGGAGGTCCCGGAACGCAAGCCGCGCTCCATCAAATAGGCCGCCGCGGCGCCGGACATCATCAAGGCCGGCAGCTCGTCCACCGCGAACAGCCGGGCCTCCACCACCTCCCGGTTGTCCAGGCGCAGGGGCGGCAGGCGGTCCAGCAACAGCTCGAAGATGTGGACCTCCTCCTGCCGGTTGTTCCAGATGCCGCACACGACGGTGCCGGAATGCAGGGCGGCGGCGGGAAGGCGCAGCTCCTCCATCAGCTCGCGCCGGACAGCAGCCTCCGGTATTTCGCCGGGGTGGACGCCGCCGCCGGGCAGGGTCCAGGCACGGCGGTAGGACTGGCGGATCAGCAGCACGGCGCCGCCGACGCGGATGCAGGCCAGTGCGCCCTGGTGCCGCGGACGGCGCAGCGCCCACCAGGCGAGCGCCAAGGGATAGGCCAGGCGATACGCTGCTTGCCACGCCCGGTCCCTTAGGGTCGGAGGTTCCTGCACGGTCATCAAGCACCCTCTCCGCACCCGGCGTGCGCCGCCCCATCTGCCATGCAACCGGACGAGTCGCCAACCCAGGACCCAGCAACCCAAGCACCCCTTGAGGCCATGCCGATCCCCCCGGACCGCCAGTCCAAGCCTGCTGCCTTCTCCCTCTCCCTCCGGGAGAGGGCCGGGGTGAGGGGGGCTTGCCTGCGAAGCGGAGCGCCGTCGGTGCTACCAGCCCGAAGTCCCGTATCGGCAAAAACAATGCCCGCCCGCCCCCTCACCCTCCCCCAAAGAAAGTAAGGAGAAGCAGCACCCCTGGCGCCAATCCGGCGCTGCCCCTATGCAGCCCAGCATGAGCCGGAACGCAAGCACGGGCTGGACAGACATCGCAGCCGGCGGCTGGGTATCGCGCCTTCCCGCGTCCTGGCGCCCCTACGCCGTCCTGGCCCGCCTGGACCGGCCCATCGGCTCGTGGCTGCTGTTCCTACCGGGCCTATGGAGCATCCTGCTCGCCCGTCCCGCCGCGGCGGAGGCCGTCCGGCTGATCCTGCTCTTCGCCCTGGGCGCCATCGTGATGCGCAGCGCCGGCTGCGTCGTCAACGACATGTGGGACCGCGACATGGACCGCCTCGTGACCCGCACCGCCGGCCGCCCGCTGGCCAGCGGCGCCCTGCGGATGCGGCAGGCGTCGGCGTTCCTGCTGGCGCTGCTGCTGACCGGCCTGTTAGTTTTACTGCAACTGAACGGGCTGGCGCAGTTGCTGGGCGTACTCTCCCTCGCGCTGGTGGCCCTCTATCCCCTCGCCAAGCGGGTGACCTGGTGGCCGCAGGCAGCGCTGGGCGTAACCTTCGGCTGGGGCGCACCGATGGGCTATGCCGCCGCCTCCGGCCACCTGGACGCAGCGGCGCTGGCGCTGCAGGCCGCGGCCTTCGCCTGGATACTCGGCTACGACACCATTTACGGCCACCAGGACCGCGAGGACGATGCCCTGGTCGGCGTCCGTAGCACGGCCCGGCTGTTCGCGCAGAATACCCGGCCGTTCCTCATGGCGTGCTACGGCGCGGCTCTGGCGTTGCTGGCGCTGTCCGGCTGGTTCGCCGGGCTGTCCGCCCCGTTCTTTCCCGCACTGCTGCTGCCAGCGGCACTGCTGTCCCACCAGGTCCGCACCCTGGACGTAGACGACCCCGCCCATTGCCTGCGCCTATTCAAGCTGAACCGGGAGGCTGGCCTGGCCATCGCCGCCGCGATGCTGCTGGGCCGCCTGTGAGCGAAGCCTTCATCCGCGCCCACACCGCCCCGGCCCGCACGCCCCTGGTCCCCGAGATCACGCTGCACCTCGCCACCGAGATCACCCCAATCTGGCAAGCCAGCGAAACCTGGCTGCAGCAAACCGGGATCGAGCCGCCGTTCTGGGCCTTCGCCTGGCCCGGCGGCCAAGCCCTGGCCCGCCACATCCTGGACACCCCCGGGCTGGTCCGTGGCCGCCGGGTGCTGGACTTCGCCGCCGGCTGCGGCATCGCCGCCATCGCCTGCGCCCTGTCCGGCGCCGCCTCCGTCCAGGCCGCCGAAATAGACAAGCTGGCCGCCGCCGCCATCGCCCTGAACGCAACGGCGAACGGCGCCGACGTGCAGGTCCTGGCCGAGGACGTGGTCAACCAGCCCGCCCGCTGGGACCTGATCCTATGCGGCGACGTCTGCTACGAAGCCCCAATGACCCGGCACATCCTCCCCTGGCTGCGCCGGATGGCCGGCGAGTGCGAGGTCTGGGTCGCCGACCCCGGGCGTGCCTACCTGCCGGCGGACGGGCTGGACCCGCTGGCGGAGTATGCCGTCCCAACCCTGCTGGAGCTGGAGGACCGCACCCTGCGCCCCACCCGGCTGTTCCGCCTGGCCCCGCCGGCCGGTGGCTGACGGCGTCGGCCAGAGCAGATTGGAGTCCGCAGCCGCTGCTGTCCGGGGCACAGACGGAGGATGAGGGCCTGTTCGCCGTGCAGCACCGCTACGGATGGAAACGATGCAGTGGTCCCTGGCCAGCGACAAGGTGCATTTGGGGTAGCATTGCTCCTGCTCCCTCCGGGAGAGGGCCGGGGTGAGGGGGTTTTCAAGCGCAGCCCTCGCAATTGGCAGGGCTGCGTGCCTCCGGTTCCCCGCTCCGCAGCCAAAACCCCCTCCTCACCCCAGCCCTCTCCCAAAGGAAGAGGGAGAAGAAAGGACCTCTTGATGCTCTACCACGTGGAAATGGACGTCCAGGTCCCGCCCGGCACCGACCCGGCGCACTTCGACCGCCTGAAGGCCGACGAGAAGGCCATGTCCCAGGACCTGCAGCGCCAGGGCAAGTGGCGGCACCTGTGGCGCATCGCTGGCCGCTACGCCAACATCAGCGTGTTCGCCGTGTCCAGCCACGACGAGCTGCACGCCATCCTCTCCGCACTGCCGCTGTTCCCGTTCATGAAGATCGAAGTGAAGCCCCTGGCGCAGCACCCCTCCGCCATCGTGCAGGAGGGATGACCCCTGCCGCCCTCATGCCGGCGCTGTTCGTCGGCATCTGGGCAACCGGGTTCCTGGTGGCCCGGCTGGTCGCGCCGCACGTGGACCCGCTGACGTTCCTGTCCCTGCGCTTCGTGCTCAGCGCTGGGGCGTTCGCGGGGATCGCGGCGGCAGCCGGCGCGCGGTGGCCGCGGGGCGCGCGGGCATGGCGGGACGCGCTGGTGGCCGGAGTGCTGATGCAGGGCGTCTACCTCGGCGGCGTGTTCTGGTCGGTGCGGCACGGCCTGCCGGCCGGGCTGTCGGCGCTGGTGACGGGCTTGCAGCCGCTGCTGACGGCGGTGCTGGCGTTTCCCTTGTTGGGAGAGCGCGTAGGGAAGCGTCGCTGGCTAGGCATCGCATTGGGCTTCGGCGGTGCGCTGCTGGTGCTGTCACCGCAACTGGCGGCGGGAGCGGCGGGCGCGGGCGCCGTGCCGCTGCTGGCATCCGGAGCGGGGATGGTGGCGATGACCCTGGGCACGATCTGGCAGAAGCGGACGGGCGGCGCCGCGGACCTGCGGACCAACGCCGCCGTGCAGTTCCTCGGCGCTGCGGCCGTGACGGCGCCGTTGGCATGGCTGACCGAGGCCGGGCGGTTCGACGGTGCCTGGCAGGCTTGGGCCGGCCTGGCATGGGCGGTGTGCGGACTGTCTCTGGGCGCGATCTCGCTGCTGCTGGCGCTCATCAAGCGCGGGGCGGTGTCGGGCGTGGCGTCGCTGTTCTACCTGGTGCCGCCGGTGGTGGCGGTGCTGGCCTTCCTGCTGTTCGGGGAGGCGCTGACAGGGGTGCAGGTGGCCGGGATGGCGCTGGCGGCGGCGGGGGTGGCAGTGGCAAGCCGGGGCTGATGCCACCGCCAGTCCAGCATCATGCCGGCATCCCCATGCCGCCCGTGCCGCCGCAACGCCCCGCTCAAAATCCCGCCACCCCATACAGCACGATCCGCGTCTGGTCCGATAGCGTCAGCACCGTATTGCCTGCCGAGCTGGTTTGCATACTCACGGCGCGGTTGGCTTCCGTGCTCGCAAAGCCCTGCAGATAGATCCCGTCGATGTCGGGCGCGAAATCGAATAGCGCGAGTGTGCGCGGCAGTCCCTGGGATGCCGTGATCACCAGGTCGGTCGCCCCCAGCATGGCGATGTCCGCCGATCCCGTGCCAGCGGTGATGGTGCTGCTGCCCTGCGCGAACACGGTGCTGTGCCCGGCGCCCAGCGTGACGGTGTTCGTGCCGGTCCCCGTGCCGATCAGGTCGTTGCCGGTTCCAGCGATGAAGGTGAGCCGGCCCGTCCCGCTGCCGATCATCACGTCATTGCCATGGGCGGTCGCACCCGACAGCAGCACGTTGTCGCCCGTGGCTACCAGGAAATCCCCGGCGTTCCCGCTGGAATACAGCGTGTCGCCAGTTTGGCCCACCAGCACCGACTGCTTGCCGCCGCCCGACCTGATGGTGCCCCCGCCCCCGCCCCAATACTGGCCGCCGCCCGTGCCGCCCTGGACGTGGATGGAGTTGCCCAGGCCCACGACGATGTCGTAGCCGCTGCCCCCTCTATAGGTCAGGCCGCCCTGTCCGGCGAACACGGTGCTGGTGCCGGTGCCGCCGGTATAGGTCAGGCTGCCGCTGCCGCCGACCACGGTCGCGCCCACCGCCGCCTTCACCGTGTCCGGCCCGCTGCCGCCGAAGATGGTGTCCGCGCCATTGGACTGCACGGTGCAGATGCCGCTGCCCAGAACCTCCGTATTCGGCCCGCCGCTGGTGATGACGGTGCCGCTTTCGACCCGGACCGTGTTGTTCTGTCCGTCAACGTAAGTGGAGCCGTCCAACGTCGGTGTTGGTGTGGGCGTCGGGACCGGCGTTGGCGTGGGGAGCGGCGTTGGAACGGGCGTCGGCGTCGGTGCGGGTATGGGCGTCGGGACCGGTGTTGGCGTGGGTGCCGGAGTCGGCGTTGGAACGGGCGTCGGCGTCGGTGCCGGCCTAAGGTAAAGTTCGGTTCCGGGGTGCTTCGGGTCGAATATCAACAGCCCGGAATCCGACTCCGCTCCCACCGTCCACTTGGAATAATCGCCTGCAAGCTGCACCGTCTCGGTTGCGCCGCCCCCGGAGATCGTCAGAATATCCGTTGTCCCGTTAAGGGTGACGGTTGCATTCGGGATGTAGGCAAGCCCGGCCAAGTCTGCCGTCGCGTAGATCCCAGCCAACTCAAGGCCGGAAATGGTCGCACCCGGATAGACCTGAGCCGTCCCGCTGACGATCTTGACGTTGCTGGCAGTCGCTCCGGAGTAAAGCATCAGGAAGCCGGGCGCTTGTATGACCGTACCCGGAGGGGCCGTGCCGTTGGTGACCTCCAGCGGGCCTGTTTGCACGACAACGCCCGTTGCTGTGCCGCCGGCATAAACCTGAAGAAAGCCGCCATCTACAGTTGTGTTAATGGCGGTTCCGCCTGAGTTGACTTGCAGAAAATCTGCAGAACTTACAACCTGCCCAGTGACAGTTTGATCCTTGTTGACGAAGATAAACGCCATCTTAACAAACCTGTTCCGGCTGCCTTGGTCCGAAGAGCTACTCTGCTTTTGAACATTCGTCCATACCAAATCTTGCTAATTATCACTACTTCGGTACGCTGGCGGCAATTCTGTTTTCCAGAAGGCGCTGCCCTTCAAGGTGGCGTTTGCGACGATGCTGCTGGTCGAGCTGAGAAGGCCTTTGGAGCTTTCAGAGTTTTCATCGCTGTTGAGCCGTTAATCAAAGCCTAAGCAAACCTCTGGAGGTTTGCGCACAGATGAAAAGCTAAGGACCTGTAAAAAACCAACAGAATTGGTTTGATCCGTAGGATTCCCGTGGGGATCATGGTGCCGTAGTTTGGCGGGATGGTTGACTCTGCCCTGATCCGTTCGCGTTTTGCGTTGTTGTCG
>JAABUT010000981.1_pt1 | contig 36929 bp, 34 predicted proteins | sample 5559281 | NCBI WGS metagenome assembly JAABUT01 (sample SAMN10711880, study PRJNA513359) | rock metagenome | isolation source: Antarctica rocks | place: Antarctica: Victoria Land, Ricker Hills nord | collected 2016-01-04 | reverse complement strand
AAGTGGAACCGGCGCCCACCCGACACGACAGTCGGGTCACAAACCAACCCCAAGATCAAAACTACCTGTCGCACAGCACATTTCACCCGGACGACACCAGATCACGCCCCGTCATGCAAAATCGAGGTTAACACGGGAAGTCCCGCCGGCGGGGGTGACAACCACGCTGGTGGCAGCGCCGCCGGCATCAACAGCGGTGCCTCCAACACCAGCGGTGCAGGCAACAACAGCAGTAGTGACGGCAGCAATGCCGCGCCGCCGTCGGCGGACCCGAACTGGCGTACCAGCGGTCTGCCGTGTCTGGTGGTGCCGGCTAGCCCGCCGCCAGCGGTTGGGTCTGCGGTCTGGGAGGGCCACACCGCAGCTGAGGGGCGGATTGTTCAGCAGATGTGTAATCCGGGCGGTGGGCAGCAGCAGATCGCTGCCGGCGGACCCTATTTCCAGAGCAACGGAACGCCTGCGCCGCCGCCGCAGCGGCGTGTTGCTGCGGGTGGTGGTCCTGCGGCACCGCCGCTGCCTCCGCCTCCGCCGCCTCCGATTGATCCGCGGATTCTGGCGCAGCGTGCGATGGATCAGCTGCAGATCCCCGCGCCGGATGTCCGGTTCGGTCCTGATCCGGCGCGGATCGCGGTGAATTTTTGGACATGGTTGTGGGTGGCTAATGCGACGCCGCCGCCGCCGAAAACCATTACAGCGGGGCGGGTTTCGGTGACTGCGACCCTGAGGTTGACGTCGGTGTCGTGGGCTCCGGGTGAGGTTGATCCGGCGAATGGGCAGGGGGTGGGTTCGATCGGGTGTGCGGGTGCGGGTGTCGCGCCGGCTGCTGGTGCTGATCTGCAGGTTCAGCCGGCGTGTGGTTACAGGTACCACTGGCGGTCTTTGCCGGCGCGGACGAGTGGTTCCGGTAGGTGGCAGCTTCAGGCGACTGCTACTTGGACGATGACGTGGACGGCGACGGGTACCGGGCCGGGTCAGCCGGCGCAGGGAACAGTGTCGACGGCCAGACGGGCTATTGCGGGTATCAGAGTCGGTGAGTGGCGTACTGCTGGCGGATATGGGGGCTGATGGTGACGACGGTGAGTAGGGCTGAGAAGAAGCAGCAGGGGGCAACGCCGCCGGCGGATCGGCCGGCGACGGGGCCGGGTTCGATTCCGCCGGCGCCGCAGCTGGCGACTCCGAAGCGGCGTCCGCGGCGGTTGTTGATCGCCGCGGGTGTGGTGATTGTGGTGGTTTGCGGGCTGGCGACGTATTGGCTATTGCAGCGGTCCGCTGACCGGGTCGAGGTGATCGGGGTCGCCGGTGATGTGGCCGTGGGTGAGCAGATTCAGGCGAATGATTTGGTGCGGGTGCAGATCGTGGCGGATCCTGCGTTGTCGCCGGTGTCGTGGTCTGAGGCGTCGTCGGTGGTCGGTGAGTATGCCGCGGTGGATCTGCGTTCCGGGACTTTGCTGACCGCGAACTCCGTGACGACGGCTCGGGTGCCGCCGCCTGGCAAGGCGCTGGTCGGGGTGTCGGTGAAGGACGGGCAGATGCCGTCGAGCGCGTTGGGTGCGGGTGACAAGGTTCAGCTGGTGACGGTTGCGGCGACCTCGGATAGTTCGACGAAGGTGCCGGCGCCGGTGAACGCCACCGTGTACCGCATTGGTGGTGCCGCGTCCGGTGGGTTTTATCCCGTCGATGTGATTGTGGCGCAAGGGGATGCGGCACGGGTTGCGTCTGATGCTGCGGCTGGTCGCATCGTGATCGTGTTGCTCCCGAGGGGGTGACGGCTGCCATGACCGTGACTGAGCAGGTGGCGGTGCCGACCCGCCTCGACCGGGCGCTCTCTGTCGGGGCTGCGGACCGTGAGAGGCCGCGGATCCGTTGGGAGTGCATCGATGTGCGCTGGGGGCTCGCGACTGAGCTGATCGTGTTCCGGATGCGCGCGGCTGACGTCGAGGATCGGGGCGGGCCATGCTGATTGCTTTGGTGTCAGGGAAGGGATCTCCGGGGACGTCGACGACGGCGTTGGCGTTGACGTTGGCGTGGCCGCGGCCGGCGCTGCTGGTCGAGTGTGACCCGCGCGGTGGTGATCTGTTGTGGGGCTACGGGCAGGGCCGCCACGCTGATGGTCGCGGATTGTTGAATCTGCAGATCGCTGCACGCCGGGAGACGATGACGTCGGCCTTGTGGTCCACGACGGTCGAACTGGGTGAAAACCGTTGGGCGCTGCCGGGTTTGGATGAGCCGAAGCAGGCGGGATCGGTCGAGTGGGCGTCGCTGGGCCGGGCGTTGACGGCTCAGACCGAGGTCGACGTGATCGCAGATTGTGGGGTGGTGCCTGCGCTGCGGGCCCCGTCGCCGGTGTGGACTGCAGCGGACATGGTGGTGCTGGTGATGGGGTCGTCGCTGCGTGGTACGCGTGCCGCGGTGAATGCTGCGGGGCTTTTGCGATCGGAGTTGATGTCGACCGGGCTGGGCGCCGATCGGCTGGTGTCGTCGGTGGTGGGTCCTGGGCGCCCGTACCCGTTGGGTGATATGCGGACCGCGATGGCTGAGGCCGCTCCAGTGGTCGGCGATATGCCGTGGGATCCGGCGGCCGCAGCCACTCTGTCGGAGGGTGCGCCTGCTCGGCGGAGGTTGAAGCGGTTTCTTGCTGCGGCAACGGATCTCGGAAACGCGATCGGCGCCAAGGCGATGTCGCTGCGGGTTCAGACTGGCGAATTCCAGGCCGAGCCGAGGGTGTTGGGTTCCGCCCCGCGGCACAGCTCGGAGATGTCGGCGCCACGGCCGGTGCCGTCGTCGAGTCCTGCCGGCTCGCGACCGCCGTGGGCGCCTCCGGCGCGCGTGGGCGAGTGGAGAGGTGAGCAGTCGTGAGTGATGACTTGTGGACGGTTTCCGCGTCGTCATCGGGCTTCGGAGATGGCGGTGAGTGGGGTGGTGTCGAGGAGGCTGCCCCGATCGATTATGCGCTGGTTGGCCGGATCCAGGCGGAGGTCAACCGGGCGTTGGATGAGCGTGCCCGTGCGGCTAATACGGCGTTCTCTAAGGCGGAGCAGCGTCAGCTGGGCGGTCAGCTGGTCAGTGAGTATCTTGAGTCGCAGATGCTGTCCTCGGCCGAAGAGGGCCTGGAACTGCTGGACGCATCGCAGGAGCGGGCATTGCGGGATGCCGTGCTGGCACAGATGTTTGGTCTCGGGCGGCTGGAGCAACTGTTGTTGGATCCGGATGTTGAGGATATTCGGATCCCCGGCTCCGGAGCGGTGTTGGTGAAGCTGGCATCCGGGGAACGTGAGATCCGGGAACCGGTCGCAGAATCGGCGGATGACTTGATGACGCAACTCGATGCGATTGCTACGAACCACGGGCAGAACGCCCGCTCGGTGACGTCGGCACGGCCATGGGTGGACCTGAGGCTGCCGGGGCATGCGCGGTTGGCGGGGGTCTGGGATATCACGCCAGTTCCGTACGTGACGATCCGTAGACATCGGTATGTAGATGTGACGTTGGATCGGTTGGTGGAGCTGGGCACGTTGTCGCCGGCGATGGCGGCGTTCCTGAAGGCGGCTGTGATCGCTCGCCGGTCAATCCTGGTTGTGGGTGACCCGGCGGTGGGAAAGACAACGTTGCTGCGGGCACTATGCCAATGTCTGCCACCAACGGAAAGTTTCGTCACCCTGGAGACTGAGTACGAGCTGCTGTTGCACGAAATCCCTGGCCGTTTCCCTTGGTTGATCCCGTATGAGGCCAGGGAGGGCATGGGTGAGATCGGGCGGGACGGCCGGCCCGCCGGCGAGGTGACCTTGGCGGACATCTTCCCGACGTCGCTGCGGCATTCGGCGGACAGATGCATCGTCGGCGAGGTGCGGGGCGCCGAGGCAGAGTCTCTCCTGGACGCCATGACCAGGTACCGCGGATCGATGGGGACCTTCCACGCCGATTCTGCTCGCCTTGCGGTCCCGGCCCTGTCAACGTTGTTGTCGAAGCACCAGGCGAACTGGTCGGTCGAGGCGTCGACTCGTCAGATTGCGCAGGCTGTCGATCTGATCGTGTACATCGATAAGGACCGCACACGGGACGGCCAGATCCGCTATGTCACCGACATAGTCGAGGTCAGCCAGGTCGCGGAGAACTCGGAACCTACGTGGAATGAGATCTTTCAACCGCTCAAGGATTGGGCAGACAGGGACCCGCGGGGATACGCGGTAGGCAAGCCTGAGGACCAACGGTGGGTGCGCCGAGCGGGTCTGGACCTGGCGCACTTGGAACAAGAAAACTCTGTCTGGCCCAACCCGTTTCCTGAGCGCTGGGGGTGGGGCTGATGTCCACCTTCGACACGTTGATCGCGGCGTGTGTTGCCGCCGCCGTCGCTGGCCTGTTCATGATCGGTGTCGGCTGGTACGGGCGAGAGCAGCAGCCGCAGCCGTTCCGAGGAAAGATCAGAGCCTCCGGCGCTCTGACCGCCTCACGGCAGCGGGCCGGGAAGATCGTCATGGCGTGCGCGGCCGGTGTGGTCGTGTGGCTGCTATCAGGTTGGCCGGTCGCGGCGGTGTTGACGGTGGCGGGGGTCCTCGGGGTGCCGTATTTCTTCGGTGCCGCGAAAGTGGTCAAGCGTCGTATCGAGAGGTTGGAGGCGCTGGATGAGTGGACGCGCCGGCTGGCCGACTCGATCTCGTCCGGGGCAGCCGCGGTGCCGGCGCTGGTGCGTTCCGCCGAGCATGCCCCGGGACCTATCTCGCGTGAGGTGACAGCGTTGGCGAATTCGTTGGCCACTCCTCGGCTGGATCGGCGGGTGGCGCTGCGGACGTTCGCCGATGAGATCGACGATTCGTTGGGCGACATGATCGCCCTGTCGCTGGAGATCGCGGTGTCGGCGCAGGCGTCGCAACGCGTGCCGGATGTGCTGCGGACGATGGCCGAGGGGGTGGCCGAGGAAGTCAAGGCGCGCCGGTCGATTGAGGCAGGGCGGGCCGGCCCCCGTAACGAGGCGAAGTTGATCGTCATCGTCCAGATCGCTTTCGTGGTCTTGGTTTCGCTGGCCACCTCCTACACCAAGGAGTACTCGACATTGTTGGGCCAGCTGGTGATGGCTGCGCTCGGCCTGGTGGTGATCGCCGCTTTGTGGATGCTGCGCCGGTTCTCCACCGGGACGTTGCCGCCGCGGATCCTGCAGGAGAGCCGGTCATGAACCCGGTTCTGATTGAGCTGCTGCTGGCCGGCGCCGGTGTGGGTGTCGGGCTGTGGATGCTGCTGCTGGTGTTGGTTCCCGAGCGCACGGATCTGGTGACGGCGCTGCAACGGCCCCGCCGCATTGTGAGCCTGCAACCCCTGCTGATTGAGGAAACCGCCTCCGGTAAGGGCCTTGCGGGGCTGCAGGAACGGGTGGAGCGGCGGCTGGCCCGCCTGCAGCTGAGCACCCCCGACGGGGATTTGGCGGTGGCCGGGATCTCCCGCGGCCGGTTCCTGCTGATTCGGGTGGCCGCAGTGCTGGGTGCGTTGTTGTGCGGTCAGGTCTATTCGCTGGCGTTGTTGGCTTTGGGGCTGGGGATCCCGATCGCGGTCCCGCAGCTGTTGTTCCTGGTTGTGGCGGTGGTGGCGTGGTTCTCGGTGGGCCTGTGGGTACGCGAGCTGGCGGCGAACCGACGCCGCGAAATGCGGTACGCGCTGGTGTCATATCTGACTCTGGTGGCGCTGCACCGGGCGGCTGGTTTGGCGATGGGCGCGGCGCTTCGCACCGCTGCCTCCTCATCGCGGGCGTTCCGGCGGATCCGGGACCGCATCGACCGATCGGCCAGGGCTGGGGAGTCCGCCTGGATCGGCCTGGCCGACCTGGCGGCCGAGCTGGGAATCGACGAACTGTCAGACATTGCCGCGATCGCTGACACCGCCGGCACACAGGGCGCCGGTGTGTACATGACGCTGATGGCCCGGGCATCGAGCCTGCGCCGCGAGCTGCAGAAGGCGGAGGAGACGTTGGCGGCGCAGACGTCGACGAAGCTGGCGATCCCGCGAGTGCTGCTGGCGTTCGCCACCTTTGCCTTCCTGCTGTTCCCTGCGTTGATGTCGTTGGCCAGCGCATGAGAAATGGGGTGATCGGTTCCTGACTTTGGTGGTTCGACATGTCGGCACAGTGATTGCAACGGAAGGGGATTCGAGATGATTGCGGAACTGCGAACGATGATGTGGATGGTGGCGGGTGTGCTGGGCCAGAAGGTCGGCAGGCTGCGCCGCGAGGGTGAGCGGGGCGACGGTGGTGGCCACGGGCTGACGGTGGTTCTGCTCACTGTCGCCGGCGTCGTAGTCGTTGGGGTGGTGGCCGCCGCCATCATCGCGGTCGTGCACAACAAGACCGGCGGGTTGGACCCCAGCCACAAGCCCTGACCAGGCACCCTTCACGGTGAAGACCTTCGACAGGCGGAACCAGGATCGTCCCCACCCGGACCGGTCCTGGCTCTTGCGTGCCGCAAGGTCCGATCGTGGTGATGGCGGCGGGAACGCGCTGACCTGGCTGTTGTTGTTCCCGGTGGTGCTGCTGATCTTGTGGCTGGGTGTTCAAGTCGGCATGTCTCACTACGGGCAGAGCATGGCGGCGGCGGCGGCGCAGGCGGGGGTGCGGGCGGCGACATCCGCCCCCGGTGACCCATCGCGGGCCGAACCGGAAGTGCACCGGTTCCTGCAGGAGCAGGACGCTGCGAGCGACGTGCAAGGCGCGCAAGTCCATGTGGACACCGCCGGTGACACGGTCACGGTCACGGTGACGGGTACGTCGATGTCAGTGGTTCCTGGGCTCCAGTGGTCGGTGTCGGGTTCTGCGTCGGGACAGCTTGAGCGCCTGGGTGGTGGCGGATGATGCGCCGGGCATGGCGGTGGTGGCGCGGTGAGCGCGGCTCTGCCGGCGGTGATGCGCTGGAGCTGGTGATCGCAGCCCCGGTGCTGTTGCTGCTCATTCTGGTGATGGTGCCCTTCGGGCGGGTCGCCGCCGCCAATAGCAAAGTAGAAGCGGCCGCGGGTTCGGCTGCGCGGGCCGCTTCGAAGCAGCACGACACCACGACCGCGAGCGCTGCCGCCCACTCGCAGGCCTCGGAATCCCTTGCTGGTGCGGGGGTTTCCTGCAGCACCCTGACCGTTGACGTCGACGCATCGGCGTTCGACCTGCCGATCGGCCAGCCGGGCTCGGTGACGGTCGTGGTGCATTGCACGGTGTCGTTGTCGGATGTGGCGCTGCCGGGTATCCCGGGCGCGGTGACAGTAACGGAACAGGCGTCATCACCCCTGGATCTGTATCAGGAGCGAGCATGAAGGGGCCGGCGGCGCAGCCACACACAGAGGCAGCCGGCGGGGTCGAAACCGTGGGCGAGATGGCCCGGATAGCCGGGCGGCGGGCACGGCGTTTCGGCCTGGCCCCACGTCTCGGCGGCGGCGGCACCGGGATGCGGCTGCTGCGCGGCTGGATCGTTGCGGCAACGTGGCCGCTGGCCCTGGTCTCCGCGTGTGCAGATGCCGCGCATATGCGCACCCTGGCCGGGGCATCGGCGACGGTCAAGACCGCGGCACCCGCCGGCCGTCGGCTGTGGCGGTTCGCGGCCGTAGCTCAGAGTGTGGCTGTGCTGTGGATCGCCGTGGTGATCAGCTGCGCGTTGGGGGCGCTGCTGGCCGGTAGCGGTGTGGTTCGAATCGTGTGTGCGGCTGCGGTTCTGGTGCTGTTCGCGCCGCCCGCGGTCGCCGCTGTTGTGCAGACGGTGCGGTCGCGGAGGGAGCCCGAGATGGCGCTGCGGAATTTGGATGCGCGGCGGGATGCGCTCGCCGGTGAGGGCGCCGGCTACACCCTGTCGGAGGTGCTGGCCGCGCACGATCACACCGGTGAGGGGACCGCGTTGATGGAGGCACTGAAGCGGCAATGGTTGGCCGAGGCAGCCGTGGTGGTGCTGTATCCGGCGACTGAGCCGCTGGCCGGCTATTACGCGCGACTCGGCGCCGTCCGCGACGAGAACGCCCACCGCCGGATGCTGTTCGACTACCGGCTTGGGACATCGATATGAGGAACAAACTGACCCAGCTGCGGCGCCGGCTGGTGACCCTGCGCCGTAGCGATGAAGGCTCCGGCGGCGGTTTGAGCCTGGTGATCTTGCTGATCGCAGTCGTGGTGTTCATCGTGTTCGGCCTGGTCGTCGATGGTGGGGTTCGCGCATCAGCGATCGATCGTGCTAATCGGGTGGCCATGGAAGCCGCTCGGGCCGGTGCCCAGGTCATCACCGAACCCGGTACCGGGGGCGTGTCGGTGGATCAGGTGGTGCAGCAATACCTGGCGACAGAGGGCGTATCGGGATCCTCGTCGGTGACCGGTGACCGCGTCGACGTCACGGTGAATTTCTCGGAGCCGACGAAGATCCTCGGCATCATCGGACTGACCAAACTGCCCGTGCACGGCTCAGGTTTCGCCTACGCCATCTATGACGCCGGAGGGGCCGGATGATCACCGAGAAGATCCGCCCGCAGGCCGTCGAGACACAGGTCGGCTTCGTCCTGGTCGGCGCCGCCGTGGCCGGAACTGCGCTGTTGTTCTATCGATTCCCGATGACGATCGCAGGACCGCTGACGGTGGTGCTGTTGATTGCGACCGTGGCGGCCATTGAGGATGTGCGGACCCGTCGACTTCGCAACCTTTACACCGGGGCGATCGCGGCTGCCGGTGTGACGGTGGCGGTGGTGTATCAGGTGACTGGTTGGCGGAATGGGCTGTGGCCGGCGTTGCTGGCCGGCGCGGCCTGGTTCCTGGTGTTGTTGATCGAAGCGTTGCCGGAAGATTCGTTGAGCGCCGGCGACGTGAAACTAGCTGGCGCGCTGGGCATCTGGATGGGTTGGATCGGCTGGCCGGCCGCCTTCTTTGGTCTGCTTTTGGTGCACGGTGTGATGGCTCTGGTGTTGCTGTCGGCGCGTATCAGGGGCGTTCACCGGGTTCCGTTGGGCCCGGCGATCGTGGCCGGTGTGTTGGTGGCGCTGTTGGTCGTCGGCGGGTAACAGGAGACGAAGATGTTCAGACGAGTGGTCAAGTCGTTGGCGGCGCTGGTGGTGCTGTTGGCGCTGCTGGTGGGCGCGCCGATCGCCTTGTGGACCTTCGGTCGGTCGCTGTTGCCGACCAAGGTTCCTAGCTGGTCAGCGGTGTGGGATGCCTTGTGGAGCCGTGATGACGGCACCTTGTTCCTGAGTGTCCTGCTGATCGTGGGTGTCGTCGCCTGGCTGGTGTTCGCGGTCTGCGTCATCGTCGAGCTGGCGGCGATGCTCGCCGGCCAGCGCGGCCGCTGGCATCTTCCCGGGCTGGGGATGCCGCAGCGTGCCGTGTCGGCGTTGCTGGCGTTGATCTTCACCGGGTCGATGCTGACCATGAGTGTCGGAACCGCGGCGGCCAGCCCGGTCCAACATCTGCCGGCGGCCGTGCACGCCTCGGTCGGCTCCCTGCAGGCTACGCACCCGCAGGGCCACAACACCTCTGACCGGCAGTCCCAGCCGACGAGGGCGCCGGTGTCAGGATCTCAGCGGCATGTTTCCGCTGCCCATTCTGCGAGCGGGCCGGTGTGGACGGTTCAGCGGTACGACACGCTGTGGTCGATCGCTGAGAAGTCGCTGGGTGATGGGCGGTCGTTCCAAATGATCGTCGAGCTGAACATCGGTGTTGCGCAGCCAGACGGGAAAACGCTGCACACCGCCGACACCTCACTGGAAGTGGGCTGGCGGCTGCGGCTACCCGCCGGTGCAAAGCTGCCCGAACACACCGATCTCGCTCCGGTGCGGGCGGCTACTGCGCGGCCGACAACGGTGACGGTCGGGCAGGGCGACACCCTGTCTCAAATCGCGCAGGATGAACTCGGTGACGCCGACAAGTATCCAGGGCTGGCGAAGGTCAATCACCTCCGCGACCCGAACCTGATCGACGTCGGTCAGACGATCATCATCCCAGCGCCAGGCCAGCCCGACACTCAGGTGCATCGCCCGACCGCGGACCCCCACCACGGCCAGGCGCCGGCCGACCGACCGGCTCCGCATCCCGCAGCCCCGCAGCACCCCGTCGTCAAGCCCGCCCCGAAACCCAACCCCACAGCCGAACCTGCGACACCCGGACAGCACCCTCAGATGTCACCACGCCATACCCAGATCCCTGCCCCCACACCGGATGCATCCCCCCGTGCACCCGTCGGGCAGACACAGGAAGATGCCGGCGTCCCGGCAATGACCCCTCCCCGGGCGCCGGCATCTTCCGCCCCAACATCGGCAGTAACGATCGGGGGGCCCGCCACGCCCGCTGCGAGCGCCCCGGAGATGACCGCAGCCCAGAAGACAGGGGAGCAGCAGCGTCCACAGCATGTGCCGGGCCGGGTGCACCATCCGGCGACCGTGGTCGAGCGGCCCGCAGGCTCGGAGTCGGGTCCGGCCGCCTCCGACGTCGCGGTGGCGGACCAGGCGTCGTCGTCGACGCCGGCGTTCCTGGCTGCTGGTGGCGGGGTGTTGCTGGCGTCGTTGGTCGCGGGAGCGTTGTGGTCTCGGCGGCGCCGGCAGTTCCGTCATCGTCGATCTGGACACACCATCGCGCGGGCTCCGGCAGAGCTGGCGGCAACGGAGCGGGGCCTGCTGTCGGTGGCCGACCCCGCAATGGCCGACGTCGGCTGGCTGGACCGGGCGCTGCGCGGGTTGGTGCACCGACGCAGCGACACAGGTGAGGGTGAGCTGCCGGATCTGACCGCGGTGCGGATGAGCGGGAATCTGTTGGAGCTTCACCTGGCTGGGCCGTCGACGCCGCCGCCACCGTGGACCGCCAATGCGGACGGAACGGTGTGGACGCTGCGCCGCGGCGAGGACACCGGGTACCGGGCCGGGGCGCGGGCGTTTCAGTACGCGCCCTACCCGATGCTGGTTTCGATCGGGCACACCCCAGACGGTGACCGTTGGCTGCTGGATCTGGAACACATGGCGGCGGTGATGCTGACCGGGGACGAGGAACGGGGGTTGAACCTGGCCCGGTTCCTGGCCGCCGAGCTGGCGCACAACACGTGGTCGGAACTGTTGCAGGTGACATTGGTCGGGTTCGGCGCGGAGATGGCGGAGCTGAACGTGGAGCGGGTCACGCAGATCCCGGATGCGCAGGAGGCGATCGCCGCGGTGCGTCGGCAGGCGGAGTCGGTGCCCGACGCGGCCGCGGTCCTGGCCGAACGGGCTGGCGACGGTGGAGGCGAGCCGTGGACGCCCCATGTGCTGCTGGTCGCCGGTGCCGCCGTGCGGGCCGACCGGTGCGGCGTCGACGAGCTGGTCGGGTTGCTGCGCAGTCAATCGCATCGGTCATCGATCGCGTTGATCCTCGATGCATCCGACTCTGACCTTGCCGGCGACGACGGGCCGGCCGATGAGCAAGTGTGGCGTGTTCACCTGACCACCGACGGCATCCTTGAGGTGCCGCAGCTGGGGGTGGAGTTGGTCGCCGAGCAGCTGCCCGAGCATGAGGCGCGGGATCTGGCCAGGCTGCTGGTGTTGGCGGCGCAAGTGGACGACGGCCAGCAGATGGCCGCCGCGCGGGGCAAGCAGCCGTGGGACGAGTACGCCGACGCCGCCGGGTTGCTGCGGGATCGGCATGGCCGTCCCCATCTGGACGAGGCGGCAATCCGGGTCGCGGACTCGGACGAGCCGGTGGGCACATCGGTGTTGCCGTTGACTACCAACGCCTACGTGCAGGCTGCGCCGACGACCGCCGAGGACGTGCAGACCCTGGCACCGGAGGTCGACCCGCAGGTGTGCCAGCAGATCTTGTCGGTCAGTGACGGGTTGGATGCGGAACTGGCGGCCTGGGCGGACCTGGACTGTCCGCGGCCGAAGATTCGGGTACTAGGCCCGGTAGAGGTGCAGGCGCAGGGGAAGCTGCCAGCGGACAAGCCGCGGCGGCCCTGGAATTGTGAAGTGGTTGCGTTCCTGGCGAGCCGGCCGCAGGGGGTGACAGCAGCCGAGTTCGGCACAGCCATGTGGCCACAAGATCCTGACATCGAAGGCAAGACGAAGCTGCGGCAGTCGATCTCGATCGCGCGGAAGTGGCTGGGAGTGAACCAGGAGACGGGGCGGGAACACATCCCGTCGAATCCCGGGGTCCCGGGGCAGCTGTACCGGTTGGAGGGTGCGCTCGTGGACGCCGAGCTGTTCCGCCGCCTGCGGATTCGCGGGGCCGCCCGCGGACAGGATGGCATCGCGGATCTGCAGGCCGCGTTAGGGCTGGTGTCCGGACCTCCCTTCCACCAGCTGCGGGTCGGCAGCTACAGCTGGCTGGCCGATACACCGCTGCACCATGAATACACGGCGATGATCGCTGACACCGCCCACACGGTGGCTGTCCATTTCCACGCGGTGGGTGATCCGCTGCACGCGGCCGAGGCGGCAAAGGTCGCGCTGCTGGCGGGCGGCCCCACGGATGCGGCGCTGCTGGACCTGGCGGAGGCCTGCTACGCGATGGGGCAGGACGGCGAGGCTGCCCGATGGTTGCAGGAGCTGATGGTCAAACACGAAGCCGAGGTCGAGGAGGAGTTGCCGCGCCGGACATATGACGTGCTGCTCCGCAAGGGCTGGCTGGGTAAGGCCGGCTGATCGACGTGTTCACGCTGGTCGAGGCAACTGGGGTGCCTTGGGCCGCGCCGGTCTGGCCTGCGCGGCGGTCGCCGGCGGATGGTTCCTGCTCTGGCCGGTTTGGCCAGCCGCCGTCGGGCTCGGCGACGTACGAATGTTCGCCCTCGCCTCCGGGATCGTCGGCTACCAGTCGTGGATCGCCGTCCTGGTCGCGATGGGCCCCGGCCTGATCGCCGGCACCATCATCGCGGCATGGATTACTGGCTGAAGGATGGGCGGTGGGGAAACGGCCGGCGGAATCGGCCTCAAGGTGTTCTTGGTGAGCATGTTCGCGGGTATCGGCCGGTTGGGGGTGCAGGCGCTTCGTCGGCAATGTGGCGGCGAGCCGGGCCGGGCCGCTGGGCGGCTGGCGGCCGCGAGGTCCGAACTCAGCAGCCGACGTGGCGGGCTGCCGCCGACCACTGGTGGCCGGGTTTGGTCAGCCGGGAGCGCCGCGCCGTACTCGCCTACAAATGGCTCGGCTCGTTCGGAACCAACGAGGCGCTGCGAAGGGCCAAGAGCGCAGCCAGCCGCTCGTTCGCCGGCGACGTCGTCGAGTCAGACTCCTCGACAGCGCCCTGTTGTCGGCGCCGCCGCTGAACGCACCGGTCGTCGTGTACCGCGGACAGCAGCATCACCCGGCGAGCAACGAACGCAACTTCACCGTCGCCTTACGCCGTGCGACACAGGACTGGCCAGCCGGAACTCGGATCGAACCATCGGGCTTCACCTCATGGTCCCTTGCCCCGCGCGGATTGCCCTGGCATTCACGAAGTCTCGTTCAAGGGAAACGGCGATGCTGTTCCGGGCCCGGATCGACCAAGCGGCATCACTCGCAAACTGCCCCAGCCCGCGCAGGGAGTGGGACCTTCACGGACCCGAGTAGTTCCGCGGAATCACCGGTGACGGCAGTCGGGGAGTACGTCGGCCTGGGTATCGGGCTGACCCAACACCCAGGTTTCGCGCTGAATAGCGGCGGACTCGTATTTCCGGTGGGGTGACAGCTCTGATGTCCGCGGGCGGGGTGACAGGGGGTGACGGGGGTTTGAACAGCGCTGAGCAGCGTCGGTGTCCCAATCGGATGCCGTTGGAAGGGCTGCTGTCATGTTCGTCAACACCCGTTGTATCGAGGACTGGGCGGTACTGGTGGAGCGCCTAGACCGGCGGCGCGCGGTCCATACCTGGGCCGCTGCGGAGCCGGCACTGTGGGCCGCCGGCGGCATTGGAGACCTGGCGGACCTGACCGGGCCGGGGGTGCCCCGTGAATCGGCGGACGCGCTGCTGGGTGCGTTGGTGCGGACCGCTGCGCGTGATGGCGGTGACGATCCGGATGCGGTGCTGGTGTTGGTGCACCTGCTCAGCAACGGGCTGCTGCGGCTGGTGCGTCGGCTTCCGGGTAGCCGCGCCGAAACTCTGCCGGTGTTGATCGGCGAGCTGGCCTGTCAGATTCGGCGGTTCCCGTGGCGCGCGAGGACCCGAAGGTTCGCTTCGAACCTGCTGCTGGACACCTACGCGGCCGCCAAGGAGTTGCGTCCCCGATCGGCCCAGGGTGATCAGCCGACCGATCCTGCGGTCTTTCACCGGTGGGCGGTCGCGCCGCTGCCCGACGCCCGGATGGTCCTGTCCGAGGAACAGCTGTTGCCGGCTGCCGGTGACGAAGCCGGTGACGAACTCGTTGAGTTGCTGCTGTGGGCAGTCGACAACGGTGTCGCGTCACGCGCGGATCTGATGTTGCTGACCGAGGTGTACCGCGGCCGGGGGGCGCGGTGCCGGGTGGCGGCCGAGTGGGGTCTGAGCGAGCGGACCGTACGGCGGCGGCGGGACCGGACGTTGGCCGCGTTGCGTGGCGCCGCCGACCGCTATCTGGCCGAGGTGGCGTGAGCCATGGGAGCACTCCGTGCCGTCGTGTCCACTTCTGCTGGTCGGCGGGACATGTGTGTGGTGACGGATCCGCACGAAGGGACTCAACCAATGATGGCCGGTCAGCCGATTACCGCGAACGAGGTTGCTGATCTGTTCGAGGCGCTGTCGCTGGCGAACGCGCGGATCGCCGAGGCTCTCGATCAGCTGGTTGCCAGGCCGTACCCGGCCAGTGCAGCCACGGTGGTCGAGTTGGAACGGATGTTGGCCCGGATCCGGCCGGCTGCGGCGATGCGGGATCGGCTCGCGATGTTGAGCAGCGATGACTTGCTGGCGGGGGCCGCGGTGTGGGATCGACGCCGGGGCACGCTCCGCGCGGTTCCTGACGGGATCCAGGAGTCGGCGTGAGCGCCGGATTGCTGCCCGAGGTCGGCAGGCCCGGCCTGCCGCGGCCGGTGCAGGACGGCGGTGACGTCGATGAGACTGGTCGGCTGCTGTCGGTGGCCGAGCTGCAGGATGCGCTGCGCGCTGTCTATGCGCGCCGGTCCGGTGAGGTGACAACGGTGCCCGCGGTTTGGTCTCCGATGTGCCCGGACAAGCCCGCGCAGGTGGCCCAGACAGCTGACGACATTCAGCCCGACCCCGAACAGGACAAGGACGGGCCGAGCGGTCCGGACGGTTCCAGCGCTGTGGTTACTGGGGTGCTGTTGGGCGCGGTGGCCGGCGGCACCCGCCGCGGTGGCCGCGGGAACCCGGTTCGTGCGGTAGGCAGGGGCGTTGCGCGGCTGCCGAAGGGCTTCGGCGGCGCTGCCGCCGTCGAGGTCGGGCGGCGGCTGGTGGATCCGCAATGGCCGGGTTTGCGGGTGGAATGTTTCTCGGCGGGGGCCGGCGGGGTCGGCGCCGCGACGGTCACGGTGGCCATCGCGTCGCTAGCAGCGGCCGTGCGCCCGCATCCGGTGCTCGCGGTGGAAACCGTGCGCGGCCCGTGGCGCAACCTGTACCGCCGGGTGATCGGCACGCCCCGGGGATTGTCGGCGGATGAGTGGTTGACCGCCCAGACCCCGTCCGCCGGCACGACGCAGGTCAGTGATGTCCCGTCCTCGACCTGCGGGCTGCGGGCTTGGGACACGGTGGTCGACCTGCCGATGTTGGCCGAGCGGGTATTGAGCTCGTCGGTGAGCTTGTTCGTCAACCGCGGCCCGCTGCCGGCCGCCCGGTGGCCGACCGGTGGCCCGTCGAGTCGGGTTCTGGTCGCCAGGGCGGACCCGGCCGGTGTGGATGCTGCGCTGGCCACCGCGAGCGAGGCCACGACGACACCGGAACTCATTGTGCTGGTTGATACGGGCCGGTTTGGCACCGCCCGGGTGCGCGCCGGGGTCCGGTTGGCCGGCTCGGTGGCCCCGGCGGTGCTCGTGCCCTGGTCTGCCGGCCTGCAGCGCTGTCCGTTGCCGATCGACCGGCTCGAAAGGTCCTGCGCATCTGCGATCGCAGACGTGATGTACCAGCTCACCGAGCACCAGGCCCCGCCGATCGAGCCGGGCAATCCAAGTAGCGAAGGGAACTCACGATGAGAAGATTCGTGGATGCAGTGCAGCTGGCCGTAATCCAGGCCAGAGAAGCCGCGCTGGCCGTCAAGCCTGACCCACCGACAAGTGGCGGCGGCAAGGGTTCAGCGGCAGGGTCGAGCGGCGCGATGGGCGTCGACTGGAACGTGAAACCGACTTTGCCGAAGGCCCTGGGCAAGCTCGACATGTGGTCCACCGTCGCCGGGGTGCTGATGTGGCTCGGCTACGTGGTGGGGTTCTTGGTCCTTATCGGCTGCATCATCATGTGGTCCTCCGGCGGCAAGATCTTCGGCCGGCATGTCGGTGAGGAAGCCAAAGCAACGGCTGTCCGGGTGTGTGCCGGCGGGCTGTTGCTCGGCTCGGCCGGCGCCATCTGGTCCTTCGTCATTGCGGGGTAGCGGCATGGCCGATCATCCCGCTGCCCTTGTCCGGGTTCTTTGCCCACCAGATCAGCAGGCTTCTGTGTCCAGGATTGCGCCAGGGCCGGCCGGTGGCACCGTTGTGGCCGGATTCGGCCGCCTGATGGCGTGTCTGCGGGCGATGTCCGAGACCGGATCGCCGATCGGCACACCCGGGGTACCGTCGACCGGCGGCCTCGGCGAGAACAGGTCGGCCCGATGATGTCCCGAAGCCGCCTGGACTACACGCCGGTGGGTGGCCGGCTCGGTGCCAGGCTCGTTGCCCTGCTGTGTGGCGCGCTGGTTCTGCTCGGCGCCGGGGTAGCCGGCGGCTGGCTGCTGTTCGACCGGGACGCCTCGAGTGCCGCGGCGAAGGGTTCAGGTTTGCCGGTGGTGCCGCACGGCCCGTTTCGTATTGACGGTGGCATCGGCACCGGGTACAGCCACGATGCCAAGGGCGCGGCGGCCGCGGCGACGAATTGGGAGCACACGTTGGCGGCGGCCAGCAACGGACTGCTCGACCCGGCCAGGATTCTGCCCGCGTTAGCGGCGGCAGCACCGTCGACGGCTGTGACCACCGCGGTCGACGCGCTGAACCCCGCGTTGAGTGACAACCAGATGGTGTTGATGACACCGGTCACCGTGACGGTCACCGAATACCAGCCCGCTCGGGTCGTGGTGTCGGTGTGGGCATGCACGGTGATCCGCAGTCGAGAGGTCGATACCAGGCACGGCTTGAACACCGGCGGCCTGTGCGGGACCACAGATCTGGCAATGTCGTGGGAACACGACGACTGGAAGGTCGCGGACCGCGCCTGGAAGCAGGGCCCGAATCTGAACGACATTCCGCCTGCCAACAGCCCCATGCCGGTTCCCGGCATGCTGACCGTCTTCGTCGGCTGACCAGGCGGCGTGCGTGATGTTCTCCTACCGGTGCCGGCGGGTGTTCGTGGTCCTGACGATCTGCTGCGCGCTGCTGCTCAGTTCGACCAGCCTGGCACTGGCCGAGCCGACCGCCGATCAGCCGGCCAACCCGAACGTGGCGATGAAGAACTGGCCCACGCAGCTGCGGCAACTGGTGAACGGCACCAAGGAGTTCAAGTCCGCACCGTGGTTCACCGATAAGACCTGCAGGGACAAGGGCGGGGCTGTCGGCCTGTACATGAACACCTATTTCGACCGCGAAAAGCAGTTCACGACACGGCTGGCCATGGACACCAACCCGGCGGCGTGGGTGGTGATGGAGGCATTCCGCCAGGAGTTCAACCAGAAGCCGTTCGACGTGTTCCCCAATGGCAACGCCGCCTACGACCTGGCCCAGGATGTGTGCGCAGCGGACCTGAAACGGTGGAACGGCGAAAGCACCGATTCGGTGTGGGGTTTCAAATGGGCGGCCAAACCAGACGACGACAGCATCAAACAGATGTTCCCCGACTGCCTACGCAACACTTGGCAAATCCCGAAGTGCGTGGCAGACAGAGCGTCCGGTGCCTCCGGTGATCCGCGACTCAACCTTATCGAGCTGCTGAGGGCGAAGGGTGACAATGGCAACTGGATCAACCTGGGCGACACCTGCAAGAACGGCGACCTGTTTTGCAACCGGGCTACCTGGGCCGACTGCAGCAAGGCGGCAGCCGGCGACGACCGGGCCCGCTGCGTGAACTGGAACTTCCGAGTCTTCGTACACCTGGAGGGTTTGTCGAACTGGATCGAGTCGAACAAGTCGTTCAGCGATCGCGTCGAATCGGTGTTCGCCGCGGTGGGCAAAGGCCTTTACACAGCGGGTAAGTGGGTGCTGACCGGGCTGGGCTGGGTGGTCGGCCTGCTCGGGAAGGCTATCGGCTGGGTGGCGAAGAAGGGCATGGAACAGGTCGTCGCGTTCTTCGTCGACGGAACGGTGTGGGTATGGGGAGTGTTCACCTCGTGGGTCGTGAACTTCACGACGCCCAACCTGGCCGGCGGCGGGTTCGTCACGGTCTACAACATGGTCAGCGGAATCATGCTGCTGATGGCCTTCCTGCTGTGGCTGGCCGGATTCATCATCGCCTGGCGACGAGGCCAATTCGGGCGAAGCATCGTGTCCGGGCTGAAGGCCATCTTCGGTGTGCAGATGATCGGTGTGGTCGCATTTCTGTTGGTCGGCTTGGCCCGGGAAGCAACCCAGTTGCTGATCGACGCCAATCAGCAGACGCTGGAATCGGCAGACTTCGCCGCGTCTCTGCTGGGCGTCAATCCAGTGTTCGGGCTCATCGTGGCGATCGCCGGGTTCCTCGGGACGATCGCCGCGTTCATCCTGCTGCTGTTCAACGTCCCGATGGTGTTCGGACACACCATGTTCGGCACTGTCGCGGCCGCCGGACAAGCGAACGCGGCGACCGAAGGCTGGCTACGCAATTGGCTCTTCCGGTTCCTGTCGCTGGTCTGGACCCCGTTCTTCATGGTCGCAGTGATGATCATGTGCCAGTGGCTGACCGCATCCACAGACACCAACACCGCGCAGAACCTGGGCCAACAGATGGTCTCCGTGTTCGCCGGCGCGGTGATGATGATCGCCCTGCCGTTCACTCCCAAGATCCTGCAATCGCTGATGCACGGCGCGACCACCGTCGCCCTTGGCGCCGCAGAGGCGATCGGTGCTTCCTACGGCGCGAAGGCGGCCGGCGGCGCCGCCAAGGCCGCCGGGGGCGCGGGCAGTGCCGCACTCGGGGCGGCCTCGGGCTCCGGGGCCGCGCTGGCCACGATGGCCACGAATCTGCAAGCACTGTCGAGCTGGGACAACGACTCCTGGGGCGGCGGCCAAATCGGCGGCCTCGGCGGCGAGGACACCACCGCCAGCACCGGAGCTGACAGTGACACGGCTGAAGTTGGCTCCAGCGACGAGTCCGGTGTCGGCGCCCTGCCGATGAACAAGCTCGGCACAGGCCCCAGCGACACAGAAGCGGGCAGCGGCGAACCGCGGCCCGACAGCGACAGCGAACTGCGGCGACAGGACGGCGGGCAGACCGCCGGCACCAGTGCGGTCGACGGCCAGCCTGACGACTCCACCGAGCAGACCGACGCGGATCTTGCGGACACAGCCGAGAACCCCGACTCCGGCAGCCATACCTCCGAGCCGAATGCTGGCGCGGCCGACAACGGTGAACGGCACGAAGCACATCGCGCTGCCGGCGCCGACGACCCAGGTGACCAGCCGCGGCCCGCACCTGGCGGCCAGCTGTCCACCGGAGCAGGTGATGATGGCGAGAGCGCATCTGCAGCGCAGCCCTCATCCTCACCCGGCGCACCCAGCCGCCCCCAGTCGGATGAGGAGCGGTTCGGCGATCACGCCCCGGAAGTGAGGGACCCGGACCCCCGGGGAGCGGCCGGCCAGCCTGCACGGGTCCCGAGCCCTGCACAGGGTGGCGGTGACACCGCAGGCACCACACAGCAATCCGCCCCGTTCGGTGTGGTCGACCAGGCACCCGGAGAACCCGGGTGGAGCCAATGGTGGCCAGCCACCCCGCATCCCGCGCCGCCGTCCGCCGGTGCCGGCCCTGGACCGGCGACATTGCAGGGAAATCTGTCGCCGATGTCCACCTTCGGCCGCCCGCCCACACATGCACCAGGTGAAGCACCGGCGTCACCTGCGCCCGCACCCGAGGCGGTGAGCGGCCAGGTTCCACCGACAGAACAGGAGGACACCTGGTGACGGACTCAACCGCACAGGACATGCCGCAGCCGGCGAGCGTCACCTTTCCGCCGGCGGCCCGGGCAGGGGTGATCGGCCGGTTCGGCGGAGTCGATCTGGTGTTCTTCTCGGTGGCTTTGGTCGCGGCGTGGATCGGTCTGCATTCCATCGGTTCCGGATGGACGATCCCGATCGTCACCGCGGTGCTCTGCCTGCTGGCGGTGGTGTTGCCATTGATGCCACGCGTCGGTGGCCGTCGGGCCACCGACTACATCTGGCCCGTCATCGGAGCGTTCATCGATCGGGCCACCGGGCGGGGAAGCTACCGCGGGGCGGTGTACGCGCCGGAGTCGCTGGCCCACAACTGGGATCTGCCCGGTGATCTGACCGGTTTCCGGATGATCGAGGTGTCCGCCGCCGACGGACATTCCCGGATCGCGCTGAAGTACAACAAGCGGGAGAAGGTAGCGCTGGCGACCGCCCTGACCTTCGGCGGCACCCTGGTCACCAAGGATGAGGCCGATCGTGCCCTGGCCTTGGCGGGCTGGGAGTCGGTGATGCACTTGCTGGCGGGCAAAGAGGCCGGTATCCGCCGGTTCCAGTTGCTCGCGCGGGCCACGACCGACACGTCCAATCTGGCGGCCCGCCATCTCAGGGACAAGGCGGTGGTCCGCTCCGGGTTGGTGTGGCAGAACGCGCAAGCGCTGGTGACCGGTCCGGCGGCCAACGCGCCACGGCATGAGGTTTATGTCGTGCTGGAGTACGACCTGACCACGATGACCGAAGAGCTCGACAAGATCGACTCGAATTGGGGGGACCAGGCGATCGGCGCGGTCATCCGTGACCGGCTCGCCGAGGTCGAACATGCGCTGAAAGAGGAGGGCATCACCACCCGGGGCTGGCTACGGCCCGGGCAGGACGCGGCCCTGATCCACACCCAGTTCGACCCCGACTCGGTGCCGTTGCACGACATGCTCGCCGGACCCGCTGCGGACCTGGAACCCAGGATGGCCGGGCCTTCCGCAGCGGAACGCTCCTGGAAGTACTACCGCCACGACTCCGGGGTCTCACAGACGCTATGGATCCACGAGATGCCAGGCCGGCCAGTGCATACCAGCTTCCTGGCCCCACTGCTGCAGGCCAGCAGCGCCCACCGCAGCATCTCGATCGTGAGCCAGCCGCTGGACGAAGTAACCGCCCAGGGCATGACCGAAAAGCAGTCGCTGCGCGCGGATCAAGCTGTGGCTAGCCGCGCCGAACGCGGACTGTTCGTCTCGTCCCGGGCCAAGAAGGAAGCCCAGGCGGTCAGGGCCCAGGACCAGGCCCTGGCCGACCAGGACGTGATGTTCCGCTACCTGATCTTCGTCACCGTCACCGGATCCGACGAGGCCTCCTGCCGCCGCGGCGTCCTCGCGGTCCGCCGCAGCATCCACAAGGCCAAGTGCGCGGCCGCGGTGCTCTACGGCGAACAAGACCAGGCGTTTTTTGCCGGTGCGCTGCCATTCGCGCGCGGGCTAACACCGATGAGAGGCCGAAAACGGCCATGACACAAGGGAAGTCGAACATGAACGTGAGATCCGTGCTATCTCGCCGGCGGGGCGGCATCCCGATCGGCGAAGAGGTGCAGCGACGCCTGGGGCAGAGCCAGCAGCGCGTCTCGGCGCGGCTGCAACAGCGGGCAGCGGCCGCCGCGGAACAGCAGGCCACCCGGCGCCGCGATGCCACCGGCAGTTCGAAGGGCGCATCCGGACGTGGTGCGGCACGAATCGGTCGGCGGATGGCGCTGCCGCCGCACGTGGCGCCGTCGCGGGTAATGAAGACCCTGTATCCCTGGGTGTTGGATCCTGGGCTCGGGATACCCGGCGGGTACATCGGCCCCGACCTGTACACCGGGGCGAGCTTCCTGTTCGACCCGTTCGAGCTGTACACCCGCAAGGTCATCTCTGCGCCGAACATCGTCCTGGCCGGCGTCATCGGCAGCGGTAAGTCCGCGTTCCAGAAGTCGTTGATTCTTCGCTGCCTGGTGTTCGGGGTCCGGTTCAGCTGGGTGCAGGTGAAGCCGGAGTACGACCTGCTCTGCGCGGCGCTGGGCATCGAGCCGCTGCGATGCGGTCCGGGCCAGTTGGTGAGCTTCAACCCGCTCGCCGAGGTCCGCAGGCATCCCGCTCAGACCACGGCGGAATGGTTGGCGTCCAACAGGGTTCGCCGTATCTCCCTGCTCGACGGCATCCTCACCATTCAGCTCGGCCGCCCGGCGACCGAAATGGAGAAGTCCGTGCTGGGCTGGGCGCTGGACTCGGTGACAGGTGAGTCCGACAGCGCCAGGGGTTCAGTGGCGCCGGTGTCGCTGCCTACCCTGCTGGCGGCGATGGTCAACGCCCGCGCCTGGGGGGAACGCGCCCGTGAGCTGGGCATCACGCCGGACGATGCGCTGCGGCAATCGCAAGAGGCCCGGCTTGCCCTGGCCGAACTGGTCAACGGATCGCTGCGCGGCATGTTCGACTCCACCGACGCCCGGAACCGCGCCTTCGACGCGACCGCACCGGGCACCCTGCTGGACCTGTCGGCGGTTCGCCAGAACCAGCAGCTGACGGTGCTGGCGATGGTCTGCGCCCAGTCCGCGATGGAAGCCGAGCTGATGCACCCGGACGCCGGCCACCGCATCATCGGCTACGACGAAGCGTGGATGGCCATGCGCTATCTGGCCCTGCTCCGCAGAATGCAGGAACAGTGGAAGCTCGCCCGGATGTATGGCATCACTAACCTGCTGGCCTTCCACCGCTACTCCGACATGGAGGCCGTCGGCGATCAGGGGTCGGAGGCCCGCAAGCTCGCCGAGGGACTGCTCGCCGATTCCGACATCAAGATCACCTATCGGCAGGCAGAGGCCACCGTCTCCCTGACGCGTGAGCTGATGGGCCTGTCGGCCACCGAGGCGGCCCTGTTGAAGTACCTGCGGGTCGGGGTGGGGCTGTGGAAGATCGGCGCCAACAACACGTATCTGGTCAAGCACCAGCTGTCGCCACTGGAGCGGCCGCTGGTCGACACCGACTCCCGGATGGACGTGGTCGAGGGCGTCGACGACGTCACCGGCGAGGACTGGGATCGGATGCTCGAGCAGTGGGCAGCTGAGGCCGCTGCGGCAAGGGTGCCGACATCGTGAGCGCCACTGTCGGCCCCGGCAGAAGCACCACCGACCAGGGACGCAGTCTGCTGCGTCTAACCGGCGCCGGGGTGGTGCTCGCCGCCCTCATCCTCGGGCCGGCGCTGGCCGGGCACCTGGTGTGCGCCGCGACCGGCCGGGGCTGGCCGGCCACACCCGGGGTGCTGTGGTCGACCTGGATGATTTGGACCCGGTCGCCTCGGCATCCGCTGGCGGCCTGGCCGATCCAGGGTGGTCCGCCCGCCGCCTGGTTGTTCTGGACCACCACCGGCCTGCTGATCCTCATCGCGGTAGCCGTCGCAGCCGCTCTGACCATGCTGGCCGGGAAGATTCCCGAGCCACCGCCGGCGGGACTGGCCACCGCCGCCCAGGAGCGTCAGTCGTTGACCGCCGGCGCGTTGATCAAGATGGCCCCGGAGATGCGCCCGCAGCTGACCGTCCAAGTCGCTACCCGCGACCTGCGGCCAGAGCAGCTGGGGTTTGAGCTGGGCAAGTCGGTGGCCACCCGACAGCACATCTTCCGGCCGATCGAGTCATCGACGATCGTCCTGGGCCTGAGCGGATCGGGAAAGACCGCGTCGGTGGTCATTCCCGCGATCCTGGACTACGACAGCAAGCAAGTGGTGTCCACCACCAAGACCGACATCCTGGCCGCTACCTGGCATGCCTCCATGGAGCGCGGCGGTGTCCGCACCTACGACCCGCTAGGGCTCTCAAACAATGTGTTCCCGACTGTGCAGTACACACCGGTCGCCGGCTGCGATGACCCGGACATTGCCGAGAACCGGACGAAGGTGCTCACCTTCCGCCCGGCCGGTCCCGACCCGAACGCGCAGTTCCGCGCGGAAGGGGAACGGGTGGTGCGGGCGCTGCTGCATGCTGCGGCGTTGTCGGACTCGACTGTCTCAGAATTGCTGGCCTGGGTCTACAACCCGCTGGATTCCAAGCCGGAGCAGATCATTCGGGAAAGCGGCCGCGGCTACAGCATGTTCGCCGATGAGCTCGCGGCGGTCCGCAAAAGCCCGGACAAGCAGCGGGAAGGTTCCTACCTGTCGGTGCGGGAAGCGTTCAACGGCCTGTCCTCGCCGCGGGTGCTTCGCACGATCGACTGGCGTCCTTCCCGCGCGTTCAACGCGGCCCGCTGGCTGATCGACGGCACCGAAAGCCTGTATCTGATGACGCACCGCACGCAGGTCGCCGGCGCCACCAAGGTGGTCTCGCTGATGGTCGCCGACATCCTGGACGCGGCGCGACTGCGCGCCTCAGCGAGCATCGGCGGCCGACTGGATCCGCCGCTGCCGATCGTCAACGACGAGTTCCTCAACAGCTGCCGCCTCAATGACTGGGAAACCACCCTGGCCGACTCCCGCGGCTGGGGGATACATGTCACGGCGGTCACCCAGAGCCGAGCCATGATCCGCAGCGCCTATGGCCGGGACGAAGGCGACGGGATCTGGGAGGCCGCCGGCACCAGGGTGATGGTCGGTGGGGGCACCGGCGGCGGTGACACCAAAGAGCTGGCCGAAGCGTACGGCCGACACGATGTCACCACCTTCACCAAGGACCTGCGGGGAAACGGCGGGTCCATCTCCACCCGCCGGGACGACTCCCGGACCACCGCCGACATCCGGAATATGGCCGCGGGCCGGGCGATCGTGCTGGCCAGCCAAACGCCACCGATCGAGGTGCGGCTGCGGCCGTGGTGGCAGCGCCCGGACGCCGACGCCATTCGCCGGGCTCGTGCCCTGTACGAGCAACACCGGTCCGACGGCACCCAGCTGTCGCTGGCAGCTGTATTGGACTCCACCAAATGAACAGTCAGCCCGCGGACGGCGGCGACCCCTACTCGGTGCCCACCGACGCTGACGTCACCGCTGATGAAGTGATCGCGCACCTCGCACGGGTCGTGGCCGGTGTCGTGGACGACCACAGGGCCCTCGCCGAACGCATCGAGGAGCTGGAGCAAGACGACCCGCGCATCGGCCGGCACGGCCGGCTCCGGGTCGAGCGGCTGGATGAACAGCAGGCCACCGACGTCCACGCCGAGCTGGTGCGCTGGGTGTCCTGGATGGTGACGGTCTACCGAATGCAGGATGTCGTCCCGGCGTGCTGGCAGCGACACGACGCGATCGTCGAGGAACTGGCCGCCTTCTACGCCACCTGGTTGGCCGTCTGGGACGACGATGGGCGCTACGACGGCGGCATCTCCTGGCACGAACAGCTGCACCGAGCACGGGATCGGCTGACCCGCTGGGACCAGGGCACGATCTGCGGCAAGACCTGCCGGCTGGACATCGAGCTCAACGATCGGACCGCGCAGCAGTGGACAGATGGTGGTGAACGCTGCACCGCCGAAGACCGGGGCTATCGGCTCCGCCGCGCCAGAACCGTTGTGCCCGCACCACTTCCACCCGCACGGAAGAAGAACACCGCCAACACCAAGAAGACCGCCGCCGTGAAACCAGGAAAGGCACACCTGTGAGCGGGGGATGGTTCCGCCGCCGCGACGGCGACGACGACCGGGACGTGCGGCAGTGGTGGTGGCAACGCGACAGCGACTACCGAGACCGGGAACTGCGGCGCCGCATCGAACAGGGCCAGACCCATCAGGAACGGATCGACCGGGAAATCGACGACGACGACCACCTCACCCACGACCCTGCCTACTACCAACTAGCCGGATACCGTTGGAGCGCCACCGATGTCATCGCGCCGTATCTTCACGATCCTGGCCTCCGGGCCGGCCGCTGTGATGGTGGTCCTGGCCATCTTGGTCGGCGCGGTCCTCGGCGATGGTGAGGCTGCGGCGCCTGCCGCCGCCGCAGCGGTGGTGGTCCACCCGGCGGCCGCGAAGATGCCCGCAGCGTTCGACGCCGGCAACATCATCAGCGACGAGTTGTTCTACGACACCACCGCGATGGACGCAGCCCAACTGGGAGCGTTCATCAATACCCAGGGCACGGACTGCACCGGAGATTGGTGCTTGAAGAACCTACGGATCAATGCCCCTGCCCAGCCCGCCGACGCCTACTGCCAGGGGTATCCCGGAGCGACCGACGAGGACGCCGCCGCGGTGATCGTAGCCGTATCCGTCGCGTGCGGAATCAACCCTCAGGTCATGATCGTCACCCTGGAGAAGGAGTCCGGGCTGGTATCGACCGACACTGCGAACGGGCGGCGCTGGGACGCAGCGTGGGGATGGCACTGCCCGGACACTGGGCCCGGCGGAACAGCCAACTGCGACCCGGCGCATGGCGGCTTCTTCAATCAGCTGTACGGCATGGCCAAGCAGTGGGCGCGGTATCGCACAGACCCCGGCAAGTACAACTACCATGCCGGCCAGACCGCCAAGATCCTCTGGAACGTCCAGGAAACCGGTTGTGGCGCAGGCACAGTCACTATCAAGAACACTGCTACCGCCTCGCTGTACAACTACACGCCTTACCAGCCCAACGCGGCCAGTCTTGCCGCCTATCCCGGCGAAGGGGACCGCTGCTCCAGCTACGGCAACCGCAACTTCTACTTCTTGTTCGTCCGCTACTTCGGCCACAGCACAACCGAAGCCGACCCGCCCTCAGGCCAGCCCGGCGGCGGAGTCGCGGTGACACTGCCGAACAAGCCGGACGTCGTTGCGGAAGTGCGCGGCAAGACCATCACAGCGCCCACCGCCGGCGTCGCGAAGGGCATCCGCGCGGGCCTGGCCTACCTGGGCTATCCGTATGTGTGGGGAGGTGGCGGTGACGGCGCGGGACCGAACGACGGCTGCGGCCGCGGGGGAGGGTCCGAGAACTCCTGCCAAAACCTGCTCGGCTTCGACTGCTCGGGGCTCACCGCCTTTGTCCTGGTCCAGGGCGGCTACCACTCACCCGGCGGCAGCTCCGGTGAACAGCGCGCCTCCGGCACCGATATCCCATACACCGACGGGCTTCCCGGCGATATCGTCGGATTCCCCGGGCACGTCGCGATCTACCTCGGCGAGATCGGGGGCACCCCGTACATCCTGCAGGCCTCGCGGGTTGGCACACCCATCCAGGTCGTCCCGCTGCGCCGCCAGGACCGCGACGCGGTCCTGCACCGGCACTGGACGCGATGATGGCCACCCGGCGGGTGATTCCGCGGAATCACCGTGTGGCCGCGGCCGCATGGACGATGAGCTCTCTCATGTTGGCTGGCTGCGCCGGCGCACCAGGGCCGGCCGGCGATCCTCCGCCGACAGTGCGGCTGGACAGCGCGACACCACCGAGCAGGGCGCCTCGCACGACCCCGACCCACGACGCGACTCCGGAGTCCACCACCGAACTGTCCGGCGCCATCACCATCATCCCGGCCACCATCACGGCCGAGACATCCCAGGCCGCAGCGGATCCGCTGACCGTTGCTGCTGCATTCGTCATCGCGATCACCGAGCAGTACACCGATCCCGATCAGAAAGCGCAGCTGGCAGACTTGGTCACTCCGGAGCTGTTAGCAGCCCTGCAGCAGGCCTCCGCGCCGACCGGGTCGCTGCAACACGCCGACGTCTCGGCGACCATCACCAACACCGAGCTGCTCACCCACACCGACAACAACGGCGGCGCCGATGTGCGAGTCACCTACACCGTGAAGACCATCGACACCGATCACGTGCGGATCATCACCACCGGGCAGGCGATAAACCTGACCCTGATTCCCAGCGGCTCCGGATGGTTAGTGTCCACGATCACCGCAGCAGCCGGGTAGGTATCTCTGACCCTTCTTGCCAGTGCGGTTTTTCAGGAACCGGTACGGCTCTGCTGCAGTGCCCGTGCTCATGCTCATGACATTTGGCCTCTGTGGTTGAAAGCCCTTCGACCCGCCCGGCGCCGAGCTGATTGCGCTTGCCACAGCAGCAGTCTCCCTCCTCGAACGGCCGCCGGCTCGGTGGGTCACTGGCCCCTCGTTTCGTGGGGAAGGGGTGGATCCTCGCGATCGACGCGGGTGGTGGTTGCGATGGTGATGGGGTGAGCATCCGCTTCCTCGGGATATAGCCGTTGCCAGGTGCGGTAGGCATGGTGTCCTGTCATCAGGGCCAGCTGCTGTTCGGCTGCCGTCAAGACTTGGTCGGCGTTGGCGGCCATCAGCATGTCTGCGGACCTGCCGACGGAGTCAGGACTGGGCATGCCGCCGATCCACCACAAGCTGCCGCGATAGCGGGCCATCAGGTCGCCGGCAGGTGTGCCGTAGTCGTCCTGTTCGTCGCCGCGCAGTGCGCGATATTCACGGCCCAAGGTCATGCTTGCCTCCAGCGTCTCGATCCACCAGATCAGAGATCTTTGCAGTCCCGCGAGGTGGCAGGTCGCGTAGACCCACCCTGCGCCAGCGGCCTCTCGGCCGGCTGAGTGTTCGAGCTGCCAGATCGCTCCCTCGACGTCTGCGGTCCAGCGCAGGGTGGCGTGAATACCGTCGCGCAGTCGCTCAACCCGCCAGCGGGCGTATGAGGCTGCGGTCGCACCATGGGCATCAGTGGCCCGCCTGCAGAGTCCGTGAAGTTGGTCCGCCTGGCGCCGCGACACTCGACCGGTTCGGGCCCGTCGAACACGGCTTCTGGCAACGCATGGGTGCCAAGGCGGCCGGCACGCCGCAGGAGTGACGGCGGAATCGCCGAGTGTCGGTAAGGGGGCTGGTTGTAGGGGCGAGAAGCTGGGCGGCTCCGCGGTGTGATCCCGGTGGACACCCGGACCGACCGCCCGAGTTCTGCGCACCAAGGGTGGTCTCAGTTCACCACCAGCCCGCGCTCGTCGGCCACCAGAACTGCCGCCTCAAGAAGGACAGCGGCGGCGCGCCCTGCAGCAAACGGGCTCAGTCCAGCCGTTCGCCCAAGGTCCTGTCGAGTGCGCGAAACCGGGGACCAGTACACGGCGGCGACCAGGAGACGACCGGTCGAGCCCGCAAGAGCGGATAGAGACCGAGATCCGTCGGCAGGTCTTCTCCGAAGGCGCCCATGCGAACCTCTTTCATGTTCACTAGCGCAGATCGCTAGTGAATCAGAAGGCCACCCCCATGGGGGTCCGTCTGTTGCGCCGCCGATCCGGCTACGAGCGGCCGGCGCGCTTGCTCTCAGAACACGTCCGGTTCCGGTTGATCAGGCTCGGCTTCGTAGGCGGTATGACTGTCGTATTCGGCCACGCTGAGCTCGTTGCGCGGGCGGGTGCGCCGTTCTTCGGCTCGACGCGAAGTCGCTTGGCGGACGAGTGCGGCGGCGTCGGTGAGCGCTCTGCTGGGCACCTTCGAGTCCTGTTGCCGCTGTGGCTGTTCTTGTGCAGGCAGCGGCATGTGCTCTTGGACGGCGCGCAGTACGTGGTACCAGTCGGTGTGGAGGCGGTCGCTGACTCGCTGGGTTTGCCGGAGGATCTGGTCGGGGTCCATGTCGGCGATGGCTGGTGCGGCTTCTCCGGTGGCAAGGAAGCGGTGTTCCGGTGTGTCCTCGGGCCAGCGATCCAGGATCTCATCGACAACGTGGTCGGCGGCCGGCGCGGTGTTGTCGATGGCTGCGGCGAGCTGTTCGGGTCCGTCGTGCTGAAGGACTTCGGCGGGGTCCTTTCGCCCCGCGCTGGAGGTCCAGGCCTGGGTGTCGGTGCGGCCGGTCGCTTCCTTGATGAGGTGGTAGGCGCGGCTGGTTGCGGCGCGGCCGGCGGTGTCGGCGTCGAAGGCGGTGAGGATCGGTGTGGTTCGCTGCGCCGCGGCGTCGGTCAGGGTGCTGATCTGGTCGACGGTCAGCGCCGTGCCAAGGGCTGCGACGCCGATGGTGCGACGTCCGGTGGCCAGGGTGATCGCATCAGCGTCGAGGGGGCCCTCAGCGATGGCGAGGCGGGCACCGGCGCGGAGCGCGGCAATGTTCTCGGGGGACAGGCCGTAGGGGAGCGCGGCCTTGTTGTAGAGGTCGGTGGTTGCCGAGTTGAGGTACTTCGGGGTTCTGTCGGTCAGGGTCGCGGGGTTGGCGCGGCCGGTGAAGGCGACGACGCGGCCGTCGAGGTCGTGGATGGGCAGGATCGCTCGGTCCCGGAAGGCATCGATGAGGGTCCCGCGGCTGCTGGTCCTGGCCAGTCCGGCTGCTTTCAGTTCGGTGTCGGTGTATCCGGCGGCGTGGAGGTGGTCGATCAGGTTGGTCCAGCCCGCGGGTGCGTGACCGGCGAGGTCTACGGGTAGCGCCCGGTCGGCGAGGTATTGCGGCACCCATGATCCGGCGGCCTTGGCGCGGTAGTAGTCGTGGGCGTCTGCGACGGCTTGGTGGAGTCGGCCGCGGTCTGCTGCCGGCGGGCCGTCGCCGTCTGGCGAGTCATGCTCGGACCAGGGGTCGGATGGGAGTTGGTCAGGCTCGGCAGGTTCCTCGTCGCCCGGCGGCACGTCGTGATGGCCGACGGGCGCATTGTTCGTCTCTGGGGGTTGCAGCGTCGCCGGCGCGGCGGTGTGAAGGTCTGCCGGTGGCAGCTGATCGGGATCGGGTGGCATTTCCTCGTTGTCAGGTGCCGGATCCGGGTCGGACAGGACAGCGAGATGGGTGAGCAGGACCGTGGCCAGCTGCGGCCTGGTGAGGTGGTCACGTTCGCTGGCGAGCAGGGTCGCGGCGTCGGTGATCAATGTGTCGGTGGGCAGGCCGCGGCGGGCGGCGGCGTCGACCTGGACGACGATGTTGGGCCAGAGCCGGTCGGCGGTGATGGCGGTGGCGGTATCGGCGCCCAGGGGGTTGGTAAGGGTGTGCGACCAGGCGGGTAGCAGGACGTGGCTGCCCGGGTGGCCGGCGGCGTCCGCGCCGAGGTGGGGGGACAGCCGCCACCACAGTGCCGCGGCCGGTGCTTCGGCCGGCAGTGGCGCGTGGTCGGTGAGCATCGTTGCGAGCAGGGCCCTCACGGGTGCGCCGGCGGTGTCGGCGATGGACAGCCGGGACGCCAGGATGGGCCAGTAGGGGTCTCGTTCGAGTTTCGCGGCAATGTCGGGGTCAAGTGCCTTCGCCCAGCGGAAGGCGGAGTCATCGGCCGCGCCGGCGTCCGCCGCGGCGCGCTGCACGAGCGTCTGGTGCATCCGGCGGTGGGCGATGCGTGGTGGCGCTGTGCTGCCGGCGGGGGCGAGGTCATTTTCGGGCACCTGATGGGCGCCGCGCCAGACTGCCAGGGCGGTGAGCAGCGCCGGATTGCCCAGGTACGGAACGGCCCACGCGGGCGCCGTGGCCGGTGTCCGGGCCCCGGTCTCTGACCGGATGGTGGTGGCGAGCGCTTCGACGAGCTGGCTGCGCGCTGCCAGGTAGGGCCCGTAGCCGGTGTCGGCGGCCAGTTGCGGGGGGATCGCGGGCAGCCAGGGCAGCGGGCCTGCGCCGAGGGAGTGGTTTCCGCTTCGATCCAAGCGCCAGTCCAGGACGGCGGCGAGGTCGACAGCTGTGTTCAAATCCCGGCGCTCGGCGGCGGTGGTGAGCATGTCGATGGGGTCGTCGCCCTGCAGTTGTAGAACGGCCAGGTGGGACCGCAACACGTCCCAGGCCGGGGCGCTGGTGACACCAGGGACCGCGCTCTCGGCGGCTGCGGTGAGCGCATTCAGGGCCTGTGGCCCGACGAGGTGTTCGACGCCGGTTAGTAGCGCGTGGTCGTACGCGGCGGCCGCTGGGCCCAGTCGGCGTTGTGCTTGTTCAGATTCGCGGATTTCGGTGAGCGCGGACCGGTCCGATCCGTCCCGGCCGAGGATGGCGGTGAGGATCTCGGCGGTGGTCGGCGGGGTGACCGCGTCGGGTTTGATGATGTCGTCGGTGTCGCCGACGCCGCCGACGACCAGGTAGAGATGGTTCTCGCGGGTGGCGCGGGTGGCGGCGGGGTAGAGGTCGTTGCGGGTCATCGCAGGGTTGATCAGGGAGTGGGCGGTGCCTTTCACGGTGAGGCCCTGGACACCGGCGGTGGTGGTCGCGTATCCGAGCCGCACGTGTCCTGCTTGCACGTACCTGGCGGGCAACGTGCGGGTATGCCCGGTATCGAGACGGGTAGCGGTGATCGATCCGTTGTCGTGGACTTCCTCGACCATCCATTGGTAGTTGTTGCGCACGAAGTCGGTGCCGCCCAGGGCCAGCCGCCGGCTGTTCTGCTTGGTGATGATCAGGTCGCCGGCTGACACGGTTTCGCCGTTGAGCAGTGAAAGCCCAGGTTCGCCCTGGTCGGCCTGACCGGCGAGCCGGTCGGCGCGTGCCCGAAGGTTTAGCTCGCTCACTTGGTCCAGGGTCGGGGCGATCATGACGCTGTCGATGCCAGCGGCACGGTCGGTGCGCCAGGAGTGGTAGACGTGGTCGGCGGCCAGGTCCGGGGTGACGGCGTGGATCCGGCCGTGGTCGAGGTAGTAGCCCAGGCCGGCGGGGTCGCCGTCGCGGATGGCCAGGGAGGCGGCACCTTCGGTCGGGTCGGCGAACCGCAGCACCTCGTCCAGGGCGAAGATTCCGTGAGTGGCTTCGATGTCGCGAAGGACCCCGCCGGCGCCGGCGGCTCCGCGCTGCCGGTCGTCCCCGACGAGCAGCACCCGGGCCCGGGCGCTGCGGATGTAGGCGATCGCGGCATCCAGTTGGAGTGTGGAGGCCAGGCCGGCTTCGTCGATGATGACCAGGCTGTCCGGGGTGATCTGATCGGCCCACCGGTCGAGGTCTGTGTCGGTGCCTTGGGCGAGGTCGTAGACGAGTTTGTCGACGGTGTTCGACTCGGCGCCGGGGATCTGAGCGGCGAGTTCATCGGCCGCGGATGCTTGCGGGGAGAGCGCGGTGATGGTGCCGCCGGCGGACTGCCACACCGCCGCCAATGCGCCCATCGCAGTGGTTTTCCCCGTCCCGGCTGGGGCCATTGCGAGGGTGAGGACCCGGTCGCTGCCGGCGACGGCGCGGACCAGTGCTGCCTGCGAGGTGTTCAGGGTGCGGCCGTTGTTGTTGGCCGACCATTCCAGCACGGCCAGGTCGATGTCGCCGGCGGAAGCGGTGCGGGCCCCGCCGATACCGGCTGCTGCCACGATCCGTTCTTCGGCCTCCAGGACGGCAACCGAGGTGTACAGCTGGCCGCCGGCCATCCGGTACACCGAGGTGCCGTCGGAGCGTTGCAGTTCGGCGGGCACCGGCGCGTCGACCTCGGGGTCGATGCCGATCGGCACGGACAGCTCGGGGCTGAGCGCCAGGTCGACGATCCGGTCGACCGCCGCGTGCCGGTCGATGGCGGCCAGGTTCATGGACCGGACCTGCCGGAGCGCTTCGGCGTAGACGTTGTGACGGGACCATTGGGCGCGCTTGCCGGCGACCGCGCCGAGCGTGGCATCGGCCAAGGTGTGGATGAGCGCGTCGTCGACGAGCGCCGGTGCTGGGCCGCCCTTGACGCCTGCTACCCGTTCGGGGAGTTCGTCGCCCACGATCTCGCCGACCTCATTGATGGCCTGGTCTCGCCACTGTTCCCGTTGCTCGGCCAGGCTCTTCGGCTCGTGCTTGGCCTGCCGTGTCTCGAGGTTAGCCTGCTGCGCCAGGCGGATCATTTCGATGGTGGTGGGCATCCGGTGATGCCGCTGCCGGAACTGCTCGACCAGATCGCCTCGACGCTCGACGATGTCGCGGCGGCGCCCGGAGAACAGCTCGATGAGCTCGCAGCCAACGCCGATGATTTCGCGGATCGGCTGCTTGCCAGGGATGGTCGAGGTCGGAGCGAACCGCACGCCGAGTTGCTGTTCGAGACGGGTTTCCAGCTCGGTGTTGTACCGCTCGGACGCGGCCACCAGGTACCGGTGGATCATCCGCCCATCGAGGGCGAGCCACCTACCATCGATGGTTTGGACCTTGTTGCTGATGGCGACATGTGTGTGCAGGTTGGGATCGCCAGCCCGGGAGTCGCGGTGCACAAACTGGGCGGTGATCAACCCTCTCGTCTCGACTTGTGCGACACCGTGGGCACCGAGCCGGGTGTAGGCGACGCTCTCTTCCAGCCACCGCACAGTGGCCTCAACGGCGCTGTGATGCGCGGCGGCGATGGTCTCCGACGTCGCGCGAGGGGCCAGCGCCCACAGCACCGACACCGATTTCACCGGCGTGAACGTGACGTCGTAGCCGGCGACGGCGCTTCGATCTGGTCTACTCGCCGCCGCAACGAACGAGGTCAGTTCGGATTCCCTGATGGGGTCCCGGCCGTGGACCTCGGCGAACATCGTGCCAGCGACGTCGGTGCGGATCCGGTCTCGTTCCTGGAGTGGGATGGGTTTGTTGACCGCGTTCCCGCGGACGGTGTTGTACGCCGCGTAGGCCGCCGAGATCCGGTCCATCCATTGCTGGTTCGGTTGGAACTGCGGGAACGGTGAGCCCAAGCTGGTGGCCGCTTCGGCCGCAGGCGCACTGTGCCCGGTGGCCTTCATCGCTGCTCTGATCTTGTCCGCGTCCGGGTGGATACCTTGACCGAAGAGACTAACCATCTGCTGTTCAGTCACCTGCCCGTGTACGCCGAGTGCAGTGAGGCCGCCGCCCTGCCAGGTTCCCGGGGACTCGCCTTTCACCGAGTAGTAGTCGCCGAGCGAGCGGTAGCCCAGTTCAGTGCTGTCACCCGCAGCCACCTGCCGTGTCAGATACGTGTACCCGTCCCCAGCGGTCAGCTTGTGCAGCGTGGCAGTCACACCGTCATCATACAACGTGTTACCTTGCCGTTACCAAGGTGCAAGAGGTGTGTCGCTATTGCAGTTCTGCTGCTCTGCAGTGGGGTGACAGTATGGTCGGATAGTCTGGTAGGGACAGATGTTCGATGGGTGGACCATTCGGGAGGTCGGGACTGATGGGGAAGACGACGAATAGTGCGGTGGCGGCGCGGAAGTTGGCGCGGGAACGCAGGTTGAAACTGGACGTGGACCGGGCAGCTAGGGATCAGCGGATCGAGGATGCGGCAGCAGCAGTGTTCGTCGCGCAGGGCGGGCGGGACGACGCCCTCGCGGCGGTCGCGGCGGCGGAAACGTCGATGGCCGGCTCGGTCCGAACGCTGCTGGACGATGAGGGGTTGACGCAGGCGCAGACGGCGGACCTGCTCGGCCTGGAAGCGGGCGAGGTCCGCAGGCTGGCGAAGGTGGCTGGCGACACCACGGCGGGTGGAGATACGGGCGGTGAGTAAGTCGCTCGGGCGTGACCTGGCGCTGACCGCGCCGGACATCAGACGGTGGCGGGCGTCGGTGCTGGTGACCGCAACGTGCGCGGTGTGGATGGGTGCGGTCGGGTCCGACGGCTACGGCCGGTTCGCGATCTGCAACCTCGGGGAGCGGCAACGCACCGTCACGCCGCATCAGATCGCGGCGGTACTCGCGGACGGGGAGATCGAGGTCGGGGCGACGATCCTGCACGACTGCGACCTCCGGTTGTGCTGCTCCGCAGCACCCGGACATGTTCGGGTCGCGACCCAGTCCGAGAACATGCAACAGGCCGCGTGGCGGGACCGGGCCAACGGTCCCCGGCCGGGACTGGTCGACACTCGCGGCAAGGCCAGAGCATCCCGGGCCGTACAGGCCGCGCTCCGCACGGCGACCGAGCGCAGTGTCGAGGGTCTGGCGTTGACGTTGGTCGCGGTTGTCGCGGCCGGCGACCCGCGAGCGGATCTCATCCCGTTGTTCTAGACCGCCGTCGTCAGGCGGTCGGCGTCCCAGTGCAGCAGGGCTCGGATGTTGTAGATCATGTCGTCGGCCCGCAGAGCGGTGGCGTCGGCATCGAACTGGTAGCCGCCGGTTCCTTGGGCGAACGGGTAGAGCCGACCGTCGGGTGCGGTGATGACGATGGTGACCATTTCGGGGCCGGCCCGGTCGATGAGGTGTTGCCGGGCCAGGCCGGCGATGCCGGGGATGGTGTCGTGGGTGTCGGTGTGCAGGACGGTCCAGTCGACGGGGTCACTGTCGGGGGCCAGGACGTCGAGGCGGTAGCCGGTCATGGGGTGTGCTCCTTCGCTCGGTTCGTGCGGGTCGAGCGGAGCATCCCGCGACGACGAGGTCCCGGGCGAGCCGGCCGGGCGGGATTGTGGACAACCTGCGGGCCGGTGGATAACGGAGACGCGGGAGAGGTCCCGCTCGACGGTGCGGGCGGGACCTCCCTCAGTGTCAGCGGCGCGGCAGCGTCGGGGTGTGCTTTTCGGGCAGGATCAGCTCGGCCAGTTGGGCGACCCGCTCCCAGGTGTCGGTCTGGTGCTGGAAGGCGGCTTGGTCGTAGACGGCCCAGGTGATGTGTCCCATCCTGACGATCAGGCAGTCCCGGAGGGCTTGACGTCCGGGACGTCCCCGGAGGTGGCCCGGACTCCGACGGTGGGGGCGAACTGTCCGACCGGGGTGACCTCGAGGTCCCGGTTGGCCGGCAGCGACGCCGCGTAGATCCGGGCGGCGGTCTCGGTCCAGACCCGACGGTAGGCCTGCACGGCGGGCCGTTCGTAGAACCAGAGGATCACCCCGGCGAACGCGACGGTGATGTGCGAGCCCGGTCCGGCGTCGGTGCCGTGGCTGTCCACGGTGACGTTCTGCCGGCCGACCAGGGACAGGGTGGCGGTGACGTGCTGGGTGACGATCTGCTTGCTCATGACGTTTCCCCTTCTTCTGCATCCGCTCGTTCGGCTGATGCGCGTAGAGGGGCGTGGGGCCGGGGTGGACTGTCAAGGGCGAAGAGCGGCGCCGGACGAGCTCGTCCGATCGGTGTTGACCTG
>JAABUT010000980.1_pt1 | contig 36944 bp, 34 predicted proteins | sample 5559281 | NCBI WGS metagenome assembly JAABUT01 (sample SAMN10711880, study PRJNA513359) | rock metagenome | isolation source: Antarctica rocks | place: Antarctica: Victoria Land, Ricker Hills nord | collected 2016-01-04 | reverse complement strand
TCTGGGATCGAGCCAACACCTGCAACGCCTCGCGTTGCCCGTCGGACATGGCCAAAGGGGCAGCTGCTCTGTTCACCCACCCAGACTATCTCGAACAGACCTAATATTTTGGAGACACACCACTAGCAGCACGAGGAAGGGCACCAGGCCACGACGACGCCTGGAAGGCTCAGGGGGTGCTTGGCGCCGGCACTACTGGCTGAGTCACGAAGGCGGCAGGCGTCTGGATGGACGTCACCGGGGGAGCCGGGGGAGGCGCTAGCTCACCTGAATAGGGTGGCGGTGGAGGCGTCGGTGATTCCTGTCCCCCCTTGCCAAGTCGAATCGTGGCGAACGAGTGCTTCTTGGCGAGGGGAACCGCAGGAGGGGGAGCCTGTGCAGCACCGCACGCAGAGCAGAATGGCGCAGCGGGCTGATTTTTCCCGCATTGAGCACACTTCAAGAGACCCCCCAGAACGATCCGAGACGCGACGCGAAGCGTATCGCGGGAAGGGGTGTGTTCACAGTCACAGCGACCTACCGCGACTGGCGTCTCGAACGATGCGATTGGTACGGGGTCAGCCGTAGGTGTCCCTCGGGCCGCGGCCCGGTGCCCGGCGGCGGCCCTTCGACCAGGACGGCGCGCTCGGGCCGGTGACGGCGATCTCGGTGACGGTGCCTGCGCCGACCTCGGTCTCGAGCCGGCCGACGAGCACCGACGTCAGCAGCCGCATCTGCGTCGCCCACGCCGTCGACTCGGCCCGCAGGGTCAGCACCCCATGCTCGAACGTGACGGGCTGCACGTGCTCGGCGACGTCCGCGCCGACGATCTCCGGCCAGCGGCCGATGACCGACCCAACGGCGACGTCGACCTGCCAGCCGCGGTCGGCCAGCAACCGGTCGAGCTGCTCGCCGAGCAGCAGGGGGTCTCGCGCGTCGGGTGCGCTGCCGCTCGGCGTACCGCTCGGCTGGTCGGCTCGCCTCCGTTTGCGCAGGGGTTTGAGGCCCGGCCGCAACCCCTTGTCCGCCGCCGCCTTGCGGGCCCGGGCCAGGGCCAACGAGGCCGCAGTCGCGGCGTCCTCCTCATCCGACGGCGCGCGTTCCTCGTCGGCCGGCCCCGCCTCGACCTCGTCAGCCGGCACGCTCCACCTCACCCAGGCTGACCGTGAACGTCACGCCTGAGTCGCGCAGCCGTTCTGGCACATCGGCCCCCACCGCCGCCGTGATGAGCACCTGCTCACAGTCCTCGACGATCTCGGCGAGGCGCTCGCGCCGACCGGTATCCAGCTCGGCGAAGACGTCGTCAAGGACGAGGACTGGGTCCTCGCCGAGGTCCGACCGCAGCAGCTGGTATGCCGCCAGCTTCAGGCCCAGAGCGAACGACCAGGACTCGCCGTGGCTGGCGTACCCCTTGGCGGGCAGCGCTCCGAGGCCGAGCAGGACGTCGTCGCGGTGCGGCCCGACGAGGGTGAGGCCGCGCTCGACCTCCTGGCTCCGCACGTCGGTGAAGGTGGCGTGCAGCTCCTTCTCCAGGATGTCGAGCTCGGGCACCTCGCCCGCCGCGACCGCGGTGGCGACGGGTTCGCGCATGCTCGCGCGATAGCTCACCCGCGCCTCCGACTGCCCGGCGCTGACCGACGCGTAGGCCTGCACGAGGTGCGGACCGAGGTCCTGGAGCAACCGGAGGCGACCCTGCAGCAGCTGCGCCCCGAACCGGGCGAGCTGGGCGTCCCACACGTCGAGGGTGTGCAGTGCCGCGGCCCGGGCGTCGTCGACCGGCTCCCCGGCCGTGGCATACCGGCTCGGTGGCCGGCGGGCACCCTTGCGCAGCACCGGTGCCGCCGACTTCAGCAGCGCGTTGCGTTGCTTCAGCACCTTGTCGTAGTCGGCGCGCACGCCGGCCCAGCGCGGCTGTCGCTGCACGAGCAGGTCATCGAGGAACGCCCGGCGGCCGGCCGGGTCGCCCTTGACCAGCGCCAGGTCCTCGGGCGCGAAGAGCACGGTGCGCAGAGTGCCGAGGACCTCGCGCGGCCGGGGCATCGGCGACCGGTTGAGCTTCGCCCGGTTGGCCCGGCCGGGATTGAGCTCGAGCTCGATGAGGCTCTCGCGACCGTCGCGGACGACCACCCCCCGGATGACGGCCCGCTCGGCCCCGAAGCGCACCAACGGCTGGTCGGTCGCGACCCGATGGCTGGACAGGGTGGCCAGGTAGCCCACGGCCTCGACCAGGTTGGTCTTGCCCTGGCCGTTCTGGCCGACCAGCGTCGTCACCCCGGGACCGAGGACCAGCTCGGTGGCGGGGTAGCTGCGGAAGTCGGTGACGCTCAGATGCCGGACGTGCACGTCATGTAGCGGTCCCGGACCCCGACGTCGGTCCGGCGCTGGCGGCCTTGCGCCCTCCGCGGGCGCCCGTGCGTCTCGCCGGACCCTCGAGGTGAGCCGTGGTCGTGCCGGTGCCGGATGACGGGCCCGCTTCGTCGGCCCTGCGGCCGCGGACCGCCCCCTTCTTCGCCGTGCCGGCGTGCTTGCGTTCGGTCTTGATGCCCAGCGACGGGTCGGCGTCACCGGCTCCGACCTGGCTGCGCAGCTCCTCGCCCTCGGCGATGGTCATCACCGGGTGACCGCCGAACTGGCCGCGCAGGGCCGCGACCATCTGCATGGTCGGCGAGATCTGCTGACGGGAGGCGAACCGGGCGAAGAGGGACGCGGAGATCACGGGCATGGGCACGTCGTTGACGATGGCCTCCTCTACGGTCCACTTGCCCTCGCCGGAGTCCACCGTGTAGTCGGAAACACCGTCCAAGGTCGGGTTGTCGGCCAGGGCGGTGACCGCTAGGTCGAGCAGCCAGGACCGCACCACCGTGCCGCGGCTCCAGGCCTTGAACGACCCGGGGACGTCCTTGACGATGTCCTTCTTCTGCAGCAGCTCGTAGCCTTCGGCGTAGGCGGCCATCAGGCCGTACTCGATGCCGTTGTGCACCATCTTCGTGTAATGGCCGGCCCCGACCTCGCCCGCGTGCACGAACCCCTCGTCGCGCGGGCCCTCCGGCCGGAGCGCGTCGAAGATGGGCATGGCCAGGTTGACCCACTTCCTGTCGCCGCCACACATCAGGCCGTAGCCGTTGTCGAGGCCCCAGATGCCGCCGGAAACCCCGCAGTCGACGTAGCCGATCCCTTTGGGCTTGAGCGTCGCGGCGTGCTCGAAGTCGTCGGTGAACCGGGAGTTGCCGCCGTCGATGATGAGGTCGCCCTTGTCCATCAGGTCGGAGAGCTTGGCGATCGTGTCGCGGGTGGGCGCACCGGCCGGCACCATGACCCAGACGACCCGAGGCGTCTCTAGCTTCTTGACCATCGCGGCCAGCGTGCGCACGTCGGACACCTTCGGGTCGCGGTCAAAGCCGACGACCTCGTGACCCGCGCGGCGCAGGCGCTCGCGCATGTTGCCGCCCATCTTGCCGAGACCGATGAGACCGAGCTGCATGACGGACCTTTCGACGGAACGACCGGTGGAGGACTCGCGGTAACTCGTTGAGACGCGTTGCGGTGGGGCAGGCTGCGGGGTCAGGCTACTCGTGAAGGTCGGTCAGAGCTTGGCAACAGCACGCGCATGGGCTAGCTGGCGAACCGGACCGGCATCAGGACGTAGCGGTAGCTGTCGTCGGTGTCGCCGTCGGCTTCCGCCTGCCCGGTCAGCACGGCGGGCCGGCTGGGCTGTGTGAAGGAGAGCTTGGCGTATGCCGTGCCGAGCGCCCCCAGCCCGTCGAGCAGGAAGTGGGGGTTGAAGGCGATCTCGATATCGGGGCCGGTGAGCGTGGCCTCGACCGCCTCGGACGCCTGGGCGTCGTCGCCGGTGCCCGCCTCGATGGCGACCTGTCCGTCGGTGAACTTCAGCCGGACCGGAGTGTTGCGCTCAGCGACGAGCGAGACCCGGCGGACGGCCTCGACGAGCGAGCTGGTGGCGATGACCGACTCGGTGTCGACGCTGCTCGGGAAGATCGAGGTGACCTTGGGGTACTCACCGTCGAGCAGCCGGGTGGTCGTGCGCCGCTGGCCGGCCTCGAAGCCGACGAGCCCGTCGCCCTGACCGGGTCCGCCTCCGAGGGCCAGGTCAACGGAGCCGCTGGCGCCGAGCGCCTTGGCCGTGTCGGACAGCGTGCGGGCCGGGATGAGCAGGACCTGGGCGATGTCGGACGATGCCGGCTTCCAGGTCAGCTCGCGCATGGCCAAGCGGTAGCGGTCGGTGGCCAGCAGGGTGATGGTGTCGCCCTCGATCTCCATGCGCACACCGGTGAGGATCGGGAGCGTGTCGCCGCGGTCGGCCGCAATGGCCACCTGGGCGACGGCCTGGGTGAAGACGTCGCCCTGGATCGCGCCGCTGGCCTGCGGAGCAGAGGGGAGGGTCGGGTACTCGTCGACGGGCATAACGAGCAGGCTGAACCGCGAGGACCCGCACGTGACCTGCACCTTGTTGCCCTCGGCGACGACGTCGATGGGCCGGGCCGGGAGGTTGCGGGAGATGTCGGCGAGCAACCGCCCGAGCACTAAGGTGACGCCCGGGTCGGAGACCTCGGCCGGCACGGTGACCTTCGCGGACACCTCGTAGTCGAAGGCCGAGAGGGTCACGGTGCCTTCCGCGTCGGCCTCGATGCGCACGCCGGCGAGAACCGGCACCGGCGGGCGGGCCGGCAGACCGCGGGCCACCCACGTGACCGCGTCCGCGAGCACGTCACGCTCGATCCTGAACTTCACCCTGTGACCCTGCCCTTCGCCCTACGCCGACCGCGGCGTCTCGTGCGTGCCGCCCGACCGTCGGTCGGAATCCGAACCCTAGTGTCTTGCGGGGACGGCCACCACAAGTCCACCCCTCCGGCCTTGGTCAGCGGATGCCTGGGTCGCCCTCGGTCTCGTCACGGTCCCGTCAGAGTCCCTTCACCGCGCGTCCTCGGGGCGGACTGACTCTTATCTGGATCTCGTCGTCGTCATAGGGGGTGTGGACACGGGGGACAACCGGCGTCAGTGCAGGTCACGACCTCAATAGAGGTGTGCACAGGAGCGGGAGCGAGTTGTGGACAACTCGGCTCGGTTGTGGACGCGCCAGACTTGTCCTCGTCGGCTCCCAGACCGGACCAGGTTCGACACCGTCCGGACGGGGTTTGTCCCCACGTCGTCCACAAGCCGTGTGGACGACGTGCGCGACGAGTGGGCCGGCCGCTCCTGGTTGTCCACGGGCCGTGGTCCACAGAGTTGTCCACAGACGGTGGAGAACCCGCACCCTGGACTACCCGAACCGGGCCGCAGCGACGCTACTGCTGTGGACAACCTGCGGGCGGGGTGTTGAGAACGACCGAGGAGGTCCGCTCGACGCGGGCGCCGTCACCGCGACTGTTGCTTAATTCGGTTGGTCAGCTCGGTGACCTGGTTGTAGATGGCTCGACGCTCGGACATCAGCTCGCGGATCTTGCGATCGGCGTGCATCACGGTGGTGTGGTCCCGACCGCCGAAGTGCTGCCCGATCTTGGGCAGGGAGAGCTCGGTGAGCTCGCGGCACAGGTACATAGCGATCTGGCGGGCCTGCACCAGCTGACGTGACCGCGAGCTGCTGCACAGGTCGTCGATGGTCAGGGCGAAGTACTTGGCCGTCTCGCCCATGATCGTCGAGACGGTGATCTGCGCCGGTTGCTCGCTGGGAATGAGGTCACGCAGCACCACCTCGGCGAGGTCGAGCGTCACCGGCTGCCGGTTGAGGTTGGCGAAGGCGGTGACCCGGATGAGGGCGCCCTCGAGCTCGCGGATGTTGGAGCTGATCTTGCTGGCGATGTACTCGAGCACGTCGTCCGGCGTCGACATCCGCTCGAGGGTGGCCTTCTTGCGCAGGATCGCGATACGGGTCTCGAGGTCGGGCGGCTGCACGTCGCAGATGAGTCCCCATTCGAACCGGGAGCGCAGTCGCTCCTCGAACCCGGTGAGCTGCTTCGGCGGCAGGTCCGACGTGATGACGACCTGCTTGCTTGCGTTGTGCAGCGCGTTGAAGGTGTGGAAGAACTCCTCCTGCGTCTGCACCTTGCCGGCCAGGAACTGGATGTCGTCGATGAGCAGCACGTCGACGTCGCGGTAGATGCTCTGGAAGCGGCTCGTCCGGTCGTCGCGGATGCTGTTGATGAAGTCGTTGGTGAACTCCTCCGAGTTCACGTAGCGCACTCGCAGGTGGGGCAGGAGTGTTCGGGCGTACTCGCCGATCGCGTGCAGCAGATGGGTCTTGCCCAGCCCTGAGTCGCCGTAGATGAACAGCGGGTTGTAGGAGCGGGCCGGGCCTTCGGCGACGGCGAGAGCGGCCGCGTGGGCGAACCGGTTGCTCGACCCCGCGACGAAGGTGTCGAACGTGTACTTGGGGTTGAGCCGGCTCTTGTCGGCCTCCCGGGACCGGTCCGGCAGCGGCGCCAGGCCGCTCCGCCGGCTGCCCGGCATACCGGCGTCGAGGTCGGGCTCCACGGACGGGTATGCGTGTCCGTTCTGGGCCGCGGGCGGGGGCTGGGTGTCGCTGATCGGCGGGGGGTAGTCGTCCTCGAGGCTCTCGTCGACCGAGACGGACAGCTGGACGATGTCGACACCGAGCTGCACGGACAGGGCGCCGCGCACCGCTGACCCGATCTGGTCCTCGATGACCGTCTTGGTCAGGCTGTTGGGAGTGCTGATGATAGCGAGGCTCTGGATCACGCCCACCAGGCGGCTCAGGCCGAGGAAGGCTCGTTGCCGCTGCGGGAGCCCCTCACCGTCGAGGCTGCGGATGGTGTCGTGCCAGACCCGGCCGTAGTTCACCTCAGCGTCCGACATCTCCCCGCCCTCGTGTGACTGCCAACGCGCTTGGACACCCTCGGCGATCCCCACTGCCGGCCCGCCCGCACCATCGTGAGGGCTGTTGGCCCCTTGTCCACATCATTGTCCACACCCTGTGAACATCTCGTCGTGAGGCGTGACCGTAACAACTCCCCTGGCCTGCATCAAGCCGGGTGCGCGGTGAAAGTGCGACGACCGGGGGTGAGCTCGGCGTGTCGCCCGAGACTAGCGGGCCAGGGCACCGACAATAGTCGGTTCGCTGTCGGCATCTGTGGTCGCGCGACACAGTTTGACCCTTTCCGACCGGCTCCCGTATCGTGGACACGCCTGGTGTCTTGGCCGATGACGCATGCCCTGGTCACGGGTGCCCGCTCGGCCCTACAGGCCACCATCGACCTACGGAGAGACCCTCGTGAGCAAGCGCACCTTCCAGCCGAACAACCGTCGTCGGGCCAAGACCCACGGCTTCCGCCTCCGGATGCGCACCCGCGCCGGGCGCGCCATCCTGGCCTCCCGCCGCGCCAAGGGCCGCTCCGAACTGTCCGCCTGAGGGTATGGCGTGCTCCCCGCACGTCACCGGCTCCGGACGGCTGCGGACTTCTCCGCGACCGTGCGTGGGGCAGGCGGAGCACGCTCCGGGGGACGTCTGCTGGTGGTTCATGCCCGCGATCGCACGGTCGGTGGACTGGTGATCGCCACGTCAATCGCCGTCGACGCGGCCGCAGACCGCACGACGGCACCACCGCCGCCGCGGGTCGGGTTCGTCGTCTCCAAGGCGGTCGGGGGGGCGGTGGTGCGCAACCGCACCAAGCGCGTGCTGCGTCACCTCGTCGCAGAGCGGCTGAGCGTCCTGCCGAACGGCATCGACCTCGTCGTGCGGGCCAACCCCGCCGCCGCGGCCGCTACGACGCCCGAACTGGCAGTCGAGCTCGACCGCGGCCTGGGGCGCGTGCTCGACCGGGTGAGCCCGGTGGGCGGGGTGCGCACATGACGATCTCCCGAGCTCTGGCGCTCCCGCTCATCGCCCTGGTCAAGGCCTACCAGCTGCTCATCTCCCCGATGACCGGGCCGTCCTGCCGGTTCTACCCCTCGTGCTCGGCGTATGCGGTGACCGCGATCGAGCGCCACGGTCCCTTCCGGGGCACCTGGCTCACGGTGCGCCGGCTGCTGCGCTGCCACCCCTGGAACCCCGGTGGCGTCGACCACGTTCCGCTGAAGGACAACCATCAAAGCCAGTGTCCGGACCAGGGTCCGGACCGCCACCCGGACCACCGGCACCACGCGGAGCGGCCCCGGGCCGAGCACCCGGCCCGCGGCTGACCCGCATACCGAAGCTCACTGAAGCACCGTCGGCCCTGACCGGGGCCATACCGACCTACGCTGGGTGAACCGCCCCGCACTCCAGACCGAGGACCACTGTGTACGACTTCTTCGTCAACCTGCTGACTCCCATCATGTGGGGCGAGGCGTGGGTCATGACCGGGTGGCACCAGCTGTTCGTCCTGCTGGGCATCCCCGCCGAGAGCGGCTGGGGCTGGGCGCTGTCGATCGTGGGCCTGACCGCTGTCGTGCGGTTCCTCATGATCCCCTTGTTCGTCAAGCAGATCCACAGCTCACGCAAGATGCAGCTCATCCAGCCGGAGATGCAGAAGATCCAGGCGAAGTACAAGGGCAAGAGCGATCCGGAGTCCCGTCAGAAGATGACGGCCGAGACGATGGACCTCTACAAGCGCACCGGATCCAACCCGTTCTCCTCGTGCCTGCCGATCCTGCTGCAGTCGCCGTTCTTCTTCGCGCTGTTCCAGGTGCTCAACAACCTGCCGCACATCGCGACCGGGGCGCATGCGCCGGTGGGCCCGATCACCCCCGATATCGCGTCGGTCATCGAGAAGTCGACCCTGTTCGGCGCGCAGCTCTCGAGCACGTTCATGGGGTCCGGAGATCTCAACGTCAAGGTCCTCACGGCGGTCCTCATCGCCTTGATGTCGCTCTCGACCTTCACGACGCAGCGTCAGCTGATGCGCAAGAACATGCCGGACACCGCGATGGACAACCCGTTCATGAAGCAGCAGAAGGTGATCCTCTACCTGATGCCGATCTTCTTCGCGATCTCCGGCATCAACTTCCCCATCGGTGTCCTGCTCTACTGGCTCACGACGAACATCTGGTCGATGTGCCAGCAGTTCTACGTGATCCGTCGTATGCCCGCGCCGGGGTCGGCGGCGGAGCGCGAATACGAAGCGCGACAGGCGCGCAAGGGCAAGACGATCAAGAAGCTGCACATCCCTGGACTGGGCGACAGCAACACCGACGTGGCGTCAGCCATCCAGGACGCTCCCGCGACGGCGTTCACCGAGCCCACCAAGGCCAGCGGTCAGCGCCAGCAGCCGAAACGCACCAAGAAGACCAAACGGGCACCGTCGGCGAACGGGTCCACTAGCTCCAACGGGTCGGGCGGACCCGGCGGGCCCAGTGGACCGAGCGGGCCCAGTGGACCGAGCGGACCCGGCGTCGTGGCCAGCCCCGGCGGGACCGGATCCTCATCCGCTCCGGCCCGCAAGCCGCAGGACGCTCCTCGGCCGGCGGGCGCCAAGGCCAAGCGCAAGCCACACCCCGACACCGCCTGACCCGGGGAGCGCCGGCAGGCCGCACTCGCGCACGGTGCGCGGTCGGGTATGCCGAGGCCGAGTTCGCCCCACCCCCTACCGAAGTCACCCGGGACGGTTGACCGTCCTGAAACCGCGAGGAGCACCCCCCGATGACCGAGAGCGCGACGAGCACCACCACCCCCGAGCACCATGACGGTTCACCGGCGGCCGAGGCGGCGATGTCGAATTCGACGTTCGCACCAGGGACGATGACGAGAGCCCCTGAGCAGTCGGAGCCCGCCGAGCCCGCCGAGGCCGCTGAGGACCTTCGAACGCTTGCGCCCCTTGACTCCCTTGACTCCCTTGGCACGTTTGTGGCGGCCACCGGCGAGGAGGGTGGGCCGGACGCGGGACGCAGCGTCTCGGCGACCTCCGGAGATACAGCAGATGGTCACGACGACGCTGCCGCGATCGACAACGCTGACGGGGCCGACGGCGCTGACAACGCTGACAACGCTGACGGCGCTGACGGCGCTGACGGGGTCGACGGGGTCGACGGGGTCGGCGGGGCACCGCGCCGAGGTAACCGGGTGCGGCTGCTCGAGAAGGAAGGCGAGGTGGCGGCGGACTTCCTGGAACGCCTGCTGGACATCGCCGATCTGGACGGCGACATCGAGGTCGACATCGATGGGGACCGCGCGGCCGTCGCCATCGTCGACTCCGAGGACGGCCGCGTTCCCCGCCGTCTGGTGGGCGCCGACGGCAAGGTGCTCGAAGCCCTCCAGGAGCTCACCCGACTGGCGGTCCAGGCCGAGACCGGCGAGCGCAGCCGGCTGATGCTCGACGTCGCCGGCCATCGCGCTCAGCGGCGGACAGTCCTCGTCGAGCTGGCGCACACGGCCATCGCCGAGGTGAAGACGACCGGATCGAAGAAGGCCCTGGACGACATGAGCGCCTTCGAGCGCAAGATTGTGCATGACGAGGTGGCCTCCGCCGGTCTCGAGTCGGAGTCCGAAGGTGTCGAGCCGCATCGTCATATCGTCGTCTTCCCGGCCTGACTTTCGGCAGCACCGTTGTTTCACGGGAAACAGGCGCAGTGACGGAGGCTCAAGCCGTCGCACCCACCCCGCCTGCAGCCGAGGCCGTCTTCGGCACCCGCCTTGAGCTGGCCGAGCGCTACGTCGCCCTGCTGGCGGACACCGGGATCACGCATGGCCTTATCGGTCCCCGCGAGGCTGACCGCCTCTGGGTCCGGCACGTGTTGAACAGCGCAGTCGTCCAACCCCTGTTCGACGAAGGGGCGGCCATCGCGGACGTCGGATCGGGGGCCGGCCTGCCTGGGATCCCCCTGGCCATCGCCCGACCCGACCTCCGCGTGACGCTCATCGAGCCGCTGTTTCGGCGGACGGCATGGCTCGAGACGGCCATCGCCGAGCTGGGCCTGGCTCATGTCGTCGTCCACCGGGGGCGCGCGGAGAGCCTCTGGGGTGCCACCAGATTCCGGCACGTGACGGCCCGGGCGGTGGCGCGCACCGCCGAGCTGGCCCGGGTGTGCCTTCCGTTGGTCGAGGCGGGTGGCTCGTTGCACGCCCTGAAGGGCGAACGCGCGGAACAGGAGCTGGTGGAGGACGGCGAGACGTTGGCCGCCCTCGGGACCATGCGCACCTGGATCTCTCGGTTCGGCGCCGGCGTCGTGGAGCCCGAAACCGTCGTCGTGTCCATGGCCCCGGACGCGATGGTCCCGGTCCCATCCACTCGGGCACCGCGCCCGCGTCGAGGTCGGGCGCACCCGCCTGGATAGCAGCCGGGGCGGGGCGGAGTGCCGGCAGGGCCACCGGGTCACGTGGCGTGGTTGGATGAATGGTCGAGCCGGTTCGGTCGCCGGTTCGGTCGCCAGATTGGTCGCCAGATTGGTCGCCAGAGTGGTGCCAGAGTGGTTGCCAGATTGGTCGCCAGATTGGTTGCCAGGGTGTGGGCCCCACAGGGAATTGTGATGCATGGTCGGGCAGAGCGCGGCTGAAGCTGCGCAGAGAGGGTTGTCGTGACGAGCGTGGCCGACGGATCCTCGGGACTCGGGTGGCCGCAGCAGCGATCGACCACCCCGGTCAGCCCTGGACTGGGGTGGCCCGTCCCTGTGAGTCACCTCGAGTCGGTGATAGGCGACGCACAGTCAGCGCACGCATCTGATGGTCCGCTGTCTGTTTCACGTGAAACCGAGACGGACGAGACCGGCGGCCCTATGACCACGTCATCGTCGAACCCTCCTGCCGCCGTCCTCGCTGCCGTGACGACCGACAACCCTGTTTCACGTGAAACCACTGCCGCGTCCGACGCGGAACGCCGCCAGGAGCTCGTCGACACGATCCCAACGGCCGGCGCCGACACGCCGCTAGCCCAGACCATTGCCCAGGACGCCCGTCGGCGCATCTCGTTGAGCGGTCGCGCTTTTCCGAAGCCGGCGTCCCCGCGGGTCCTGACCGTGGCCAACCAGAAGGGCGGTGTGGGGAAGACCACGACGACCGTCAATGTCGGTGCCGCGTTGGCCCAGGCCGGCTTGAAGGTGCTCATCATCGACCTGGATCCTCAGGGAAACGCCAGCACCGCCCTCGGGATCGACCACCACGCGGAGGTGCCGAGCGTCTACGACGTGCTCGTCGACGGAAAGGCCTTGGTGGATGTCGTCAGCCCGTGTGCCACGGTCGACGGCCTGTTATGCGCCCCGGCCACCATCGACCTCGCTGGGGCCGAGATCGAGCTGGTGTCGATGGTGGCGCGGGAGATGCGTCTCGGACGAGCCGTGCAGCGCTACCTGGCGGAGGTTGACGTCGACTACGTCCTCATCGACTGCCCCCCCAGCCTGGGGTTGCTCACGATCAACGCGTTCGTCGCGGCCTCCGAGGTCTTCATCCCCATTCAGTGCGAGTACTACGCCCTGGAAGGGCTCTCCCAGCTGCTGAAGAACATCGAGCTGATCCGGAGCCACCTCAATCCCGACCTGCACGTGTCGACCATTCTGTTGACGATGTATGACGGGAGGACCCGGTTGTCGTCGCAGGTCGCGGACGAGGTGCGGACACACTTCCCCGACCTCGTCCTGCGCACCACGGTCCCCCGATCGGTGCGGGTCTCGGAAGCCCCGAGCTTCGGCGAGACCGTGATGACGTACGACCCGACGAACAGCGGCGCGCTCTCCTACCTGGAGGCCGCCGGCGAGCTCGCCGACCGCGGCGCCCCTTCGACCGAGCCAGCCGGGAGCGGCGGGAAGAGCTGACGATGAGCGAGAAGCGACGGGCCTTGGGCCGCGGCCTGGGGGCGCTGATCCCCACGGCGACGGGGTCGGCGCGGCCGGTGGACGTGTTTTTCCGTGAGCGCGCCGGTGAAGACGGCATGCCGACCGACGGCCAGGTGCCCGCCGCGGCGGCGCCCCGGCCGCCTGACCAGCCAGACGACCACCTAGCTCACCACCAGGATGACCATCAGGATGACCACCCGGACCTAGCCGACGGATCCGGAGCCACACGTCCGGGCGACGACGCGACCGAGCCCACCCTCGAGGGCACCAGGCCAGCACCTGCTGCAAAACCCGGCACAGGGGACCTGGTCGCCTCTGAGACGACCGGGTTGGCACCGGTGCCCGGTGCTGTGTTCGCGGAGCTGCCTACGTCGTCCATCCGACCGAACCCCAAGCAGCCGCGCACGGTCTTCGACGATGACGAGCTGACCGAGCTGGCGGCGTCGATCCGCGAGATCGGCGTGCTGCAGCCGGTCGTCGTCCGCCGGGTCGCCGACGCTGACGACGGCTCCGAGCCGCAGTTCGAGCTCATCATGGGCGAGCGACGGCTGCGGGCGAGCGAGCGGGCCGGCCTCGACACCATCCCCGCCATCATCAAGGACACCCAGGACGATGCGCTGCTGCGCGACGCTCTCCTGGAAAACCTGCACCGCAGCCAGCTGAACCCCCTCGAGGAGGCCGCGGCTTACCAGCAGCTCCTCGACGACTTCGGCTGCTCGCACGAGGAGCTGGCCACCCGCATCGGCCGTTCGCGGCCGCAGATCTCCAACACCCTGCGGCTGCTGCGGCTGCCCCCGCTCGTGGCTCGCCGACTCGCAGCCGGGGTGCTGAGTGCCGGCCATGCCCGGGCCCTGCTGTCGGTCGACGACGGAGCGGCGATGGAGCGGCTCGCTCAGCGGATCGTGGCCGAGGGGCTCTCGGTGCGCAGCGTCGAGGAGATCGTGGCCATGGGGGGAGACGCCGCCCCCCGGCAGCGCCGCCCGCGCGCCGGGACCCGCCATCCGCAGCTCGACGACCTCGCCGCCCGGCTGTCCGACCAGTTCGACACGCGCGTCTCGATCGCCTTGGGACAGCGTAAGGGCCGGCTCACGGTCGAGTTCGCCTCGGTCGAGGATCTCAACCGCATCGTCGCCCTCATCGGGCACCAGCGGGCCGACTCCTCCGTCTGACTGAGGCTACGAATCCGCTTGTCTCACAACGCCACTGAGCCAGTGGGGCTACTGGCCGATCAGGGCTAGAGCCGGATTATGTTCGGGCGCAACGGTTTCCCCCGCGGCCACGGGGCCGGGAGGGGTGCCGTCGCCGAACGGGCGGCCACCCAGCTCGTCGCGAGCGTGCGGCTCGGCCCACTGCTCGAGGATCGGCCCGTCCGGGACGATCCCGGTGGGGTTGATGTCCTCGTGGACGACGTAGTAGTGCCGCTTGATGTGGACGAAGTCCGTCGTGTCGCCGAAACCCGGCGTCTGGAACAGGTCACGGGCATACGCCCACAGCACTGGCATCTCGGTGAGCTTCTGCCGGTTGCACTTGAAGTGCCCGTGGTAGACCGCATCGAACCGGGCCAACGTCGTGAACAGGCGCACGTCGGCCTCGGTGATCGTGTCACCCACGAGGAACCGTTGTGAGACAAGACGATTGGACAACCAGTCCAACGTGGTGAACAGCCGGTTGTAGGCGTCGTCATAGGCCTTCTGGGTGCCGGCGAACCCGCATCGGTAGACGCCGTTGTTGACTTCGGTGTAGACCCGCTTCATCACTGGGTCCATCTCCGCGCGCAGGTGCTCGGGGTAGAGGTCGGGCGCCCCCTCGCGATGGTGCGCTTTCCACTGCGTTGACAGGTCGAGGGTCATCTGGGCGAAGTCGTTGGTGACGACTCCGCCCGTGGGAACATCGACGATGCAGGGCACGGTGATGCCCTTCGGGTAGCCAGGAAACCGGCGTTCGTAGGCGTCCTTGATCCGCGGGATCTGGAGCACCGGGTCGACCTCGCCCGGGTCGAGGTCGAACGTCCAGGAACGCTGGTCGTGGGTCGGCCCGCAGATGCCCACCGACAGCACCGGCTCGAGCCCGAGGAGCCGCCGCACGATGATGGCGCGGTTCGCCCAGGGACACGCGCGAGCGACGACGAGCCGGTAGCGATCGGGCTCCACCAGCCACGGGCCTTCGTCGGCGGTGATGCGGTCCTCGATATAGGTCGTGTCGCGCTCGTAGGACGGTTCGACGTAGGCCGGCATAGCGCGACCCTAGGTCAGACCCGGCAGCCCCGCCGCGCAGGCGGGCCGTAGGCAACAATGGGGGCATCGGGCTGACGGCGGCACGGGAGCGGAGGGACCATGGGACGCGAGGTCCTGCCGCTGACCGTCGACCGGCTCTCCGACCTGCCCGGGTCGTGCGCCGACTGCGTCTTCTGGGAGCTCGGACCGGCCCTCGCCCGCCGGGGCCGGGCGCGCCCTCGCGAACAGAAGGAGGGCTGGCTCACTGCCACCCTGCTCGAGTGGGGGTCGCCGGGTCGGGTCGTCTACGTCGACGACCGGTGCGCGGGATACATCACGTATGCGCCGGCGCATCTCGTGCCCCGTTCCCTCGCCTTCCCCACGTCGCCGGTCAGCCGGGACGCCGTCGTGCTCGTCACCGCCCACATCGACCCCGAGTTCGCCGGCCAGGGGCTCGGAAGGGTGCTCGTGCAGGCCGCCGCCAAGGATGCGTTGCGGCGGGGCACCCGCGCGCTCGAGGCGTACGGGTCGAGCAACCCCGGTGACTGCGTGCTGCCGGCGGACTTCCTCAGTGCGGTGGGTTTCAAGACCGCCCGGGAGCACCGGTCCTACCCGCGGATGCGGCTCGACCTGCGTACGGCGCTGCGCTGGCGCGGTGAGGTGGAGCAGGCGGTGGAGCGGCTGCTCGCGCCGGTGCGCGGCATGGCACCCCAACCGGCCGGGGCAGCGCACCGCGGCGGCCCGGACCCGACCTGACGGTGACCGAGTTCACCTGAGTAGCACCGTTTTTCGAGGACTCGCCGCGGTCGGAGCTGGTCAAGACCCGGGGAGGTCAGCCCGCGAGGTCAGCGAGCACCTGGCGCAGGTCACCCAGCCGCAGGACACCGGTGCTGCTCGTGTCCTGCTCACCGAGGTAGAGGCGCTGGAGGGCCACGACGACGCCTTCGGCGATGTCGTCGCGGAAGGACGCCTGGCGTAGCAACGCGGCGTCGTCGGGGTTGCTGACGTAGCCGGTCTCAATGCGGACAGCGGGCATCCGGGTGTGCTGGAGCAGCGTCCAGGACCGGGCATGGGTGCGGCAGTCGGTCAGGCCGGTGCGGGCGACCGTCTCGCGCTGGATGAGCTCGGCTAGCTGCTCACCGACCGCCGACCATGCTCCGAACCGCTTCTGTCCGAAGAAGAAGGTCGCGACGCCACTGGCGTCCTGCTGGTCGGCGGTGTCGCAGTGCAGGGACAGCACGATGTCGGCGCGGTGCTCGTTGGCGAAGTGCGCTCGTGACTCGTCGTCACCAGGGCTGGAGGCGCGGGTGCGGGTGTAGAACACCGTGGCGCCGTGGGCACTGAGGCGGCCTTCGATGCGTCGGGCGATGTCGAGGACGACGTCGGCCTCGACGACTCCGTGGGCGACCGCTCCACGGTCGGCGCCGCCGTGCCCGGGGTCGAGGACGACAACTCGCCCCGCGAGGCTGTGACCGGACCGGCGCACCTGCTCGCGTTCACGCAGCGACTGGGGTGACCCGCCGGCCACGCTGCGGCGTAGGTCGGCGAAGGCGCGCAGGGTGTCGGGGCCGACCTGGCCGTCGGGAAGCAGGCCGACGCCGCGCTGAAAGGCCCGCACGGCCGCCTCCGTGTCGGGGCCGAACAGGCCGTCCACGCGACCGGGGTCGAAGCCGAGGCCGAGGAGACGCTCCTGCAGCGTGGTGACGTCGTCGCCGCGGGCCAGGTGCCCCGGGGTGTGCTGGAGCAGCCGGTCACCGAGCCCCCAGCGGGCGGCGTCCAGGGCGGTGAACGTCCAGGGACCGACGATGCCGTCGACGAGCAGGCCCCGCTGCTGCTGGAAGAAACGCACCGCGTGGTCGAGGGACTCGTCGAACAGCTCGGCGTCGACGGGTGCATGCTCGCGGGTCGGTGTCTCCTGGGCGACCCCGTGGTCCTGCGCGCTCGCGAGGCGCTCACGTAGGTCTTTGACGACAGGTCCCCGATAGCCGACGCGGGCCACCAGACCGGTGCGTGGTTCGGTCACGTCGCCTCCCTCGGGACCGGTGCCTCGGTCGACGACCGGGCGCAGTGCTCACGAACCATAACCGACCAACCACCCCAGAAGCCCCCGGCGACAGGCCCACCTGTATTGCTGAGCATGCTGGTCGGTTCGCCGACGGGGCCCCGGGCGGGCGACGGTCAGGCGGAGATGTAGTCCTCGAGCTCACGCAGCAGCCGCGGCTTCGGCATCGCGCCGACAAGAGTCTTGACGACCTCGCCGCCCACATAGACGTTCATCGTGGGGATGCTGACGACGCCGTAACGCGAGGTGACGGCGGGGTTGGCGTCGGTGTCGAGCTTGACGACGTCGATCTGGTCACCGTAGGTGGCCGCGATCTCCTCGAGCACCGGGGCGACGGCGCGGCACGGGCCGCACCAGGTGGCCCAGAAGTCGACGAGCACGGGTTTGTCGCTCTTGAGGACGTCCTGCTCGAAGGTGGCATCGGTGGTGGCCTTGGTGGCTCCCATGTGGGGGTCCTTCCTTGAGGTGCGTGCGGGGTTTCGGGGTTCAGTGGGAGGGGTGGTTGCGGCTGCTCAGAGGCTAGCCGCGGCCTCGGACAGCTCAGCGTGGCTCTCTTCGGCGATGGCGTGCTCGAGGTCCTCCAACGAGGCGAGGTAGTGCTCGGCGTCGAGGGCAGCGGAGCAGCCTGATGCCGCGGCGGTGATGGCCTGCCGGTAGGTGTGGTCGACCAGGTCGCCGCAGGCGAACACCCCGGGTATGCGGGTGGCGGTCGAGCGGTGGGTGCCGTCGACGCCGGTCACGACGTAGCCGGCCGGGTCGAGGTCGACGAGGTCACGGACCAGCTCGTTGCGAGGGTCGTGGCCGATGGCGACGAACAGGCCCGTCACGGCCAGCTCGCGCTCCTCCCCGGTGACCGTGTCGGTCAAGGTGACGCCACTGACCCGCTCGTCACCATGGATGGCCGTGACCGCCGAGTTCCATGCATACGAGATGGTGTCGTTGGCGAAGGCCCGCTCGGCCATGATCTTGCTCGCCCGCAGAGCCCCGCGTCGGTGCACCAGGGTGACCGACCGGGCGAACTTGGTCAAGAAGGTGGCCTCCTCGATCGCCGAGTCACCGCCGCCGACCACGACGATGTCCTGGCCCTTGAAGAAGAAGCCGTCACACGTCGCACACCACGAGACGCCGCGGCCGGAGAGGCGCTTCTCGTCGGGCAGGCCGAGCTCGCGGTAGGCCGAGCCCATCGCGAGGATGATCGAGCGGGCGGTGAAGACGCCGCTGTCGCCGGTGGTCACCGTCTTGGCGTCGCCGTGCAGGTCGACGGCGCTGACGTCATCGGTGATGATCTCCGCGCCGAACCGCTCGGCCTGGGCCCGCATGTTGTCCATCAGGTCAGGGCCCATGATGCCGTCGCGGAAGCCGGGGAAGTTCTCGACATCGGTCGTGTTCATCAGCGCGCCACCCGCGGTGACACTGCCCTCGATGAGCAGCGGCCGCAGGTTCGCCCGGGCGGCGTAGACGGCGGCGGTGTAGCCAGCTGGGCCGGAACCGATGATGATGACGGTGCGCACGTCGCTCACGAAGTCCACTCCTTGTGGTCCAGACAGAGCCGAACCGCTAGATGCTGTGGCCGGGGGGCGGTGAGCCCCAAGATACCGGCGCAGAGACGGCAACCGGGCGCGCCACGGCTTTGTTCCCCACTGTTCGCGGATGACAGCAGGTGATGGTAAGTGCCGGCGGGGAACGGGCTAGGGAACCGGGACAGCGTCCTTGATGACCTCCGGGTCCCCGGTCGCGCACCCGCGCTGGACGGCATACGCCGACGTCTTGTCGGACCGGGAGATGACGACGATCGCGGCCGGCTGGCCGGCGTAGGTGGCCAGGTCGATGGTCACCGAGGGGGCGTCGGCGTCTCCGAGGGCCGCGACGCACCCGTTGGCCCCATCAGGGGTGACGAGCGCCCCGAGGGCGGCAGCCTGGTCGGCCGCGACCTCGGGACTGGGGCTGGTGAGCAGGGTGCGGGCGCCGGACGCGAGGGTGTCGGCGGTGTAGGCGGTGCCGCTGGCTTGCACGTGGAGGCGCCCCGCCACCGAGGTGGCCACGCTGCCGGCGGATGAGGCCGCTCCGCTGGGCCCGGGCAGCGAGGCCAGGCCGTCGTTGCCGGAGCGGGTCCCCCCGAAGAGGGTGAGGCCGGCGAAGGCCAGGAGCGCGACCGCGGCGGCCGCCGCGGCGAGGACGGGCCACCGCCGGCCCAGGAGCCCACGGAGGTCGCTGTCGTCGGTGTCGTCGGTGTCGTCAGACGGTTGGGTATGCGTGCCGGGGTCGTGCGCTCCGCTCGCCTCGGGCGCCGCGCCGGGGAACCGGATGAGGTCTCCGTCGTCGTCGACCGGCTCCTCGACGAGCCCCAGCTCGTCGAACAGCTCACGGTCGGACGTGCGGACCTCGCCGGCGCGGACGAGGGCACCCGAGATGCGCCGCTCCACCGCGGTGGGCATCGGCCCGGGGTCGGGTTGCCCGGCGAGCAGGTCGCGGATCGTCGCCTGGCGCTCGTCCTGCGCCGGGTCACCCTGGTCACCGGTGAGGTCGGAGTCGCGGGGATCTTGGGGATCTTGGGGATCTTGGGGGTCGCGGGGGTCGCGGGGGTCGCGGGGATCGTCGTGCGGGTCCATGGGTTCCTCGGGTGCCGGGGCGGTGCTGCGGCCGGGCCCGATGGTGGGCGCACGGGTGGCCTACATGAACGGGTCGAGCCGGTTCAGGGGGAGGTCGGACCGAGCGTCGGGCAGCGGACCATCAGGGATCAGACGCGCTGGGGTGGTGTGGGGTTCCCTGGTCGCCGCTCGATTCCGAGCAGCTCGGCAAGGGCCGCGCGGCCCCGCCCGCACCGGGACTTCACGGTGCCCTCGGCCACCTGGAGCACCTGCGCCGCCTCGGCGACGCTGAGACCGTGCATGTCGACGAGCACCAGGGCCACCCGCTGCCCTTCGGGTAACCGGGCGAGGGCGGCCCGGACGTCGAGGGCCACCTCGGTGCTCGCGTGGGCGTCGCCGCGAGCGCGGCTCGGGTCGAGCTCGTAGCCGTCGAGCAGGTCGCCCTCGGGCAGGGGGTTGGTGGGGCGGCGGCGGCGCAGCCGGTCGAGGCAGGCGTTGACGACGATCCGGTGCAGCCACGTCGTCACTGCCGCGTCCCCCCGGAACGAGTCGGCCCGCCGGAACGCCGACAGGAACCCGTCCTGTACGGCGTCGGCGGCCATCTCCCGGTCACCGCACGTGCGGACCGCGACGGCCCACATGCGGTCCTTGTGCCGCCGGAAGAGCTCACCGAAGGCGTCAGGATCGCCGGCGCAGTGGGCGGCCAGGAGCTGATCGTCGGTGGCGACCCGGTGATCGGGCACGCCATCGGGCTCGGGGGGTCCAGGGCGGCCCCGGTCGCTCTCGGCCACCCTCACGAGACGCCGACCTCGGCGACCTGGGCCCGGAAGTGGCCCTCGCCGTCGGGGCCGAGCGTGGTGAACCACAAGATGACGTAGCGGCCCTTGGCGGAGCCGTTGTCGGCCACGGACACCGTGACGGCGCCGTCCTGGCCGGAGACGGCACCGACCTGGGTGGCGCCGTCGACCGTGGGCTGGTTGGCCACGAAGACGGAGACGTCGGCGGGCCCGACGATCGTGAAGGCGACCTGGTGGACGTCGAGCGCACTGCCGAGATCGAGGAGGAGCCCGGTCTCCCGGCCCTGGTAGCCGCCGTACTGGGGGGTAGCGAACCACTTGGCCGAGCGCCAGGACGTGTCGGGGTTGCCGTCGTAGGCCTGAGCGGCGTTCTTGACGGCCTGGACGCCGGCGTCGGCGCTGATCTGGCTGGCGCTCGCGATGGCGATCGGGGCGTTCGTCGTGGGTGCGGCGGTGCTCGTCGACGGTGCCGGAGCCGCGGAGGCCGAGTCGCTGGGGTTGGCCGTCGCCGTCTTGGTGACGGCCGGGGCCGAGCTCGATGAGCTGACGCTGATGCCGGACAGCCTGGGGAGGCCCCAGATGCCCAGGACCGCGGCGACGACGACACAGACGGCGACGATCACCAGCACGAGTCGAGACTGGTCTCGGTCGAGGGGCTCCTGGGCGGTGCCGGGCAGCAGGGGGAGCGGCGGCTCGAGCTGCTCGTCGGTGGGCTCGAGCGTGTCGGAGAGCCGCATCTGCTCACCGAACACCAAGGGGTCCTGCCACTGCTCGGTCTCGCGGCGCTCGGCCCGGGTCGCGCTGCGTTCGGCCGCGCGGTCGGTGGCCCCTCGGGCCATCCCGCCGACCCGTCCGCCGACGACGCCGATGGCGCTGCCTAGGCCCTTGGCCACGGCGGCTCCACCCGCGGCGGCCCCGGCCGCTGCGCCCGCGGCGGCCGCACCGACCGCCCCCACCGCGCCGGCGACCGCGGCCGGGGCCCGGCCCGTGCCGCGGCGGCCGCCAGGTGACCCATCGGTGTCGTCGTAGCCGTCGTCACCCTCATAGCCCTCGTCGTCGTAGCGGCCCCGGTCGTCACCCCCGTCAAGGGACTCAAGGCGCTGGGCGTCACGTACGCCCGCCCCCCGCGCGGGCCCCTGACCGACGTTCATCCCCAGGACGCTGCGCGACGCCCCAGGGGAGCCGGCGGCCCGGGCGCCAGTGCGGGCGGGACGCCCCCCTCCCACCGTGGCTGCCGCTCCCGTTGCTCCGGCGGCCGCGGCCCCCGCTCCCGCCCCAGCCGCTCCGACCGCTCCAGCCGCTCCGACCGCTCCAGCTGCTCCGACCGCTCCAGCTGTCCCAGCTGCGCGGCCCGGGTCGACCCGCCCTGCGGTCCGGGCCACCCCCCCGGTCGCCCGGTCTCGAGCGAGCGGCTCGGTGCGTGTGCCGGGGCGACGCTGGGCCGGCGTCGGCTGGAAGGCCCCGGCGACCGGGGTGGGCGACCACGGCGCGAGCTGGTCGGCCAGCTGGCCCGGGGTCGCTGGACCGCGGTCCTCGTTGAGGGTGGTGCGGGCGATGAGGTCGAGATCGTCGGGGACCCCCACGGCGATCTCGGAGGGCGGGGCGACGCCACCCGAGATGCGGGGTGCCGCTTCGAGTCCGGTGTCGCCACCGGATAGGGGCCAGCGACCGGTGAGCACGGCATATGCAAGCCCGACGAGGGCCACGGTGTCGGCCCGCGACGCCTGCTCGGAGGTGACGTCGTCGGCGTCGACGAGAGCAGCCTCGGTGGCGAGCCCGCGGATCTTCAGGGTGCCGTCCTGGTGACGCAGGACGGAGCGTGGCGTGAGCACGCCGTGGTGCAGGCCGCGGGCCCGGGCGGTCTCGAGCGCGGCGGCGGTCTCGCCGACCACCCGGCGGGCCTCCTCGGCCGGCAGACCACCGTCGGTGAGGATCGCGGTCACCGACTGGGCGCCGCGCAGGGACTCCTCGACCACGAAGGCGACACCATCGTCGCGCCCCACGTCGAGCACCCGGACGAGCCGGTGGTCCTCGACGCCGGCCGCGCGGCGCGCGGCGTCGAGCCCGGCGGCAGCGGTGGGCCCGTCCGCGTCGAAGCACAGCAGCACGACCTCGCGGTCGAGCGTCTGGTCGGCGGCGCTCCAGCGCTCGAAGCGGGAGTGCTGGGCCACCCGACGCTCGACGCGGTAACGCCCGCCGAGGAGCGAGCCTGGTCCGACGCCGTGCACGTGGCCCCTCCCGCTGCGATGGTTCCTGACGGTCCGGTCCTACCTGGGCACATCCGGTCAGACCCGGCCATACTGGGCAGACCTACCTGGTATGCCCCGTCCCTGGCCCCCGTTGCCGCCGCCGGACAACGGCGGCGGGGCGGCTGATGACACGAGATCCGGTCGCGGTCATCTTACGGGGCGGTCGGCGCCCGCCGAGGGAGCCGCCACGGCTCCGCCGGCGGCGGTTTGCGTCGGACCGCGGTCGGCACCGTCCGCGCCGGGGTCACCGGATGCGGCGCCCACGCCGCCGACCGGCTCGGCACCGGTGTCGACACCGGCCCCATCGTCCTCCAGGCCCGACCTCCGATGGGTATCGGGAGTGGCCTGAGGAGCCGACTGGGGAGGGCCTTCGGGAGGAGGGGCGACCGTGGGAGGGCGGGGGCGGCGTACGGCCCGGATGATGCCGAGCAGGAGGACGAGGGCGATGACCGCGCCGCCGACGATGTAGAACGTGTAGCCGGGTGGGTTGGCTCGCACCGTGATGGTGCCGGGCACCCCGATCGGGGTGCCGTCGACCGTGGTCAGAGTGGCCGTCACGGGCACCAGGCCGGCAGCGAGCGCTTTGGCCCTGACGCGGACCACCGCCCGGCTGTTGGCTCCGATGGTGACGGGTTCGGCCTGGTCGACGATGCGTAGGCGCGGGTTCGTCGGGGCCAGGACGAGGCGGACCCCCTCCACCGGGATGCTGAGCGCGTTGACGACCGTGACCTGCAGGGTGCCCTCGTCGGCCAGGAAGTTCGTGGTCTGATCGGAGACGCTGATCCCGTTGGTCGCACTCGTACTGGCCTGGGCGAGGCCCTGCTCGAGGGCGGCGAGCTGGCTGGGGTCCTGTCGCCAGCGCACCGACGGCACCTGGTCGATCATCGCCGTCAGTGAGGAACGGTAGGCCGCGCCCTCGGGCCCGAGCACCGAGGACACCTCTGCGACCGCCTGACGTAGGCCTCCCAGCCGGGTCAGCCGGCTGGCGTCCACCTGAGGCGCACCACTCGCGGGCCAGCTACCGGCGCTGGTGCTCGCCACCGGGTCCTTGGTGGCTGCCTCCTGCTGGAGGGCCGTGGTCGTGACCACCTGGACCCACGGGATCTGAGCGACGGTGCCGAGCACCGTGCGAAGGGCCCCCGGGTCGGGGTCGAGGGTGCGCGGGAGGGCGACGAGGAAGCTGCGGCTGACCCCGGGGCTCTCGCCGAGCAGGGCGGCGGTCTCCGCCAGGAACCGCTGTGCGGTGACGACGCCGTCCGCTGGGTGCGTCGTCTGGGTAGCCAACCGGGTCAGCTCGTCGTCCCAGGCCAGTAGAGGTATGCCGGAGGCGGTGCGCCGCGGTGCCTGTCCGGAGTAGCCCGCGACGACGGGCAGGGCCGACGACGACCCCACCAGGGCCGTCAGCCCGGTGCTCTGGAACGCCGCCCGCAGGCCGGGCTCACGGTTGGCCTCGAGGCTGCCGTCGGTGGGCCAGGCCACCCCGGTGGTCACGGGGACTCCCAGGGTCGTGCCGAGGCTTGTGCTCTCCTGGACCAGCCGGGCGACCGTGGGGTCATTGGGGGCGACGACCGTGGTGGCCGCAAGGTCCGGATCGCCCACCGGCAGGGCCCAGAGCTGATGGGCGGCCACGCCGGTCTCCAACCGGGTCAGCAGCGGCGTGACCACCGCAGTGAGCGGGTCGTTCCCAGCCGAGCCACCGGCACCGGCCGCGCCCAGGGCCGGTCCGAGCAGCGTCGGGTCGACGGCCCAGGTGACGGGGACCGGCCCCGAGGGTCTCACGACATCGGTGCCGTCGAGGACCCGGCCGACCCGGCCCGCCGGGTCGAGCTGCTGGCGCCAGGCCGCCGTCCGGGTGGAGGCGTCGGCGGAGAAGAGGGCTGCCTGAGGCGTCGCGGTGACGGGGGCGACGACCGCGAGCCGCATCGCTTCGTACTCCTCGGCCCGTTGCCATCCCACGAAGGTGTGCACGACCTCAATGGTGCCGGAACCCGGGTCGCGGAGCTGGACCGCGACCGGGATGGCACCGAAGGCGCGGCTCATCGCGAGCCGACCCGCGGGGACGGTGAGGGTGAACGGAGCGGTGGCGCCGGCGGCCACCGGCCCGGAGACCGTGACCGACGCGACCTCCGAGCCGGTTGGGGCCGCGGTGCTGGTGGCCCAGCTCGTCACCGAGGCGCGCGAGACGACCGGTGTCGAGCCGGCCACGAGCCGCACCGTCGGGGCCGTGAGCGTCGCGCCCGCCGGGGCACGGACGGTTCCGGTGATCGTCACCGGCACTCCGGGTCCGATCACGGGAGGGGTGACCGCCGACAGGGTGAGGAGGGGAGTGGCCTGCGGGTCCGCGGCGGGCGGTGTCGCCGGCGCCGCGGCATACCCGGTGGTCGCGGCGCCGGCGGGTGCGGAGGCAGGCCCGACCATGGGGAGAGCGGACCAGGCGATCACGGTGAGCAGCACCGCGAGGACTCTGGCCCGCACCGGGGTCACGCGGTGCCCGCCAGCCGCTCCCATGCCACCTGCGCGATGCGTCGTTCGTTGGGGAAGGTCAGGTGCTGGTGCACCTCGTGCAGGGGGAACCACGCGACGTCGATGGCTTCCTGGTCGGGGTCGTTGTCGATGGTGAGCTCACCGCCAAGCGCCTCGAGGAGGTAGTGGTGCACGAACTTGTGCACCCGGCGGTCGGACGTCGCGAACCAGTAGTCGATGGTGCCGAGCTCGGCCAGGACCCGGCCGGTGATGCCGGTCTCCTCTGCGACCTCACGCTCCGCCGTCTGGGTGAGCGTCTCGCCGGGTTCGATGTGGCCCTTCGGGAGGCACCATTCGACCCGACCGGCGCGGTTGCGACGGGCGATGACGGCCGTGCGGGCGCACCCTTCGTGGACGTCGATGACCACGCCGCCCGCGGAGCGCTCCTCGACCGAGGGCAGCCGACGGACCCGGTGCGTCGGGCCGGGGCGGCCTGACGTGCTCGAGGTCGTGGCGCTCATCGGTCCACTGTAGCCAGCGGGGGAAAGCCGAGCTGCCGCGTGCGTCTACGCTGGCCTGCCGTGTCACCGCCCTCCGCCACCGACCCTCAGCCGGACCCCAGGCCCGAGCTGTTGCGGTCTGCTGTGGGCCGGCTGGCGCCGATCATCCCGCTCGGGCAGGAGCTCGGGGACCGGTTCGCGGCGGCCGGGCACGAGCTGGCGCTCGTCGGTGGGCCGGTCCGCGACGCCTTCCTCGGCCGGACCTCGCCCGACCTCGACTTCACCACCGACGCCACACCCGACCAGACGCTGGCGCTGATCGCCGGCTGGGCCGACGCCCACTGGGAGATCGGCCGGGCGTTCGGCACCATCGGGCTGCGCAGGGGCCACCGGGTCCTGGAGGTGACGACCTACCGATCCGACGTCTACGACGGGGCGTCCCGCAAGCCGGAGGTGACGTTCGGCTCGACGCTGTCCGCCGACCTGGTGCGCCGCGACTTCACCGTCAACGCGATGGCCCTGCGGCTGCCGTCGCTCGAGTTCGTCGACGAGCACCGCGGCCTCGCCGACCTTGCCGCCCGCCGGTTGCGCACTCCCGCCGCGCCGGAGCAGTCGTTCGCCGACGACCCCCTCCGTATGCTTCGCGCCGCTCGGTTCACATCTCAGCTGGGGTTCACCGTGACCCCCGACGTGCAGGCGGCGATGACCGCGCGGGCGCAGACCATCTCAATGGTCTCCGCCGAGCGGGTCCACGACGAGCTGGTCAAGCTGCTGCTGTCGCCGTCCCCCCGGGCCGGCCTGACCCTGCTCGTCGAGACCGGCCTCGCCGACGTCTTCCTGCCCGAGCTGCCCGCGCTCCAGCTCGAGGTCGACGAGCACCACCACCACAAGGACGTCTACCAGCACTCGCTGACCGTGCTGGAGCAGGCCATCGCCCTCGAGGGGCCGCGAGCCGTGCCGGGAGTCGCGGCGGCGGAGACGGTCGACGGCCCCGACCTCGTGCTGCGTCTCGCCGCCCTGCTCCACGACATCGGCAAGCCGGCCACGCGCCGGTTCGAACCCCAGGGCGGCGTCAGCTTCCACCACCACGAGGTGGTCGGGGCCAAGCTCGTCGGCAAGCGGCTCAAGGCCCTGCGGTTCGACAAGGACACCATCGCGGCGGTCGCCCGCCTCGTCGAGCTGCACCTGCGGTTCCACGGCTACGGCACCGGGGAGTGGACCGACTCGGCCGTACGCCGCTACGTCACCGACGCGGGGCCGCTCCTGCCGCGTCTCCACCTGCTCACGCGGTCGGACTCGACGACCCGCAACGCCCGCAAGGCGGCTCGGCTGGCGCGCACCTACGACGCCCTCGAGGCCCGGATCGAGAAGCTCCAGGGCGAGGAGGAGCTGGCCGCGGTCCGCCCGGAGCTGGACGGCACGGAGATCGGGGAGATCCTCGGCGTGCCGCCCGGGCGGCTGATCGGGCAGGCGTACCGGTTCCTCCTGGCCCTGCGGCTCGACGAGGGACTGCTGGGCAAGGAGGTGGTCCGCGAGCGCCTGCTGGCGTGGTGGGCCGACCGAGGCGGCTGACGGCCGACCCACTCAGGATCGCTCATCACCACCACGCGGCATACTGGCTCGGCGCCGGCCGACCGGGAGGAAGGGCACCGATGGACACCCCTGCTGCCATCCGCGCCGCCATGGCGACCGACGTCGGGCGGGTCCGCGACCACAACGAGGACGCCGCCCTGGTCACCCCCCGCCTCGTGGCGGTGGCCGACGGGATGGGCGGGCACGCGGCCGGCGAGGTCGCGGCCGGACTGGCCGTGGAGGCGCTCCGACCCCTCGGTGAGGGCGACGAGCTCGGCGCCGGCGACGTCGTGGCCCGCATCGGGACGGCGAACCAGGCGATCCTCCAGTCGGTGGCGCGCCACCCCGAGCAGCGGGGCATGGCCACCACCCTCGTCGGGCTCGCCCAGGTCACGGTCGTCGGGGTGGTGCAGTGGGCGGCGTTCAACATCGGTGACTCCCGCGTCTACCGGGTCCTCGACGGCACGATGACCCAGGTCAGCCAGGACCACTCGGAGGTCGGCGAGCTCGTGGCCCTGGGGCTGCTGTCCAAGGAGGACGCGATGCGTCACCCGGCGCGCAACATCGTCACCCGCTGCCTCGGCCGCGACCCGCTCGAGCCGGTCGACTCGTGGGTGTTCCCGCCGCACCCGGGCGAGCGGTTCCTGCTGTGCAGCGACGGGCTGACCAACGAGCTGCGCGACCCTGAAGTGGCTCGGCTGCTTCAGGGCGGTGACGACCCGCAGGCCATCGCCGACCGGCTCGTCGCCGCTGCGGTCGAGGCGGGCGGCCGTGACAATGTCACCGTGGTCGTCGTCCTCGGTGCCCCGGAGCTCTAGGCCCGCTCGCAGGACGCCCGTCGAACGGCGCTCAGTCGGCGTTCTTGAGCCGGCCCCACCCGTGCCAGACGTCGATGTCGATCCGTGCGGTCACCCGGGGCTGGTCCCGCACGGGGTAGGGCTGTCCCGTGTAGTGGGTGGAGATCCGGTCGATGTCGGTGAGGTCGACGTCGTCGATCCACTCCACGATGTGGCCCTGGATGCTCGTGTGCGTGATCCAGCTCTCCGGGTCCATGGCGCTGAGGGCGACCCGCCCGTCGGCGCGTAGCCACTCGATCCGCTTCCGGCCGTTGTCCATGTTGACGACGACCTGGCCGTCCTCGAACAGGTACCACGTCGGCACCGATACCGGCTGACCGTCGGGCTTGACCGAGCTGATCGTGGCGTAATTGGGGCGGGCGAGGAACTCGGCGACCTCGGCGGGCAGCGGTGGCTTCGGCATATTGCCAACCTAACCGTCGCCCGCCGGACAGGCACCGCCGCCCGACGCGCGGACGCATACGGACGACACGCCGTATGCGTGGGGTCGCAGCTCGCTTGTGCCTGTCGGTCGGGCGGCCTGTGGACGACGACGGAGCCGGATCCGACGACGCGGGCAGGCTGGGCGACATGGACGCCGTCGCCGCGCTGACCCGGCTGGGCGGCTGCGCGACCTGGGGTCAGCTGATGGGTCTCACGACGGGGTATGCCGTGCGGCGCGCCACCCGGCGCGGCCGGGTCGTGCGCCTGAGCCGTGGGCGCTACGGGCTGCCGGCCGTGGAGGAACACCGGCGTGAGGCGCACCGCCGCACCGCCGTGCTCTCCCACCTGAGCGCCGCCGCGAAGCACGGCTGGCCGGTCAAGCACCTGCCGCAGCAGCCGTGGGTCACGGTGCCACGGAAGCGCCACCTCACCGCCGCCGACCGGGCGGGCGTGCACGTCACGTGGCGCGACCTGACCCCGGGGGAGGTCGAGGACGGGGTGACGACGCCGCTGCGGACCGTCCTCGACTGCGCGCTCAACCTCCCGTTCGACGAAGCGCTGGTCGTGGCCGACGCGGCCCTGCGCTGTGGCGACGTGCGCCCGCACGAGCTCGCCGACGCGGTCCCCGTCCTGCACGGGATCGGGTCGCCGCAGGCCCGACGGATCGCGGGGGCGGCGGACGGCCGGGCGGCCAACGCCTTTGAGTCCGTCCTGCGGGCGATCTGCCTCGACGTGCCGGGGCTGTCGGTGACGCCGCAGGTCCCGCTCGCCGACGACGGGATCTGGGTCGTCGTCGACCTGGCCGACGCCAGGTTGCGGCTGGTCATCGAGGCGGAGGGCTTCGAGTTCCACGGCACGAGGCGGGGCCTGGTCCGCGACTGCCGCCGCTACACCGAGATCACCGTGCTGGGGTGGTCGATCCTGCGGTTCACGTGGGAAGACGTCATGTACGACCCCGCGTGGGTGCGGTGGGCGCTCACGGCGTGGATCGCCCAGCGGGAGGCGCACCCCATCGAGGCGCCGCCCGCCAAACAGGCACTGGCCGGCTAGCGGCGCGGCATACCGGACGAACCGGGCCCCGTGCGTACCCAGTGCCTGTTCGGCGCGCGCCGTATGCGCGTCAGCGCTCCTCGGTGCCCGCGATGTACGCCTCGAGCTTGGCCCGGCCCTCGGTGTCCTCGCGCTGCACGGGCGGCGACTTCATCAGGTAGGACGACGCGGACACCAGGGCGCCGCCGATGCCGCGGTCGAGCGCGATCTTCGCCGCCCGGATCGCGTCGATGATGATGCCGGCCGAGTTGGGGGAGTCCCAGACCTCGAGCTTGTACTCCAGGCTCAGCGGCACGTCACCGAACGCGCGGCCCTCCAGGCGCACGTAGGCCCACTTGCGGTCGTCCAGCCACTGCACGTAGTCCGACGGCCCGATGTGCACGTTCTTCGCCCCGAGGTCGTGCTCGATGTTGGACGTCACGGCCTGCGTCTTGGAGACCTTCTTCGACTCCAACCGGTCGCGCTCCAGCATGTTCTTGAAGTCCATGTTGCCGCCGACGTTGAGCTGGTAGGTGCGGTCGAGCATGACGCCGCGGTCCTCGAACAGCTTGGCCATCACCCGGTGTGTGATCGTCGCGCCGACCTGGCTCTTGATGTCGTCGCCGATGATCGGCACGCCGGCCGCCTCGAACTTGGCCGCCCACACCGGGTCGCTGGCGATGAACACCGGCAGCGCGTTGACGAACGCCACGCCCGCGTCGATCGCGCACTGGGCGTAGAACTTGTCCGCGTCCTCCGACCCCACGGGCAGGTAGGACACCAGCACGTCGGCCTTCGCCTCGCACAGCGCCGCGACGATGTCGACCGGCTCGGCCGGCGACTCGTCGATGGTGAGCCGGTAGTACTTGCCGAGCCCGTCGAGGGTGTGGCCGCGCTGCACCGTGACGCCGGTCGTCGGCACCTCGGCGATCTTGATGGTGTTGTTCTCCGAGGCGTTGATGGCCTCGGCGACGTCCTTGCCGACCTTCTTGTCGTCCACGTCGAAGGCGGCGACGAACTCCACCTCACCGACGTGGTAGTCGCCGAACGTCACGTGCATGAGGCCGGGGACGACCTGCCCGACGGGGGCGTTGCGGTAGTACTCGACGCCTTGCACCAGCGAGCTGGCGCAGTTGCCGACGCCGACGACGGCGACGCGAATGGATCCCATGATCATGACTCCTTGATGGTGGGGCTGGTGGTGGGGGACTGCGGGGTATGCGTCGTGCTGGGGGCCTCGGTGCGTTCGGCCTTGATGAGCTCCTCGAGCCACCGGACCTCGCGCTCGGCCGACTCCTCGCCGTGCCGCTGCAGGGCGGCGGTGTAGGCGTCCATGCGCTCGCGGTTGCGGGCCGAGGCCTCGCGCACCTGCGCGAGCCGCTGCTCGAGACGCGAGCGCCGGCCCTCGAGGATGCGCAGCCGCACCTCGTGGGTCGTGCGAGCGAAGAAGGCGAGATGGACGTCGAACTCGTCGTCCTCCCAGGCGTTCGGCCCGGCCTCGCCGACGAGGTCCCGGAAGCGCTCCTTGCCGGCCGGGGTCAGCTGGTAGACGATCCGGGCGCGCTTGCTGCCCGAGCCACCGGTGGCTCGGGGCGCCTCGGCGACCCAGCCGGCGACGAGCAGCCCACGGAGCGCGGGGTAGAGCGAGCCGTAGGACAGCGCGCGGAACGCCCCGAGCGCGGAGTTGAGCCGCTTGCGCAGCTCGTAACCGTGCATCGGGCTCTCGTGGAGCAGCCCGAGGACGGCGAAGTCCAGCAGCTCGGCTCGGCGCGCCATCGGACTCCCTCCGTGGTCCCGTGCTGACATTGTCGTGCTTTGTCGTGCCCAGAACGTAGCACGGATATATCGCTACGATATAGCCGCAGCGCGCCGGTCACGGCGCGAGAGGCGCCACTAACCCGCATACTGGTGCGTTGTGAGCGAGCCGACCCAGCCGACCCGTGCCTCCCGAGACCCCCGGGGCGCATCCGTCGGCCCGGGCGAAACGGGCGCTACCGGAGCATCCGGCGGCGCGCCCCGCCGACCGAAGCGGTCCCGCGCCCGGCGCATCCTGACGTGGGCGGCCTTCACCCTGCTGAGCCTCATCGCCCTGGGCGCCGTCGCCGTGGCCATCGCCTACGCGACGATCTCGGTGCCACAGCCGAACGAGCTGGCCAACGCCCAGGCGTCGATCCTCTACTACGACGACGGCAAGACCGAGATGGCCCGGCTGAGCGATGCCCAGGGCAACCGTGAGTCGGTGCCGCTGAGGCAGGTGCCCGACCAGGTGCAGAAGGCCGTGCTCGCCGCCGAGGACCGCGGCTTTTACACCAACCCCGGCTTCTCGCCCACCGGCATCGCCCGCTCCGTCTGGCAGGCCCTGCGAGGCGCGGACATCCAGGGCGGTGGCTCCACCATCACCCAGCAGTACGTGAAGAACTACTTCCTCACCTCCGACCGGTCGCTGACCCGCAAGTTCAAGGAGCTCTTCATCTCCGTGAAGGTCGACCAGCAGCAGTCCAAGGACCAGGTCCTCGAGAACTACCTCAACACCATCTACTACGGCCGCGGCGCCTACGGCATCCAGACCGCGGCCAAGGCGTACTTCGGCAAGGACGCCAGCCAGCTCAGCCTGGCTGAGGGTGCGGTGCTCGCGTCGGTCATCAACGCCCCGTCGCTCTACGACCCCGCCAACGGTCAGAAGGCCCAGGACAAGCTCAAGAACCGGGTCACCTACGTCCTCGACGGCATGGTCACCGAGGGCTGGCTGCAGCCCGCCGAGCGCGCCACCGTTACCGGGCCCGCGCCGACCATCCCGCCGCAGAAGAGCCAGGCGCTCACCGGCACCACCGGTTACCTCGTGGAGGTCGTGCGCCAGGAGCTGTCCGACACCCTCAAGCTCGACGACCCCGACATCGACCGGGGCGGGCTGCGCATCACCACGACGATCAACAAGGCCGCCCAGGACGCCGCGGTCGCCGCCGTGCAGAAGAACGTGCCCGCCGACGCGGCCGACGTGTATGCCGGTCTCGTCGCCATCAAGCCGGGCGACGGCGCGGTCTTCGCGATGTACGGCGGGGCCGACTACCAGAAGCGGCAGGTCAGCTCGGCGACCGACGCGATCATGCAGGCGGGTTCCACGTTCAAGCCGTTCGCCCTCATCGGCGCGCTCCAACAGGGCATCAGCACCAGGACCCGGTTCGACGGCAACAGCCCCTACAAGGTGCCGGGGTCGGCCACAACGGTGCCCAACGAGTTCGACCAGAGCTTCGGCACCGTCGACCTGCGCACCGGTCTGGCCAAGTCGATCAACACCGTCTTCATGCGGCTCAACGAGCGGATGGGCCCGCCGAACACCAAGAACGCCGCCATCGCCGCCGGCATCCCGTCGGCGACACCGGGTCTCGACGACAACCTCGTCAACGTGCTCGGCACCTCCTCGCCCCACGTCATCGACGTCGCCAACGCCTACGCGACGATCGCGGCGCAGGGCCAGCGGGCCGTCCCCTACCTCGTGGCCGCCGCCACGTCGACGGGCACGCAGCAGGGCAGCATCGACTACAAGGTGCAGAAGCAGGTGCAGGGTGCGTTCGGCGCCGACGTCGCCGCCGACACCCTCGACGCGATGCAGGCCGTGACCTCGTCGGGCGGCACCGCCCCGCGCGCCGCCCAGCTCGACCGGCCGGTCGCGGGCAAGACGGGCACGACCGACGGCCGGCTCTCCGTCTGGTTCACGGGCGTCATCCCGCAGCTGGCCACATCGGTGGGCATGTACCGGGACGTGAACGGCACCCCGCAGCCGCTCCAGAACATCGCGGGTATCAGCGAGCTCAGCGGCAACTCATTACCGCTGTCGATCTGGCTCGACTTCATGGGCACGGCCACGAACGGCATGGACGTGCAGGACTTCCCCAAGCGGGTCGGCATCGGGGACAACGGCATCACGACGACGAGCACGCCGACCACCACGACCAGCACGCAGCCGCCGACGACCACCACGACGACGCAGCCGCCGACCCCGACGAGCACGACGACCACGACGAGTACGACGAGTACGACGAGCACGACGAGCACGAGCACGACGACCACGACGACGCAGCCGCCGACCACGACCACGACGACCCAGCCGCCGACCACGACCCGGCCGCCCGTGACGACGACCAGGCCACCGGTGACGACCACCCAGCCGCCGTCGGTGACGCAGACCAACGGCAGCCCGACGCGGTCGAGCCCCGCGACGACCACGACCGCACCACCGGCTCCCGCGCCGTAGGCTCGCGCGGTGGCCCTGCGTCCCGTCGTGCCCGAGGTCGACCCCGCCCCCGCGCCGGCCCCGGTGCGCGCCCCCTCGAGGCGCGCCGACCTCGTCCGGGTGCCGACCCGCGACGACCTCGTGGCCCGGTCGGCCTCAGAGGTTATCGGCGGGCCTGCCGGCCGGTATGCCGTGCGGCTGGCCCGCGGGTGGCGCTCCTACGCCGCGGCCCTCGCCGGTCTCTCCGCGGTCGCTTCCGCGCTGGCCGTCCTGCTGCGCGCCCCCTGCATCGACGGCGGCTGGAGCTCACCCGACCAGTTCTGGCACGCGTGCTTCTCCGACTTGCCCGCCACCTACCGTGACGCCGACCTCGGGGCCGGCATCGGCGCATACCTGCAAGGCGGGTTCGGTGCCCCGGCGCCGACCCAGCCGCCGCTGACCTCGTTCCTCATGACTCTCACCGCGACCCTCGTCCCGGGCGGGCCGATCGAGGACCGGATGCGGTTCTACTTCTCTCTGTGGACCGTCGCCGCGGCCGTCCTCCTGGCCCTGACCACCTGGTGGACGGCGGCCACGGTGCGCCGGTTCCCCATGCGGGCCGCCCTGGTCGCGCTCTCGCCGGTGGCCGCCCTGACCCTGGTGATCTCGCCGGACATCGTCGGCGTGGCCCTGACCTCGGCCGCCCTGTACGCGTGGAGCCGGGATCGTCCGGCCGTCGCCGGGGTCCTGCTCGGGCTGGCGGCGTCGGCGCGGACCTACCCGATCCTCGTGCTCCTGGCGATGCTTCTTCTCAGCGTTCGGGCCGGCCGGGTCCAGGTCTGGGTGCGCACGGCCGGCGCCGCCACCGTGGTCTTCGGCGGCCTTCTCTTCGTCCTCGGCGCGCTCAACGGGGACGCCGCCTCCAGTGCCTACCGGGCATGGTTCGCCACCGGCGCGGGGTTCGGGTCTCCGTGGGTGCTGCCCCAGCTCGGCAACGCGCCGCTGTCGGCGACCACCGTGACCGTCCTCGCCGTCGTGGGCTGGGTCCTCGCGGTCCTTCTCGGCGCCGGTTTCGCCCTGGCGACCCCCCGCCGACCCGGGGTGGCTGAGGTGAGCCTCGTCATGGTCGGCGTGGCGCTGCTCACCGGGAAGTCGTTCACCGTCCAGTCCTCGCTGTGGCTCGTCCCCCTCGTCGCCCTCGTCGGGCTGGCCTGGAAGGACGTGCTGGCCTGGGCGGCCCTCGAGGCTCTGCACTTCGAAGCGGTGTGGCTCTACCTCGCCGGCATGACGACGCCGTCCCGAGGCCTGCCCGCCTCCTGGTACTCGGTCTTCCTGGTGCTGCGGCTCGGCGGCATCCTCTGGGTCGTCGCCCGCACCTGGCAGCTGGCCCTCGGCCGTCCGCCCGTCCGCGACGACGACGGTGCGGTCGTCGAGAGCGCCTGGGGTGAGCAGGAGAGCGACGAGCTGGCCGGACCCCTGCGCGACGCTCCCGACCAGCTCGTCGTCCGGTTCAGCTGAGCGATTTCGCCCCCTCGGAACGCGCCGGTACGCTGGGGAGGTTCGCCGCGACGTCTGTCGCCCTGTGGATGAGCGCCGACCCGTGTCGGACGCCCGTGCCAAGGTGATGTCGTGGCGCGATGCATACAACCCTCCTGTCACGGAGAGACCGTGACCGCCAAGACCAAAGGAGGTGGGTCACCGCATGCGTCAGTACGAACTCATGGTCATCCTCGACCCCGAGCTCGATGAGCGCACCGTCGCTCCGTCCCTCGACAAGTTCCTGTCCGTCGTCACCAAGGACGGCGGCTCGGTGGACAACGTCGAGATCTGGGGACGGCGCCGGCTCGCCTACGAGATCAAGAAGAAGGCCGAAGGCATCTACGCCGTCGTCACCATGTCGGCGGAGCCCGCCACCGCCCAGGAGCTCGACCGTCAGCTCGGCCTCAACGAGGCCGTCCTGCGCACCAAGCTGCTGCGCCCCGGCGCCTGACCGTCATCACCACCTGACGGCCATCCAGACCGACCAACCGGACTGACCGGACCGACCCAAAGGACACGCATGGCTGGCGACACCGTCATCACCGTCATCGGCAACATCACCGGAGACCCCGAGCTGCGGTTCACTCCCTCCGGTGCGGCCGTGGCGAACTTCACCGTTGCGTCGACGCCCCGTGCGTTCGACCGCCAGAGCAACGAGTGGAAGGACGGGGAGACCCTGTTCATGCGCTGCTCGGTCTGGCGTGACGCGGCGGAGAACGTCGCCGAGTCGCTCCAGCGGGGCACCCGGGTCATCGTCTCCGGCCGGCTGAAGTCTCGTTCTTACGAGACCAAGGAAGGCGAGAAGCGCACCGTCACCGAGATGGAGGTCGACGAGGTTGGCCCGTCCCTGCGCTACGCGTCGGCCAAGGTCACCAAGACCCAGCGCGGCTCCGGCGGCGGCGGGTTCGGCGGTGGCGGTCAGGGTGGCGGTCAGGGCGGCGGCTTCGGCGGCAACCAGGGCGGCCAGGGCACACAGGGCGGTCAGTCCGACGACCCGTGGGCCACCGGCGCGTCCGCCCCGGCGGCCTCGAGCGGCGGTCAGGGCGGCTGGTCCGGCGGTTCAGGCGGCAGCTCCGGCGCCTCAGGCGGTAGTTCCGGCGCCGACCAGGGGGGCAACCAGAGCGGCGGCAACCAGGGTGGCTGGGGCAACAACGCTCCCGGCTACGACGAGCCTCCGTTCTGACCCGCATCACTCGCTGGTGAGCGTGCGTTCACCAGCACCATCTCCAGATAGACCCCATCCCGGGGACCAACCCCGGGCTCTCACCCCAAGAAGGAGAGCACCACGATGGCCAAGCCCGTTGTGCGCAAACCCAAGAAGAAGGCGAACCCGCTCAAGGTCGCCAAGATCGACAACATCGACTACAAGGACGCTGCGCTGCTGCGCAAGTTCATCTCCGACCGCGGCAAGATCCGCGCGCGTCGGGTGACCGGCGTCTCCGTCCAGGAGCAGCGCCTCATCGCCACGGCCGTGAAGAACGCCCGCGAGATGGCGCTGCTGCCCTACTCCAGCTCCGCCCGCTGAGGAGGCGCCAACCCATGAAGCTGATTCTGACCAACGAGGTCAGCGGCCTCGGCACCGCCGGTGACGTCATCGACGTCAAGGACGGCTACGCCCGCAACTTCCTGCTCCCACGCGGTCTCGCGACCCCGTGGACCAAGGGCGGCCAGAAGCAGGTCGACGCCATCGTCACGGCCCGCGCCAGCCGTGAGGTCCGGTCGCTCGAGGAGGCCAAGCAGGTCAAGGGC
>JAABUT010000979.1_pt1 | contig 36969 bp, 34 predicted proteins | sample 5559281 | NCBI WGS metagenome assembly JAABUT01 (sample SAMN10711880, study PRJNA513359) | rock metagenome | isolation source: Antarctica rocks | place: Antarctica: Victoria Land, Ricker Hills nord | collected 2016-01-04 | reverse complement strand
GTCCCGCAAGAGGATCCACCTACGGTCATGGCGCTGGAGGCCCAGCGGACTAGAATACGGACCATGCCAGAGACAACGACGGTCACCGAAGCGAAGGCCCGCCTCTCCGAGCTGGTCGCGGCCGTTGCCAACACGCAAGACCACATTGACATCACTCGTAACGGCGAGCCCGCCGCGGTGCTGATGTCCTACACCGAACTTGCCGCATTGCGCGAAACCATCGCCATCTTGTCCGACCCCGCTGCGGTCGCCGACATCCAGCAAGCGAAAGCCGACATCGCGGCAGGCTCTACGGTCGCGGTCGAAGAACTGCGTACGGCGATGCTCGTCCGGCGACCCGCGACAGCGTGACGCAGAGATGGACGGTCGAACTCACTGGTCCCGCCCGCCGGGCTCTGGAGCGGGACCTTCCGGAGTCCGTCGCCTGGTCGGCGTACGCGTTCATCGCCGAGCGGCTGCCTGCCAACCCGTATCGTCTCGGGGGCGAGCTGACCGGGCCCTACGAGGGATGCCGATCGGCATCCCTCGGCACCTACCGCGTCATCTACCAGATCGACGAAATCAGCGAAACGATCTACGTTCTCGCGGTCAGACTCCGAGGCGATGTGTACGGGGTGCGCTGAGCTACCGAGGTCAGCCGCGGCCACCTCAACCGTGCCGCAAGCCGATCGGCTACCGGGACGGCATCGGCCGGCGCGCTTTTTCGACAGAAGCCGTCGTCTGGGAGTGATGCCCTGCCCAGTCCACGAAAACGCCTGGCGCTGGATCGTGAGCCGGTGGCAACATCGCCAGCATGACGAGCCCCAGCACGACCACCCCCGTCGTCGCCCAGCGGGAGGACACCCGCACCGACGGGCCCATGACCGGTGGGGAACAAGCCATCCTCAACCACTGGCTCGACCTGTACCGCGACACCGCTCTGCTGAAGCTCGCAGGCCTGGACGCCGAGCAGCTCACCCGTCGCGCCGTCCCACCATCCTCGATGAGCCTCATCGGCATCGTCCGGCACCTCACAGAGGTCGAGGCCTACTGGCTGCGCGTCGTGCTCCTCGACGAGCAAGACGTCCCGGACTACTACTGCACCCCGGCGAGCCAGGACGGCGACTTCGACGACATACACCCCGCGACGGCGGCAGCTGACGTCGCCGCGTACCAGACCGAGGTGGTCACCACCCGCGCCAACGCCATGGCATGGACCGACCTCGCCGTACCCGTCCGTGGACTGCGCAAAGGCCAGCAGGTCAACCTACGTTGGATCCTCACCCACCTCATCGAGGAGTACGCCCGCCACCTCGGCCACATGGACCTTCTCCGCGAGGCGATCGACGGCCGTACCGGCTACTGACGTCTCATCCGTTTGCTCGGAGCCGTCTAGCCAGGCGTGGAGGTGCTGCATGGTGGAGCTGAAGCCCGCTCGATGTCAACGTCGTAGCAGTCCGCGAGTGGGACGGCGTCACGACGACGTGGTACCTGCGAAACAGCCAGCGCGACGACGTCTTGGAGTCGGAGCTCGAGCACGCTGAACGCTTGATCCGAAGACTAGGTGGCGGCCGTTTCGCATGACCATCCCGTCCGGTCAGCGTGAGCGGGACCGGCAGAGGGGCGCCTACCGGGACGACCGTGATCATCCGGCCACTTCTGCCGCCGACCCGGTCGCTGCTTCCGCCGGGGTTGCCTTGTCACACCAGATCAGGTGGTGCCGTGCGGCACGGCGGTGACGGTGATGCTGAGGTCGAGGAATCGGCCGGCGACCCCCCTGGCTGCCGTCACGCCGAAGGCATACCGGTCGAGCGACCGGTGTCCGGTCGTCTCGCACTTGGGCCACGTCCGGCTGGCTTCCGTAGTGCCGCTCGAGGAGGGCCAAGGCGGCCAGAGTCATCCGGCGGTCCTCCTCATCGATGCAGCCGTCCGCCGCAGCAGGATGTATCCCGCAGAGATCGGAACGGGGTGAGCAGTACGGCGGTGCCACCCTGGACGAGTGGCATCAGCCGGAGTCAGGATCGCTGTGAGTCAACTCCGGCTACCTGGCTCGGGGTGGATGCACCTCATCGATCCGCCGAGGACGGCCGATGTTCCATCCCGCGGTCCGTGCAGGAACTGCGTCGCGGCGCCTCCACGGGGACGGATAGCCTTTGGGCGCGCCGTGAGCACACGGCATACCGCAGGCCGGGCGACTGCGTCGCCGGCCTGAAGAAGGAGCGAGCAACCGTGTCTGCCGACATCACCGTGTCCGTCGCTGGAAGCGACCGATCGGTGGTCGACGGGACTACGGCGAGTGACCTCTTCGGAGGCGACCGGACGGTTGTCGTGGCGCGGGTGAACGGCGACCTCGTCGACCTGGCTCACGTCCTGCACGACGGCGACGCCGTCGAGCCGGTGACCATCGGCTCGGAGGACGGCCTCACCGTCCTGCGGCACTCGGCCGCTCACGTCCTCGCGCAGGCAGTCCAGCAGGTCAACCCGGACGCCAGGCTGGGCATCGGCCCGCCGATCCGCGACGGCTTCTACTACGACTTCGACGTCGCCATCCCGTTCATCCCTGAGGACCTCAAGGCCCTCGAGAAGGCGATGCAGAAGATCGTCAACGAGGGTCAGACCTTCAGCCGCCGGGTGACGACGGACGACGCTGCGCGGGAAGAGCTCAAGGACGAGCCCTACAAGCTCGAGCTCATCGGGCTGAAGGGCAACGCTGCTGATGCCGCCGAAGGCGCGGATGCCGAGGTGGGCAGCGGCGAGCTGACCATCTACGACAACCACCGTCGCGATGGCGAGCTGGCTTGGCGTGACCTCTGCCGGGGGCCACACCTGCCCGACACCAAGCTGCTCGGCAACGCGTTCAAGCTGACGCGGTCCGCCGCTGCCTACTGGCGCGGGTCGGAGAAGAACCCCCAGCTGCAGCGGATCTACGGCACGGCGTGGCCGACCAAAGAAGACATGCGGGCCCACCTCGAGAGGTTGGCCGAGGCCGAGCGCCGCGACCACCGCAAGCTCGGGGCGGAGCTCGACCTCTACTCCTTCCCCGACGAGCTGGGCTCCGGTCTGGCGGTCTTCCACCCCAAGGGCGGGATCCTCAAGCGGGAGATGGAGGACTACGTGCGGCGGCGGCACGTCGAGGAGGGCTTCCAGTACGTCGGCACCCCCCACATCTCCAAGGAGGGACTGTTCCACACCTCCGGCCACCTGCCGTACTACGCCGACGGCATGTTCCCGCCCATGGAGATGGAGGGCGCGACCTACCGTCTCAAGGCGATGAGCTGCCCGATGCACAACCTCATCTACCGATCACGCGGGCGCTCCTACCGTGAGCTGCCGCTGCGGCTCTTCGAGTTCGGCGGGGTCTACCGGAACGAGAAGTCCGGTGTGGTGCACGGGCTCACCCGGGTGCGGGGGATGACCCAGGACGACTCGCACTCCTACGTCACCAAGGAGCAGGCCCCGGCCGAGATCAAGCACCTTCTCGACTTCTGCCTCGGCCTCTTCCGCGACTTCGGGCTGGATGACTACTACCTCGAGCTGTCCACCCGCGACGACTCCAAGCCGGACAAGTTCGTCGGCTCGCACGAGGAGTGGGCCGAGGCCACCGCCGTGCTGGAGCACGTTGCGGCCGAGTCGGGGCTGGAACTCGTGCCCGACCCGGGCGGGGCCGCCTACTACGGCCCCAAGATCTCCGTCCAGGCCCGCGACGCCATCGGTCGCACCTGGCAGATGTCGACGATCCAGTACGACTTCAACCAGCCCAAGGCTTTCGAGCTCGAGTACCAGGCTGCCGACGGCAGTCGTCAGCAGCCGGTGATGATCCATTCGGCGAAGTTCGGCTCCATCGAGAGGTTCATCGGAGTCCTCGTCGAGCACTATGCCGGTGCGTTCCCGACCTGGCTGTCGCCGGTGCAGGTTATCGGTGTGCCCGTCGCCGACGAGTACAACAGCTACCTGCAGGATGTACTTGATCGCTTGGCGGAGAAGGGCGTTCGCGTCGAGCTGGACTCCTCCGACGACCGCTTCCCCAAGAAGATTCGCAACGCCAGCAAGGCCAAGGTTCCCTACGTCCTGATCGCCGGCGAGGAGGACCGGGCCGCCGACGCCGTGTCCTTCCGCTACCGCGACGGTTCCCAGCGCAACGGGGTGCCGGTCGCCCACGCCATCGCGGAGATCGTCACATCCATCGAGTCGCGCACCCAGGTCACCTCGGCTCCACGAAACCAGTCCGCGGTCGAGGTCTGAGGGGCGGCCACGCACCACCGGCGGGACCCCGCGCGGCTCTGCTGAGGTTCGACGGGCCTGCGCCACCGTCGCCGACGTGACGAGTGGACAGCTGAGCGCGCTGAGCACCAGCACCGCCGTGCAGAGCGCGAGCCGCTGACGCCGTCGGAGCAGGTGCCGGCCGGCCCCGGCGGAGGAGCAGGTGCCGGCCGGGCCCGGCGGAGGAGCATGCCTAAGATCGTGCCCATGACCGGGCCAGGCGGAGATCTCGAGTCCGCGGCCGACTTCGCGGGCGTCCGGGACGGTTTCGAGCGGCTCTGGACGCCCCACCGGATGGTCTACATCGGAGGCGACCGGCCGAGCGAGGAGGCGGGGGAGGGCTGCCCCTTCTGTGCGGCCCCCGACGGCAGCGACGCGGAGGGCCTGATCGTCCATCGCGGCGTGCTCTGCTACGTCGTTCTGAACCTCTTCCCCTACAACCCGGGGCACGTCCTCGTCTGCCCCTACCGGCACGTGTCGCTCTACGTCGACCTGACGGATGAGGAGACGACGGAGTTCACCGCCCTGACCAAGCAGTCCATCGCCGCTCTGAGCACGAGCTCGAGTCCCATGGGTTTCAACCTCGGGATGAACCAGGGCGCCGTCGCCGGCGCCGGAGTCGCCGCGCACCTGCACCAGCACGTCGTGCCGCGCTGGGGAGGCGACTCGAACTTCCTCCCGGTCATCGCCCAGACGAAGGCGCTGCCGATGCTGCTCGAGGACGTCCGCGCCCGGCTCGTCGCGTCCTGGCCGTCGCCGCCCGGCCACTAGGCTGGGCCCGCCATGCTGAACCGACTCCTGCGCGAGACCTGGACCAAGGTCATGACGCCGATCGCCAGGCTCTTCCTCGCGCTGGGGGTCAGCCCGGACGTCGTCACGGTGGTCGGCACCATCGGAGTCTGCGTCGGAGCCCTGGGGTTCTTTCCGCGCGGATCCTTTTTGACGGGCACCATCGTCACCGTGCTGTTCATCTTCAGTGACAACGTCGACGGCGTCATGGCGCGCCTGGCCGGCACGCACGGCACCTGGGGTGCCTTCCTCGACTCCACCCTCGACCGGGTCGGGGACGCGGCCATCTTCGGGGCGCTCGTCCTCTACTTCGCCGGTCCGGGCCCGCACTACAGCCTGCTCACCGCGGGGCTGGCGCTGGCGTGCCTCATCCTGGGCATGGTCGTCAGCTATGCCAAGGCGCGCGCCGAGGGTCTGGGCCTGACCGCCAACGTCGGCATCGCCGAGCGCGCGGACCGGCTCTTCGCCGTCCTGGCTGCGACCGCGCTGGTCGGGTTCGGGCTGCCGGTCGTCCTCCTGACCGTCGTCCTCGGGCTCCTCGCCGTCGCGAGCTTCGTCACCGTCCTGCAGCGCATGGTCACCGTCCGCCGCCAGGCCCTCGCCGCCGGCCCGCAGCCGTCATGACCCCTCGCCCGCTGACGAGACTGCGGCACACCGTCACGGACACGGGCGTCGTCCTCGGTTACCGCGCGGGGTTCTCCGCCATCCGCGCCCTCCCCGCCCCGGTGGCATACCGGCTCTTCGACGCCATCGCCGACACCGTCACCCGACGGAATGGCAAGGGCGTTCAGCGGCTGCGCGCCAACTATGCCCGGGTGCGGCCGGAGCTCGACGACGCGGCGCTCGACCGGCTCGTCCGGGACGGCATGCGCTCCACGATGCGCTACTACTGCGACGCCTTCCGGCTGCCCGACCGCACCCCCGAGGAGCTGCGCGCCGCAACCCGGGCGACCGGCGACGGACCGGTTCGTGAGGCCCTCGATGCCGGGCGGGCCGCCGTGGTCTTCGTCTGCCACATGGGCAACTGGGACACCGCCGCCGCCTGGTCAACCACGCACCTGGCTCCCGTGACGACCGTCGCCGAGCGACTGCAGCCCGAGGAGGTCTTCCGCGAGTTCTTCGAGTTCCGGGAGTCCCTCGGCATGACGATCCTGCCGCTGACCGGAGGCGACGACCCCTTCACGGGGCTGAAGAAGGCCGTCGAGCGCGGTGACTTCGTCGCCCTCGTCGCCGACCGCGACCTCACGCGGGGCGGCCTGGAGGTCGACTTCTGTGGTCACCGTGCCCGGATGGCCAAGGGCCCGGCGGTGCTCGCGCTGATGACCAGGGCACCGCTCTTCGCCGCGGCGATCCACTACGAGGACGCACCCCAGGTGCCCGGCAGCCGCAAGGGCATCGTCATCGAGTTCTCACCGGTGATCCCGATGCCGCAGACGGGCTCCACCCGGGACAAGGTCGCGGCGATGACCCAGCGGTGCGCCGACTTCATCGGGGATGCGATCACGGCGCACACCGTCGACTGGCACATGCTCCAGCGGGTCTTCGTCGACGACCTCGAGCCGGCGCGCGAGGCGCCGGTGTCGACCGCGTCGACGACGTGAGGGCTCGATGAGGATCGGCATCGTCTGCCCCTACTCCTTCGACCTCCCCGGTGGGGTCCAGTACCACGTGCGCGACCTGGCCGAGGTGTTCCTCACCCAGGGCCACGTCGTCAGCGTTCTCGCCCCGGCGGACGAGGGCACCCGGCTGCCTGACTACGTCGTGTCCGCCGGGCGGACGATCCCGGTGCGCTACAACGGTTCCGTCGCCCGGCTGAGCATCGGACCGGTCAGCGCCGCGAAGGTCTCCCGCTGGCTCGAGGCCGGAGAGTTCGACGTCATCCACCTGCACGAGCCGATCACTCCCAGCGTCTCGATCCTGGCCCTCTGGGCCGCGGAGGGGCCGATCGTCGCGACCTTCCACACGTCGAACCTGCGCTCCCGGGTCCTCCAGGCGGCATACCCCGTCGTGCGTCCGAGCCTGGAGAAGATCACCGCCCGGATCGCCGTGTCGGAGGACGCCCGGCGCACTGTGACGACGCACATCGGCGGCGACGCCGTGGTCATCCCCAACGGGGTCTTCGTCGACCGGTTCGACCTCGCCGAGCGCAACCCTGACTGGGTCGGCACCCCCGAACGCCCGACGATCGCCTTCCTCGGACGGATGGGCGAACCGCGCAAGGGTATGCCGGTGCTCGCCGCCGCGCTGCCGGCCGTCCTGGCAGCCGTCCCCGGCCTGCGGGTCCTCGTCGCCGGGCCGGGCGACCCCACGGACATCCTCGAGAAGGTCAGTCCCGAGGTCGGCGCGGCCTTGACCTTCCTCGGCTCCGTGTGCGAGGAGGACAAGGCGCGGCTGCTGCGGTCGGCCGACGTCTACGTCGCCCCCAACACCGGGGGAGAGAGCTTCGGCATCATCCTCATCGAGGCCATGAGCGCCGGAGCGGCGGTGCTTGCCAGCGACCTGCCCGCATTCGTCCGCGTCCTCGACAACGGCAGGGCCGGGGCGACGTTCCGCAACGAGGACAGCGCAGCGCTGGCCTCCCGGCTCCTCGAGCTGCTCCGCGACCCGGGGCAACGCACCCGGATCGCCGCCCTCGGGCGCCGGCGGGCCGACCTCTTCGACTGGTCGGTCGTCGCCGAGGACATCATGGCGGTCTACGAGACCGTCACCGAGGGAGCAGCCCGGGTGCGGCCCTCGGCCGAGGGCAGCTCGCGGTGGGCCAAGCTGTTGCGAGCCGGAAGAGGGGGCGCGTCGTGAGCACCCTGGAGTGGGCGACCCTCGTCGTCGTCGTCTTCGTCGTCGTTGCGTGGTACCTCTCCTACAACGCCGCCCGCCTCGACCGGCTGCACGCCCGGGTCGAGGGGACGTACGCCGCGCTGGACGCGCAGCTCGTCCGGCGCGCCGAGGCCACCCTCGAGCTGGCGAACTCCGGCCACCTCGACGCCTCGTCGACCTTGATCCTCGCCGCAGCCGCCTCGGAGTCGCTCGCGGCAGCCGACGGCGAGGAGGTGGACCGTGAGATCGTCGAGTCGGACCTGACCGAGGCGCTCGAGGTGGCCCTGAGCCCGGACGTCCTCGACAGCCTGCACGAGACGGACGAGCCGTCCCGCGAGACCCTCGCCCGGGTCTGCGCCTCCGGCATCCGGGTGCAGCTGGCTCGACGCTTCCACAACGACGCTGTGACGGACGTCCGCCGGGTCCGGCGCAAGCCGGTCGTCCGGGTCTTCCGGCTGGCCGGGCACGCCGAGCTGCCGGCGACGATCGAGTTCCACGACGAGCTGCCCACCGGACTGCGGGACTAGCGCGAGCGGTCACCTACGATGGACCCAGCCCCGGCGCTCGTGTCCGGGTCAGCACGGACGAGCACGGAAGCGGTGGAGAAGCACGTGACACAGCAGGCGCAGCACGACCCGGCGCAGGATCAGCAGGCCGGCACCCGGATCGGCACGACCCGGGTCAAGCGTGGCATGGCCGAGATGCTCAAGGGCGGCGTCATCATGGACGTCGTCACCGTCGAGCAGGCGAAGATCGCCGAGGACGCCGGCGCGGTCGCCGTCATGGCCCTCGAGCGCGTCCCTGCCGACATCCGCGCCCAGGGCGGCGTCTCGCGGATGAGCGACCCCGACATGGTCGACGGCATCATCGCCGCCGTGTCGATCCCTGTCATGGCCAAGGCCCGGATCGGTCACTTCGTCGAGGCACAGGTCCTGCAGAGCCTCTGCGTCGACTACGTCGACGAGTCGGAGGTCCTCACCCCGGCCGACTACGCCAACCACATCGACAAGTGGTCGTTCGACGTCCCCTTCGTCTGCGGTGCGACAAACCTCGGCGAGGCCCTGCGCCGGATCACCGAGGGCGCCGCCATGATCCGCTCCAAGGGCGAGGCCGGCACGGGTGACGTCTCCAACGCGACGACCCACATGCGCCAGATCCGTCAGCAGATCCTCCACCTGCACAACCTCCCGCAGGACGAGCTCTACGTCGCGGCCAAGGAGCTCCAGGCCCCCTACGAGCTCGTCAAGGAGGTGGCGCAGGCCGGCAAGCTCCCCGTCGTGCTGTTCACCGCGGGCGGCATCGCCACCCCCGCCGACGCCGCGATGATGATGCAGCTCGGTGCCGAGGGCGTCTTCGTCGGCTCGGGGATCTTCAAGTCGGGCAACCCGGCCCAGCGCGCCGAGGCCATCGTCAAGGCGACCACCTTCTTCGACGACGCCGACATGGTCGCCAAGGTCTCCCGTGGCCTCGGTGAGGCCATGGTGGGCATCAACGTCGACGACATCCCGCAGCCGCACCGGCTCGCCGAGCGCGGCTGGTAGACCGACTCCTACGCCCGAGGCGGGGGGCGCCCCTCTCGTCAGTGCGCCGACGCGTGGTGTGCGGCGAGCAGGTCGCCGCCCCAGTCGCGGCGCAGGTCACGCCACACGGTGTGCACGTGGTTTGCGCCGTCCTGGGTGTTGTCGTACTCGAGCAGGAACGTCGACCCCCGGACGGCGTAGTAGTGCCGCTGCCTGGGCTGGACCGATCCCGCCCAGGCGAAGGTCACCCCGCCCAGGCCGCCGTCGACGACGGACCGCCACGCCGCATCCGCGACGTCGTCGTGCACCCGGGCGAGGTAGCAGCGCACGAGCCCGTCGAGCCGCCGCCGCCCGGGCCCGTCCATGTCGGCCCACGCAAGACCTTGCGGCACCAGGCCCGGGTCCGCCACCGGGTCCATCCGGGTGGCGATGTCCTCCGGGGACGAGCTCGAGACGACGGCGGTGCGTCGTTGGTCGGAGTCCAGCCCCTCGAGGAGGTCACGGGCCAGGCCCTCCTCTGGTCTGAGTGCCTGCCAGCCGGTCCGCGGTCCGCGCGGCACGACCGCGGGGTTCGCGCCGAAGAAGAGCGGGGTCGCCGCGACCTCGTCGCCCACCACCGTGAGATGCACGGCGAGGTGGTGGCCGGCGAGGTGCCAGGCCCAGACCTCGCCGGCCGGGTCGCCGAGGAGCCGGAACCAGTAGTGGTCACGGTGGCGACGTTCCCAGCCGGCTCGTCCCTCCTCGCGTTCCAGGTCACGGAGCACGCCGTCGAGCTCCATGACGCCCCGCGCCGTGCGGGCGCCAGAGCCGCCGAGGCCGGCATCGAGCAGTCGCATGACGAGGCGCTGCTGGTGCTCGTCGAGGTCACCGAGCATGACGCCGGGACGCGGACCCGGCAGGTAGGTCCACACCTGTCGGTCGGGGGCACCGAACTCGACCACCCCGGCACTGCGCGCCGCGTCGTCCAAGGACGCCGCGAGGCGGGCAGCCGTGTCGCGCATCTCCTCAACGAGGGCCCGGCTCATGTGACCATCGCCCTCAGCGAGAACTCCTCCCGCTCGAACTCCTGGTCCCGCAACACTTCTGCCAGCGCCTGGGCAGCTTCCAGGGCATCCCGGTGCGAGACGTAGAGCGGCGCGAACCCGAGCCGGATGATGTCCGGCTCCCGGAAGTCTCCGATGACCCCGCGGGCCGCGAGTGCCTGCACCACGGCATACCCGTGGGGGTGCCGCAGCGAGACCTGCGAGCCGCGGCGCCCGTCCTGCGCGGGCGTCGCGACGGGCAGGTCGATGCCCAACCCGGTCAGGCACTCGAGGAAGAACCCGGTGAGCGACAGCGAGCGGGCCCGCACGTCGGCCATCGCCAGCCCGGCGTATGCCGTGAGGGCGGCTTCCAGCGCCAGCAGGCTGAGCATGGGGCTGGTGCCGGAGCGTCCGCGGCTGATCGTCGGCGCCGCGTCGTACTCACGCTCCATGCCGAACGGCCGCGCGTGTCCCTGCCACCCCGCGATCGGGTTGTGGAACGTCTCCTGGTGCTCCCGGCGCAGATAGAGCCACGCCGGCGCCCCGGGACCACCGTTGAGGTACTTGTAGCTGCAGCCGACCGCGAAGTCGGCGCCGTCGTCGTCGAGGCGGACGTCGACGGCGCCCGCGGAGTGGCAGAGGTCCCAGCACGCGAAGGCGCCGACCCGGTGCGCCTCGTGGGTGATCGACGCGAGGTCCCACATCTCGCCGGTGCGGTAGTCGACCGAGGAGTAGGCCACGAGGGCGAGCCGGTCGCCGAGCTTGGCGATCCGCTCGGCTGCGTGCTCGGGGTGGACCTGCTCGATGGTGAACCCCGTCAGCCGGGCCGCGGACTCGAGGACGTAGAGGTCGGTGGGGAAGGAGTCCGGGTCGGTGAGGACCTTGGTGCGCCACGGATGCATCCGGGAGGCCGCGAGAAAGACCTTGAAGAGGTTGGTGGAGGTCGAGTCAGTGACGACGAGCTGGCCCGGGGCCGCGCCGACGAGCGCACCGATCCGGTCCCCGACCCGTTCGGGAGCGCCCCACCAGTCGGACTCGTTCCACGAGCGGATGAGCCGCTGGCCCCACTGGCGCGTCGTCGCGTCGGCGACCGCCTCCGGCACCGCCCTGGGCAGGGCACCGAGCGAGTTGCCGTCGAGGTAGATGACGCCGTCGGGCAGGGCGAAGGCGGAACGGCGGTCGGCCCCGGCGTGCCGCTCCTCCAGGGCCCGGGCCCGGGCCTCCAGCCCGGGACGACCCGGCTGCGTGGACTCCATGTCTCGACGGTATCCGAGTCCCGGGTGCGGGGACCGCATCCCGGCCGCATCAGACCCCGGGTCGGCGCCCACCGCTGCGCTGCGTAGCGTTTCGCCCGTGAGCAGCACCGCACCGCAGATCGGCATCCTTGCCGTGCAGGGCGACGTCCGCGAGCACGCACGGGTGCTCGACGGTCTCGGCGCGGTGGTCCGGACGGTTCGCCGCCCCAGCGAGCTCGTCGGCATACAGGGCCTCGTCCTTCCGGGTGGTGAGTCGACGACGATGGACAAGCTCGTCCGCGCCTTCGACCTCCTCGCACCGCTCCGCGCGCTCATTGCCGACGGCCTACCCGTCTACGGGGCGTGCGCCGGCCTGATCATGCTCGCGGACCGGATCGCGGACGGCCGGGCGGACCAGCAGACCCTCGGCGGCCTGGACGTGTCGGTGCGCCGCAACGCCTTCGGGCGACAGGTCGACTCCTTCGAGGAGGACATCGCCTTCACCGGACTCGACGGACCGGTCCACGCCGTCTTCATCCGGGCGCCCTGGGTGGAGGACACGGGTGGCGGCGTCGAGGTGCTGGCCCGTGTCGAGCACGGGTCGGCCGCGGGTAGGATCGTCGGCGTTCGCCAGGGTGCCCTGCTCGCCACCTCCTTCCACCCGGAGGTCACCGGGGACACCCGGGTCCACGAGATGTTCGTCGAGATCGTGAGGGAACGTTCATGAGCGGCCACTCCAAGTGGGCCACCACGAAACACAAGAAGGCTGTCGTCGACGCGCGACGCGGCAAGCTCTTCGCGAAGCTCATCAAGAACATCGAGGTCGCCGCCCGCACCGGTGGTGGTGACGTCGTCGGCAACCCGACCCTCTTCGACGCGGTGCAGAAGGCCAAGAAGACGTCGGTGCCCAACGACAACATCGACCGCGCGGTCAAGCGGGGTTCCGGCGCCGAGGCCGGCGGGGCCGACTGGCAGAGCATCACGTATGAGGGGTATGCGCCGGGCGGGGTCGCCGTGCTCATCGAGTGCCTGACCGACAACCGCAACCGGGCCGCCGCGGAGGTGCGTATCGCCCTGACCCGCAACGGCGGCCAGCTCGCCGACCCCGGCAGCGTCTCCTACGTCTTCACCCGCAAGGGCGTCGTCACCGTGCCGAAGCAGCAGAGCAGCGCCGAGCTGACCGAGGACGGCCTGCTCGAGGTCGTGCTCGACGCCGGTGCCGAGGACGTCAACGACCGGGGCGGCAGCTTCGAGGTCGTCTCCGGGGCCGCCGACTTCGTCGCGATCCGCACCGCGATCCAGGGGGCCGGCATCGACTACGACTCGGCCGAGGCGTCGTGGGTACCCACCCTCCAGGTCGAGCTCGACGCCGAGGGGGCGCGCAGGATGTTCCGGGTGCTCGACGCGCTCGAGGACTCCGACGACGTGCAGAACGTCTACGCCAACGGTGAGGTCAGCGACGAGATCCTCGCGGAGCTCGAGGAGGAGTAGACGCCCCCGGCGCGTCTGCACCGGATCGCGCCGCCTCCGCGTGTAGCGTCGGTGCCGAACACCTGTTCGGCCCTCTCGGAACCCTCGTGGCTTCGGGGTCGGGGGCCGGCCGACGACGCGACGAGGGAGGTATGCCGTGGTGCGCGTCCTCGGGGTCGACCCGGGCCTGACCCGCTGCGGCGTCGGCGTGGTGGACGGCGAGCCCGGCAAGCCGCTGCGGATGGTGGAGGTCGGCGTGATCCGCACCGCGGCAAGCCTTCCCATCGCCCAACGGCTCCTTGCCCTGCAGGAAGAGATGGAGAAGTGGGTGTCCAGGCACCGGCCCGACGTCGTCGCCATCGAGCAGGTCTTCGCCGACCTCAACGTCGCGAGCGTCATGGGCACGGCGCAGGCGAGCGCCGTGGCGATGCTCGCGGCGGCCTCACGCGGCATACCCGTCCGCCTCCACACGCCGACCGAGGTCAAGGCCTCGGTGACCGGGAGCGGCCGGGCCGACAAGGCGCAGGTGACGGCCATGGTGACCCGCCTGCTGCGCCTCGACGCCCCGCCCCGGCCGGCCGACGCCGCGGACGCCCTCGCGCTGGCGATCTGCCAACTGTGGCGCGGCGCGGCCGAGCAGCGGATCGACGACGCGGTGCACCGGCAGGCAACCGCCCGGCGCACCCCCGCAGCCGTCGCCGGTGCACCTGTGCCAGCAGCGCGGCGGGGGGCCCGATGATCGCCTCACTGCGGGGCACGGTGCTGCGCGCCGGCCTCGACTCCGTGGTCGTCGAGGTCGGGGGAGTCGGGATGCTCGTCCACACGACTCCCGGGACTGCCGCGGTCCTGCGCGCCGGGTCGAGCGCGTCGCTCGCGACGACGCTCGTGGTGCGCGAGGAGTCACTGACGCTCTACGGCTTCGCCGACGAGGACGAGAAGACGATCTTCGAGATCATCCAGACCGTGTCGGGCGTCGGTCCGCGGCTCACCCTGGCCATGCTCGCGGTGCACTCACCCGACGCCGTGCGGGCAGCCGTGACATCGGGAGACATCGTCGCCCTGACGAAGGTCCCGGGCATCGGCCGGAAGGGAGCCGAGCGGATCGTCCTGGAGCTGCGGGACAAGATCGGTATGCCGTCGAGCACGGCCCAGGTCAGTGACCAGCCGGTGACCACCGCCTGGCAGGGCCAGGTGCGGGACGCGCTGGTCGGGCTGGGGTGGAGCGCGAAGCAGGCCGACGACGCCGTTGAGGCGGTGGCGCCGCGCGCGGCCGAGGGCGCCAACGTCTCGGCGCTGCTGCGGGCCGCACTGCAGGAGCTCGGGAGGTGAGTGGCGTGGCGGACGACGAGACCGGAGGCCGGTGGGCCGAGGAGGACGGGTCCTTCGACGCGACGGCACGGGTCGTCGACGCCCGGCCCGACGACCACGACCGCCAGGTCGAGGCGGCCCTGCGGCCCCGCCGGCTCGCCGACTTCCCGGGCCAGACGAGGGTTCGCGACCAGCTCGCCCTCGTCCTCGAAGCGGCTCGGCGCCGGGGGACACCACCTGACCACGTGCTGCTGTCCGGGCCGCCGGGCCTGGGGAAGACGACCCTGGCGATGATCGTGGCCGCCGAGCTCGACCAGCCGATCCGGGTCACGTCGGGGCCGGCCATCCAGCACGCCGGAGACCTCGCGTCGATCCTGTCCTCGCTCGCCGAGGGCGAGGTGCTCTTCCTCGACGAGATCCACCGGATGTCGCGCGCCGCCGAGGAGATGCTCTACGTGGCGATGGAGGACTTCCGCGTCGACATCGTCGTCGGCAAGGGTCCCGGGGCGACGGCCATCCCGCTCGCGCTGCTGCCTTTCACCGTGGTGGGGGCGACGACCCGGGCCGGTCTGCTGCCGGCCCCGCTGCGCGACCGGTTCGGCTTCACCGGACACCTGGACTTCTATGCCACCGAGGACCTCGTGACGATCCTGCGGCGCTCCGCCCGGCTGCTGGACGTCGAGGCCGACACCGCGGGCATCGAAGAGATCGCCCTGCGCTCGCGTGGCACGCCCCGCATCGCCAACCGTCTCCTGCGCCGGTGCCGGGACTGGGCCCAGGTCCACGGTCGCAGCGTCGTCGACCTCGACTCGGCCAAGGTCGCACTGGCCCTCTTCGACGTCGACGAGAGGGGGCTCGACCGGCTCGACCGGGCGGTCCTCGAGGCGCTGTGCCGGCGTTTCGGAGGAGGGCCGGTGGGCCTGAACACGCTGGCCGTCGCCGTCGGAGAGGAGTCCGACACGGTGGAGACCGTCGCCGAGCCGTTCCTGGTGCGCGAGGGACTCATCGTGCGCACGCCCCGGGGGCGGGCCGCCACCCCCCGGGCCTGGCGCCACCTCGGGCTCACGCCGCCCGTGGGCAGCGGCGGCTTCCAGGCCGGCGGCCAGGCGGCACTCCTCCCGCTCGACGACGAGGGCCGTTTCGGCGGCTGACCGGCCGACAAACGGTCCGGTCCCCGGTCGGGGACCGGCTTACGGGTCGACTCGGGGATGGAGGCGGTGGGTGATCGTCAACAGCACGTTCTCGACGACGCGTCTGGACCGTCGTCTACCTTGCGGGCCGGTCGGGCTCGATCCGTTCGACGGTGGTGACGCGGTCGATGGAGCGGTCGAACGAGGCAATCCGCTCGACACCCGTGCTCTCGGCGCACGCAACCAGGTACGCCTCCGCGAAGTCGAGCCGGTCGGTCTCGTACACCTCAACGGCCCGCAGCAAGACGTCCCGGTCGACGACAACGATCGCATTGAGCGCCAGCAGCGAGCGAACGACTTGAGCGACTCGAACGCGCGGCGCCACGTAGAAGGACTCCAGCACGTACACGGTCTCGGCAACTATCAGATGGGCGAGGAACAGCTCAAGCTCGGCCCGCAGGTAGGCCGAGGCGCACGCCGCCATCGCCGGCGGATCGCCCGTGAGATGTCGAACGAGGACATTCGTGTCGACGAACGCGCTCACCGGCGCCTGCGCGCACGCACCGCGCGTGTCCGAGCGATCACGTGGTCCCAGGCGACGTTTCGCTTCGCCGCGGGGCACGTGGATCGTCCCGCCCAGATCGAGAAAGTCCGGGGTACGGGCGAGCAGTGCCCGGTCGCCGTCGACCCGAAAGACGATCACGTCGCCCTCCTTGACACCCAACGCGTCCCGCACGATCTTTGGCACGGTCACCTGGCCCTTGGAGCTCACCCGCGCAGCAGTGTCCCTCTCGTACTCCTTACTCTGGCCTCCATGTAAGGATACCTCGCGCCCGGCCGTCTCCCATCCGCGGTCAGCGCCGGATCCTTGATCAGCCGGTGCACCCCGGATACCCCTGGTGGAATACCTCGTGCCGGCACCAGTCATCGTCTTCGGTCACCGGACAACCCTTTGAACAACCCCGGAGCCCATCAAGGCAAAGCGCCCACGACACCGTCCATGATCCAACCGATCCCGTGAGCGGCTGCTTGGGGAGCCGCGGTCCGGTCACCCTCGCGTCACAATGTGCCGCGAACCGGGCGCGGGCTTTGGCTCCGCACCGTCGCCTCACCTAGACTCTCGCGGGCGCACCGACCCACGGGGTCGGCACTCTCGCAGCCGCGGGGACGTTCTCCCTCAGGACGCTGCCACTCTGGTCGACACGAAGGACTTGTTCATGCCGCAAGGAAACGGGCTGGGCGCACTGCTGCTCCCGGTGCTGCTGCTCCTGCTCGTCGGGTTCATGTTCTGGAGCCAGCGCAGGCGCGCCCGGGTGATCCAGGACGTCCAGTCCAGCCTCAGCGTCGGCGACGAGGTCTGCACGACATCGGGTCTCTTCGGCCGGATCACCGCGATGGACGAGCTCGTCGCGACGCTCGAGGTCTCGCCCGGCACGTCGGTGCGCTTCGACCGCAGGGCCATCGCGACCAAGGTCGTGCCCCCGGCCACGGGTGGCGCAGGTCCCGGCCGGTCCACGTCGCCCGAAGACGCACGGTAGGGGTCGGCTCCCGTGGCACTCGACGCACGCAAGCGCAACCCCCTGCGCGTCCTCGTGGCGCTGGTCGTCCTGGCCATCGCGCTCTTCGGCGGGATCGGCGCCGCTCATGCCTGGAGCGGCGGCCAGCTGGCTCCCAAGCTCGGCCTCGACCTCGAGGGCGGCACCCAGATGGTCCTCGAGCCGGTCCTCGCGGATCCGAAGGCCCAGGTGAACACCGGCCAGCTCGAGAAGGCCCGCGACATCATCCAGCAGCGGGTCGACTCCTACGGCGTGAGCGAGGCCGAGGTGACGACCCAGGGTGGTCGCAACATCGTCGTCTCGATCCCGGGGCAGCCGGACGCGAAGACCCTCGACGCGATCCGCAAGCCCTCACAGCTGCGCTTCCGGGCCGTCCTGACCGTCGGCTACGGCTCCCCGGCCGCCGCCTCAGCGGCGAACCCCACCTCCACCTCCACCGGCACCGCAACCGGCACGGGCACCGCGACGGGGACGGCGACCGGGACGACCCCGGGCACGCCCACCCCGACGACCCCACCGCCGGTCTTCACGCCGAACACTCCCGCCACGGCCAACCCGGGGGCGACGCCGGCCAACGCCGCGCTGCCACCCGCGCTGACCCAGGTCGACCCGACGACCCCCGTCGGCACGGCGACGACGCAGGCTGGCACGGCGACGACGCCCGCCGGCACGGCGACGACGCAAGCTGGCACGGCGACGACCCCCGCCGGCACGGCGACGACGCAGGCGACCCCGACGGACACGAACACCAACGGCACCCCAACGACGAAGCCCACCAGCGCCAGCGACCTCGCCTGGGCGACGCCCCAGCTGCAGAAGCAGTTCACGCAGCTCGACTGCTCCAAGCCGGACGCCGTCAACGGCTTCGTCGACGACCCGGCGCAACCGCTCGCCACGTGCTCGACCGACCGGAAGCAGAAGTACCTGCTGGGCCCGGTCGAGGTCGACGGCACCGACATCGCCGACGCATCGTCGGGCTACCAGAGCGGCCCCAACGGCCAACCGACCAACATCGTCGAGGTCTCGCTGAAGTTCACCGGCGACGGCGCCCAGAAGTTTGCCGCCGTCACCACCCGCCTGCTCGGCCTGCAGGGCGCCCAGAACCAGTTCGCCATCGTGCTCGACAAGCTCGTCATCTCCGCACCGACGACGCAGGCGGCGATCACCAACGGCCAGGCGAGCATCACCGGCTCCTTCACCATCGACTCGGCCCGGGCGCTGGCCCAGCAGCTGAAGTTCGGCGCGCTGCCGATGTCCTTCTCGCTGCAGACCCAGGAGGACATCAGCCCGACGCTGGGCAAGGAGCAGCTCAAGCTCGGCCTGCTGGCTGGCCTGTTCGGCCTGCTCCTCGTCGTCGGCTACTCGCTCCTGCAGTACCGCCTGCTCGGCCTCGTCACGGTCGCCTCCCTCGTCGTCGCGGGGATTCTCACCTACGGGATCCTGACCTTCCTCGGGTGGTCCTACAACTTCCGACTGACGCTGGCGGGGGTCACCGGCGTCATCGTCGCCATCGGCGTCACCGCCGACTCGTTCATCGTCTACTTCGAACGCATCCGCGACGAGGTCCGTGACGGGCGCCCGCTCGTGGCAGCCGTGGAGGCGGGCTGGCGGCGGGCCCGGCGCACCATCCTGGCCGCCGACGCCGTGAACTTCCTTGCGGCCGCGGTCCTCTACTCCCTCGCGTCGAGCAACGTCCGCGGGTTCGCCTTCACCCTCGGGGTGACGACCCTCATCGACCTGGCCGTCGTCGTCCTGTTCACCCACCCGGTCGTGGCGCTGCTCGCCCACACGACGTTCTTCGGAGGAGGGCACAAGCTCTCCGGCCTCGACCCTGAGCGGCTCGGGGCCAAACCTCGCTACGTCGGGCGGGGCAAGTTCTCGGGGCCGAGCGCCTCCACAGCGACCGCCCGGCCCGTGGCCGAGGGGAAGGCCTGACGATGGTCAACTTCGCGCAGGTCGGCAACGACCTATACACCGGCAAGCGGTCCATCGACTTCATCGGTCGGCAGAAGACCTGGTATGCCGTCTCAGCAGTCCTCGTCGCGCTTGCCCTCGTGGGCATCTTCGCGCGGGGGCTGAACTTCGGCATCGAGTTCCGCGGGGGGTCCGAGTTCCGGATCAACGGGGTCAGCAGCACGCAGGGCTACGAGGCCAAAGCCCAGATGGCCGTCGCCAGGGCGGGCATCGAGGGCAACGTCGTCGCAACCATCATCGGCGGCAACTCCGTGCGGGTCCAGACCGAGGCGGCCAACGAGCACAACGAGCCGGCCAAGGAGGCCCTCGCCGCCGGCTTCGGGGTCCCGGCGACGAACGTCAGCGCATCACTGATCGGCCCTTCATGGGGCCAGTCGGTGAGCTCCAAGGCGATCCAGGCCCTCGTCGTGTTCCTCATCCTCGTGGCGCTCGTGATGGCCATCTACTTCCGGACGTGGACCATGGCCGTGGCCGGGCTCGTCGCCCTCATCCACGACCTAATCATCACCGTCGGCATCTACGCCCTGTTCGGGTTCGAGATCACCCCCTCGTCGATGATCGGCTTCCTGACCATCCTCGGGTACTCGCTCTACGACACGGTCGTGGTGTTCGACAAAGTGCGGGAGAACACGACCGCCGCGATGACCAACCGGCGACGCACCTACCGGCAGGCCGCCAACCTCGCCGTCAACCAGACCCTCGTGCGGTCGGTGAACACGACCGTCGTCGCACTCCTGCCCATCGCGGCGATCCTCGTCGTCGGGTTCACGAAGCTCGGCCCGGGAACGCTGCTGGACCTCAGCCTGGCCCTCTTCGTCGGCATCGCGGTCGGGGCCTACTCGTCGATCTTCATCGCCACCCCGCTGCTCGTCGACCTGCGTCGGCGCGAGCCAGCGGTCAAGGAGCTGGACAAGGTCGCCACGCGGAGCCAGGCGAAGGCGAAGGTCGGTGTCCCCGTCGGAGCGGGAGCTCCTCGTGCCGCGCTCTCGGCAGATTCCGGGGAGGCTGCGGACCTCGGAGAGGCGCCGGACCCCGTCAACGCCGGAGCCAGCGAGGCCCGAGCCGGCGCGGACGTCGGCGTCGGGGCTGCCCACGCGGCACGCTCGGCGCCCGGCACGCCGACCGACGCTCCGCCGCGCGAGGTCCACAAGTGGGCCCAGAGCGGTCCGCGCAACCAGCCGAAGCGGCCGCCCAGGTCGAAGCGGTGACGACGGTGGCGCGGGGCACCGACTCGGTCCGTGAGCTCGTGCTGAGCCGGATGCGTGACGTCCAGGACTTCCCGGCCCCGGGTGTCCTCTTCAAGGACTTCAGCCCGCTGCTCGCCGACGGTCCGGCGTTCGCGGCCCTCGTCGACGACGTCGCCGACCGCTACTCCCGGCGGGTCGACGTCGTCGTCGGCATCGAGGCCCGGGGCTTCATCCTCGGTGCTGCCGTGGCCTACCGTCTCGGGCTCGGCTTCGTCCCCGTCCGCAAGGCAGGCAAGCTGCCGGCGGCGACCCACCGGGTGGAGTACAGCCTCGAGTACGGCGCGGCCGTGCTGGAGGTCCACCGGGACGCCTTTCTCCCCGGCGCCCGGGCCCTGGTCATGGACGACGTCCTGGCCACGGGCGGCACGGCGGCCGCCACCTGTGAGCTCGTGGAGCGGGCCGGGGCAGTCGTCACCGCGGTCGAGGTCGTCCTCGAGCTGTCCCTGTTCGACGGCCGCAGCAAGCTCGACGGGCGTGAGGTCAGCTCCCTCGTCACCGTCTGAGCTCAGTCCGTACCCGCCACCCGTTGCGGCAGGAGCACCGTTCGCTCCGGGTGCGAGGCTCCAGATGGTGCTCCAGCCCCCACCAGTGCCGAGCAGACGGCGACTGGTGGACTCTCCGCGTTGACTAGACTTCCCGCATGAGTGAGGAGGCCCGCGCCGACGCGACGTCGCTCCCGACGCCGCCCTCGGGCATGCGCGCCCGCCTGGCCCGGTTCGGCGGCCCGCGCACGGCGGGCAACCCGGCCCTCGAGCCGATCCTCCAGACCGTCCGCAGCACGCACCCGAAGGCCGACCTCGCCGTCATCGAACGGGCCTACCAGGTCGCCGAGCAGGCCCATCGTGGGCAGCTGCGCAAGAGCGGTGACGCCTACATCACCCACCCGCTGGCGGTGACGACCATCCTGGCCGACCTCGGCATGACCCCCGCCACCCTCGCCGCCGCACTGCTGCACGACACGGTGGAGGACACGGCATACGGGCTGGAGGAGCTGCGCAAGGACTTCGGCGCCGAGATCGCGGGGCTCGTCGACGGGGTGACCAAGCTCGACAAGGTGACCTACGGCGAGGCGGCGCAGGCCGAGACCGTCCGCAAGATGGTCGTGGCCATGGCCCGCGACATCCGCGTCCTCGTGATAAAGCTCGCCGACCGGCTGCACAACGCCCGGACCTGGCGCTACGTCTCCAAGGAGTCGGCGCAGCGCAAGGCCCACGAGACGCTCGAGATCTATGCCCCACTGGCGCACCGGCTCGGGATGAACACCCTCAAGTGGGAGCTCGAGGACCTCTCCTTCGCGATTCTCTACCCGAAGGTCTACGACGAGATCGTCCGGCTCGTGGCCGAGCGGGCGCCGGCGCGTGAGGAGTACCTCGCCGGGGTGCGGACCCAGGTCGCCGAAGACCTGCACGGGGCGAAGATCAAGTCGGCCGTCACCGGTCGGCCCAAGCACTACTACTCCGTCTACCAGAAGATGATCGTCCGCGGCCGCGACTTCGAGGAGATCTACGACCTCGTCGCCGTCCGGGTGCTCGTCGAGACGGTGCGGGACTGCTACGCGGCCCTCGGCGCCCTGCACGCACGGTGGAACCCCGTGCCGGGGCGCTTCAAGGACTACATCGCCATGCCGAAGTTCAACATGTACCAGTCCCTGCACACCACGGTCATCGGCCCCGAGGGCAAGCCGGTCGAGATCCAGATCCGGACCTACACGATGCACCGGCGGGCGGAGTACGGCGTCGCGGCGCACTGGAAGTACAAGGAGGACGCCAAGCCCGGCGCCAGCGGCGTGACCACCAGCGACTCGGGCCCGGTCAACGACATGGCCTGGCTGCGCCAGCTGCTCGACTGGCAGCGCGAGACCGAGGACCCGGGCGAGTTCCTCGACTCCCTGCGGTTCGAGATGGAGGGCGGCGAGGTCTACGTCTTCACGCCTAAGGGGGCCGTCGTCGCGCTGCCCTCGGGCGCGACACCCGTCGACTTCGCGTATGCCGTGCACACGGAGGTCGGGCACCACACCATCGGCGGACGCGTCAACGGACGCCTCGTGCCGCTCGAGTCGGTCCTCGAGAACGGCGATGTCGTCGAGGTCCTCACCTCGAAGGCCGACGGTGCCGGTCCGTCGCGCGACTGGCTGGCCTTCGTCAAGAGCGCCCGCACCCGCAACAAGATCCGTCAGTGGTTCTCGAAGGAGCGCCGTGAGGAGGCCATCGAAAGGGGCAAGGAGGCCATCGCCAAGGCGATGCGCAAGCAGGGCCTGCCGCTGCAGCGACTCATGTCGGTCGAGAGCCTCACGGGCATCGCCGGAGAGCTGCGCCATCCCGACATCGACGGCCTGTATGCCGCCGTGGGGGAGGGCCATGTCTCCGCCACCCACGTCGTCAACCGGCTCGTGGCCTCCTTCGGTGGCGAGGAAGGAGTGAGCGAGGACCTCGCCGAGGCCACGGTCCCGACGAGGACCGGCACCCGGCGCCGCACCGGAGACCCGGGGGTGGTGGTCGTCGGCACGGCGGACGTCTGGGTCAAGCTCGCCAAGTGCTGCACTCCCGTGCCCGGCGACCCGATCCTCGGGTTCGTCACGCGCGGTAGTGGTGTCTCCGTGCACCGGAAGGACTGCACGAACGCGGAGTCCTTGATGGCACAGGAGGACCGGCTCATCGATGTCGAGTGGGCACCTTCCGCATCGAGCGTCTTCCTCGTCCAGCTGCAGGTCGAGGCGCTCGACCGCAACCGGCTCCTCAGCGACGTGACACGAATCCTGTCCGACCACCACGTCAACATCCTGTCCGCATCGGTGCAGACCTCACGCGACCGGGTGGCCATCTCCCGGTTCACCTTCGAGATGGGTGACCCGGGACACCTGGACCACGTCATCCGTGCGGTCCGCAGGATCGACGGCGTCTTCGACGTGTACCGCATCACCGGCGGTAAGCCCACGCCTTCCGACGAGCGCTAGCTAGCCGCCGAACTCCTCGACGCCCGCTCGCGCCTGGGTGAGCCACTGCTCGCGTGCCTCGAGCGCGGACCGGGCCTGCTCGATCTTCTTGTCGTCGCCGGACGCCTCAGCCTCCGCCAGGTCCTGACGCAGACCGGCGACCGCGGACTCAAGCTGTTCGGCGAGGCTCTGGGCGCGGGCGGCTGCCTCAGGGTTGCTCGAGGACCACCGCTTCTCCTCGGCGTCCCGCACGCCCTGCTCGATGCGGCGCATGGCCTTCTCGGTGCGGTCGACGTCGGCGCGCGGCACCTTGCCGGCCTTGTCCCAACGCTCCTGGACGCTTCGCAGCGCCGCCTTGGCCTGCTCGCGGTCCGTGACGGGCAGGACGTCCTCGGCCTCCTTGAGCAGGGCGAGCTTGACCTCCAGGTTGCCGCGGAAGGACACCTCCTCGGCCGCCACCACCGCGTCCTTGGCGTTGAAGAACCTGTCCTGGGCCGAACGAAACCGCTCCCACAGGGCGTCGTCGTCGGCCCGTCCGGCGCGACCGGCCCGCCGCCACTCGTCCATGAGCTTCTTGAAGGCACCAGCCGTTGCAGCCCAGTCCTTGCTCGCCGCCAGACGCTCGGCTTCGACGACGAGCCGCTCCTTGGCCGTCTTGGCTTCCGACTGGTGGCTGTCGAGCTGGGCGAAGTGGACCCGACGGGTCCGGTCGAAGCTGTTGCGGGCGGCGCTGAAGCGCTGCCACATCGCCGACTCGGAGGCGCGGTCCAGACGAGGTCCGGAGCGCTGGTGTGCCTTCCACTCCTCGAGCAGCTCACGCATGCGCGCGCCGCTGGTCTTCCACTGGACCTTGTCCTGCGGCTGGGCCGCGATCTTCTCCGCCTCGGCGACGAGCGCCTCGCGGTGCAGCCGAGCCTCCTCACGAGCCGCAGCACGCTGCTTGGACTCCTGGTCCTTGCGGCTCTCGACCGCCTCACCGATCTGGTCGACCCGGGCCTGGAGCGCCGCCAGGTCGCCCACGGCGTTGGGCTCGCGGGCCTGCTCGGTCAGCTTGGCGAAGCTCTCCTCGGCCTCCTTGGCCGAGATGTCGGTCTGCGTCACGCGCTGGTGGAGCAGCTCGGCGGCAGCCAAGATCTCGTCGTACTTGCGGGCGAAGTAGGCCAGCGCCTCCGACGCGGTGGCGCCCGGGTAGGACCCGACCTCTCGCTCTCCGTCGGCCGTCTTGACGTAGACCACCCCATCGTCGGCAACACGACCGAACCCCGAGCGGTCCGGGACGCCGTGCTTGCGGGCCAACATCGCCGGCGTTGGCCCGGTCGGCGCGGCCGCGGGGCGCGGCGGGACCGTCGCCGGCGTGGGGACGGGTGCGCTGCCCGTCGCCGGCGGGGGAACGAGCGCACTGGCCGGGGTGGGCGTGTCCACGGGCGCGCTGGCCGGGGAAGTGGGGTTGGGAGTGTCTTCCTCGGCAGTGAGGTCGGCGTCAGTCACGGTGGTCAGGCCTTCGGTTGGACATCCACGCTCAGGATGCTGATCGGGGCGAGCGGCGACGTCTTGTCGGACGGGTTGATCCCTGCCGCAGCGATCTTGTCGACGATATCCATCCCCGCGGTCACCTTGCCGAAGATGGTGTAGCCGTTGCCGTCACCGCTCTTCGGGAGGGTGGTGTCCTTGTAGACGATGAAGAACTGGTCACCGTTGCTGTTCGGGTCACCGCTCTGGCGCGCCATGGCGAGGCTTCCGGCGGGGTAGACGTCGTTGGCCGGGACGTTCTCGACCCCGTAGTGGTAGCCCGGCCCGGGGCCGCTGCCCGTGCCGGTGGGGTCACCGCACTGCAGGACCCAGATCCTCTGCTCGTCGCCGGTGAGACGGTGGCACGGGCTCGGCGCCCAGTAACCCTGCTTGGCCAGGAGGATGAACGAGGAGACAGCGGCCGGGGCCTTGGTGCCGTCGAGCTCGACGGTCACCGGCCCGCAGTTCGTCGTGATGGTCGCGACGAAGGTCTTGTCCTTCGCGCCAGCGAGGTCCGGCTGGGTGGTGGGCGCCTTGACGGCCGTCTGTGCCGGCGGGACGGGCGTGCACCCGGCCAGCACGGATGGGGTGACCGTGGGAGTCGGGGAGGCCGTCGGACCCGTGGAGGGTTCCGTCTGGGACGTGCTGGCCGGGTCAGGCGTCGAGTCGGTGCGGTTGGTCAGCACATTGGCCAACCAGACGAAACCGAGGACGACGACCAGGACACCGAGAACGGCAAACACGGCCTGCTTGTCACGCACGGACGTGGCCTCCTTCTGCCCGAGCTCGTGCTCGGCTTCTCACGACGAACGCTCGGGGGGTCGGTCCGGCGCCCCGTCGACGGTGCGATCCTGGTCCACCCGCCGCCCACGGCGACCCCGACGAGCCGAGGCGTTGGGTCAGTCTAGGCAAGTCGCTCGTCAACCCGCGCATGCCGGGGTCACGACTGCGTGACGTTCGACGCGGCGGATATCCTCGGGTCGTGCTGACCATCTCCTTCCCGGCTGCCGCGTTCGCGACCAACTGCTACGTGCTCGCCGCCGGGCCCGGAGAGGAGTGCCTGGTCGTCGACCCGGGCATCGGGGTCGAGGCGCAGCTGGACGACGTGCTGGCGAAGCACCGGCTGCGGCCGGCCGCCGTGCTCCTCACCCACGGCCACCTCGACCACGTGTACTCCGTGACGCCCGTGTGCGGCGGCGACACCGCGGCATACATCCACGAGGACGACCGCTATCGCCTCGAAGATCCCATCGCCCTGCTCGACCGCGGACTCGTCGCGATGCTGGAGCAGCAGTTCGGCGCGCAGGCGACGTGGCGCGAGCCGGACCGGGTCGTGACCATCTCGGACCAGCAGTCGCTGACCCTGGCCGGACTGGACCTCACCGTCCGGCACGCGCCCGGACACACCGAGGGCTCCGTGATGTTCACCCTGCCCCAGGTGCCCGACCGGGTCGGCGAGGAGACCGGCACGACCGCGACCTGCGTCAGCGGGGACGTGCTCTTCGCCGGCTCGATCGGCCGGTCCGACCTGGCTGGGGGAGACCCGGCCGCCATGGAGCGCTCCCTGCGCAGTGTCGTGCTGCCGCTCCCCGACGACATGCTCGTCCTGCCCGGTCACGGGCCGGCGACGACGATCGGCCGGGAACGGGCGAGCAACCCCTACCTGCAAGGACTGGGTGCGTGAGCAGCAAGGTCCTGCCGATCAGCGGCTTCCCCGAGTACCTCCCGGCCGAGCGCATCGTCGAGCAGCGTTTCCTCGACGTCATCCGGGAGACCTTCGAGCTGCACGGGTTCTCCTCGATCGAAACCCGTTCCATCGAGCCGATCGAGCGGCTCAGCTCGCAGGGCGAGGACGCGGACAAGGAGATCTACGCCGTCTCACGCCTGGCGGGAGGAGATGAGGACTCCAGGTGGGGCCTGCACTTCGACCTGACCGTGCCCTTCGCGCGCTACGTCCTGGAGAACGCCGGCCGGCTGAGCTTTCCCTTCCGCCGCTACCAGATCCAGAAGGCGTGGCGCGGTGAGCGTCCCCAGGAGGGCCGCTACCGCGAGTTCACCCAGGCCGACGTCGACGTCGTCGACGTCGGTGAGCTGTCGTCGCACGTCGAGGCCGAGATGCCGCTCGTCGTCGCCGACGTCTTCAGCCGGTTCCCGGTGGGCGAGTTCGTGATCCAGGTCAACAACCGCAAGATCCCCGAAGGGTTCTACCTCGCCATCGGCCTCGACGACGTCATCGGGACGCTGCGGATCGTCGACAAGCTGGACAAGATCGGCCCGGCCAGGGTCGCCGCCATGCTCCTCGCGGCCGGCGCCACCCGGGACCAGGCCGACCAGTGCATCGCCCTGGCGATGATCCACAGCGCCGACCTCTCCTTCGTCGAGCAGGTGCGCTCCCTCGGCGTGAGCCACCCGACGCTCGAGGAGGGGCTCGCCTCCCTCGCCGCGGTCCTCACGACCGGCATGGAGAACGCCCCCGGCCGGGTCGTCGCCGACCTGCGGATCGCCCGCGGTCTCGACTACTACACGGGCACGGTCTACGAGACGCAGCTCGTCGGCTACGAGTCCTGGGGCTCGTTCTGCTCCGGCGGCCGCTACGACGCGCTGGCCTCGGACGGCCGCACCACCTATCCCGGCGTCGGCATCTCGATCGGCGTGTCCCGCATCCTCGGTCTGCTCCTGGGCAAGGGCCTGGTCCGAGCCTCGCGCTCGAGCCCCGCAGCAGTCCTGGTCGCGCTGAACAACGACGACGAACGGCCCCAATCGGTCGCCATCGCCACGGCGTTGCGCGCCAGGGGCATTCCCTGCGAGGTGGCGCCGAGCGCCGCAAGGTTCGGCAAGCAGATCCGGTATGCCGAGCGGCGGGGCATCCCCTACGTCTGGTTCCCGGGTGGTGACCCGGGCGCCGACGAGGTCAAGGACATCCGCAGCGGTGAGCAGGTGCCGGCCGACGCGCAGAGCTGGCAGTGCCCCCCGGCTGACCTCTGCCCGACCATCATCCGCACCGGCTGAGGGTCAGTCACGCCCGCCCGGGGGCCGCAGCACAGGACGCACCCGTCGGAGAGCCGCTAGGCCCCGCCGGGCAGGCAGGTCGGCGTAGATCTTCACGGCAGGCTCCTGTCTCGTCCACGGGTCGTCCTCGACGGCTCGTCGTGCCACCCGAACCCATGCCTCCCCGGGCCCCTGTCGCCCTCGGTCTAGACTCGGTGCGCTCCACGAGAGCCAACTGGCAGCGTCGGCAACGGGGCCGGATGCGCCGGCACCACACGAAGGACGGGTATGCCGTGAAGGTCGCCATTCCGCGCGAGGTCAAGAACAACGAGTTCCGGGTCGCCATCACGCCGTCCGGGGTACACGAGCTCGTCCAGCACGGGCACGACGTCTTTCTCGAGAAGGCCGCGGGCGTGGGCTCCTCCATCGACGACGAGGACTACGTCGCCGCAGGCGCGAAGATCCTCGAGTCGCCCGACGACGTCTGGGCCGAGGGCGAGCTCGTCCTGAAGGTCAAGGAGCCGGTTGCCCAGGAGTACCACCGGATGCGCGAGGGCCAGACCCTCTTCACCTACCTCCACCTCGCGGCGGACAAGCGCCTCACGGAGGAGCTGTGCGCCCGCAAGGTCACCGGCATCGCCTACGAGACCGTGGAGCTCGCCGACCGGTCGCTGCCCCTGCTCGCACCGATGTCCGAGGTGGCGGGGCGGCTGGCTCCCCAGGTGGGCGCCCACACCCTGATGCGCGCGCAGGGGGGGCGTGGTGTCCTCATGGGTGGCGTCTCGGGTGTCTACGCCGCCAAGGTCGTCGTCATCGGCGCCGGCGTCTCCGGCATGAACGCGGCCGCCATCGCCCTCGGCATGCAGGCAGAAGTCCTGCTCCTCGACCGCGACGTGAGCAAGCTGCGGCACGCCGACGCGATCTACCAAGGCCACTGCCAGACCGTGGCGTCGAACGCCTACGAGGTCGAGCGCGCGATCATCGACGCCGACCTCGTCATCGGGGCCGTCCTCGTGCCGGGCGCCAAGGCCCCCACCCTGGTCAGCAACGAGCAGGTCTCGCGGATGAAGCCGGGCTCGGTCCTCGTCGACATCTCGATCGACCAGGGCGGCTGCTTCGAGGACTCGCGACCGACGACCCATGCCGAGCCGACCTACCCCGTGCACGGCAGCGTCTTCTACTGCGTCGCGAACATGCCGGGTGCCGTCCCGCACACGAGCACCTACGCGCTCACCAACGTCACCCTCCCGTATGCCGTGGAGCTCGCCAACCGCGGTTGGCGCGAGGCGCTGTGGCGCGACCACGCACTGGCCCTGGGCCTGAACACCCACGACGGCTCGGTGACCTACGGACCGGTCGCCGAGGCGCACGGCGTGGAGGCGCGCCCGCTCGAGGAGGTTCTGCGCTGACGGCGGGAACACCGGTGGAGGCGGGGACGGCTCGGCCGACGCCAAGGAAGACCGGGACGTCCTCCCCGGCACCGGCAAAGACGGGGACTGCTCGGCCGACGCCGCGCCGCACCCCGATCGAGCGTGCCATCGCGGGATGGCTCAACCACCTCGAGGTCGAGCGGGGTGCGGCCACGAACACCATGAAGTCCTACCGGCGTGACCTCGACCGCTACCGCCGGTTCCTCGCGGAACGCGGCGTCATACAGGCCGCCGAGGTCGCCGAGGCCGACGTCAGCGACTTCCTCGGGTCGCTGCGCGAGGGCTCCGCGGAACGCCAGCCGCTGTCGGCCTCGTCCGCCGCGCGGACGATCGTCGCCGTCCGGGGCTTCCACCGCTTCCTCGCCCTCGAGGGCGAGGTCACCTCGGACCCCGCCGAGGCGGTCACCCCTCCGAGGCCGCCGAGCCGCCTGCCCAGGGCCATCCCGCTCGAGGACGTCGAGCGGATCCTCGCCGCGGCGTCGGTCGGGGACACGGCTACGTCGCTGCGGGACCGAGCGCTCTTCGAGATCCTCTACGGCGTCGGCGCACGGATCTCCGAGGCGGTCGGTCTCGATGTCGACGACCTCGACCTCAGTGACCCCGGACAGGGCTCGGTGCGGCTGCTCGGCAAGGGCAGCAAGGAGCGGATCGTGCCCGTCGGCCGCTACGCGCGTGAAGCCGTCACGGCATACCTCGTCCGTGGCCGTCCCGCGCTGGCCGCCCACGGGAAGGGCACGGCGGCCCTGTTCCTCAACCAGCGGGGGGCGCGGCTCTCACGCCAGAGCGCGTGGGCGGCGCTCCAGGCGGCGGCCGGGCGAGCCGGCCTGCCCGCCCACGTCTCCCCGCACACCCTTCGCCACTCCTTCGCGACCCACCTGCTCGACGGCGGCGCCGACGTGCGGGTCGTCCAGGAGCTGCTCGGGCACGCGTCGGTGACGACGACGCAGGTCTACACCATGGTCACCGTGCAGCGACTGCGTGAGGTGTATGCCGGGGCCCACCCCAGGGCGCGCTGAGGAGCGCGCGTCGGAGCGGGCTCTCCGGTCGGCACGAACCGCCCCCGCTGGTAGGGTCGCGGGGATCAGCGAGAGGCTGACCGACCGTTCGAGGCACCCGGGAGTGACGCACCTGTGACCGCAGAGGTGAACCGGCCCAGCGAGGCAGCCGCCGTCGAGGCGACCGACGACCACCTCACCCTTCAGGGCCGGCCGGAGGACCATGGTCAACCTGTGCTCGAGAGCCGCAGCGGGGAGGCTCACCTGCCCGGCACGGAGAAGGCCGGCGTCGGTGCCCTCGGCGCCACCGGGCGTCCGATGCCCGACTTCCCCGACCCGCAGCCGCTGGCCGGCCACGGCCCGGCGCGGATCATCGCCATGTGCAACCAGAAGGGCGGCGTCGGCAAGACGACGACCACCATCAACCTCGGCGCCGCCCTGGCCGAGGTCGGTCGCAAGGTCCTCGTCGTCGACTTCGACCCCCAGGGCGCGCTGTCCGTGGGCCTGGGAATCCGGGTCAACGAGCTCGACGTGACGATCTACAACCTGCTCGTCGAGCGCGGCCACGACATCCACGACATCATCCAGTCGACCGCCACCGACAACCTCGACGTCGTGCCGGCCAACATCGACCTGTCCGCCGCAGAGGTCCAGCTCGTCGGCGAGGTGGCCCGCGAGCAGATCCTGGCCCGCGTGCTGCGTCCGGTCATGGAGGAGTACGACGTCATCCTCATCGACTGCCAGCCCTCGCTCGGCCTGCTCACCGTCAACGCTCTGACCGCGTCGCACGGCGTGCTGATCCCGCTCGAGTGTGAGTTCTTCGCCATGCGGGGGGTGGCGCTGCTCATCGAGACCATCGACAAGATCACCGACCGGCTCAACCCCCGGCTGCAGGTCGACGGCATCCTCGCGACGATGTACGACAGCCGCACCCTGCACAGCCGCGAGGTCGTCCGCTCGGTGGTGGACCACTTCGGCGACACCGTCTTCCACACCGTCATCAGCCGCACGGTGAAGTTCCCGGACGCGACGCTGGCGGCCGAGCCGATCACGACGTACGCCTCGACGCACGGTGCCGCCACGGCATACCGGCAGCTCGCCCGCGAGCTCATCGCCCGCGGCGGGGCGGCCTGAGGCCATGACCGACGCCTCGTCCGTCGACGTCGGCGTCGGCGAGAGGGTGGCGCCCGGTGGGGTCCTCGCCCGCCGGGGTGCCCCCGTGCCGTTCCGGGTGCACCTGAGCAACTTCGAGGGTCCGTTCGACCTGCTCCTGGGGCTCATCTCCAAACACCAGCTCGACATCACCGAGATCGCCCTGGCCAGCGTCACCGACGAGTTCATCTCCCACCTCAAGGCCGCCCAGGCGAGCGACACCGAGTGGGACCTCGGCCAGGCCTCCGAGTTCCTCCTCATCGCCGCCACGCTGCTCGACCTCAAGTCCTCCCGCCTGCTGCCGCAGACCGGGCCCCAGGACGAGGAGGACCTCGCCCTGATCGAGGCGCGGGACCTGCTCTTCGCGCGGCTCCTGCAGTACCGCGCGTTCAAGGACATCGCCCGCGCCTTCTCCATCCGGATGGCGACCGCCGGGCGGATGACTGCGCGCCGGGCGGGCCTCGAGCCGCAGTTCGCCAGGCTCCTGCCCGAGCTGGTCATGGGCATCACGCCGGAGCAGCTCGCCATGGTGGCGGCCCGCGCGATGACCCCTCGGGTCCCGCCGAGCGTCGAGCTGGAGCACCTCCATGCGCCGCAGGTCAGCGTCCGCGAGCAGGCGGCGCTCATGGTGGACCGGCTGCGCCGGGAGGGAGCGTGCTCGTTCCGTGCCCTCGTCGCCGATGCCGCCTCCACCCTCGTCATCGTCGCCCGCTTCCTCGCCCTGCTCGAGCTGTTCAAGGAGTCGGTCATCGCGCTCGAGCAGTCCGAGTCGCTGGGCGAGCTCGCCGTCAACTGGACCGGCTCCGCCGACGGCGTGCTCCTCGTCAGCGACGAGTTCGACGAGCTGGACGAGCCGGACAAGCTGGACGAGCTGGACGAGCTGGACAAGACCACCGACGACGAGACCACCCACGACGGCAGGCAGGGAGCGACCCATGAGTGACGAGCAGAACGCGGGGGAGGGCGGTGTGGAGCAGGCCGCCCTCGACCTCGAAGACCTCCCCGGTGGCGTCCGCTCCGCGATCGAGGCAGTGCTCATGGTGCTCGACGAGCCGGTCACCGAGATCGCCCTCGCGGCGGCTCTCGAGCTCCCGGTCGAGGACGTGCTCGAGCAGCTCACGGCGCTCGAGCGGGACTACACCGAGTCACAGCGAGGGTTCACGTTGCGCAGCCTCGGCGGCGGGTGGCGGATCTACAGCCGGTCGGAGTACGCGCCGGTCGTCGAGAAGTTCCTCCTCGACGGGCAGCATGCCCGGCTCACCCAGGCGGCCCTGGAGACCCTGGCGGTCATCGCCTACCGCCAGCCGGTGTCCCGGTCCCGGATTGGTGCCGTCCGCGGCGTCAACGTCGACGGTGTCGTCCGAACCCTGTTGAGCCGCAACCTGATTCATGAGCTGGACCACCAGGGCGACGGCGGTGCCATTCTCTACGGCACGACGTCCTACTTCCTCCAGCGCATGGGCATGGGCTCGCTCGACGACCTTCCCGAACTGGCGCCCTACCTCCCCGACGTCGACCTGCTCGACGAGCTGGCCGAGCAGGGACGCTCATGAGCGGCCAGCCGGGCCGCGGCGGCCGGTCGTCCGGCGGCGGCCGGTCGTCCGGTGACGGCCGGTCGTCCGGTGACGGCCGGTCGTCCGGTGACGGCCGGTCATCGAGTGGCGGCCGAGGTCGAGCAGGCACCGGCGGCCAGGGCTCATCGGGCCGTCGCAAGGACCCCCCGAGCTCCCGCTTCGCCGGCTCGACGAAGGCGAGCCAGCCGACCAGGCTGCCCAAGCGCCCTGAGGTGCCACAGGTCGACGTCCACGACCCCGAGGGCGTGCGCCTCCAGAAACTGCTCGCGGCGGCCGGTGTGGGCTCGCGCAGGGCGTGCGAGAACCTCATCACCGCCGGGCGGGTGGAGGTGGACGGGCAGGTCGTCACCGAGCTGGGAGTCCGGATCGACCCCGACCGTCAGACGGTCCACGTGGACGGGGTCCGCGTCCAGCTCGACGAGTCGCGGGTCTACCTCGCGTTCAACAAGCCGGTTGGCGTCGTGTCGACGATGAGCGACGACCTCGGTCGGGTGTCCCTCGCCGACTACGTCGGCAACCGGCCGGAGCGGCTCTTCCACGTCGGCCGCCTGGACGCCGACACCGAGGGCCTGCTGCTCCTGACCAACGACGGTGACCTCGCGCACCGGCTGCAGCACCCGGCATACGGGGTCCTCAAGACCTACGTCGCGCAGATCCCGGGCCCGGTGCCGCGCGAGCTGGGCCGGCGGCTGCGCGAGGGCGTCGAGCTCGAGGACGGTCCCGTGAAGGTCGACTCCTTCAAGGTCGTCGACTCGCAGCCCGGCCGGGCGCTCGTCGAGGTCGTCCTTCACGAGGGGCGCAAGCACGTCGTCCGCAGGATGCTCGACGAGGTCGGTCACCCGGTCCTCACGCTGGTCCGCACCCAGGTCGGTCCGATCCGCCTCGGCGACCTCAAGTCGGGCCGGACGCGCAAGCTGAGCTCTGACGAGGTCGGCAAGCTCTACTCGGCGGCAGGGCTGTGAGGCGAGCCGCGCCGTTGCCGCGCACGACCCCAGTCGCGTGACCACCCACGTTCGCATCACCGGGACCGGCCTCATCGGCGCCAGTCTGGGGATCGCCCTCTCGCGCAGAGGCTTTCGAGTCTCGCTTACGGACCCGTCACCGACGGCCGTACGCCTCGCCCGGGACCTCGGGGCAGGGGAGCTGGCGGCCGACGTGCCCGACGTCCCGGACCTCGTGGTCGTTGCAGCGCCTCCCGACGTCGCTGCGGACGTGGTCCTCGACGAGCTGACCCGGTGGCCGGGTGCCGACGTCACCGACGTCGCCTCCGTCAAGGGCGCCGTGGCCGATGCCGTCCGCGAGGGCGGCGGCGACCTCAGCCGCTACGTCGGCGGGCACCCCATGGCCGGCCGCGAGCGCAGCGGCGCCATGGCGGCGCGCGGCGACCTCTTCGAGGGGCGTGCCTGGGTCATCGTCCCGACGGCGCAGAGCCGACCGGACGCGGTCGACGCCGTGCGCGCCATCGCCCACGCGGCGGGCGCCGCGGTCAGCGTCATGGAGGCCCACGAGCACGACGCAGCGGTCGCGGTCGTCTCCCACGTGCCGCAGGTCGTGGCGAGCCTGGTCGCGAGCCGGCTGCGGAAACTAAGCGACCCGGCCGTGGCCCTGGCCGGACAGGGGCTGCGCGACGTCACCCGCATCGCAGCGAGCGACCCGCGCCTCTGGACCCAGATCCTCGCCGGCAACGCCGCCGCGGTCCACGACGTCCTGCGTGAGCTCCGCACCGACCTCGACGAGATCATGGTGGCGCTGCACGACCTCGGGACCACCGACGGTCGCGGCGCCCTCGAGGTCGTCAACCGGACGATCCGCGACGGCAACGTCGGGCAGTCGCGGATCCCGGGCAAGCACGGTGCGGCGCCCACGGCATACACGACCGTCGTCGTCGTCGTGCCCGACCGTCCCGGCGCCCTGGGCAAGCTCTTCACCGACATGGGGGAGGCGGAGGTCAACCTCGAGGACCTGCACCTCGAGCACGGGCTGGGTCAGCCGTTCGGACTCGCCGAGGTCTCCGTCGTCCCGGGGGCCGCCGACCACCTGCGCCGGGCGTTGGACGAACGCGGCTGGCTGGTCCATGACTGACGCAGTAGCTGACCGAGCGGTGCGTCCTCGAGGATCTCCAGCCATGCCGCCGGCCTTTGACCCTGCCGACGGGCTCGTCGTCGCCATCGACGGACCATCCGGCTCAGGGAAGTCGAGCGTCTCCCGGGCGGTGGCCCGCGAGCTGGGCGTGGGCTACCTCGATACCGGGGCCATGTATCGCGCGGTGACCTGGTGGTGCCTCGAGAGAGGCATCGACCTCGACTCCGGGGAGGCCGTCGCCGAGGCCGCCGAGTCCTTTCCGCTGCAGATCGGCTCGGACGCAACCGCGCCGACGGTCCTCGTTGGCGGGGTCGACGTGGGCGAGGCGATCCGTGAGACGCGGATCTCGGCCGCCGTCTCGACGGTGGCCACCAACCTCGGAGTGCGCGCCACCCTCCGTCTGCAGCAGCGTGCCCTGATCGCTGAGACGAGCCGGCGCACCGGAGGCTGTGTCGCGGAGGGACGCGACATCACGACCGTCGTGGCTCCCGACGCCGACGTGCGCGTCCTGCTCACCGCGAGCAAGGAGGCCCGGCTGGGCCGCAGGGCGCGGGAGCTGCACGGAGAGGCGAGCCCCGAGGCGGTGGCGGCCACCCGTGACCAGGTCGTCCGTCGTGACCGGGACGACTCGACCGTGTCTGAGTTCACCGTCGCGGGCCACGGAGTCGTGACCGTCGACACGTCCCACCTCGACTTCGACGGCTCGGTGCGGGCCGTCCTCGCTGTGGTGCGCGGCGTGACACATGAGGCAGCCGACCATGCGGCGGCGCATACCGCTGCGCATACCGCTGCGGACGCCGTGCCGGAGGACGGCCGGAACTGAGGGACAATGGGTGGCTATGGCCGCTTGCGGCCTGCGCGACTTCCCTGACTGAGCTTCCTGACTGATCGACCGAACGAGGAACCCCGTGAGCGACCCCACCGAACCCATCCGCGATGTCCCGACCCTGGACGTTTCGGTCGATGACATCTCGGTCGAGCGGGCACTGCGGGTCGGGCTCGACGAGTTCGAGCTCAGTGAGGAGGACCGGGCGCTGCTGGAGTCAGGCGGTCTCGACGCCGACGGCAACGACCTCGCGGGTCCGCAGCCCGTCGTCGCCGTCGTCGGTCGGCCCAACGTCGGCAAGTCCACCCTCGTGAACCGCATCCTCGGCCGGCGCGAGGCCGTCGTCGAGGACGTGCCGGGTGTGACGCGCGACCGGGTCGCCTACGAGGCGGAGTGGGCCGGACGCCGGTTCACCCTCGTGGACACCGGTGGGTGGGAGGTCGACGCGGCCGGCATCCACCTGCGGGTTGCCGAGCAGGCCGAGATCGCCGTCGAGCTTGCCGACGTGGTGATGTTCGTCGTCGACGCCGTCGTCGGCGCGACCGACACCGACGAAGGCGTCGTGCGGCTGCTCCGCCGCTCCGGCAAGCCGGTCGTCCTCGTCGCCAACAAGGTCGACGACCAGCGCTTCGAGTCCGACGCGACCGCCCTGTGGAACCTCGGCCTCGGCCAGCCCTATCCCGTCTCGGCACTGCACGGGCGGGGGAGTGGTGACGTCCTCGACGCCGTCCTCGAGGCGCTTCCCGACTTCTCCGCCGTCGGCGAGGCCTACGGCCGTGGTGGACCCCGGCGGGTCGCCCTGGTGGGCCGTCCCAACGTCGGCAAGTCGAGCCTGCTCAACCAGCTTGCCGGCTCGGAACGTGTCGTCGTCGACGCCGTCGCCGGGACCACCCGCGACCCGGTCGACGAGCTCATCGACCTCGGCGGCAAGACGTGGCGCTTCGTCGACACCGCCGGCATACGCCGCCGGGTGCACCAGACCCGCGGAGCCGACTTCTACGCGTCCCTGCGGACCCAGACCGCCCTCGAGAAGGCGGAGGTCGCCGTCGTGCTCGTCGACGCGCAGGAGAGCATCGCCGAGCAGGACGTCCGCGTCATCCAGCAGGTCATCGACTCGGGTCGTGCGCTCGTCGTCGCCTACAACAAGTGGGACAACCTCGACGAGGAGCGGCGCTAC